>SXGQ01647151.1_pt1 | contig 31974 bp, 43 predicted proteins | sample 3178371 | NCBI WGS metagenome assembly SXGQ01 (sample SAMN11356859, study PRJNA531348) | freshwater metagenome | isolation source: freshwater sample F1-20 | place: China: Fuxian Lake, Yuxi | collected 2017-12-25
ACCATAGCTAATATAAAAAAATCAAATTATTTATCTACAGTTTTAGCAGCCTATAAAAAACATAAAAAAGATATTTTATCTTGTATTCTAAATACTAGCATTAATGGTTATAATATTGAATCTGGCAATTTTGAGTCCATAGGCGTTTGGCAACCAGATGTAGATAGTGAGATTAAATTTGGTATGCCATGTACATATGTAATGAACCAAAGCGCGATAAATATTTTATTAAATATGACAGATGATGAGGTAAGGGCTATACACCCATTTGAGGATCCAGCATGGAGAACGAAATGGAGGGAGGCGAAACTTACTTCGTATGTTATGAAAAACACATCAGAGGTAATATATAATATTCATGGACAAAACTCATCATCATCCTTCTTATTAAAGAAGGAAAATCCTTCACCACTACCTAAAACATCAGATAAAATATATATAGAAAATGATTTTTTTATATTAGCTATGGTTCATCATCATTGGTGGAATTCTTATATTTATTTTAATAAACGTAATAATAGAGTATATAATATTCAAAACGATGATCATGGCCAGTATACGTTAAATGGAAACACTATAAATATTATGTGGGATAATTGGGGAGAAGAACAATTTACCAAACATAATGAATATAATATATCTTATTTTAAAATCAAATGAATATTGTAGATTGCTTTGATAAAATATGTTATATTAATTTAGATGAAGATATTATTAAAAGAGAATATTTTGAAAAAGAAATTAAAAAAAGTGTTATTAATGATAAATGCGAAAGATATACCGCAGTTATAGGTAAATATTTGGATATACGTTTGATTCCAGATACTATTATTACTAAAAATGCTAAAAATGATATATTGCTCAAAAAACAAAAAACATATGGGGTGTCATTAACCTATGGTTCATTAGCTTGTGCTTTATCTCATTATTTCCTATATAATGATTGTGCGCAAGCTGATAAGCCATATTTGATATTCGAAGATGATGTAATATTATTAGATGAATTTGATATTTACCTTTATAATATATTAACAGAAATTGCCAATACAAATTATGATATATTATACTTAGGATATAATGAAATTCCTGGTTTTAATAAACAAACTATATCAAAATATTTAGCAAAACCAACTGGGCTTATTACTGGTATGTACGCATATGTAGTTACTCCTCAAGGAGCAAAAAAAATACTAAATACTATATTTCCATTAAATAAACAAATAGATAGCAGTATATCGGATAATGGTGAGGTTTTTAATAAATTATGTAGCGATAGAAGAATAGCTGGTGTGCGTGTTGATTTTGGATCTAAAACACAAATGGATACTAGTTGTATCAATACTCATTCATTTGATACTAATACAGTCAGAATGCGTAAACAAGATAATTGGGAAAAATTATTTTCATGAGCAATTGGTTAGATCTATTCCAATATACATATATAAATATTAATCAATATTTTGATAAAATTTACTATATTAATTTGAATAAACGCAACGATAGACTTGTATCCATACAAAAGCAGTTATCTCTATACAATATACGAGCAACCAGGATTGCTGGTATAGAACCATCTATTAATAATCATAAAATTAATAATGGTCAATTAGGTTGCCTACTAAGCCATCTGTCTATTATTAATGACAGTATTTATAATCAATATCGTCGTATTCTAATTCTAGAAGATGATACGATTTTTAAAGATAATTTTTTAGTATTATTTAGTAGATTGGTGGCTAGTTTGCCAGATCAATGGGACATGTTATATCTATGTGGAAATCATTTTGGAGGTAGAGAATATTTTAATGAACATGTATATCGTAGCTATGGTACATTAAGTACTAATGCATACGCTATTAATCAGTCAATAATGTATAAAATATACAATCTGTTGATTCAACAACCATATGAAAAACCTATAGATTCAATTTACTGCAGTCTACATCCAGCTATTCGGACATACTCTTCTGCTCAAAATATATGTTATCAAATGGCCGGTTTTTCAGATATAGAGAATAAAATAACTGATTATCATGTTCTAAAATAGTTTTGGTGTAATTATTATTGATTCTAACAACATTATACCAATATATGGGAGATTTACTATGTCATTAACCAGAGTTGTTGCTGCAAATACCAGTGGAACAAATTATGATACTGTACCTACAAATAATACCGCTAGTGGTGCAAAAGATGTTGGCGGATCTGCCACAAAAATATCATCAACATCACAACTAGACGGCGTTACTATTGATAGATATGATGCTGGCGTTTTCGGTTCCACCGTATTGGATAATAGCATAGCTGATAAGGCTTTAAGTGCTGGCACTTTTTCATATAATAATAATAATGGTCTAATTCGTAGAGTTACGTCTTCTATCAGTGGCGTATCTAATAATGTTTTAGCCAATACCGCAAATTCTGGATATGCCACCGCTATTCATAGTAATACTACTTCTTATACAGCTAAAGTTCGTAGTGCTTTAGAAGCTGGTAAATTCAACGAAGTTACCGGAGAATGGGCAGCTGGTTATCCACAAAACTCTGTTGATAGTTTCGGTACAGATAATGCTGCTGCTGTAAGTAGAGCCGATCAAGATAGTTTAACATATATGGTAAATGGTAAAACTGCTACAACCACGAATTATACCAGCAAAAACGGGTAGTATATGTTTGTTAGATCTGTTTTAGAATATCAAAACCATAGCTATATCTATAACAGAAATTCTAATAACTATCAAGATATAAACATCTATCTACAATATAGATGTTCTAATTATTTTACTAGAATTAGTGCAACTAATATCAGAACACTAATTATTAGATAGGTATTACAATGTCACAAAGCTTTTGGGAAAATCTAATTATTACTTGTGTAGGTATTTTAGTATCCTTATTAGGATTTTGGACAGCTTTTGTAAAAAATGTTGTGACACGTAGAGATGTGGTGGATATTATTAATAGTCAAAGTCCATATGTTGCTGATCGTCAATTTATTATGGAAAGATTAACGGTTAATAAAGAACATCAAATATCTTTCTCTAAAGCTTTACAAAAAAATATAGAAGTTATGCATGAACTAAAAATACAAATAGCTACTTTAGGTAAAACTCTTGAAGCTCTAGAAGAAAAAATAGAACAAAGGTAATAAAATATGAGAGTAACAATTAAAACGCGTAGAGATACTGCTGCTGAGTGGACATCTACAAACCCGGTCTTGTCATTAGGAGAAATGGGTATCGAAACCGATACTCGTAAAATCAAATTTGGAGATGGTACAACAGGCTGGAATAGTTTACAATATATTAGTGCTGGTACCGCAGGAGAAGTAGTAGCAGAAGATATAGACGATAGAATTGCAGAATTATTAGTAGCTGGTAGTGGAATAAACTTAAATTATAACGATAGTAGTGATATATTAAGCATAAGTGTGAGCGGTCTATATGCTTCTGATATTTCAGATTTTTCTACAGAGGTTAGTAATCTTATACCAAACACTTATGATGCTGCTGTTGATTGGACAGCTAATCATACTGTGGTAGACGGCACTAGATACTTAGTTAATGATCTTGTGCATAGTGGTGGCAATTTATATCGAGCAAAATTTGAGAATGAAAGCATACCAGTAACAGATACTACATACTGGGAAAATGTTGGTACTGGATACAGATTAAATATAGATGGACGAGATATACCAAACATACCATATCCTACTATAACTAGTAGTGAAGATAACAGAATACTAACTAGTACCGGAACTAGTACCGGAATAAATGCTGAAAGCAATCTTACCTTTGATGGTAGTTTATTAAGCGTTAGTGGTGATTTAATTGCTGCCACTGGAACATTAGATAAATTACAATTGAATATTAATAATGGCTCTGTTGATGCTCAAGGACAAATAGGTTGGAATAGTACCGAAGGCACAGTAGATATTGCTCTTACTGACTCAATAGTAATGGAGATTGGTCAACATAGATTTTTCAGAATAAGAAATACAACGGGAAGCCCCCTATATAAAGGACAAGTAGTCTATGCTAGTGGTGTTCATCCTAATGGTATTATAACTCCAAACTTATATATTGCTGATGATACCATTGATGAAATACGATTTATTGGATTAGTTTTTGACACTGTTAATGATAATAATAATGGGTATGTTATAGATTTTGGTCATCTTAGAGGTCTAGATTTAGATGGGTCAGTAAGAAACTATGCGGTTGGTGATGAAACTTGGTCCAATGGAGATATTTTATATGCTCATCCAACAGTTGCTGGTAAATTAACCAATGTTGCACCAAAACACGCTATTAGTCTGGCTATCATTTTAGATGCTGGTAACGGCAATGGAAACGGTCAGCTCTTTGTGAGACCCACAAACTTTGGTGATCTTAGTCATAATCACGATGTTGATGTAAGTGGAGTTAGTAATGGTCAATTTTTACAATACAACAGCGTTACTGATTATTGGGTTCCTAGCTCTGGATTATATTATGTGAACGATAGTCTTGGGGTCAATGTGTCTTCGCCATCAGAAACATTACATGTAGACGGAACATTAAAATTTAATGCCTCTAAGCCAGCTATTACAACAAATAGTGATGGTGCAACTATAACATTCGATCTAGATGTCTCAGATACACATACAGTTGTATTAGGCGACAATAGGACTCTAGCCCTATCCAATGTAGATGTTGGTCAGAAATTTATTATTAGACTAACACAAGACAATAGTGGCAATAGAACAGTAACTTGGTTTAGCACAATCAAATGGCCTGGAAATTTAGTACCAACATTAACAACTACTGGCAACAAAACTGATGTGTTTGGATTTATATGCACATCATCGGGGAATTATGATGGATTTGTTATAGGATATAATTTATGAGTCTTGACTATATTACAGATACAGAGGCTAGAAGTATCTATATACATTCAGGATCTGCTTCTATGGTTATTGGTAGCGATACAGAGCATAATCCTCCTACTAATATTAGCAATTTAAATATCAATTATATTACCGGATCTGGTCCGTTGTATAATATTACTTTTGAAGGTATTGACAATACAATCTTAAACGCAAAAACTGGCGATGTGTATTTAAGTATGGATGTTGCGGGAGAGGATACTAGTTGGTATAAGTATCTTATTACAAAGATTCATACTACAGGATCATATTATGTTGATGCTACTGTAAAATATATCGCTGATTCTGAGAGCTGGGGAGGTGCGAGTCCATCGCAGGTATATGTGCAGTCACATTTATCATACGATACTGTATGGTATACTAGAAAACATTTAATTTGTAAAGAAAATTTTGCCACATCTTTTATAACTTTTGCATAAGGATAGTTGATGGATTTTAGTAAATGTATATGTGAACAATCCGGATTCTGTTCATTATTTAAGAAAAACATGGAATCTAATCCTCCTAATTGGCAATGGTGTCAAAACTCTACAGAAAAAGAAAGAGCTAATTATTATAGCTCTATTAATAATAGAAAAAAACACAATACCTTATCCGATATTATTAAAAATCAAAATCTAGTACATAAAATAGATTTTTGTCACCAAGGAGAGATAATCACAACAAATCAACTTTTAGATGATACTATGGTCTTATTAATACCAAAAATTTTAGCTAAACATAAAATTGCTGGAATTTTAGGGATACCAAGATCAGGTATGATACCCTCTTCTATTATATCAGCTTATCTTAGCGTCCCTCTTTATAGTCTAGAATCAAACACAATAGTAAAACTTAATTCTTTTTCTTCAAACGGAGGAAGAAGGATGAGTAATCACACAGACAATACTGGAGAATTGATTATAGTTGATGATACGGTATATGGGGGAGGAGCGGCGATGGCTATTAAGAGCAAATTCCCACAATATATACTAGCCGCTACTTATGTGTCTCCAGAATATAAACATTTAGTAGATTATTATGCTAGAGAAATACCAGCTCCACATTTTTTAGAATGGAATCTATTCAATAGTGGATATTTACCAGATTCTGCAGTTGATATAGATGGAATTTTTTGTCCAAATGTACCATTAGATATATGTAAAGATGATAAAAAATATGCAGATTATCTAGTTAATGTAATACCATTCTTTAAAAGAATTGCTAAATTATTTCCTATTAAAGCTCTTGTAACAGCAAGACTAGAAAAATATAGAAATATTACAGAAGAGTGGCTCGATAAATATGGTATTAAATATCAACAACTAATCATGCTGCCAACAAATCTAGAAACAGAAAAAGCTAAAAATCATTTGCAGATAGTGAGTAAATTTAAAGCAGAAGTAGCACAAAGTATTAATGCTAAATTTTTTATAGAAAGCGAAATAGAGGAAGCTAAGGCTATTAAACAACATCATCCTTCGATTACTATGGTATGTCCTAATCATGGGATATTTTTTTAATGATATATTTACCAAAACGTGCCGTATTTATACATATCCCAAGAACAGGTGGGAATTCTATAACTAATGCTATCGCATCTACATGCGCAGGGAATAACATAGATTGTATAATTGGAACAGCACCTATGGACTTAGCAGGATGGTATAAGTTGAATAGACATATTCGAGCTGCGAACCTTTATAGGTTTATTTCAGAGTGGGATGATATATTCAAGTTTGCTATATTTAGACCAGAACAGGAAAGAATAGATAGCGTTAGCAGATTGATAGATCGGGATATTAAAAGCAAAATATATGAAGAATCTACTTGTCCTCCAATATGGAGGGAAGTATTACTAGGCAACAAAGAAAAGTATTTAGCTGAATTTGCCCTTAGAGATTGGGATTGGCACGTAAAAGATCAACGTAATAAAAATGGAGACTTGGGGGTTGAAAGATTCGAATTCAAAGACTTATCTAAAGTATGGTCTAAAATATGTGAAAAATGCCAAATACCACAGTGCAAATTACCACATTTAAATATAGGAAGTTCATAATTGGTGTATATACCATTATTGCCCTAACCTTAACTATATGGAGTATATTATGGCCAATGATATCCAGAATGCTACAGGCTCATCTACTATCAAAAATGGAACAGCTATAGTTTCATGCACAGCGACTGGGCAATATTCCGCATTAAACACAAGCGTATCAAATAGTCCAATCATTGGTGATATTGAAGCTAAATATGATAATAGATTTTATAATGGTATTTTTGTAACAGTAGTTGGTACTATTGATGGCGGTGGTGCTTGATGAGAAGGTCTGGATATAAAACTAGTGAATTTTGGTTTACTGTTGTTAGTTTTATATTTAGTGGACTTTATTTATTAGGTATAATAGGAGAGAATCAACAAAAAGATGAACTGATTGATGTTGTTAGTCATGCTGTAGAATCTGTTATCTTAATAGGTGGTCAAGTAATCATATTAGCTAAATATATAAAAGGTAGACAAGAAGAAAAATTAAGATTAGAAGAAATAGAACGATTAGACAAATTACAAAAAGAGGCCCAATCAAATGCTAGAACATATAAAAGATCAAGTACAAGTAGCACTAGAAAATCTAACACAGAAAAGCCAACAAAGCCTACAAAACGTAAAAAGAGTAGCGATAAGTGAAGCTTGGAAAATTTTACAACTTACTATTGCATCTACAATTCAGATCGTTGAAAATATTGGAATAAATCTAAGTGGACCCGAAAAAAAAACTATAGCTCTCAGTGTAATATCTAATTTTTATGATAAGGTATTTTTAGTTGTAGATATTCCATTTATTCCTAATTTTATTGAGCCTATTATTCATAAAAACGTTAAAGTTTTTTTGATGATGTTAGTTGGTGTATCTATTGATGCGATGGTTACAACCTTCAGAGAAACTGGTATTTTTTTAAAATCTAAGATTAATAATGAGGTTAAATGATGAATCTTACACAAAGTTTTGAGCAATTTAGTAGTGGTCTGAAACCTGGGGATTTGGTATTATATGCTGGTATAGGAGTAGTACTGTGGGTATTGTTCAAAGATAAATTAAGCCCAATACAAAAAGTATTACTAACAACGGTAGATAAAGTTAAAAGTGTTGTAAATACTAAGTCAACAGTAAAATCTATCACACTACCTGATCAAACAACAATATCAAAAACTGATGATAATGCTTTATTTTTTGAACTAGTACAATCATGGAAACAAACTAGAGATTTGGCCTTAAGGTCTGGTTGTTCGGAGGCTGTTAGAGTTGCTGATGAAATGTTTCCATATTTAAGTCCAGATGTCTGTAAAGCAAAGGTGATAGTATGAAAAATGCTTTATTATTTTTAGGTATAGGTCTAATAGCTATTGGTTTATTTAAACCAGATATATTATCTATACTACAACCAAATAATAGCCAAGTGTCTAACTGTCTTGAAACACATATCACCACAGCGCCAGAAGATACTTCTATTCTAGAAAAATGTAATTTGGTAATAGATATTTTACAAACTTCTACTAATAATAATAAAAGAGAAGATACACTGAAACTATCTTCATTATATGCTGATATTGCAACATTACTATCGTTGGATGGAGAAGATGCGGTAGTCAAAGATACCAAAACAATTAGAGAAATTAATAGTCTATCTGGATCTATGTTGAGACTGAACATCAAAGATAAATATCCAAATTTGGCACAAGCTAGTAAAGATGTTGTTGTAGTAGCGATAGGAGAAGATGATATTCTTCTTACAGAAGACCTTAGATCAAAAGCTGTTGAAGCTTTTAATGGTTTATCATGGGCATTCTATGAGGGTGGTAAATAAATGGCACGAATGACTCCAGATGAATTATATAACGAGTATCGTAAGGGTTTTAGTGGCTGTTTATGGGAACAGCATGTATTTGATGAATTAATGAATAAATCTAAATATAGCCTATTTAATGATGGAGCTAAGAGAATCAAAAATAGTGGCAAGGGCAAACTATCAATACCATACAAATCTGTATTGAAATTTGATAATAATCCATATAATGAACGACAATCTACAGGAGATTGTGTTTCACATGGAACCCGCAATGCTTGTGATTTAACTAGAGCTGTAGAAATAGATGTACATGGAGATAGAGAGGGATGGGTTGCGAGAGGAGCAACAGAAGCTATATATGGTGCTCGCGGTCATAGTGGACAAGGTATGAGTTGTGCAAGAGCAGCGGATTTTGTCAGTAATAATGGTGGTATTGTTCTTAGAAAAAATTATTCTGGTATTGCTGATTTTAGTAAATATAATGGTAACCTCGGCGCTAGTTGGGGGGCTAGGGGATTACCAGATAAAGTAATAGACATAGCCAATGATCATCAAATACGTACCGTATCACTAGTTAGAACTATAACAGAAGCAAGAGATGCGTTAGCGAATGGGTATGGTTTGGCCGTATGTAGTAGTTATGGGTTTTCAAATAAAAGAGATAAAAATGGTATAGCTAAAAAATCTGGTAGCTGGGCTCATTGCATGGCCTGGATAGCTTGCGATGACACCGGTAATGAACCCCTATTTCTTGTACAAAATAGTTGGGGTAAGTGGAATAGTGGTGGTCATCCTGAGTGGGGCCCAATACCGGATGGATCTTTTCTTATTCATGCAGAAGATGCGGAAGGGATGCTGAAACAAAATGGATCTTATGCTTTTAGTGATTTCGATGGGTTTCCTCCACAAAAACTTCCGGACTACGGTTTCGTAGATTACTTATGAAATTATTAGATAGAATAGCATTAAATAGAATATTAGTAATTATTACTAACTTTATATTATCTTTAATTAAAATATTGAATAATGATAAAGGAGTAGATTCTCCAACTCCAAAACGTAAAAGTATTATTGATAGACTTAAAAATTTAAGAAATAAAAAACATGAATAAAGTTTTACCAATTATATTTTGTTGTATACTAATTGCCAACCAAAAAAATGTCAGTACAACAGCCATAGTCACAGTTGTAGGGGCATCTGTAAAAGCTAACCAAGTAGACAATAACAAAAAATATAAACGATCAGAATGTCCGGTATGTGATGGCAAGGGTTGGTATATTAGTGGTGATAAAATAACAAAAGTTGATTGTGGTTATTGTGAACCAGATACAAAAGAAAAACCAGAGCTAAAATATGAATCAAATAGATCCAAAATTATCTATCATAGGTAATCGTATCTTAACAGCTGCTAATATTCCCAATGATAAAAAATTTGGAAGTATTATGGCAATATTAATGATTATCAGTATTATACTAACTCTTATGAGAGTTATTCAAGAATGCAATAAAACAAAAGCTGATAAGTTTCTGGGCATAGAAAAATATCAATTTTATGGACAAGAAATACAATTATATAGTAGGAAGAAAAGTCTGTTTACAAAAAGACGCATTCAAAAAATTCTGCGTCAAAAACTGGATCAAGATGATTATTATAAGTATTCATCGTCTATTATGCGAGCACTATTAACTATAGGAGAAAATATCACGGATGATGATGTTTTAACTCTAATGGAGAATGCAAATGTTTAATCTTTTAGTCTGGTGTGTATACGGTATTTTTGTTGGTTCAATTATTAAAGCTATTTATCCAGGAGAAGAGAATTTCGGATTCTGGAAAACTATTGCCTTGGGGGTTGCTGGTTCGTATGCTGGTGGTATAATAACCTATGTTCTAGGTATGACTCCTCTACAACCATCCGGAATTTTCATGGGTGTTTTTGGAGGTGTCGTCGCTTTATCGTTGTATAAAAAATTATTAGAAAAATAATACACACAGCATGAGACCTTCTAATTGGGTGGACTATTATATAGGTCTAGCCCATGTTATTTCTCAAAAAAGTCACGATATACAAACTCAACATGGATGTGTTATAACAGACACAAAACATAGAGTATTAGGCTTAGGGTATAATGGCTTCCCAAGATCTATAGATGATTCTGTATTGCCTAATACTAGACCAGATAAATATCCATGGATGATTCATGCGGAAAGAAATGCCTTATCTAACTGCATTATTAGACCAGACAATGCTATAGCCTATGTTACTGGTCAATGTTGTAATGATTGTATAATGGCATTATGGCAAGAAGGAGTATCGAAAGTTTACATGCAAGATAGGCATGGATCACATTTATTAGATGATGAGTCTATGTCCAGATTTAGTAAATTTATCGAATTAACAAAAATGGAAATACATTATGTGAAACCAGATCTTAGCTGGCTAATGGGTGTATATAATCATATCAATTAATATAAGGAGTAAATATGTCGGCACTTCAAGAGCTTCAAAATTATACATTTGTTAGTAAGTATGCTAGATGGCTAGAGGATAAAAATCGTAGAGAAACTTGGAAGGAAGCTGTAGAACGTGTTAAACATATGATGTATACACAATATTCTCAATATAATATATCTGATGATATCAATTGGGCATATGATATGATGTATAAGAAAAAGGTTCTTGGTAGTCAAAGAGCATTACAATTCGGTGGTGAGCCAATATTAAAGCGTCATGCCAAAATTTATAATTGTACATCATCTTACTGTGATAGGCTTAGATTTTTTCAAGAATGTTTTTGGTTATTGCTATGCGGCAGTGGAACAGGATTTAGTGTGCAAAAACACCATGTGGCAAAATTGCCATCATTGTCTTATGAACCAAAATCAGAAGATGGTCGTAAATATATAATAGAAGATAGTATAGAAGGTTGGGCTGATGCTCTCGGAGTATTATTAAGTTCATATTTTACAAAACCATCAGAAGATAAATTTAAGGACTATAAAGATCAATATATTGTATTTGATTATTCGAATATCAGAGAAAAGGGATCAATGCTATCGTCTGGTGTGGGTAAAGCGCCAGGATTTGAGCCATTACAAAATGGTTTAGAAAAAATAAGAACATTATTAGATAAATGTATCGCAAACGGACAAAAAAAACTACGTCCAATTGATGCTTATGATATTATTATGCATAGTAGTGACGCCGTATTGTCTGGTGGAGTACGTAGAAGTGCATCTTTAGCATTATTTAGCCCTAATGACGAAGAAATGGCTAAAGCTAAAACTGGTAATTGGTATATTGAAAATCCCCAAAGGGCTCGAAGTAATAACTCTGCACTGCTTCTGAAAGATGAAACAACATTTGAAGAATTTTCTAAATTAATGGAGAGCGTTAAAGAATTTGGAGAACCAGGATTTATTTGGAGTGATTCTACAGAAATGACATTCAATCCTTGTGTAGAAGTTGGAATGTGGCCTGTAGATGAAGAAACAGGCAAAAGTGGTTGGCAAGGATGCAATCTATCCACGATCAATTGTTCTTCTGTAACAGATGAAGAGGATTTTTATGAAAGATGCAAGGCGGCTTCTATTATTGGTACATTACAAGCAGGATTTACTGGTTTAGACTATTTGGGAGAAATTAGTTGTAAAATTTTTGCTAGAGAAGCATTATTAGGAGTGTCTCTTACTGGTATCATGGAAAAACATGATTTGGTATTGACCGAAAAAGTATTAAAAAATGGAGCAAAAATAGCCGTAGATACAAACAAAGAAATCGCTAAAAAAATAGGAATAAATCAAGCCGCTAGGGTTACTTGTTTAAAACCAGAAGGTACTTCTAGTTCTATGCTAGGAACATCGTCAGGTATCCATCCCCATCACGCTAAACGCTATATCAGACACGTACAGGCCAATATTTTAGAAGCACCATACCAACATTTCAAAAGTTATAACCCACAAGCGTGTGAGCGTTCATCTTGGTCTGCCAATAATACCGACGAAGTAGTAAAGTTTCCAATTGAAGTGCCGGATGGAGCGAAGCTCAAGAATCAATTACCAGCGATAGAAATGTTGTCTATTGTGAAAGACACACAAAAAAATTGGGTCTATTCTGGAAAAAATAAATCATTATGCACACAAGAATTTTTAAGTCATAATGTAAGCAATACAGTAACAGTAAAGCCGGAAGAATGGGAGGATGTTACCAAGTATATCTACAATAACAGGAAATATTTTGCTGGTATAAGTCTTATTCCACAAAGTGGAGATAAAGATTATCCACAGGCTCCTTTTACAACAGTATATACTAGTAGAGAAATTGTAAAGGAGTATGGAGACGCTGCTTTATGGTGTTCTGGACTCATAGAATTAGGACTAAATGCTTTTGAACAAAATCTTTGGTCTGCTTGTGACTATGTTAATCTCAATCAAGCCAAAGATAATGACAATAATGATAAACTAAAATTTATAGTTAAAATGAAAAATTTTGCTGGTAAATATTTTGATGGAGATACCAGACGCTTAACTTATTGTATGAAAGATGTATATAACTGGAAAATATATTGCGATTTATATAATACTTTCAAAAAGGTTGATTATACACAACTATTGGAAACAGAGGACAATACCGCAGGAATAGAGGAAATTAGTTGTGCCGGCGGCGCCTGTCTAATTTAACTTTATCCTGAAAGGGTGAATCCTTGAGAAAAAATAATAAAAACAAACAGAAAAAAACTATAAATATTTCTAATAATATAAAAGCTCCACAAAATGTACCAGTATTCAGAAATAGACTCACGCCTAGAAGTATTAATCAAAAAGAATATATTAGATCTATAGCTGAAAATACTATCACTTTTTGTCAAGGTATCGCTGGGAGTGGTAAAACTCATATTGCAATAGGCATGGCACTTGAATATTTATTAGACAATAAAGTCGATAAAATTATTATTACTAGACCCATAATAGAGGCTGGAGAACGTCTTGGTTATTTGCCAGGAACAGCGGAAGAAAAAATACATCCATATTTATTACCATTATTAGACGAAGTAGAATATTTTATGGATGTCAAATTTTATAGCCAACTTAAATATAGTAAACTTATAGAAATAGTTCCACTTGGTCTTATGCGTGGACGTAATTTCCACAATTGTTTCATAGTTGCTGATGAATGTCAAAACGCATCATACGAACAACTCAAAATGCTATTGACAAGAATAGGCAACGAGAGTAAAATGGTATTGACTGGTGATGTGGCTCAGTCAGATCTGCCAAAATATCAAAAGGGTGGATTTGCAAATATGATGAAAATATTAGATGGTATAGAGGGTATTGGTACTTCATATTTACAACCAATAGATATAGTAAGAAATCCCATTATCGGTAAAGTAATTGCCAGATTAGATAATTATGAGTCAGAATCATCACAATAATTGTTTAATTTTAAATGTTGACTATAGTCCTCTATGTATTATAGATTGGCAAAAATCCATAACATGGTATTATAGGTCAAAGTCTATTTATAATACCCATATAGAAATAGTCTCATTTTATGATCATGATTTTGTACAAGGTGTTAATTGTGAGTATCGAATACCGTCAGTTATTAGAATTTTAAAATATATTAATCTAAATAGTCAACAGGTCAAATTTTCTCGTCGTAATTTATTTATTAGAGATAATTTTACTTGTCAATATTGCGGCAAACAAAAAGATGGATCACAATTAACCTATGATCATGTTATACCTAGATCCCAATGGCAAGATCTATCTAGTCCAACCAATTGGCACAATATTGTGACAGCATGTGTGGTCTGTAATCGCAAAAAAGCAGATAGAACACCATCAACAGCAAATATGCCATTATTAAACCAACCTTTTAAACCAAGAAAAAGCTACCAATACTTGCCAATCAGTAGCCACTTGGTTACTATAGATCAGATAGTTCCGAATGATTGGAAAACATACCTATATTAGAAATTTAATTATGCCAGAATATACATATTATTGTGCCGAATGTGATGATAAATTTGTTATGGTGACATCGATCTCTTCTTATAAAGAAAAAGAGATTTGTGAAATCTGTCATTCATTATGCGATAGGTCCTATGAAGATGATCTTATAACCCTAAACACTTCTGTTAAAAAGTCTGATAGTGAACTAAAAACCATAGGAGATCTAGCCAGACGTAATAGTGATCGTTTTAGTGATGATCAAAAGGTAGAATTACATAAAAAACATAACGCCTACAAAGAAGAAACGCCGACTAAACAACTACCTAATGGTATGTCTAGAATCAAGAAACCGCCAAAGACGATTTGGCCAAAATAGGAGATTATATGCGTAATACCAATGTCGATATTTTTAAGCCTTTGGGAGATGATCAAACACTAACCGATCATGTATCAATTAAACACGATGGTTCTGCATACTATACTATGATAGGAGATCATGACTATATAGATGAAGAAAAAAATCCTCTTGCTAATACTGAAAACGATAAAGTTGTAGCAAAAAGATTAGTAGGTATGAAAACTAGATATTTTGTGAAATCTGGTCCACACGGTAAATTATTCAATCCTATAGGATTATATTCAGAAGGCCATGGGAATAGATTTATAGCTAAGAGCGGTAAAAACCTATGGGCTTTTAAAGAAGTAAATAATAAGGTGTTTGATTTATATGTATCTTTTCTTAAAACTAAAAATACAGCATGGCTAACAAATGCAGAAAGAGAGATGGCCTAATGAGAATTAATAAAGAGAATGGTTATGCTATTAATTGGTTAATAGCTCAAGGTAAGAGTCCACAGGATATATCGGACGAACTTGGATTTACTGTGAAACAGATAAATAATTTCATCAAAAATAATCCTGTTGAACAACCTAACATTCCGATATCAACATCTTCGACCAAATCCAAAACAGAAGATTTGATGATTAGACACACAAGCGTTAAGAAAAATAATAGTGTTGCTATTATGACAAAAGAAGCATCAGAACGTAATGACTCAATGAGACCAAAGCTTAGAAATTCTACTAAAAACAATGACGGGCATATTTTTAAGCCAAGATGAAATTTCCATCAAAATACTCTAATGGCAAAGAGGTCACTCCTGCTCAATATTTAGCAGAACTAATTTGCGAAAGATTAGCAAAAAAGAAAAAGAAAGATTTACATTATAGATTTTGGCTTAGTCCAGATTGGGAAAAAGAATATAAAGGACAAATAGCAGCAGCTAATAAATTATTATCTCGATTTGATATTAAGTATATAATAGCTGCATTATCCACATATCATGGACAAAAAATATATTCATTGCGAGCACCACACTTGGCGGATATCATAACTAGAGAATCAAACAAACCTCAACCTTCCGTAGAAACTGTGGATGTTCCAAAAATACAAAGAAACATTCAGACATACGGTAGGAATAATATCAAGCATTCTATTGTAGACAAACTAAAGGATATAGAAGATGGCAATATTACTTGACAGTATATCAAAAGATTTTGGTAAAGATATCATCTTATCGGCTAATTCCGTGATAGATAAACCAACAGTCACTATCCCAGTGAGCCCTGCTATAGATATGATATTGAATGGAGGAATACCAGAGGGTAGCTTTGTTATATTAACTGGACAACCAAAGTGTGGTAAAACAACAACAAGTTTAGACTTTACCGCTACTGCCTTAAACGAAAAATATTCTCTTAAAAAACCTAGAAATGCGTATTACCTAAACATAGAAGGTCGCCTAAAAAAAAGAGACCTAGAAGGTATTCCTAATTTAGATCTTAGTCGATTTAATATTATAGGTTCTCAAACTGGTAAAATTCTACACGCAGAAGAATATCTACAAATAGCAGAGAGAATCATTAATGAAGATCCAGGATCTATATTGATTATAGATTCATATTCCGCATTGTGTACAGAAGCAGAAATTACTTCGGATATGAACAAAATGCAACGTGCAGACGGAGCAAAATTATTAGCAAAATTTTGTAGAAAAGTTGCAAATGTTATTCCTGTTAATCGTAATATAGTTATTGGAATTACTCATCTTATGGGTAATCCCACAGGATATGGTGCCGAATTTAAAGAAAAGTCTGGACAAGCAGTAGCATACCAAACAGATGTTAAAATGCGAGCAAAAAGTTTTAAGCCGTGGCTCTTAAGTTCAGATAATGCTCAAATAGGACAAGAAGTTGAATGGCAAACTTTATGTTCTGCTCTTGGTCCGCCGGGTGGTACTATTACCAGCTATATTAGGTATGGTCAAGGTATTGATAAAGCTATGGAATTAATTCAGCTAGGAGTGGATATGGGACTAGTCAGTAAGGGTGGAGCTTGGTATAATATCCCATTCCTAAATGATGATAAACTAAAATTTCAGGGAACAGAAAAACTAAGAACGTTTTTGATAGAAAATATACAGACCTATGAAAATCTCTATAATGAAATCAAAAAGACAATGGGTATTAAATAATGCAAGTATACGATTTGGATGGACATAGTTCACTATGGTCATTTCGTGGCAATATAGCTAATGGCTCTGTTGCTCATAAGTCATCATATCATATTCGTGCTAGATCATTAATACATAATATTATGCCAACTATGCAGATATTAGAAGAGGTCAAAATCTCTACAAGAAAATCACAAATTATGTATTTGGATTTTTATATACCATTGATCAAAAGATGCATTGAGGTACACGGTGAGCAACACTATAAATTTGTAGCACATTATCATTCTAATCAACTATCCTTTTTACAGGCACAAAAACGAGATAAAGAAAAACAAGAATGGTGTGAAATTAATCAAATAAAATATGTATCTTTACCATATAATGAAACAGATGCAGAATGGGAGCAAAGAATTTTACAATGAATACTAAGGAACAAGTAGCAGAGTGGGACAAAGTACTAGATGAATATGAATCATCTGTTGGTTTAGGTAAATACTCCGATACTAATAGCTTTTCTGAAACAGAACTAAATGGTTATTTTAATATGACTAGAGATCAAATAGAAAAACAAACTCCAGAAGCATGTGCGGAGATAGCGTTAAGACTTGGGCAATATGCTTTCTTTATTCAGAGAACGGTGAATAGAGAGACAGCTCGACATAATTGGGCGGATGAAACGATTAAGGAAACCATTGCCGACGAAATTAACAATTATAAAGGATATGGATATGCGGAAAAATCTTTGCAAGCCATTAAACATAATGAAAAGGCACTAGCATTAAATAAAATTAAAAAATACGCAAAACAAAGAATGGATAGACTATCTTACTTAGCCAATAATATAAAAAATCTATCAGATATACTGCTGCTAATTAATAAAAATAAGGTGAAACATGGATCTTAATGAATTGTCAAATAATCCAGAACAAATAAAACAGCTAATTGGTTTATTGCAGTCTTTATTACCATCTGAAGACTTGAGTAACAATAAAACTAAGAAGCCAACTAGAACACGAAAAACTAAAAAAGAAAAATCTAAACAAAATGACAAATTAGTTAATAATAAATTTCTAGAGATGGCAGAAGCTAATATGCATAAAGATGATTTAGCAATAGATAAAAAACTAGCCAAATTTCCACCAACTCCCAGATCCAGAAAATTCATTAGTATAGAAGTGAGATGTAGATCTTGCGGAAAAACCGAACAGGTTAATGCGGTATTAGTTCACGATAAAGATAGATACAAATGTAATAGGTGTTCAGCTTCAAAATGATATTATCAGATCCTTCAGCAGAGCGGGGACTACTGTCAATCCTGCTCAAAAATGGCGATTCTGCATATGCAGATATTGCAGATATTCTCAACGATTCTTCTTTTACTATCGATAGTAATAAGTTCTTATATAAATGTATAAAACATATATGTGAAACATCGAATACTAATCATATTGATATTCCTTCGATTTATTCCAGTGCCAGAGAGCTAGGTTTAGATACTGTTTTAGAGAAAAAGGATGAAGCACAACATTTAAAAGCTATTTTGGATTTTCCTATAAATCCTGATAATTTACTAAAATTTGCTTCCAAAATTAAAAAACTAGAAATAGCAAGAAAGCTACATTCTGAATTAAAAAATGCACAAGATAAAATAACCGATATTACTGGATCAGAAAGTATTACTCATATACTAAATATAGCAGAAGACGCTGTATTTGGATTTAGCTCATCATTAGATGATTCAGATAATGCTCCGACTCATGTTTCAAATGGCTTAGATGATTACATACAAGATCTTATAAATAACCCAATTGGACAAGTTGGTATACCAACCGGTTTCCCAGCATACGATCACGCTATAGGTGGAGGCTTGCGAAAAAGTACAATCAATGTGATTGCTGCTAGACCCAAAACAGGCAAGACACTATTAGCTGACAATATGGGTTTTTATATTGCTAATAAACTGAAAATACCAGTTTTGAATCTGGACACAGAAATGACAAAAGAAGATCATTTAAACAGACTATTAGCTATGATAACCGAAATAGAAATATCTAAGATAGAAACTGGCAAATTCAATGAATCAACAGTATCAAATCAAAAAATAGAAGAAGCAATTAAAGATCTTAAGGAGACCCCACTTTACTATAAGCCTATCCCAGGCAAGCCTTTTGAAGAACAATTATCGATAATGAAAAGATGGGTAGTCAAAGAAGTTGGTCTTAATGCTGATGGTTCAGCAAAACCATGTGTTATTTTTTATGACTATCTCAAACTCATGGATAGTGCTGGCATATCTCAAGATATGAAAGAATACCAAGTATTGGGTTTTATGATGACATCTCTACATAATTTTGCCTGTAAATATCAGCTACCAATAGTTGCTTTTATACAATTAAATAGAGATGGTATTACTAAAGAAAGTACTGATACGGCCAGTGGATCGGATAGAATTATTTGGTTATGTAGTAATTTTAGTATATTTAAGAGGAAGTCCGATGAAGAAATAGCGGAGGACGGAAGCAAAAATGGCAACCGTAAACTTATTCCTTTGATTAGTAGGCACGGTCCAGGTTTGGATGATAATGACTATATCAATTGCCATATGAAAGGATGGTGTGCTAAGATTGTGGAAGGTAGAACTCATATAGAAATTGTGAACGGAACCAATACTGGAGATAAAGATGACTTTGGTATCGAAGAAATACAAAATGAAGAATCAATCTCATTCAATTGATCAAAATAAAATAAAAGTCATATGTGATCATTTGTGTGATAAGATAGAAGATGTGCTGGACCATTTCGGCCTAGAGTACCGAATGAATCATAAATTCGTATCTATGGCCTGCCCAATTCATAATGGAGATAATGATAGTGCTTTAAATCTATATTATACTGGTGAAGACTATCGTGGTAATTGGAAGTGTAGAAGTCACAAATGTGAAGAACATTTTAAAAGTTCAATTATAGGTTTTATTAGAGGTATTTTATCTAGACAGCAATATAATTGGTCTAAACATGGAGATAAGACTGTTACTTTCAAAGAGGCTCTAGACTACGCAACTAAACTGTCTAATATAGATATCGATTCTATTGATGTTTCACATATTGACAATAATAAAAGTAAATTTGTACATAACACTAAAATATTTATTCCAGATAATAAAACTACCAATAATGGTATAAGCAGAGAACATGTAAGAAGATCGCTAATTATTCCTAGTAAATACTTTATGGAACGAGGATTTGATGCAAATATATTAGATAAATATGATATTGGGGATTGTATTGCTGATAATAAGGAGATGTCAGGTCGTGCTGTTGTTCCTATATATGATGATAGTGGAGAAAAAATGATTGGATGTTCTGGCAGATCGACCAGAACCAAATGCGATCATTGTAAATCTTTTCACGCGTCATCAGAATGTCCAGATCAGTATAATATATGGAAATATTCTAAATGGAAACATAGCTCTGGTATCAAAACAGAAGAATGTTTATATAACATATGGTATGCTAAAGAATATATACAAAAATTGGGTTTTGTAATATTAGTTGAAAGTCCAGGAAATGTATGGAAACTAGAAGAAAACAATATACACAATTCGGTATGTTTATTTGGTGCTCATTTAACAGATAAACAAAAGATGTTATTGGATATTTCTGGGGCTATGACAATTGTTGTCATTATGGATTCCGATGATGCTGGCGATAAGGCTAGAGATATTATCGATAAAAAATGTAGTAGAACATATAATATAAGACATATACGAGTATCAAAAAACGATATTGCAGAAATGACAAATTCCGAAATTAAGGATGAAATCTATAATAAAATTGAGGACTTATTATGACACATATAATAGCTTTTGCTGGCAGAAAACAATCTGGAAAAACAACTTCTTGTGAATTTATACAAAAGTACGCTAATGGTATACTAAAACCTTTTAATTCTGTAAAGATTTACAATTTTGCCGACCCTTTGAAACAAGATGTTTGTATGAACATATTGGGTTTGACCAAAGAACAGTGCTATGGTACAGATGACCAGAAGAATGAATTAGTTAATTGTTATTGGGATAATAAACAATTGTCTGCCAGAGAAGTTATGCAAATGGTTGGTACCGATATGTTCAGGAACATGCAAAAAAATGTTTGGTCGGAGGCAACGATCAGAAAAATATTACGTGATAAACCAACGCTCGCTTTGATTGCTGACTGTCGATTTCCTAATGAAGTTGATGCCGTGAAAGCGTGTGATGGTGTCGTGATTAAGCTAAATAGAAATCCATATAATTCCGATCATGCTAGTGAAGTAGCTCTTGATGAAAACTTATACGACCAATCAAATTTTGATCTTGTTATAAATAATCAAACACTATCGGTCAATGAAAAAAATAAATTAATTTATGAATTTCTTACAAATAAAGGAATACTACCATTATAATTACATATTTCAGAAGCTCATCATACAATACTCACTCTTTATGTGAACAACAATATTATATAGAGTATGTGCTTGGTTGGCGTGGTCCATCTGGGCAAAAAGCTGATAAAGGTACGATAGTACACAAAGTCCTGGAAATTCTAGCATTTATTAAGAAAGGTACTCAAGATAATCTACAAAATATAACCGATGATATTATCGGAAATATCGATTGTTATAACTATAGTTTAGATAATATTATCGATCGCGTATATAATTATTATGTAACTAAAAATCATCATCACATATGGAAAGATAAAGACAAAAAAGATTGCCACGGCTGGGTATATAAAGCTCTAGAATTTAATAATGGTATGTTCGATCCTCGTAACCGTAATATAGTTAGTCCAGAATTGCATTTTGATATCGAAATAAAAAAACCTTGGGCTAGATATACTTATAATAGTCCTACAGGAACCATAGAAGGTAACCTAGCCATTAAAGGAACTGTCGATTTGATAACTCAAATAGATGATAATTTTTTTGAAATTATAGACTGGAAAACTGGACGTAGATTGGATTGGGCAACAGGACAAGAAAAAACTCAAGAAAAATTAGAAAATGACCCTCAATTAAGAATATATCATTATGCTATACAAACACTATTTCCACATATAGATCATATCATGGTAACTATCAATTTCATTAATGATGGGGGAGCATTTTCTGTATGTTTTGATAAAAATGATATGATAAAAACAGAATCTATGCTAAGAAATAAATTCGATAAAATTAAGAATACAACAAAGCCAGCATTGCATAAAAGCTGGATGTGTAGTAAATTATGTCATTTTGGTAAAACTACATTCGAAGGTTCTCAGATCCATGCTTTGGAGGAATATAGAGATGGGCAAGTGACCCCAAAACACAACATAATGACCAAGTGTGAACAAATAAAACACGACATCGAACTAAAAGGTATGGATGTCGTTTCTGAAGAATATAAACATCCGTCTCATACTATTGGATTTTACAAAGCTCCCGGTGAAGCATAATGTCAACGTATGTCCCATTGCATGTGCATTCGCACTATAGTCTACAACTTGGTCTATCTCGACCAGAAACACTTATAGCTAAATGCAAACAAATACAAACTAATGCTTGTGCGATTACAGATATTAACTCTATTTCTGGCGCTATCGCATTTTTTAAAGAAGCACAAAAACATCAAATAAAGCCTATTATGGGTATAGAAATAAGTACAGAACCGTCAAGTACACTTGTGCTTTTAGCCAAAAATTTAAACGGTTGGCAAAACCTAATCAAAATTGTCTCTATGTCTCATAGTGTAGATAGTGGCATAGGAGGACCAAAAATAGATATAGAACAACTCAAAAGTCTTTCAAATGATATTATATGTATAGATGGCTATCATAAATCTTGTTTATGGCAAAAATTAACAGATAATGATCAACTTAAACACGATTATCAGAATATATTTATTTCTCATATAAATAGTCTTAAGAAAATATTTTCTGACTATTTTATAGAAATTCAGCTATTTGATGAATCTAATAATAAAATAGAAACATGTAAAACTATTAGAGGACTATGCCAAGAAAATGGTGTGGATAGAGTGGCTGGCATCAATTGTTATTATGCTAATCAAGAGGATAGTCCAGATCAAAAAATATTACTTTGTAGCAAATTAAAGTCTACATTACCAGATGTATCCAAAAAAATTATAGATCATGTCGATCTTGGAATAAATCATTTTTTTAATTGCGATCAATTTTTTATATTAGATAATGATTTGATGTCATCTCTATATGATGAAGAAGAACTGTCCAATACTATAAAAATATCTGATAGTTGTGAGAGTTACTCCCCACTTAATAAACCAACATTACCTACATTTGCCTGTCCAAAAGAATTTAGTAATCCATCAGAATATTTAAGACAATTATGTAGGGATGGATGGCGTAAAAAAATAGATAAAATTATCCCAAAAGACCAACAGCAGATTTACGTAGATAGAATCAAAAAAGAATTAGATATTTTGGATGGTGCTGGATTATCTAGTTATTTTCTAATTATCAGAGATATTATTACATATATTAGAAGTAATAATTGGCTTCCTGGTCCTGGTAGAGGTAGCGCCGCAGGATGTTTGGTATCATATTTGATAGGTATTACATGTATAGACCCAATTAAATACAATCTATTATTCGAAAGATTCTATAATGCTGGCAGAAATACCAAAGATAGAATATCAATGCCAGATATAGACGTTGATGTTCCTATAGAGCATAGAGACAATATTATCCAGTATATCAAGAATAAATATGGTCAAGATAAAGTCTCACAAATGATTACTTTTAACACATTAAAGGGTCGTGGGGCCTTAAAAGAAGTACTAAGAGTATATGGTAATATATCGTTTGATGAAATGAACCAAATTACAAAACATATTCCTGATGAAGCAAAAATTGCTGATGAACTACAAGAGCTTAAAGATGAGGATGGTTCTGCATCTATTATTATGTGGGCACTAGAAAACAATGCTGATAAACTCAAGGATTGGTGTTCAATAGATGAGGATGGACAACTAATAGGGCCACTTGCCAAAAGATTCGAACAGGCTATTAGAATAGAGGGTACAAAATATAATCAATCCAAACATGCTGCTGGCATAGCTATTGCGGCAGAAAAGCTTGATCATATATGCCCAATGATTTATGACAATAAAACACAACAACACATTGCGGGATTGGAAATGTCGGACTTAGAAGCTCTAGGGATAGTAAAATTCGATATATTAGGCATTGCTTTATTAGACAAAATAATGAGTGTAAATTCTTACTTACAATGACAGAAAGGTAAAAAATGAAATTTTCTGAATTAACGGTTGGTCAAAAGTTTACTTTCAATGGTATTGAATATACTAAGATAGAACCACAAAAAGTATCGTGCTGTAAAACTCTTAATGCTATTAATTTAGCTGATAATAATAAGACCATGATAAAGCCAGATATCGAAGTAGAGGTAGTCTCCGAGTGAATAACAAAATTTGTGTTTTCGATTTTGAAACTGATGGTAGTGACCCGAACATATGCAGTCCGGTTCAATTATCTGCAGTAATGATAGACTCTAATAGATTAGAGATTATCAAAGATTCAGAATTTAATGTTTATCTAAAGCCGGATAAAATAGAATCATGTAAAGGTTCCATTGATATATCTTTGTATGGAGACAGTGACATTTTAGAGTGGCATGGTAAAATCAAAGGTATTTCAAAAGAGCAAGTTTTTGAAAATTGGCAAAATTATCCAGAACAAAAGCATGGCTGGCAACAGTTTTTGAATTACTTAGAAAATTATCACGTTGTTTCGAGTAATAAAAAACAAAAAAATCAATTTACTGCGCCTAAAGCCAGTGGCTATAATATTATACGTTTTGATATGAAAATTATTAATAGGCTGAGTGAAAAATACGGTAATTTGAACAAAGAAAATAATACTAATATTTTTCATCCAAGAGATCAAATAGATATCATGAATATAGTATGGCTATGGCTATCTGATATACCAGAGATGAAATCATTATCATTGGATAATTTAAGAAATTATTTGGGTATTGATAAAACCAATGCTCATGACGCCATCAAGGATGTACAAGATTGCGCAGATATTTTGATACGTTTTCTCAGACTGCATAAAAAATTATCACAAAAAATTAAATTTAAAAACGCTTTTCAACAAACAAGTTATTCGTCATAATGCTATTATTAAACTTTGATGATATCAATACTGGATGTAACGAGACCTGGAATTTGATTGGTGATGGTAATACTAAGGGAGTATTCCAATTAGAGTCCCGCCTCGGTCAATCGATGGCTAAAAAATTAAAACCATCAAACATAGAAGAACTGGCAGCATTGATTAGCATCATGAGGCCAGGATGCTTGGAAGCTTTCCGTGATGGTAAAAGTGTAAGTAATCATTTTATTGATAAGAAAAATCACCTAGAGTCTATAGACTATTTTCATCCTGCTCTAGAGAGCATATTAAAGCCTACGTTCGGAGAAATGGTATATCAAGAACAAGCAATGGAAATTTGTCAAAAGATTGCGAATTTTGACCTAACAGAAGCGGATATGTTAAGAAAAGCCATTGGTAAAAAAAATCCAGAAGAAATGAATAAGATCAAAGATTTGTTTTTGGAAAAAACCCAAAAAGAAAATATAGTAACAAAAGATGAAGCAGAGAAAATTTTTAGCTGGATCGAAAAAAGCCAAAGATATTCTTTTAATAAGTCTCATGCAATTAGCTATGCTATGAATGCTTATGTTTCAGCATATGCCAAAGCACATCACACATTAGAGTTTTTTGTATCATATTTGAAGTTTGCTAAAGATAAAATAGATCCAATGAGAGAGATATCCGAATTGATAAGCAACGCCAACTCTTTAGATATTATGGTCAAAGTGCCAGATTTCAGACATCTGGATAAAGAATTCGCTTTGTATAATAAAACTATATACTTTGGATTAACTAATATTAAAGGCGTCGGAGATTCTGTATTTGCTAAATTAACACAATTAATATCTCATTATAATTTAGATATAAAAAATCTTACAATGAATCAAATAATATTTCTGATATTAGATCAATTAAATAGCACAGCATCTAAAAATATGATTAGTGTTGGTAGTTTCGATTATCTAAAGATAGGCAGAAAAAAAATGATTTTCATATTGGATGTTCTGCAAAATCTGAGTAGAAGAGAAAAAGATTTGGCAATAGAAAATTTCGATATTCTGAATAATCCTATTCGGGATATTTTATCTTTCTTGCTAGACAAAGTTAATAAAAAGAGGTATCTCGTTATCGAATCTTTAATAAAAGCCGTTGAGAGCCCAGCATATAGTCTAATAGATGATTGTGAGTGGATAGCAAGCGTAGAAAAGCACCTATTGGGAGCAGCCATCACATGTTCGATTGTTGACAGCAGAAATCTCGATGCGGCTAATACTGATTGTAAAAGTTTACTAAAAAATAGTCAATTACCGAAAAATATTATTGTTGGAGCAGAAATTAGTGAGATTAATATTGTCAAAACAAAGTCTGGTAAAAATCCAGGACAAGATATGGCTTTTTTGAAAATAGTAGATGGTACTGGTGGTGTTGATTTGGTCATTTTTCCAAAAGAATTTTCTACATATAAAGATATCTTATATGCTGAGAATACCATATTATTTAATTTGGAACAATCCAAGAAAAAGGACAGTTTTATAGTTAAGAAGTGCTGGCAACTGTAGGTTGACTTTTACGTCAACGCGGCTATAATAATGTATGTTTGGTAACTTTAACCTTGAAGGAGTCGATTATGAATCTTGTGGTTTTGAAAGGCAATCTAGCTAGAGATCCAGAGTTAAGAACAGTTAGTCCAGGAGGTAGACAAACTTCTGTTGTTAATTTTACTCTTGCTACATCGAGAGAGTTTACCAAGGCGAACGGAGATACAGACAAAATTACTACGTTTGTACAATGTGAAGCTTGGGATACTGGAGCAGAAGCTGTTGCTGAATCTTTGGCAAAGGGTGATCTGGTTATGGTGGAGGGATCTCTCAGGAATGATTCGTGGGAAAAGGACGGAGTTAAGCACTCTACAATGAAAGTCAGGGTGAATAATTTTGCTAAGATAGGTAAACTTAGCAAAACTAAGAGAGAGGTAAAGGAAGACACTGCAGTGGCATTTTGATCACCTAGTACTAGAAATAGTCCCCATAGCTATACGCTTTGGGGATTATTTTTAGTATGAAAACCACTTTTTATGAATGAGTAAAAAAATATTATTCTGTACCGAATCTAGTCATATTAGTTCAGGATTTGGTAATTTTAGTAGAGCTATTCTATCAAGATTATATAGTCTTGGATATGATGTTGCTGAACTATCTTGTTATCGTACACCATCACAAGTTAAGATTGAACCATGGAAAATATATCCAGCAGCATTATCAAAAGATCATCCAAAATATAAACAATATTCTGCTGACATAAGTAATAGTTTTGGTAAATTTATATTCGATTTTGTTTTATTGGACTATAAACCTGATATTGTTATAGATTTTCGTGACTTTTGGATGTTTGCTTATCAAGAAATATCTCCACTAAGAAAGTTTTTTTATTGGATGATAGCTCCAACGTTTGATTCCTCTCCGCTACTAGTCGATACAATGGTAAATTTTAGTAATGCGGATATGGTTTTAACACATACTAAATGGGCCAACGATGAACTATCTAGACTAGATAAAAATCGACAACTAAATCTTGGTGGTATACTAAGCGATTCTGTCGATACAAATATCTTTAAGCCAGTCGAAAATAAAAACTCACATAAACTAAAATATAATTTGAGTGATGCTTTTATTATAGGTAGCGTGTTACGCAATCAGAAACGCAAACTAATACCAGAATTATTTGATATTTTGCGGAAAGTATTAGATAATAATCCTAACAAAAATATTTTGCTATATTTGCATACATCATATCCGGAAATAGATGGATGGAATATACCAGAATTATTATTAGAGTATAATGTTGCAAATTATGTATTATTTACATATAGATGTAATAAATGTCACCATTTTATAACTAAAAAATATCATGGACCAACAACAATATGCAACAACTGCAAGAGTGTTGCTGGGATGTGTAGCGTAACAAACGGAATATCTGAAAGTGATTTGTCTGATATATATAATTTATTTGATATTTATATACAATATGCAATATGCGAAGGTTTTGGAATACCGCAAGTAGAGGCTGTTGCTTGCGGCGTACCATTGATTACTATAGATCATGGAGCTATGGGAGAAATTGGACGCAATTTAAATGCGTCATTAGTAAAAGTTAAAACATCATTCAGAGAGGCCGATAGTAACGCCATAAGGATTTATCCTGATAATAATCATGCTATAAATGTTATAGAGTCCTTACTGAATAATACAACATTATCAGATATCGGACATCAATCAAGAAAATTATTATTGGAAAAATATTCTTGGGATAAAACTACTCAAAACTTAATAGATATTATTGATAATATAGAGCTATCACAAGATCAGGGTAAATGGGATCTGCCAACACAAAATATTGTAGGTGATACTAATATGTCATATGATGGCGATAACAAAAAGTTTATTAATTATATAGTAGAAAATATTATTAAGGAACCAATTTTAATGAAAACATCATATATTATGAATATGATTTATAATCTTAATATTGGTGTGATGTTAACAAAAAGCGGAGTAATAAAATACGATATAAATAATGCTATACGATCATTAGATCTATATTTACAGCATAAAGTATTACTTGAGAATATAAGGACAAATCAAAAAACAATGCCAGTAGAATTAGATTCTATTATGAGATACTCATCATGAAAAATATATTATATATAGGTCCATATAGAGAAAATAATGGTTTGGGTAGATCTTCTAGACGATGGCTCAATTGTTTACTCTCGGATAAAAGTAATAAAATATGTGCTAGACCAATTTATTTGACACAAAATACAGACTTTCATACAGAGGATATTCCAGATTTTAGTAATTCGGAATCTTGTTCTTGCTCCAGTTATGACTATATTATACAACATGGTAATCCGGATATGTTTGTATATGATAAAAGATTTGGTAAAAATATAGGTATAGTAGAAATAGAAACATCTAATATCGGTCATTCTGGTTGGATTGAAAAAATTAATATGCTAGATGAAATTGTGGTTGGTTCTTCCTTAGTTAAGGAGTCGTTGAATCGAGATGGTGTGCGAATACCTATAAAAGTAATTCCAGAGCCATATGGATTATATGACTACGAAAATAAAAGCAATTTTTTTGGACAGAACCAAGCGTATCAAGATACTTATATTTTCTATACGATAGGACAATATTTTGAGAAAAAAAATATACCAGCTATTGTACTAGCTTTTGCTTTAGAATTTGACGAAACAGAAGCTGTGCGATTATTTGTAAAAACAGGAGACTATTATACCGATAATAAAAATTTAGAAAATATCATTAAGCACGAGATTAATAATATACATAAAGCTGCAAAAAGATATCCAATTAAAGATAATAAAATAGATATATTGTGTGGACTATTAACAAATAATGATATATATAGATTGCACAATAGTTCCAATTGCTATGTAAATGCCGTTAGAAGTGATGCTAATGGAGCATGTATAATAGAAGCACAAAAACTCAATAATACTGTTATTAATACAGCTGGGATTGGATCGTGTGACTATCTTAATCATGCTAAGGGATTACTAGTGGAAAGTGTAGACACAAATGTATATTCAAGAGATTTTTATAGCCATAAAACATTTACTATTCATGAACAATGGAAAGAACCGAATGTACACAGTATCAGAAGTTGTATGAGAACAGCCTATGAGAATAGAAACAATAATATTATTATATCATTAGACGATGATATTTTTTCATACCATTATACATTAACGCACTTACTATGAATATAGTATCAACAATAATATCCAAAGAAATCTTATCAGAACAAAATAAACTTAATATAGTATGGACACCATGCGACAATGGTACTTTTACCAAATATATTAAACAGTTCGAACATAATCTATATAATTATGAAAATTTATATTTTGGCAATATAGTACCACATTTAATCATATGTAATAATAAAATGTATTCGCACTCACAAGTAAAGACGATATCCCTAAATTACCATTTACCAGTACTGGTAGTTGATCATATAGCTAGAGATAAATCTGTTGATATAAATATTGCCAAACAAAATATAGATAATTTTAAATGCTGCTATAAAATAGCAATTAGCGATGCTATATATGCTAGTTGGGGACAAACACATGATGAAGTATTATCGTTGACACAATCAAATCAACAAAGATGGAATGACATACTATACAGTTTAGCCAAAAGGACATATTTCCTATGAAAATAGATTCTATATTTTTTCATATACACAAACCAGATATTTTACCGGTGGGTATAAAATATGAACCATATAAAGATATAGATAATTATGAGAATAATTTTATTCCTAATATAACTATACAAGATTTATTGGATTATATCGATACTCAGTATACAATACCAACCATAGAACTAATCTATAACAAGCTTCAGCCAAAAGGAACACTAGTTATTCAAGGTACGGATCTAAAGCAACTATCATCCTCGCTTATATTCAGAGAAATAGATAATGATACATGTAAAAAAATTTTATACAACAATAACAAAAAATCAATACATATCATGTCTGATATTGTAAAAATACTACAGGCTATTGGTTTCGATATACAAATAAGTAAATATGTGAATATTTTTGAATACTATATATTAGCACAAAAACATGACTAAAACTAGTATAATTATCATTCATTCTTTACCGGATAAAAAAATTAAATCATTGGGCAATAAAGCACTAATAAATATTGGTACGGAAAATGTAATTGATTATCAAATAGGATTCTGTAATAAACTAGCAAAAAATAATGAGATTATTGTTATTGGTGCTTTTGAGTCCAAAAAATTACAGAAATATCTCAATAAAAAATATCCTAAGGTAAAATATATTAGTCATAGACTAACTGAGTTTACTAATATTGGTCTTGGTCTACAGTATGGGGTTGAATATGCTATGGGTGATAATTTAATAATAATGAACGGCAATATTCTTATCGAGCAGGCAGCTGTATCAAAAATCAAACAACACATAAAACAAAAACACAATTTTTTAATTACCACAAGACAATCTAAATCTAATGTAGGATTTATAAATCATGAAGATGGTACTATTGCGAATTGTTTTTTTGATTTACCAAAACCATTATACGATCTATTTTATATAGATAGTATATATAGAAATACTTTCAGTGATATGATTCATAATCGTGATTTTGAAAAACATTATCTATTTGAAATTATAAATGAGAGTATAAATACAAATATAACATTTCGTAGTGTCGAAATAGACTCTAGAAACATTCATCTTATAGATAATAATGAGACTATTAATAAATTTATACGAAAGAGAAAAAGATATGTATAGTATTGCATTATATAGTAATATACTTACCGAGAAATTATATCATATATATACTAAATTGTATTTTTGTGGATTAATATCAGAACCTATAATTTATACGAATAGTTGTCGTATAATCACCAACGCTAGTATTCCTATATTTTATACCAAATATATTTTTGAAAAACATTATGATATCATTCTTTCAGATATAGAATCCAAA
>SXGQ01824142.1_pt1 | contig 31966 bp, 36 predicted proteins | sample 3178371 | NCBI WGS metagenome assembly SXGQ01 (sample SAMN11356859, study PRJNA531348) | freshwater metagenome | isolation source: freshwater sample F1-20 | place: China: Fuxian Lake, Yuxi | collected 2017-12-25
GGATCACCAGTTCTAGGGTAAATTTTTTCAGAATCACCCGATTGTGCTTCGTTAATTTTTATCAAAAATTCGTTCCATTCGTATAGTTTACCACGATACAGAATAGAATTTTTTCCTTGATCTACTAGATATTCTCTAAAATTTTTCATCATTTGTATTTATCTTATTTGATGAATAAATTCTTGATAGCCAAAAATATAAGAATCGTTAGTTTTTTCTTCCTTAAATTTTACTTTCTCTTTATAATTTAGGGCTTGAACAAATTCCTCAAGTTTATTTTTTGTAGCATCGTCAAGTTGTTTTCCTCTATATTTAAAATTCTTTGAGAGTAGTCTTTTTTTCATACCACCTTCAAAATAATAGTGTAGGAAGACACTTAAGGTATTGTTTTGTTTTATTTCAGTAGAACCCTTTTCAGAAATATATTTGTAGGTGTGCTCATCATATCCTGATTTAATTTGTTGTTGTTTTTGATCTGAAATTTTAGGAAATGCTTCAAAATTACATTCACCAAAATATTTGGAAAATACCTTAATATCTACCTCACCCAAAGGAATTGATTTAACTACTATATCAATTTTACGAATACCTTTTTCATTTCTATCATCTCTCTTGTTGAAATCAATGATATTTTTTCTAAATAGATCTAAAATTTTTTCGTCAACAGCTACTGCATCATCCGGTTTATCAAAATAATTGGATGATTTGACTTCTGCCCCGTCACCCTCTTTTGAGCCTCCTTCTTTCGATCCGCTTGCTTTTTTCTCAACTTCACTTTCTTCTAATCCTCTTTTGAATATTAACTTGTCACCCTTTCTGAAATCGTTGTTATATCTTGACATTCTAAAACCAATATATCTCATATAAGCTATCAAAGCAGATTTTTCATCTTCGCTTAAGTCTGGACCTTTATAAACCATCACGTTACTTCTACTTCCTAATCTGAAAAATAAAGAACCATCTTTTATAAGTCTAGCATAAATAGCAGATCCTCTCTTTTCTAACTCAGACATTTGTTTGGCTTGTTGTGAGGGATCTTCTGTTATAGCCGGAGCTGGTGGTAAAGTAGTTGTTGGTGCGACAGTAGTTTGACCTCCAGATCCGGATTTTGTTGCTTCAGGATTTTTTGGGGGTTCTAGTTTTGTTTCTACTGGTGCTAGAGGCGTTTTTCTTTTTGGTGCATCTTTTGTTCTAGCGTCTGGAAATTCACTATCAAGAATATCAATAGATATTTGGTAGCTAGGTCTGAAGTCTTTTCCCGATATTTCATACCATCTATCTTGACCTTCTTTTTGTGCTAACCAATGGTTGTTAGTTACTTTATATTTGTATGGATCACCAGTTCTAGTATATACTTTATCAGAGTTCGGTCTCTGTGGTGTATTTCCAGTAGTAGCAGGTTTATTGCCAGTTGTTGTTGTTGGAGTAGTTGGTGTTTGACTGCCACCAATTTCTGTGCCGGTAGTTGGAGGTGCGTCCTCATTAACTTTTCCAACAAATTGATCCCATTTGTAAATCATAAATATTTTTATTTTTTTTTTATATATTAAAATTTTTTTTCAAAAAGTTATAGATTCAAAAATAATCAGAAATCTGTGTCAATTTCCACAAAAGTTCTATAACTACCATCAGAATCAGAAGATGATATTTGAATTTCTACATCATCAGTCCCTTGGAAATAACCAGTCATTTTATTGACTATGGAATACAGAAATCCACTCTTACTTCCTTTTATTCTTCTACATTCTTTGTTGAGATGATCTTTTGCATCTTGATCTAATTTAGATGCATCTATTTTTTCTTGGAGCGTGTTGATGATTCTTATTGAGGGATCTACTACAATATCTTTGAAAGCTTTAGCAGCTTCAGAATTTTTATCCAAAGGATTATACCACCTTTTGTATTTTTTCCATATTTCCGATCCTTTAAATATTTTGTCTACAAGAACTAGAATATCGTTTAGTGGACCGTAAGCCCCCTCCACTGTTAGTTTTTGTGGGTTTAGTTTTTTCACCCACACTTCTTCAAGATTATTTAAAAAACGACTTGCTGAATCCCATGAGATATGAGAATTTTCATATCCCTTTTTCATAATCATATATTCTGTTGATATAACTTTATCTTTATTCCCAGACCCAAAATCACCAGATATGCTAATACTAGTAAAACCACCACCAATCGACACATCTAGATTTTCTTGATTATCAATAGCATCCTTTATTTCACGCCAAATTTTTCCATTCACAAGAGAGTCGTAAGCATCTTTTATTTTAGAATCTTTTATCTTATTTACATCATATTTTTTAAGCTCCTTAAGTATAGTTCTCCCCCACCAACTTCTCGGATCAGTGGCGGAATTACCACAAAAATCTTTGATAGCATTATCTTCATCGTCACCTGTCCAGTCTGATGAATGAATGCTAAAATAGTAATCCGGATGTTCTTCATTGAAAGCATTGTTTATTCTTTGGACTAAATCAATTATTACATTCTTTACTGCTTCATCTGTTTGTCCAGTTGGTTGAATGGTTGAAGTGCCAGATGAACCAGAGGAGCCGGATGATCCGGATGATCCCGATGCCCCGGAACCACCACCCAAATTTGAAGGTTCTGCTTTCGCTGCTGGTCTACTGAAGGGAGTGGTCCATTCCTTCTCAGTACTAGAATATTTGTCAGAATTTTCTGCTTTTTCTTCATCACCCTCTTGATCTTCTGACTCTAGAAATAAAAAATATTTTTTTAAGTATTTCATAATTTTTGTTTTTTTTAAGGTCTGTCACCTAGATTAGACTTTTTTGAATATTTATTTCAATCTGATAGTCTATATACGAAGGGTTATTATTATTCATGTAAATAATAAAACTCTTTGAATAGTCATATCTATACCAGTTAGATAAAAATTTCATACAATTTCTATATATAAAAAAATAAAACTTATTTGTATATTTGCCAATAGTAATTAAAAAAAACCAACTTATGCAAACTCTTTTTACTGAATCAGAAATCAAAAAAATAATCAATCACCTCTCCGATAAAATTGTATCACAAAAACACGATAAACCACCAGTTCTTATTTGTATTTTGAATAGCGCTGTTTTTTTCTTTACTGATTTAGTTCGTCAACTTGGTCCGGTTGAAATTGATTTTGTAAAGGTATCGTATGTAGATAAAAAAGATCTTGGTAGTTACTACCTCTCTAAAAAACTTGATATTGATATTCAGGATAGAGATGTTTATCTAGTAGATGATCTAATCAATACCGGTAGAACAATGAACTTTGCTCTATCTCAACTTTCCGAGATGAATCCAAAATCACTTACACCGGTTGCTCTTTTTGCTAAATATCCTCATAATTTTACCGGACTTTATATAGGTCAACCTATTCAAGATGAAATTATTATGGGTGGATACGGAGCTGATGGTCGTAATGGAATCGGTAGAAACCTTCGTGATATTTATGGCGTTCATATTGAAGTAGATTGATATTTTAAAAATGATATATAAGATAGAAATTCTATCAAAATAATATCATTTTATGAAATCTACACAAAAAACAAAATATTTTTTCGGTTGGGAAAACTGGAAATGGCTCATTAAAGAACTCGTTCATATTTATACGAGTAAATCAAGTTTCTTTTCTAAAAAGAGAATAGAATCTAGTATTGCTTTTGTTATTGGTCAAGTTGGTATGTTGTGGTTTCTATCTGAACATATCTCGGGATTTACTACTTCAGATATCGTTTTATGGTCTGGTGTTGAGTTTGCTATGGCTGGATATATTGTAAATCAAATTCAAAAAGAGAAAAAAACGGAGAGCTCAGAAGAACCAAAACCGGCAGATAGTTAAATATTCGGTCTAGATGGTTGCTGCTTTAGTTTAGGTAAAAGTGTTGAACTATTAAGATTTCTAAATTTAGAGAAGTTTCCAGGGGTTGGTTTTGAAATTATTTTGGAGGGTTTAACTCCTGTAGTTGTAGGAACAGGGGGTTTTGTTAAGTATTCGCTGCTTTCAAAAGTGCCACCACTATCTAAAATATTCTGTAAATCTTCTTTTGTAAAATCACCTGTATATCGACTAGGAAGAGGTTTATCCTTAACTACTAGTCCCGATGAAGATTTTACAGGTCGGTATTCCCAGTGCCACCACTCATCTGTTGATTTAAAATCTCTAAGAACACTCGGGTTTACCCATCCACATTTCGGAGCGTTTTCAAAAAACCATCTATATACTGGATGTTTGAAAGCTGAGGCGATTAGAGAACGGTTTCTATTCATTGCAGGTGGTATGCCCCAATGAATATCGATTGCTAGCCCCCATCCGTGGTTAGATTTACCTGCTCTTGCGGCATTTCTTGTTTTTTTTCTAAGAGCTACTTGTCTTGCTAGACTTCTATAGGCATCGGTAAAAAAAAGAGTTTGTTTACCATCAAACTTAGCTTCTTCGTATAATTTCATAAGTTTATCCAAAGCTTTTGAAGCATCAAGCATAAGATATGGCGCATCACCACCAAGATCTTTAGAGAGATAATCATTCTTAACCATTTTATCAAGTGGCACTCTTCCATTTCTAAAATTTCCTACAGTGAGTGTTTTTATACCTTCTTCGTTTATGGTATCTAAAATATAATTCACTGGAATTTTATCATTCGTATATTCAGGTATCCCGGTGACAGATCTTTTTTTTAATTTGAATTTTGGAGCAGATATTTTTGTCAACGGATTTTTAATCTTTATATTGGGTTTCAATAAAGATAAAGCTTTTGATGGATCTAAAGAATCAACGAGATTTTGTATCATTCGGATTATTCTTTTTCTGAGTAGTAGACCAGTTATCCCCCTTTTGATCTAAACTTTCTCTGGTTTGCTCTTTTATTGTTCTGTTGGTTGGAACTCTAACATGATTAGATAAAAATTTATCTAATCGTAATGCTTGATATTTCAATAAAACTTCAACAATAACAGGTAGTGGTGTTACCGGACCTGCGATATTTGCGTAAGGACTAGAAAGAAGAGCGTTCACTAGACTATCCATCCAATCCATAAAATCAGTTCCTAGAACAACTTGTTGATCGGCATCGGGGCTACCAAGATTAAGCTTAGCTGAATTATCTCGTAAATTAACATTTATATTTCCGTTTTTGGTAATATTAATATTTGAAAACTCATGATCTATTTTAAGACCTTCTGATTCACTTCGGTATATTTGAGTTTTATCATCCAAGAAAATAGCTTTGAATGTAGGATAATCTGATTTTTTTAAACTTTTAAGTTTATTTTCGAGGTTGATATTATAATGCTCAGCGTAGATATACTCTGGTAAATAAGGATTTCCCTGATCGAAAACTACAGATACAATTTTTCCAACATCAGGTGCTGTGAATTCATTTCCATTAAGATCTTTCCAAGGTGTAGCCCAGGGTATAGCTTCGGTTGGAATATTTTCAAAATATAAAGGAATTCTCACTTTTACCCTACCTATTCTTTTAGGATCATTATTATCTTCAACTACACCTAAAAAAATCTTGTTTGATATTTCTGGATTATGCATATAATTCTAATATATTTTAATTTGAAGATCTTCCCTGTGGAGCAAGAGAACTTGAAGTAAGATTTTGAATAAATGGATTTATTCTAGCTGGTCCAATTGATCCTGGAGTAGATCTTGAACTGTCAAGTGCTCCTAAAGATTGATTAGCTAAAAAAGCAGAGATTCTTCTTCTTACATAAATATTCCTAGGTGGTCTAATCTGTGAAGCCCTGATTCTATTAATTCTTCTTGTTGCAACTGGTCTATATATAGTTGAGCTCCTGAACGGACCTCCTGATCTTTGAGGTAGGAATCCATTATTAGCCTCGGAAGTATTCAACGGTTGAGAAAAAAATCTTCTGGTGCTTCTTCCGACAAATCCTCTAATAGCATTTCTTAGTTCATTTCTTAATCTGTTGCCTGGATTATAGATATTTCTTGGATCATTTATAGTGTTAAGAGAAACTGATAATCCAGCTTTTTCTAATCTTTTGTTGATAGCTTTATTCACAAGGTTAAATCGTGAGTTTATTTCTTCATTTATAGCTTCAGCACCGACCCTCAAAACCGGAGTCACAAGATTTCTTATAAGGCCACCCACAAAAGTTCTTGCTAAATTACCTAACTTTCGTCTTCCAAGTGGACTTGCATCACTGTCAGAAAGCGGATATCCATCCTTAGGATAGGCATCAAACTTATAAATTTTAAGTTCTGGATCTAAAAAAGAAATAAAAGATTGAGTATAACCTGTTGAAACCGCTCCCTTTTTAAAAGTTGCTCTTCCAGTATCAAGAGAATTTAACCTTCTTGGATCGAATAATTCGTCATTATATTTGGTATAAGAAAAAGCAGTCTCGTAATCACGATATGAAGTTGTGTCATCAAATTCAAATCTATGAAATTCAGAACTTACAAATTTGTAATTAAAATCAACAGTTACAGAGAGTGTTGTATTCTGTCCTGGGCTTTGTAGATTAATAGACTGGCCATGAGTTAACTTATCAAAAAAGAACTCACACTCATAAAGATTATATTCTTTTTTTGAAATCAAGTCACTTAAGACCAAATACTTCGTATCATCTTCTAGTGCTTTTTCACCGAAATCACTACCCCGTTGAAGAAGATTTCTTCTACTTCTTCCAGGAGCTGAATCTAAAATCTTCACGACTCGATTATAATTTCTTATTTCAGTAACTGTTATTTTACAATTGAATCTTAAAAGATTTTGAGGAATTATTCGCCTTCCCTCTATTCTTGATCTCGATAAAAGATTATACAAATAAGAAAGGTAAGATATGTTTTGTGAGACATCTTCATTTAGTGTAAGGGTTATTTTTTCACTTGGAAAATTTGTAAAAATATTTGATCCACTATCTGCTGATGTTGCTGACTTTACATGTCCTAACTTATCAAGACCTGTTATTTGAGTAATGTAATGATTTTTGACCGATTTAGGAGTGCCATTTTGATCAGTATTTTGAGTATTGGTCTTGAAAAACTTTTTGAATTGTTCTACAAATTTTTCATAAATTTCGCCTCTACTCTGCAGTTCTGTAATGAGTAATGAATCAAAACCTGGAGGATTACCCGGTGCTGACTTTGGATCATTATATCGAAAATTACTTAGAAATTGGGTAATGCTACCGTTGAATAGAGGTGAAGTTACTTCATCTATCTCGATATCAAATCCCAGTATTGTTGGATCTTCATTATCTGATGATGTAGACATCCAACTAATAAGTGATATATCCTTACCTGCCTGCAGACCATTATAAAGTATATTTCCAGAATCACTAGCTTCACTAAAATTTGGATTTATTTGTAAAACTTTAGTATTTTGATCGAGGTAGAAAGAGAAATTTTTCGTTGATCGATCTCTTTTATCTAGTATGTCTATTCTTCTATCGAGTGTATTATCAATAGTTTGAATATAGTTTTTGTTAAATTTTTCATTTGCAAAAGCCATTGGTTGCCAACCCTTTTCTACTGGTATCTTCAAACGCACCCCGTACTTTTTAAAGGGTCTCCAAGTTTTTGGAAATAAACCACCAGCTTTTTGGTAAAATGCGTAAAGTGGTGTAAATCCAGGTGGGTGGTATTTTGGAGAATCATCAGTATATTGTTCATATTTCCACTTTTTTGATGATATTGCATCTATAGACGTAGGATTGAGAGGATTTAATCTGCCTTGAAAAACATTTCTTAAATTTCTTACGCCTTGTCCAACTACTTGTCCGCCAGAGCCTGGGTGTCCTTTTCTTTTTCGACCTGAAAAACTTAAAAAAGATCCTAGAGTTCTAGCTATTTTGGAATCACCGAAATTTAGTCCAACTCTCGGTATGAGCCCATTTGAGCTACCAAAAAGATTGAGAGAATTTTCAGAACGATTAAATTGAAATATAGGCATAACTATTGTTGAGATTATATATTCAATTTAGAGCTACTTCGAAGGCTTATTTTTGCTCTAGATCTGATAGAGTTAAATCTCTTCTAGAAAGATGTAAGATTTGTGAAAATACACCACCAGAAAATTCAAATTTTATATTAGTTATTAAAAAATATCCGGTCAATCTTTCATTGACTATATTAGCAAAGATTTGTTGAGTTTGATTTATAAACATAACCTTGATTTTTTGAAAAACATACAAAGAAAAATTTGGTGTAGGTAAGGTAGCTATTACTGTTATTTTTTCTAATTCTTGTAAATTACGATTGTTCAGAAAGTCTGCATAATTATAATTTTTATGCATGTTATCTGAATCCAATTTACCGATATATTCTTGTGTGAAGTTACTTTTTAGAAAATTTTTATCAGCTGGACTCTTCAAGGAAATTAAATTTTTTTTATTTGTGTTATCTGAGAGAGTGTCCAATTCAAAAATTAATTTTTCTTTTTTTTGATTATCGTAATAGAAGACGGTTTTGATATATCCTTCTTGTAATGAAATACTTGTTGAATTATTCAAAAGTGTGTAACTACTTATATAGTTATTTGTTTTTGAAGCTGACGGTTCTGTTGTAAGAATAGTTGGGGCTTTAGATAATGGCATTTTAGAATTTACAACTGCATCGGGTTGAAAATTATCTACCATCATTTCATCATTCTCTACATCTCTTAGTAATTCTTTTTGAATGTTTATATAGTTTAGATTATAGCTATAATCAATATAATAAGAACAAAAATCATTATCTGAAATATATCCATTATTAGCAACATATTTTAGAAACTGATAAACCTTCCTTCCATAGTTTAACCAATTCATTCTATCGTTGGTAGAGGTTATATTTGAACTGAATCCTAATCCTAATTGCTTAGCGACCCTTTTCATAACATCTAGTGAAGAGGATTTTAAAAATGACTCGTAATTTATAGTATAAAGTTCATCTAGATCAATAGCTGCTTTTATTGTGAAAGTTAGACCAGATTCTCGTTTGATGTTTATTATCTTGAATTGTATAAGTATAGTTTTATTTATTGTAGTTCTAGTATTGATAAACACACTTAACTTTGTGTTATCTATTGGAAGACCCCTTTGGTTTATCAATCCATTCGTATCTACAAAAGTTATTTTTACTTGAGGAATGTTTTCTTTAAGAGAAAGATTCAAAAAAATTAAATCTGCTGGTTGTATTTGAATTTCATTATAATATACTAGGGGTGTATATCCAAGATGTTGAATAAATTCATCTCTTACAGTTTTATTTGCTCCGAAATTGAGTTGTAAGGGATCTGGTGCTGAAGCGCTCTTGAAAAAATTCTGAAACATAACTATTCTCTATTTCCGATTATAATTACTCCATTTCTATCAGTTACCTGTTCAACCGGAACAGAATTAAAAGTAGGATTTGTATATCTACTATTGTATTCAACTCTGTTAGGATCAAGTTGTGTTGAGCGATTTAGGTTTTGTAAAAATTCTTGTGAGATTCTTTCGTCATTAGCAATTTCAAATAATCCCACCAAATCTTCAGGTGCATATCGTATAACATCACCGGATTTGATGTTCATAGGATTATCAATATTGTTAAAATACATCAAAAATCCAACATATTTTATTGAACCGTAGATAGTTCTACATACTAGATCAATTCTCATCTCTTCTGTGGGATCTACTACATACTCAAAGAAAGGGGTATTTATTCTATAATTGAATGTTCTTTGATCTAGATCATATTCTTGACCGGACTTTTGTAAAATACTTAAATCATAAATATTCATACCTTTTTTATTTTTTTCTAACTGGATTACCCATAACTGGAATTATCATAGATAATGTTTTAGGATAAAATAGTCCGTTTCTATATAGTCCAGTTGTATCTAACCTATTTTTAAGACTTGATAACTCGGTCTCAATAGAAGTCTTATTAGAATAAATAAGTACAAATTCTCTTTGTCCAAAATTATTTCTAACAATAATTCTTATAGTGTCTTCTGTTGATTTTACCTCGTAAAAATAAACTACTTTTGTTAACATATCTATCTTTTTTATCTTCCAAAAAATCTACTGGCTAACCCACCTAAGTTTCTGTTTCTTATACCACTGGTTACCGAAGTTCTAGGACGAGTTATTAATTCTGCTGGTAAGATTCTTTTGTCCATTTCTTCACTAGTGCCGGTAGATATATTCTTACCTTTACTATATCTTACTGGATAGGGACTGAATTTTTTATAAATTTCTTGTAGACCACATGGTCTAGCATTTTTTAGTGTGCACTCAAATTTAATAGTAGTAGGTAAGTTATTATAGCCAAGTTCTGGACCTAGGGTAATTTTCATTCCACCATTTTGTGATGGAAGTAAGTCACCACTTGAAAATATGGGCCTTAGTGGATTTCCCACGGTGACATGGTAAATACCACTAGGACTACCAGAGAGAGCTTGTATCAGACCAAGAAAAGCTAGACGGTACTTTTTTATTTGTGAACTAAGAATAGCTTCTGTGAAATTAAAATTATCTGTTTTTCCCGTTGAATAAGTACTCTTCTCCTCGGCTCCGAACAGAGAATTTAAGAGTTGATTAGTGGTTTTCTTAGATGCATTTATCATACCCTTTAGTAAGTCAGCAACAGCCCCCATAACTTGGGTGAAATCTCCCGAAGAGAATTTTTCAATTGCTTGTCTAGCCTTATCATTAAATCTTTCATCAAATTGAAATTGCGCCTCTGAGGTTCCAAAACGAAGAAGATTGGAAATTATATCGAAATAAACCAAAGTTGGATCTATACCATCAATATATTTTATTTCATATTCTGTATTTATAATTATTGAAAAATCATAGGATAAACCAGAAAAAGCCTGGTCTTCAGCGGTTGTGCCGGATTTTCCGCCATAAGTAATTCTTTTTTTAGCTTTTCTTATTATATTTGGATTACCCTGTGGTAATAGAAGAAGATTCTCTTCTTTAACCAAACCAGCCTCATTAAATAAATAATATTGTAAGTATTCAGTAAATCCAGGCGCAGCAAATAAATTACCACCTGATTTTATAAGTTCGCCAATACCACCTAGTTTGTATTCCTTGCCAAATTCACCAGCTTCGGTTCCAAAATTAACATTAGTTACATCTTCCCAATTTTCACCAAAGCTGATACTTATGAATTCTTTTGCATCTTCTATCCAACTTGCTACAACAGCAGTTGGTGGATCTTGATATCTTACCAAATCGTCACCCACCCCTAAACCAAAACGTCTAGCTACTATCATTCTATTCGAAGGATATACACCTAGTTTTTTTAAATAGGCGAAATCGGCCGCTTTGAGCTTTATACCCCCTGCAGTTCTTGTTGGTGCATCGTCTCCTTCACCTGCTTCTCCTAGTCTTTCTATAATTTTTGTAATTGAACTATTCTCATCGAGATAATTAGAATTATAATAATCCCAATCTGATGATTGAATATAGTCTATCAGAGATTCACCACCGCCACCATAATCTCTTCCATAATTATCTCTGCTGTAAAAAACATGAAATGTGTTGGGATTTTTTGGATTGTTAGTAAAAATAGTTTTTTTATCACCAAGTGTTAAAAAATTAAGTCCAGCATCAACTCTGAAACTATTTGTTGGAGTAGTATTGGATACAGATGCTCCCAATTGCAATTGTCCGGCATCAATTGTCTCTATCTTAACCTCTTTGGTTCTATCTTTTTTCAGAGCTTCACCTATTTTTTTAGCATCGTCTGCTTTAAGTGGCTCATGTTTATCTATAAAATTATTACCAGCTGTTCTGTTTGAAAAAAAACTTATTCCTAAAGGAGAAGCACCGAGTATTGGCATAATATTCTATAATATTTTGTTTATATATAAAACCTACTCTTTTTCTAGGGGGAGATACATTTATCTATAAATAACTTAAATAACAAATTTTTACACCATTTGATGAATTTCTTTTGTGTTTATACGAAAACTAGAAAAAAAATTGATAAATTTTTTAAAGTTAATAACATTAAAAACAAATATGTTATCGATATACCTAAGTTGGTATCTGAAGAAGAGATTGAAAATTATGAAGATGAAAAAACATTTCTAAAAATATTAATTTTTCAGAAAGTTCAATCAGCTATTGAAAGAGGTAAAGATGTTTATTATATTCCTGATTTCGAAAGAGAATTTTCAATTGAAAAACTCTTTAATCTAAAAAAACTTCTAGGTTCAGAAAACAATTTCAATATCTTAATATTCTATAATGAGTTCAGAAGAGAACCTCAGATACTAGATGATATTCTAGAAAACCTTTCTAAATTCTCAAACTCACAAATAATTAAAGATTATTAGAAATTATTTTTATATATACTCTATATGAAAAAAATCTACCGATTAAACGAAGAATTCGCAAGTCCTAGAATACCAGTAGCTGAGAAATATTGGCTAGATCGTGGTAAGCTTGGAAAAGTTGTTGCTCTATACACCCATGATGATATGGATGGTATTTTCTCAGCTATAGAAGTTAAAAAATATCTACTTGATAAAGGTTTTGAGATAAAAAAATACGGGATCCTTAATTATACCGAAAGTTGGGGACACACAACTCTTGATCCAGGTATGATAAACATAGTTCTTGACTTTGCAAATATGCCAGGTGACGATAGAGACAATTTGATTGATTACTACCTTGATCACCACGGAATATTCTCTGAAGAACAAATAGAACGATATAAAAAATTACCGGTTCAAAAAAAGAAAACCGGTTCAGCCTATGAGGCTATTTGTGATGCCTTGGGTGTTCGTAAAGATGAAATGATCTTATCGGTTATTGATATGATTGATTCAGCTAAATATAAAGATTATGGTATTTCTTGGCAAAGACTTTTAGATTTTAATATTCGAGATATGGTATCCTCTCCTAAAAGAAGACTTGAGTTTGCAGCTGCTTTCAATCAATTCTTGAAAAGATCAGACACACAAACTCTTATTGAAGTTATTCACAACACCAAGGATTGTTCGATTTTTGCGATATTCCACATGATGAAAAGGCTATATCCAGAAAATAATATACACACTTCAGGATCGAGAAGAGGCCAAGGAAAAGATTTTATAGAAGATTCACTTGAAAGACAAGCTATTATGAAGGCAAGGACCAGAGGATCGGCCAACGTAAAAAAAGTTTATACCGATTATAGAGATTTTCGTAGAGATTGGGCACCAAATGGCACCGTAACTAGAATGGATGGATACCAAGCTATAGGAAATCTTGTGTTTATACCTTCTGGAACCTGGGCAAATACCTTAAAAGCTCGTTCAATTATTGAAAAAGATTCAACTGAGTCACGTTTTGATCTTGAAAATTACGCGCCAAAATTTATACTTATTCAATACGGAGCTACTCTTCAAGTTTGTGCTTATAACAAAATAGAAGAAACCGAAGATTTACCGGTTCTGAAAAGTGGCCAAAAGGTTGATAATTTAGGAAAGTATATGACCGATGTCCTGAAGAATTTCCAAAAAGTTTTAGGGTATTACGATCCTGATACCTCAACAGGTCAAGATGAAATAACCGTATCAGGAGGTCATGATGGTATTGGAACTATCTCAAATATATTTGGTCGTTGTAAAAACGGTGGTCCTTATAATGGTATGAAATGGCTTGATCTTTTCAAGAATAAAATAATCTCTGATCTATCAGGTGTAACTTTTGATCTCGGATTGATCTGGAGTGGTGAAGATTCTAAAAATCTAAGAGAGCCAGAAATGGATAATAAAGTAAGAAATATCGAAGACGTGAAAAGAGTATCACCAGAAGGTCGTATCTTACGTTACGGTGAATTTTAAGGAGTCTTCTTAAATACTTTAACTCCTCTTGCCATTTTAGTATCTTTGTAATACTGATCATCGTCAAACTCTGTATCAAAAAAGTTATCTGCCTGGGAAATAACTTTAGTTTCAGCTGATATTTGAGAATTTGGTCCAAGTCTACCTGATCTAAATACGCCACCTATCATTTGACTATCCAAAAATCCACCCATAAAGAAACATCCATCAAGACTTGAAGCTTCACAAGAAGTATTTAGGACCTTGGATCCTTTTATTTCACAACCCCAAGTTTTACTACGGATGATTTGAGAGTTTGTGATGTTGGCGTTTATAAAATTACAATTCTCAAATATACCCTCACTAATCGTTGAGTTAATAAAGTCAAAATCTGAGATATTAAGCTGAGGTATAATACTTCCACCAACAACTTCTATGCGGTGCTCTTTAGTTACAAAATTTACAATACAATCTTTAAGATCTTTAGTTGAATCTACTAGTGTAAATAACTTATCCTTTATTTTTGGGAAATAAGCAGATACTACATCGTAGTGATTATTCTGATCAACTTGAACAACTACACCAGGATATTCAACAATAAAACTATCGTAAGAAGAAAAGTTTTTCATATTATCAATGTTTTGAGAAAGGTAGTTGTTTAATACACCTACATCATGACTATCAAAGTCGGTATCAATACATTCCCAGGCATCTATAATAAACTTATCCATAAAATAAAGTAATCTTCCAACATTTTGGGGATAATCTTTACCACCGATGTATCTATACTCTAGTCTTTGTTCTTTATGTGGTTTGTTGATATGTAAAAAGTTAATTCCGTAGTATTTATCGGTAGGTAGTCTTAGATTATTCTTTATAGAATAGATTGAGATATCTTTAAAATCATAATCTTTGTAGGGTATAATTTTTTTGATTGATTTAGCATAAACATTACCTTTTCTTCCTGGAAAAGCTCTAAATATTTCATCTTCGTCTGTTTTTAGGATAAGTTTTAGGATATTGAGATCGTTAAGGTCTTTTTCACCTTCGTTAGTAAAAGAAATATTAAAGTGAATAGCCGCTTTTGATGTAGCATACCCCCAGTCATTTATAAATTTAGTAATCTTTATAAGATAATACTTCGCTGAAAAATAATCAAGTGGTCCAGTGATAATCTCACAACCGTTTGATCCTAGAGAAAGATCCGGTTCAAGCTTGAAGTTTTTTTCATCTGGCTCAAAATCAGAGTGGTATTGACGAAACCCCCAAACCTTTACCGGTGAAAGAACTTGGTTAAGTAGTTCAAGTGTTTTATAATACGAAAGATCTCGCATATAGAGCTCGAACTCAAAACCAATTTTAGCACCCCTCAAAATAGATGATTTTTGTATAAATCTTTCAGAATATTTTCTCATACAACATTGTATATATAAAAACCGAATGATCCAAAATGTTATTACTCAAACTATAGATAACTATCTATCTGAATCAGAGCAATACTCAAAAGCTACTATTGAACTGGAGCAGTTTTTGGATAGTATTCTTTTTGATACAAAAACCTACAGTCGTTTTACAAGATTTATTATTAGTGAGGGTATATTTCTAAAAATACTTGTAGGTAGTGATTATTTCACAAGAAATATTCACCAAATAGATCACGGATCTAAAATAAAAGTAGGATACTATAGAGGTATCTTAGTTTTTGTGGATATTCTTCAAGAAGATCATATACTTATTTTCAAGAATTCTAAAAAAAGAATAAGAGATAATAAAATAGATCAGGTAATATATGGTAGATCACCTATACCTTCTGTATTTGTTTTAGATCTTCAAAAACTAACTCAAAGCTCAAGTGAAGAAACTTCACCGGTAGATACAAACGAATAATCTACACCGATTGAAAAACTACCAGAATCTTTAGGTAGTTTTTTAATATCAAACTTCTTTTTTAATAAAAGATGTACGGAGTTTTTATTTCCGTAATAAATTTTACCTATTTCAATCTCACTTGATGTATAAACCTTAATAGAAAATTCATCCATTTTTATAAAACCTCTATGTATAATACCACAACAATCGTTTCCGTGCTGTTCAAAAAAGAAAGTTGAATCTTTTATTTTTGTAAAAATGTGGTTATGCATAATAACCCAATCCCATTTCGCGCCGGTCTCTATTATTTTTTTCATAAGGGTTTTTGGGTTTCTTCTTAGTAAGGCTCTGATTAGTGAAGATTTTTTGCAATAAGACCATTTACAGGTATTTACCCTATTTTGAGATAAGTGCTCTAAGAACTGACGATTTAATCTTTCTGATACATATTCACAGATTTTTTTATCTACTAGAATAGTATCACCACCGGTTTCATCGGTAATAATCAAGGAATATTTTTCGCTATCTTTATAGATAATTTGTGTTTTTTTAAGATCGAGTGAATAGTCTATAGTTTTTGAGGTCTTTATTCCCGAAATATCTTTTGTTTGGCGAAGTTTTATAGAGCCTTCATTACCAGAGATAAAAGTTGTAGCCACAAGCTCATCAATAAGGGAAAGTTTTTTTATTCTATCAATCAGACCTTTTTCTATACCTGTTATTGTCGCCATAAAAAATTACAAGTTATTCAAGCGGTCAAGATAATTAATCTTGAGCTTTTGTAGCTGAGGTTTAATGCCTTCCCACTTTTGGGAACCGATCATTAAATCAAGTGCGCTTAATCTTTTGTTAAGTTCTTCACCGCTAAGATTGCCAAGTTTAATTTTAATGCCAACTTCTTTTGACTCGTAAATTTTAATAATATTTAGAATTTTTGTAATTTGATTTTGATATTCACTCTCTAAAAGAGCTTCTCGTATATTTCTATCTCCACCCTCTACTGAACCACTCTCTCCTTGAATAATGAGTTGGACTATAGCTGAGGCTAGGTCTTCTTTTCCATCAATAATCACATGAGGAAGTATTGATTTTCTAGCTGCTCCAACTGAACGAATCCGTAAAAAATCATCAATCATCGAAAGAACCTTATCCCGTAACACCTCTTCGTGTGAGGGGCCTTTGAACTCAGTAAGATTCTCGTCTCTCTCACCTACCCTAGTTCCTGTTATTTTAGAGAATTTTTTTATCATTTTTATATTTTATGTATATATAAATTTTTTAGATTATTTTTACCACTAAACCTTTAGTTTTTATTAAATTTTCTAGATCATCTTTTTTTAGAACTTTCCTGAAATCTTTATCTAGTTTATCGAGATTTTGTAAATACCACTCATTGGCGTTGGATGTATAATAAATCCACCTCTGATCCGTATTTGAGAGTTCGATTGTTTTAGAAGTTAGTTTGTCGTAAAACTTTTTTACTTCGTTTTGTAATTTTCTTAATCTAACTTCCTCCCACTTTTCAAGAGGTTCATTCCATACTTGATAGATAATATAGAGTGGCTCTTCAAGATCAGTGGATTCTATAGGATAGATAAAACAAAACCGCATAGTTCTTTTCAAGAAAGTTTGATAATCATCAGTATTTTGTAGTTGTGATTTTTTTAGTCCAATGGATCTTAGAGAATTTAAAAAGAATGGATCATCGAGAAGATTTTCTAAATCTTGTGTAGATATTTGCGAATCAATAAGGTTGAATGTCTCAATAAGATCAATATCTTCTTTAGAAAGAGCATCCAAGACCAATTCATGTAGAACTGATAAGCTTTCATTAAGATCAATAATATCTGTTGATAGGTTTATTTCTAAACTTTCTAGAAAATCTTCGTAGCCAAGTAATGTTTTCATAAATAGATTTTATATATATATTCTATTATGTTAAGTAACTTTGAACTTTTTTTAGAATCTTTATCACAAACTACCTATACGAACAAAAATATCGTAAAAGAAATATCGGTTGCGATGTGTCTAATAAATCCAGGATTTTTAGATAAAATTCTTGATTTGGGTCTTCGTGCTAGATATACCGAAAATTCATCTATCTATCTTTCCGATCTAAAATCATTATTGATGAATAAAAATAGACTGAAACTTGGAAAATTTGTAGATGATAGATGTGTAGAAGATACTGAAATATCAAAAATAAATTCACTTTTTGAAGGGGTAGATTTTTCTTTTGAGGATGATTTTGGTATAATATCTGATTCAAGAACCTGTGCTCGAAACATATCCGATAAACTTATACTTCCAGATAAACTTACACCAGAAATGGTAACTTGTGTCTATTGGATAGGACCAAATGAAACAAAAGATTTCTCAGAAGATTTAGTTGTAGAGCTAGGTGATGGTCGTCAATTTTCATTATTTTTAGATAAAAATTTCAGTGCTACCAGATCAAGTTCCTTTCAGACCTTTACCGATCAGATTATACCTAAAGAGGTTAGTAACCTCTATTCAGAGAGCTATATCTCGGGTTGGAATAAACTAGTTCAAACTCTTGTTGGTATTATCTACAAATGGTCTACATCAAACAACAAAGCCCATATACAAAAGTTTATAGCTCCTGATAGAATACAAACCCTTGATTGGTTTGGATATTTCAATATTAAACACTCAGACAAAAGATATCAAATTTTAGGTGAATATCTTCGGGAATTTGATAAAAATGTGATATGGCTTTCTGATCTTATTAACTTAATCTGGAAGAATAGGGAATCCGCTCTTACTGATCATCGATCAGCCGAAAAGGAGTGGATTCGGGCGAAATCTATTATCTTAAACTCAAGAATACTTGAACACACCTTAACACAATCTTTAACTCGTCATAATCGTCAAGATATATCAAGATTAAAATCAGGTATGAAGCTCGCAAAAGGCGTAGCGAAGATGAAATTTGTAAAAACAATAGTTGAAAAACTAGGTTGTCTTGAAAGAGATGTAATCTTTGTTGGAAAAAGGGGTGATGATTTTATCCATGTTCCAAGTAGATCGTTCTTTAGAAAGCATTACGAAGATTTAGATGTAAAATTCGATTATCATGTTAAACTTTCTTCTGAGGATACCAACACTGATGGAGATTTCAAGTTTAACGTTCAACTTTTTTTAGATAGAAAAAAACTACTTGATCTTGAAATCTCTATAGGTTTTACAGGTTACCTATCAGAAAAACTCAGAGCTCGTTTTTCATTTACACCCGTGTCAGATTTCAATCTAAAACTATCGGGTAAAGAGGGTAGTAACTGAACTTTTTTTTCTCTCACTCCTATAATGAAGAAAAATATTTATGGGAAAAAAAGCTAAAGAACACCGTAAGAAAGTTCAGAAAAGAAATCAAAAAATAGCAGAGGCTAAAAACCAGTTCCAGAAAATGCAAAAAAGTTTTCTAGAACAAATGATTGCTAATCAAGAGCTTCAAGGTCAAAATATCGGGCAAGAGGAAACCAGACCCCCTGTAGAAGTAAATCCATTCGAGATTCAAGGCCCACAGATCTAATGATGATATCTACAAGTAACTCGGCTCTAGGATTAAACTATCCTTCTGAAGACTATCTTTCTAATGAGGGTATGCTGGTTTGGAATTTTTGGGGAAAAAAACCATTCAAGAAAGGTTATAGTGGATTATTTTCTCTTGGGCCTATAGAGGAACTATTATCAAATTACAATACCCTTGTAATCTCAGATGAAAAGTTTTTCGATACTTCTCAAGGTGAAAATCATGTTAAACGAGTGGTGAGTCTAGATGATTCACTTGCCATTGGATATCAGTATCTCAAAAAAGATGAAGAAGATGCGATAGTTCCAATATTTACAATCTACTATCTTGATAGGGCGGAAGAGGATATTGAGGGGCTTTGTAAAAAAATCTTGGAATCCAAAGCTACATCCGATGAACTAGATGATGAACTCGAAAGGAGAACTTGCTACTTATCGATTTCTCCAGCTACTGGTCTATCACTTGAAGATATTACAATACCACAAGTAGATTGGAAAGTTTTCTGGAAGTTCTATTCAGCGAGGGTCGAAGAGGGTTTCAAAAATCTATTAGAGGTTTTAGATAAAAAAAAACAAACAATTACGCTAATCTCGGGAGGTTCAGGTAGTGGTAAAACCTCACTTGCGAGAGTTTTATCCGAAAAGACTGATAGAGATATTATTTATATCGCGCCTTCACTGGTTGACCTATCGGTATCGAGTCCAGATTTTTTAAGTTTTTGTAACACACTAGGATCTTCTGTTATTATTTTAGATGGTATAGATACTATCTTTGAATCACCACACAAAAATCCCGGTATACTCCTATCAATACTACAAAATCTTACCTCTGGATTTTTCAAGGATATTTTAGATATTCACTTTGTTTTAGTTCTAGAAAATAAGAGCTCTATACGTAACATAGAAAAGTATCTATCACTTGATTATATTCTTGAATTGGAAGATTTAGAATCAAAAAGAGCTACTAGTCTATCAAAATATTTAGGTAAATCCGAGAAATTTAGTTCACCAACACCTTTATCTACTATTATTCACACTAGAGTCTCTCAAAAATCCATGGGATTTTAAAAAAGAATATATATAAAGTGCTATTTGGTAATACAAGAGAAGATATTCTTGATTTTCTAATGTGGTCTGATTTTGAAGAAGGTCTGTCCAGAGAAGAATTCAAGTTTTTACTCAAAAGGATGCAGTATCATCTTAAAGAGGAAAAACTTAAAAGGGAAGGTCTTCTTAGAACATTAGAAGATAGAGAAAAAGAAATAGAAACACTCAAGATGATCGCTAAAGAAAAACAAGAGGAAACTCAAAATTGTGAACAAAGATTGTTTACCACCAGAGAAGATCTTGAAAATCTTCGTAAAAGAAAACTTACCCTAGGCGAGAGAATCTTTGGAAAAATAAAAACAAAATCATGAAAATATCAGAATATAAAGAACTAGAAGAAAAAGTAAAAAATAACGACTTTTTCAAAAACTATAAAAACATTAATAAATTGATGTTTTTTATGAGTATTTTCGGCCATATCTCATCTATTTTCCTCGCCTATTTTTTACTTGTAAAGATTATATCTTCTACCGTAATAAGTAGCCTATTTTTTGCTGGGGCTGCATCAGTAGTTATGCTCATAGGTCTTGAGCTTCTAAAAAGGGAAGTTTTTGATAAATTTACGATTGGTTATCTTCGAGAGAGGGTAATCTCTAATAAGATTTTACCACTAATGATCTTTAGTCTTTCTCTTTTCGGTATGTCTTTCTACGCTACTATTAATGGAGCTAAAGAGTTTTCATCCAAAGAAAAGGAGATTGTCCAACTAGAAGAAACAAAAGTTCAAGGCGTTGAAGATTCTCTGACTACCCTATACACCGCTAAAATTTCAAAGATAGAGGGTGAAATTGATAGTCTAAAGGGTATATCGGCTGAAAAAGATAGAGAACAAACAGATCTAGCTGCTATTCCACAAACTCGTTCAACTCGCCAGCGTATCGGTGATCTTAAGAGTGAAAAAGCAGCTATTCGATCAGAGATTCTAGCAACTGAAACAAAACTTAAAGAAACTAAAGCTGAAAGAGATAGTGAAATCCAAAAGTTAAAGGATAGAATACTTTCGAAAACAGGTGAAGAAAAAAAGCAAAACAAATCAAATACTCTATTTTTTATCATACTTTCGACGATAATCGAATTTTTGATTATTACCGGTGTTTATTTCAATGAATACTATAAATTCAGGAGCTATAACGAATATCGTCTAAGACTTGAAAAAGATCCCAATTTCCAAAGATGGTTTCTTTACAACTCTATTTTGGACGCTATGATTACACCAGAGGCTAAGGTAAATGATAAACTTGATAACATCAAAAATATCACAGCTTTATGTAAGCTACAAGGTATTAATCTACTCCAAAAAGACTTAACCGAAATGCTTAAACTCTATACAAGTTTGGGTATCTTAAGAACATCTGGTTCGGTTAAATATATCGCTAAAACTAAAGAAGCCGCACAAGAACTCTTGAAAAAACATTTCGGGGTAGAGTAAAAAATATTTTTTTTCTCCACTAAAACTCCTTATCTTTGCTATACTAAACAAAGAAAAACTTATGAACCTAACGAAAGTGTCCCGTGCTGTTGAACTCCAAAAACGTATCGATCTACAACTGCTTCATTTCGGTCAAATCGATGGATTTAGCCTTGAGCTTCTAACAGATTTGATGAATACTCTTTCTGATGAAGAACTAAAAAAAGTAGATGAGTTTTACTTTAGAGAAACAACTCCTTTAAACTAATCAGTGGAAGAAAACTATTACTCGGTTCTGGAAATATCGGATAACTTATCTTACTCTTTAGTTGAGAAGGTGAACTTTCTTCTAACTCCGGTTGTTGATATTACAGGTAGGGAATTTTTTTCAGAAACAAGGTTAGGGGATATCCTACCAAAAGATGCTCTCTTACATATTAAAAATACCTGTAGCCAACATACCTTTAAATAAAAAACCATATGAAAACGATTATAATAGGTGATATTCACGGAAGAAATATTTGGAAAGACATAGTTTCTAAAGAATCTTACGATCGTGTTATTTTTGTCGGTGATTACTTTGATAGTTTTGATATACCTGGCATAGATCAAATCTATAACTTTAACGAGATTTGCAATTTTGCTAAAAGTTCTCTAAAAGAAGTTGTACTTTTAGTTGGAAATCACGATCTTCATTATATGCAGATTGGTCAATCTTATTCTGGTTTTCAATCTGCTCTTCAGTTTGATATTTCTAGAATCCTATCCGATAACCGTGATCTACTTAGTATGATCTATCGTTTTGATAATGTAGTAGTAAGTCACGCTGGGGTATCACCTATCTGGATGAATGAAAATTTCGATAGAAATTGGTCTTACGATAATATGACCGATAAGATTAATGATCTTTTCAAGTTTAGGCCTAGAAGTTTTAGATTTTCGGGATGGGATCCCTACGGTGATGATCCTAGTCAATCACCTGTTTGGATAAGACCTTCGTCTCTATTAAAATCTAATACTAGAAATAGTAATCTTATTAAAGATCATTTGATACAAATTTTTGGTCATACCCAGATGTCACAAGAACAAATTCAGAACCGTGATAAATGGTTAGGCCCTAGATTTTTTGCGGTAGATACTCTAGAAATTGGTTATTATTTGGTGTATCAAGACCAAAATTTCACGTATAATACTATATGAGTGAATATTTACGACGCGGTGTTTCCCCTACAAAAGATGAAGTTCATCGAGCTATAACGAGGCTTGATAAAGGCCTTTATCCTGGGTCATTTTGTAAGATCTTACCTGATTATCTAGGTGGTGATCCAAAATGGTGCTCGATAATCCATAACGATGGCGCGGGAAGTAAAACTTCTTTAGCCTGGGCTTACTGGAAAGAAACGGGAGATCTTAGTGTATGGAGAAACATCGCCGTAGATGCTCTAGTAATGAACCTAGATGATTTAATATGTAGTGGTTCAACTGGACCTTATCTTTTTTCTTCAACTATTTGTAGAAACAAAGGTCTTGTTCCTGGTGAAGTTCTAGAGGCAATTATTTCAGGGACTCTTGATTTTATAGATCATATGAAAAATTTCGGTATTGAAATTATTCATGGTGGTGGTGAAACAGCAGATCTAGGTGATTTGGTTAGAACCGTAGTAGTTGATGCTACGATGACGACCCGTTTAGCAAAGAGTGATGTTATCGATAATGCAAACATTCGTTCAGGTGATGTAGTTGTAGGATTATCATCTTTTGGTCAATCTTCTTATGAGAGTGAGTATAACGGTGGTATCGGGTCAAACGGTCTTACCTCTGCTAGACACGACATTTTCAATAAAACTTTAGCTAAATACTATCCAGAAACTTATGATCCTAAGATGCCGGAAGATTTGGTATATCGTGGAGAAATGAGTCTCCTAGATGAAGTTGAAGATTCTCCACTTAACGCTGGGAAATTAGTTCTTTCACCCACAAGAACTTACGCTCCGGTCATGATACCACTACTTAAATCTAAAGAACTTGATATTCATGGTATGATTCACTTAACAGGAGGTGGTCAAACAAAAGTTCTAAACTTTATTGATGGTCTTCGTGTTGTTAAAGACAACTTGTTTCCCTTGCCACCACTATTTAGATTAATAAAAACGTTATCAGGTAGTAGTGATGACGAACTCTATCAAGTTTTCAATATGGGTCACCGTCTAGAAGTTTATCTCCCCGAATCAGATGCTGATAAACTTATAGAAAAGTCTATATTACTGGGAGTTAACGCTAGAAAAATTGGATGGGTTGAACAATCACCCACACCACAAGTTCTAATAAGAACAGAAGATAATTTTCTTTGTTACAACAAAAATGAGTGAAGATAAAAATCCTTCTCTACTTCCTTACGGAAATAGTGTTTCATCCCCTAAGATTGAACCACTTGATATAACAAGTTGGAAATCTCAAAATGTTCTTAAAGCTAACAGGGAAATTTCTGCTAAGTGGGAAGAAATAAGAGACGAGTATCTTAAATTTGTTCAAGAAACCGAGTGGACTCAGCAGATTTATGAAGCTCATTTCAATTTTGAACCTATTGTAGGAGAGGTTTACCATCTTTATCTTTCTAGAGATGATAAACCTTTTCTTTCTCTTATATCACCCAATCAATGGAATAAAAGACATCTGGGAAGTTTTAGGTTAGATACTGGTAGAAAGTGGATTAAGATATGAAACAAAAAAAATAATTGGACATATAAAATCCTATGACCAATGATTGTGTTATTGTAATTAATGCTTATCCTAATTTTACAAGAAATGAAAATTCTATAGAATCAATCAGAGCCGCCGCTAAGAGATGGGGTGCCGATTTTGTAGAAATAAATAAATTGGTTGAAAATGGAAAAGATATTAGTAAAAAACTTTTCTTTACAAGATACAAAACTTTATTAAAATTTTCTAACTACAACAGAGTGTTGATGATAGATAATGATACTATAGTGAATAGTGAAGCACCCAATATTTTTAATGAACTTGAAGATTATGAACTCGCTGGTGTTCTAGATGGTACTCCAAGTAGATTCCAGGAAAATTATATTAAGGAAACAATTGTAAGAGTAGTTATTAACACTTTCGATTATGAATGTTTATCTGATGTTCTAGTGTTTGATAAAACTAAATTTTATGATAATTATATGAATGAAGGTATTCTTCTATGGAATATCAAAAAAGTTCAAAAAAAAATCCAAAATTTTATAGATATAGTAGAAAATAATTCAAAAATACTTGAAGCTTTAGAATCTAACATGAGCATTCAAAATCTTTTGAATGTATTTAGTTCTCATATTTTAACACAAGTAAAAATACTTGATGATAAATGGAATTGGACTATGCCGGATGTGGCTGGTAAAAACGGTTGGTTCCATGATCATTTTCATCCAGAAACGGGTGAATTGATTAGATGGTGGGAAAATTCAGAATCACCACCAGACTGGACTGACCATATACTCAAGGGGAAAATGCATCCATATATTTACCACTTCTGCGGCACGCCTACCTCCAAAGATATTATTAAAACCTATGATAAATGGTAAAAAAAAATAAACAAAAAAAGTGAAAAAAATAGTAATAACTGGTGGTTTAGGTTATATAGGAACTGAGTTGTGTAAAATATATTCTGGTGAATCTAGATTTAATAAGATTACTGTTATAGATTCTAGATTTTTATCATCCAGTGTCAAGCAATTAAGAGATTGGAATATTAATTTTATTCAAGCTTCTATTTTAGATGAAAGCATTTTGGAGAAAGAACTAAAAGATGCTGATATAATTATTCATCTAGCTGGTATAACTGATGTAGCTTACACAAAAACAGAATCGAATTCAGAAAAAGATGAAGAGATCAAAAAAATAGGCGTTATCGGAACACAAAATATTATAAAATACGCTAACTGGAAATCAAAAATTATATTTCCATCAACACATGTTGTATACGAAGGTATTGAAAAAACTACTTTAGATATTGAAGAAACACTTGAACCAATACCGATACTATCTTATTCTACTGGTAAGGTTCAATCAGAGAATGATTTGATTTCCTCTGGAAAGAGGTATGTTATATTAAGACTCGCATCGGTGTATGGTTTTTCACAAGATTCTATGAGAATAGGTATAATGCCTAATTTATTTTCCAAAATAACTTCACAAAACGGTCAACTAAGGTTATTTTCTGGTGGGGTTCAACTAAAAAGTTTAGTCTCAATTACAGATGTGGTTAGATGTATCAAATTTATGGAAGAAAAAGATATACAAAATGAAATTTTTCATCTTTCCAACGAACAACTTTCTATAAAAGAAGTATCTCAAATTTGTAAAGAGATCAATCCAAATATTTCTATTATAGAAACGGAAGATGAGATACCAAATTTAGGATATACAATATCAAATAAAAAATTACTCTCTACAGGATTTGTATTTAGAAATAATCTAAAAGACAGTATCTGTGAAATGGTTAAAAATTGGTCCCATAAAGAAGATGATAAAGATTTGGAATATATCATAAAAGGAGGGAATGAATTTATAGATGAGAGGGGAAAAATTTTTAATTATGAATTGCCGGAACCTATAAATCTTATAGGACTCATAGAATCTAAAAAAAATACTATGAGAGCAAACCACTACCATCCAATACAAGAACAAAAATGTTTACTTATACAGGGTAAATATATAAGTGTTACTAAAGATCTTTTGGATCCTGACTCGGTAATAGAAACAAGATTAATACAATCAGGTGATATAGCCGTCATAAAGCCAAATGTAGCACATACTATGGTATTTATAGAAGATTCCGTTTTCTTGAATCTTGTACGAGGTGAAAGAGAACACACTAATTATGGCATTACACACACGATACCGTATGAGTTGGTTGATGAAAAATTCAAAAAACAGTTAATTGATGGATATAAAAAAGATTGTAGAAGTTGTGGAAACACAAACATGAAAAAAGTAATTTCTTTGGGTAAATCTCCCCTAGCCAATAACTTACTGGATATTATAGATCAAGAATATGAGACCTTTCCATTGGAAATGGACTATTGCCCTATATGCCACAATTGTCAATTAAATTACGTTGTTCCCGCAGAATTAATGTTTGATGATTATCTTTATGTTTCTTCTACCTCTAAATCTTTTAGAGAACATTTTGAGAAAGCCGCTGATGAATACATAGAAAGATTTAATTTGGATTCTGATTCTATAGTAGTAGATATAGGTTCGAATGATGGAATATTTCTCAAACCACTCAAAGAAAAAGGCATTGAAGTTGTAGGGGTTGAACCAGCGAAGAACATCGCCAGAATAGCGAACAAAAATGGGATACCAACATTAAATGAATATTTTACCCATAAAACTTTTTCCAAAGTTAAATTTGTAGATTTAGTAACCGCATCAAACGTTTTCGCACATAGTGATGATTTAAAAGAAATAACTCAAAATGTATTCAACATCTTGAAAGAAGGGGGTACCTTTATTGTAGAAGTTCAATACTTGTTAGATACGATGAAGGATTTAACTTTTGATAACATATATCATGAACATGTCAACTATTGGACGCTAACTTCAATAAATAATTTTTTTAATAGTCTAAATTTGAAAGTTGTGGATGTAGAACATATCAACACACACGGAGGTTCTATTAGAGTTTTTGTAAAAAAAATAGGTTCAGTTTCAAAGAATGTTCAATTGTTCCTTGAAAAAGAAGAAGAATTTGGTATAAAAAAGTACAAAACATACAAAGATTTTTCTAAGAGGGTGTTAGAATCAAAACAAAATTTTCTTAAAAATCTTAAAAAATTAAAGAATAGTGAAAATACTATAATAGGTTTTGGTTCGCCAGCAAAGGCCACAACCGCTCTGAATTACTATGGAGTAAAAAATACAGATTTTAAATTCATAGTTGAAGATAATTCTCTTAAGCATAACAAATTTATGCCCGGTACGGGTATACCAATAGTAGATAGAACCAAAATAGATGGTCCAAATTATAAAATTATCATTTTAGCGTGGAATTTTGCACAATATATTAAAGAAAACAACAAAGAGTTAATTGAAAAAGGTATAGAATTTATCTCAATAAAAGATCTATGTTAGATACAAGTAGATGGATTTATGATTCAGATCATTTTGTGAAATGAATTTCTAAAATAATATATAGATTATGATCTATTTATTAGTTTTTTTATCGCAGATGTTTTTTAATGTTGGAAAAGTTTTAGAGATTAAACTTACCTATGAAAACAAAACACGAGGTCTTATTATTAACACTATTTTGATAAACCTTGTTAGTTTAATTTCGGTTTTCTACTCTATTGAAAACCTACTAAAAGGAGATACCCTGATTATTCTTTTTTATGTACTTGGTTCAGTTGTAGGAAAATGGTTCGGTATGACACAAATAGAAAATTATCGTCACAAAATTTTATCAATTTTTAGGAGTGGAAATAAGAACTACGAAGTTTGAAGAAGTTGAAAGAGAGCTTTCACATCTCAAGCCTGATATACTTGATGTATCAGCAACTTATCAAGGTGCCTATTTCAGAGATACGTTAGTAGGTGTGGTTTCGTATGTTGAGCATCCAAATCATATCTACTTAGGACACGCCTATGTAGTTGAAGAGCATAGAGGCAAAGGTATTTACAAACTCCTTTGGGAATATAGAAACATGAAAGTTAAAGAGCTTGGAAAACCTCTTATAGCTCATTGTAATGTTTCTAGTCTAAAACATTTCTTGAACAATGGTTTTACACTTGATAAAGGACTCTTCATGGTAATCAAAGAACCAACCTAGGTTCTAGGTTGGTTCAGATCAATGATCAAAGGAGGTAGATCTATCTTTCAGAAGTTCAGATACTTCTAGGAATGATATAGGTGTATAATCAATCAAGTTGCAACTAACATCCATAACTCTTCCCCGATAATAATCGGGATTTGTTCTGAGTAGATTTCCGTGACAGTGGCCATGTAGGTGAAAGCTACCGTGGTGAGCTCTATTCCAGCTTAGGATAGGATAGTGAGAAAGAACAACATGTCGATATCCTTGATTTCTTTTTAACTCTGGAGAATTATCATCACGAATATCAATACCTACTCCGTAAGGATAGATATTCTCGAATCTTCTTAGCCTTCGTATTTGATCTTCTCTATCGTGATTGCCAAGAACACAAGATATTCTACCACGAACATTGTTTAAAAACCACACCGCAGTATCGATTCTAGAGAAAAAAAGGTCACCTAGAAAATAAACAACATCATCATCACCCACCACAGAGTTCCATCTTTCTACAAGAGTATTGTGCATTTCATCAACACTGGCAAAAGGCCTGTTGTCGTAACGAAGAACGTTGGCGTGACCCAAGTGAAGGTCACTTATGAAGAAAATATTTTGTGATTCGTGTCTCATATCTTTAGCAAATATACGAAGAAAATTACAAAGTTTCAAAAATAATATATAATTTTGTGAATAATATTCTTGATTGGGAATCATTTCTTGAAAAGTGGTCTATGAAGTATAAAAAATCCATAGATTGTAAAAATCCCAAAGGGTTCTCTCAAAAAGCTCATTGTCAGGCTAGAAAAAAGAGAAAAAGAGGTCTTAAAACTCTATCTAAAAAAGTTAAATAAGGTGAAAAAATATCCACACGGTTTTTACGAGGATGGAAAAAATAAATATTCCGTTGATGAACTTTTTGATATTGTTCGAGGAAGAGAGCCAAAAAACATATCAATTCGAAAAATAATAGATAAAAACAAAGGTCTTGAAACTAAAGAAGGTAATTTCTTTGATAATATTGAAAACCCATCGAAAGAATTTAGGGGGAGAGCAGAGAAATCAGATGAAAACTATCCTATACTACTCAGTAGAGAGGGGTGGATTATTGATGGATCACATAGAGTAGCAAAACTAAAATGGTTAGGTAGAAGAAAAATTTCAGCACACATCCTATCAAAAAAAGATTTAGAAAATGCTATTGTAAATATAGACGAATCAATAATTTTCGGGTTCGAGATGTGGAAAAAACTTACAACTATTTAAAACTTAAACTCAGGTGGATCCTATAATCTTGGGATGACAATTCTAATAAGACCTGAAGAATTTGAAGAAGGTGTCCTACCAAAGTGGCGACATGGATTACTTACGAGTCCGAGTATAGACTACGCTACGAACACCTTAAATTCTTGGATTGGAAATGAAGAGGTAATTGTTTTTAGGTTCAAAAACTATGGTTTCATCAATGATAATAGAACAAATACCTACCAGATTTCAGTTGGCGCCGCTGGTATAATGTTAGAAATAACTAAAACCTAAAAAAAAAATAACTACTATGGGATCAGACAACGATAAACCTTCCAAAACAGAATCTTTAATAGTATGCTCAATTTTACTATTGATGCTTATTTACATTATACTCAAATGAAAATAATCGAATGGTTTTATAAACCCAGAGGGTTTTGTCCTATACAATCAGAGGGAAGATTTATGGGTAATTATTTCTTTTTTGAATCAAGAGGGGATGTTGCTAGAATTAGTTTTTCACCTAATTATTACGGAAAGGATCCAGAAAATTCAATAGATATAGTATTGAAAAAATTTAAAAATGGAGAAGCAAGTTGGATTTCACATGAATACTCAGAACTACTTATTCGTTTAGGTTTTTTACTATTCAATAAAGAAAAATATTCAAAATCATGAAGGTAAATATTTTAAGTATCGATTTTCAGAAAGCTTATGAAAAGGACGAGATATTCATGGAATTTTCAATAGGTGACGAACTATCAGATGTTACAAATATAAAAGTACAAATTTTTGATCCATTTTTCAGAAAACCATTTGCTTTTGTAGAACCTATTGTTTTGAGTTGCAATGCTGGTGGTATTTACTGGATAAGTTTCTGGTTGAGAGGACAAACTAGAGACCCAGTTTTAGGATTACAAGGTGGATTTATTGTTACCTTCGAAGATCTATCAACCAACACAATAATACTCGAAAAGGAATTCCGTAATGTTGGTAGATTCTGGTCAAAAAGAGAAGTTTCTAACAATTTCCCTTGGGACACCCCAAGATTATACATTGTGGGTGATTCGCACTCTTGGACTAATTTTGGTGATCATACGAAAAACATAGACTCGGTATCTGGATTGAAATTTATAAGACACGTTCACTACGGAGTGAGCTCTCACACATTCTGGTCTGGAGATTTTTATGGATATATTGGTATGCTACCGATAGAAGATCAGGATATCATAGCTTTCAATTTTGGAACCCACGATTTCAGGAAAGGTGTATTTAAAGCTTCTGATAAAAAGAATATACCATTAGAAGAATGTATTTATGCTACACTTTTCCAAACTTTCTACAAACTTAAACAATTGAGAGAGGTGTATAAAAAAAATCACTTCATGATTTGTTCGATTGTACCGCCTTTCAGAGAACACAACATAAAACCAGAAAATAGAAAAGAAATTTTTTGGGAATCCTCAGATGAAGACAGATTGAAAGTTTTTTCTATCTACAAAAATTTTTGGTCAAGACACATTCATTTTTTGGAAAATGCTTCTTTTTTAGATTGGACTGTGCCTTATTTAGATAATTCAGGATTTTTGATAGATGATTATATGTATCTAGAAGATATTCATATAGAAAAATATGAAATGTCTTATCAATTACTAGATAATCACATTCGTTCAATAGTTACAAAAAATAGCCAGTAAATTTCTAAAGCTCTATTAAATTTTCTATTTTTTTTTTGAGTTGAGGAATTTTTTTACGTAAAAAAACTTCAAGAATTTTTGTACCCAGATACTCTTTGTATGAGCGGGAGACGAGATTCGAACTCGCGACCTGCAGCTTGGAAGGCTGCCGCTCTACCAACTGAGCTACTCCCGCTTAAAAAACTTAGCAAATTTAAGTAATTTATTTATTTATTTTTCATTCTTCTGGCTAGAAATTTTATCAAAATTTTTCTGACACCAGTTGAATTGTTTATCTATTTTTGAATCAATGTAAGAATACATCTCTTCTGATTTTTTTCCTATTAAGGTATGTAAATTATCTACTTCCCTAGTTACTACCACTCTTTCGTGTCCTATTTGATCGTGAAGAGCTCTTTCTAATTTTAAAAGTTGATCCCCGACCATCCTTTTCATTTCTCCTCTAATCCTAACGACACCAACAACCGAAACAATTGTTATTACTGAAAGCGCCCCTAGAACAAA
>SXGQ01141967.1_pt1 | contig 31925 bp, 21 predicted proteins | sample 3178371 | NCBI WGS metagenome assembly SXGQ01 (sample SAMN11356859, study PRJNA531348) | freshwater metagenome | isolation source: freshwater sample F1-20 | place: China: Fuxian Lake, Yuxi | collected 2017-12-25
GAGGATGCCGCCGAGTTTCAGTCGGGACATGTTGGCGAGGAAGTTGAACCCATCGCGCTGGTAGGGTCGGAGGTCGGCCCGGATGGTGTCGGGAACCTTGGTGTCTGGCACTCCCTTGAAGTTGGCGAGCTTCTCCCGGAGCTGCGCGATGGCCTTGGAGGTTCCAAGCTCGGCGAGCGTTCCCTCATCGAGCTGCGTGGCGTGCAAGAGCGAGGCCTTCTGGGCATCCGGGCTCAGTCCATCCAGACCGAGCGTCGCCACGGTCTCATGGGCCTTGCGGTTCGCCTCGACGTCGAGTTCCACCCAGCCACCGTCGGGCAGCTTGACGAACCGGGTCGTGGCGGCGGCAAGACGCTGGAGGTCGGCGGTGCTCAGTCGCATGCCCTCGGCCTCCCACTCCGCGCTCACGCTGAGCCAGTCGATTCCCGAGCCCTTCAGGACGAGCTTGGGCTTCACCAGGCGCCGGTTCAGGAAAAGGCGTTGGAAGGACGGGTTGCCGAGGAAGTCGGCATCCTTTGGCTTGTCCGGCCATGCGGTGGCCAGGGCGCTCAGGAAGACCTCGTTGGCATCGCCCACCCAGAGACCGGGCTCGGGCGTGAACCAGTCGAGCTGCTGGAGCCAATGGATCGCCGCCTGGATCCGGGGATCATCGATCACCTCTGGCCGATCCGCCTGCCGAGACTGTGTCGGTGTCACGCGCGCCCATTCGTGACCGTTCCACTGCCACTCCGACTCGTCCCGGTCGCTGACACAGAGGAGCCGGAGCCGGACCACCTCATCGGCCAGCTCGAAGACGAACCGCGGCCTCGCAGGATGGGAGATGCAGAGCTGGCTCCAGTCGGCCTCGTGGATGGCGGTCGCATCGCCGGCCAACGGAGCGTTCGGCTCAGCACTGGAGACCGGGGCGGGGGCACCCTTAGTGGGGCGGGTCTGGGATTTCCGGAGTTCCGTGAGGAGCCGGTGTGAGAGCTTCCTGACGGGAAGCACCGGACGCTGGGCCCAGGGGCCAAGCAGGCTGGCGGGCGGGGCATTCCTGAGGATGTAGACCTCGCTGTCGACCAGCACGAGGACCGGTTGGCCGACAAAGAACTGGCACTGGGAGAGGGGGCGGACCGACCCGTCAGGCAATGCCAGGAGGTGGGTAAAGCTCAGGTCACCCTCGATGGTGTCGAGATGAGGCTTCAGCTCGGCGATCTGTCCATGGAACTCGAGGCTGGTGGCCCGCCCTGCGAGTTCCAGACGGGTCCCATGCCCCCAGGTGGCCAGCCAGGTCAACAGGTCCGCCCCGTCGAGGACCAGCACTTCGCCCTCCTTGGCCCGGTGCGACCAGTTGTCGTGGATCCAGTCGATGACAGCCCAGTCGTCCGCCGGGAAGAGCTCGGCCTCGTGGGCCGCCCGGGTGCGCAGCTCGCACAGATCGGACAGAAACCGCTCCTTCTCTCCGGAGCGGGACCGGAACAGCAGGAACTTGACGGCCAGCTGCCATTGGTTGGCGTCGTCGCGGACCTGTCGAATCTCGCACACGACGCGCAGCGCGGCCTTGGGGGCATCGAGGTGGGTATGGGTGGCGGGCAGCAGCCAGTTCTCGAGCTCCTGGACGAACTGCATCTCCTTCTCAGACTGCTCGACCTCCTGGAACCGCTCGAAATTGGCGAACGGGAGAAGCTCGGTCGGCAGCGAACGGCTGGCCCTGAGGAACAGCATCGCGACCTCCTCGAGCCGCCCCTTGCCTTGGGCGACCTGGATCCTCGACCACCAGTCGGTGGCCCCGAAGTCACCGCGCCGCAACGAGAGCTTCTCGAGGTAGTCGTCGAATAGCAGGTAAGCCCTCTGGGGATCGCCACAGGAGCCGAGGAGCTTCAGGACCGCCTCACGCTCGGCAACCTTCTCACGGGAATCCGCCAACTCCCGACGGAGATCGGCGAAGGAACCATAGGTGGTGTTGAGGACGCGATGGTGGGCGTCGTACTTGGTGCTGGCGGCGGTCGGCCGATTGGCCGGGCGTGTCGTTCGGGAACCTCTAGGCATGCGATGTCGGGAATGCGACGGATGTAATACTGAATCTTCTCTCCGTTGCCCCCGATGACGGTCAACAAGGAAGTCGACGAAATTTGGTCTCGACACAGGCGCGCCCCTGAGCGGCTGCGAGCATTGGCGGTGTCGATGCCGTGGCTCACGGGCCACCTTCCCTTCGCGGCCGATACGGACCGGGATTTGATTGCCACGCTGCGGCATCAATTTACGCTTCGCCAATCAAGACGATGACGTCACCGCCGCCGTCGCGGAACGATGGGATCTGGCTCGCATTTGCCCTCGTGGTGGCGCTGCTGACGATCACGTTCCAGATGGGAAGCCTGCCGCTGATCCAGCCCGACGAGGGCCGGAACGCGGAGGTTGCGCGGGAGATGAAGGAGCGGGGCGCGTGGCTGGTGCCGACCCACAATGGGCAGGTGTATCTCGACAAGCCCTCGTTCTATTTCAAGGCCGTGGCGATCTCCTTGGCGGCCTTTGGTGACACGGAGTTCGCGGCGCGCCTCCCGTCGGCCCTGTTCGCGTTCGGGACCCTCGGGATCTCCTGGCTCTTCGCCCGTGGCCGCCTCAACCCGAGGGCCGCCGCGATCGCGGTGCTGGTCACCGCGACAACCCCCCTCTTCGTCATCCACGCCCGGACAATCATCTTCGACGTCGCGCTGACCCTGTTCGTCTGCGGTGCCATCATCGCAGGCCATCTGGCCGAGGCGGACCCAGGGCGAACCCGTCGTGGTTGGCATCTCGTGGCGGCCCTTTCCGCGGGGCTTGGGACCTTGGTGAAGGGGCCGGTCGGGTTTGCCTTGCCAGCCCTCGTGCTGACGGTCCACCACCTCGTCGAGGGACGGCCCAGAGCCCTCCTCCGGATGTTCCATCCGCTGAATGCGGCGGCGTTCGTGGCGGTCGTGCTGCCCTGGTTCATCGGCGTCTCGATCGCGCAGCCGGACTTTCCCCACTACGGGCTCGTTGAGGAGACCTTCAAGCGGTTCACGACCGTGAAGTTCCACCGGACCCAGCCCTTCCACTTCTATGCCTGGGTGGTGCCCGCGACCTTCCTCCCATGGAGCCTCATGCTCCCCCAGGGGGCTCTGCTGGCCCTCCAGCGATGGAGATCGCTCGGACCAGTGCCCCGGTTTGCCATCGTCTGGAGCCTCGTGGTGGTGGGGTTCTTCTCGCTGTCGAAATCCAAGCTCCCCGGATACGTCATGAGCATCGCGGTGCCCTGGGGCTGGCTGATCGGAGGGATCATCGACGACGCCATCACGAATCCCCGGGGCGCGGGGCGCCAGGTGGTCCGGAATGCCACTCTGGTGCTTGGGGCCATCACACTCTGCGCCGCCCTGGCCATCGGCCTCTTCGGTGACTCCATCGTTAAGCTCATCCGGACCAATCCGGACATCGAGCCCGCACGGATCCAGGCTGCTTCGCTTCCAATGCTGGTGATGACCGGCGTCGTGGCCCTTGTCTCGATCGCAGGATGGTGGATCCGGAGACCCGGCTGGGGAGCCGCCGCGTTTGGCCTGTTTCCGATGCTGGTGGTCACCCTTGGGGGGGACCTGTTCCTGGCCATCTACGACAGCCGATCGGCCCGAAAGATGTCGTTGACCATGCCCCAACTCTCGGAGGAGACGCAGATCGTGTTCTACCGCTGCATGCCGGTCGGCCTTCCGTTCTACCTGGGCAGGACAGGAATGCTCGTCACGACGGATGGGGGCGAACTTGCCAGCAACTACGTGAAGTACAGCCTCGCGAACCGTCCGGACCGTCCGCCGGGAATCCTCGGTGTCGACCAATTCGGTGCCTGGTTCCAGCAGGTCAGAACCCCGGTCTACCTTGTCGTCCAGCGCCATGATGAACCTTGGCTGAAGGAACTGGCCGCCAGCCGTGGGGCCACGGTTCAGGGATTCTATCAGGGATACCGTGGTGCCCTGATCCCGCCCAGGGGGGGCCTCTGAGATGTGTGGCATCTGCGGCATCCTCGGCTTTGAGGTCGCGACGCCTTCCGACCGGTTCCAGGAACGGGTGGACACCATGCTGGAGGCCCTTCGCCACCGTGGACCGAATGCCATCGGCTCGGCGGTGTCAGGCCCGATCGTGATGGGGGCCACCCGCCTCGCCGTCCGGGGCATCGACCATCCGAGCCAACCCTCGATCGACCGGGAGTCCGGGGTCGTGGTGGTCTGCAATGGGGAGATCGACAACCACCGGGAGCTTCGTCGCTGGCTGGAGGGCCGCGGAAGGACCGTTCCACCGGGAAGCGACGTAGAGGTCCTGCCCGGTATGTACCTGGAGCTGGGTGAGAACTTCCTACAGCGTCTGGTGGGGGCCTTCGCCCTCGCCGTATGGGATCCCCGTCACGGCAGGCTCCTGCTGGCCCGGGATCGCACCGGGGAGCGGCCCCTGTTCTTCCGCCGGGATGCCCGACGCCTCACGTTCGCCAGCGAGATTGCCGCACTCGCCTCGTCCGGGGCGGGTCCCTTGACGGTTTCCGACACCGGCATCCGGAGCTACCTGCAGTTCGGGAATTTCGCCGCGCCACGATCCCCGTTCAACGAGGTCGAGAAGATCGGCCCAGGGGAGAGCGTGATCGTGGAACGCGGCAGCGTGAGTCGACACCGCTACTGGCGCTGGTCCCTGTGCCGGCAGCCGAAGGTGGCGGCCACGGTCGATGGCTTCGACCCCATTTTCCGCGAGGCGGTCCGCCGGCAGACGGATGTCGACATCGACTACGCAGTGTTCCTGAGCGGCGGCCTGGATTCCTCGCTGGTCACCGCAGTGACCCGGTCCCTCCACCCGTCAAAACCCCTGGTCGGCTACACCGTCCGATTCGGGGAGGCGTCGTTCGACGAGGGGGACGTCGCCCAGGAGGTTGCTCATCGCCTCGGTGTCCGACCGGAATCCATCTGGGTTGGCCCTGAGGATTTCGCCCGTGAACTGCCCCTCCTCGTTCGGCGGGTCGGCGAACCGCTCGCGGATCCTGCATGGCTGCCCGCCGCACTCCTGTCACGGACCGCGGCGCAGTCCTTCCGGATGACCCTCGTAGGCGAAGGAGCCGACGAGCTGTTCGGCGGGTATCCAACCTATCTGGGTGTCCGAGCCGCCGAGGCCTACAACCGGATTCCAGGACCCGTCCGCTCGCTGCTGAGGCGGGGCATCGAAGCCCTGCCGCCCAGCGACAAGAAGGTCACCCTCTCCTTCCTGCTCAAGCGGTTCGTTGCGGGAACCGATCTGGACGGCATCACCCGCCATCAGATCTGGAACTCGAACATCGCCCCCACCCTCCTCAGGCGCCTCGGGATCGAACCTGTGCCACTCCCGGGACCCATTCCAGAGGGACCAGAGCTCCTCGACCGGGTTCAGCAGCTTGATCTGGAGACCAGCCTGGCCGAGGGACTCCTCACGAAGGCGGATCGTGCCGGCATGAGTTCCGCTCTCGAGCTGCGGGCTCCGTTCCTGGACCTCGGGGTTCTCGACTATGCCTCGACGCTCCAGATCTCAGACCGTGTGCGGGGGCTGACGACCAAGAGGTTCCTCAAGGAGTATGCCCTCCGGTACCTGCCGCGTTCCATTGTGCAGCGCCGCAAGCGTGGTCTCTCGGTCCCGCTGGCCGCGTGGCTGCGGGGGCCGTTGCGGAGCTGGGCGGCAGATCGCCTCTCCGACGGCGCACTGGAGTCGGTGGGCATTTCACGGCAGGGCGCGCAATCGGTCTTCCAGGAGCATCTAGAACGACGGGCAGACCATGGGCGTGCCCTCTGGACCCTGATCGTCCTGTCCTTCTGGCTGGAGTGGGCCAGGACCCCATCCACGCCGACCGGAACCTCCTGAAGCGCACCGACATCTGCGATCTCCCCCGAGGCCGGAGGCCTGAGGTGACGCGGAGTCCAATCAATCTCAGCAAATCGACTCACCTCCGCCTCTGCCTCATCTCCGCCTCTGCAACGGCGGCCAGTGCGACGGCAGCCTTCTCGATCCAGACTGCCAACCGACGATTCCGCCCCGCATTCTTCCAGTCGGGGTGGCACATGGAACTCGGGGGCTGGGACTGTTCTGTAGGGGTGGCCAAGGGGGCATCGCCCGTTGGAGTAATGGTTCTGCTCATGATTGTATCTGAGTCTGGATCGTCGGATAAGGCGTGAGGCTAGCCCCACAGTTTTCAGGATCCAGCCGGGTTGCTCACAGGTTGTTGGCAGCGCCGCCAGGAGGCCGACCCGACCCCGTGGTGACGTCATCCGTCTCAATGCCGGGCTGCTCAGCGCTGCCTTCCGCACCTTTGCCAAAAGGCCAGAACTACGTAGAGTAGGGATTCGACGAGTCCACGGATGAACCCCAACGGCAACCCCGGTTTGACGCCCCATCGTCATCCATCCCCACGACAGCGATTCTTCGGAATCCTCAGGCCAGAGCGTCGAGACATCGAGGTGCTGCTGCTGTTCTCCCTGATGAACGGAGTGCTGCTGATCGCGCAGCCGATGGCGGTGGACGCGGTGGTCAACAACATCGCCTTCGGCGGTGAACAAAAGGTCTATCTCCAGGCCTTGGTCATCATCGCCATCGCCCTGGGAATGTTCCTCGGCGTCAGTGCCCTCATGCGGGGAACCCAGGCCTATGTCATGGAGACCATCGAGCGGAGACTCTTCGTTCGGATGGCTGCGGACCTTTCCTACCGGCTTCCCCACTGCAGGATCGGGGACTTTGAACGGTCCCTCGGACCTGAGATGATCAATCGCTTCTTCGAGGTAGTCTCCCTCCAGAAGCTCAGCTCCACCCTGCTCCTGGAGGGGGTCAATGTAGCCCTGTCCACCGTGATCGGACTGGTGGTGCTCTCGTTCTACCACCCCTACCTGTTGGCCTTCTCACTGACCCTGATCCTCTGCCTCGTCGTCATTTTGGGTCCCCTGGGACACAACGGCGTCAAGACGAGCATCCAGAAGTCCTACGCCAAACACGCTGTCGTGGACTGGCTGGAGCAGCTCGCTCGGTATCCGACCCTTTTCAAGGGCACCGGTGCGGCAGAGTTCGCCTGCAGGAAGGCCGATGCCCTTTCGCAGGACTACCTCCACAAACGAGAGCGACACTTCAGCATCCTTCTGCGCCAGATCATCGGTCTGCTCACCCTCCAGGCCGCGGCCAGCGGGGCCATGTTGGCCCTGGGCACCCTGCTGGTCCTCCGTGGGGAGCTGACCCTCGGTCAACTGGTCGCGAGCGAGCTCATCCTGACCGCGATCGTCGACTCGATCGCCAAACTGAGCAAACAGCTGGCCGCGTGGTACGACGCCTTGGCGTCATCGGACAAGCTGGGGCACCTCGTGGATCTGCCCGTCGAACCGACGCGGCAGACAGCCCAGGTGAAGCGGGCAGGTCCCGCCATGGTTGAGGGACGCGACATTGGTTTCGGATATCCGGATACCCCACCCCTTTTCCACGACCTCTCCTTCCGCTTCCCGGCAGGCTCGCGGATTGCAGTCGTCAGCGCCGCCGGCCAGGGATCCAGCACCCTCCTCGACCTGATGTTTGCGCTGCGCCCCATCGACCAGGGCGAGCTCCTCATTGATGGGGTCGACCTCCGCCATTGGCCCCTCGAGGCGCTCCGGGAGGATGTCGCCTTGGTCCGCGGCACGGAGATCATCAGCGGGACGATCCTCGAGAACGTGTCCCTTGGGCGGGCCAACATCGGACCGACAGAGGTCCGTGATGCGCTGGAGGCGGTCGGCCTAATCCCGACAATTCTGCAGTGGCCGGCCGGCATCAACACCCTCCTGGCAGCCGGGGGGAAACCGCTCACCAGCACCCAACGAGTCCGCCTCGTCCTTGCCCGCGCCATCGTCGGCCGCCCCCGATTGCTGATCCTCGATGAATGCCTCGAGGGACTCGACACGGTGTCGGTGGAACAGCTGGCCCCGTTCCTCTTCGCGGCCAGCGCCCCCTGGACCCTGATCCTGGTGACGCGGGATCCGGATCTGATCCGACGCTGTGACAAGGTGCTCCGACTGGGCGATGTCCATGGCGTCACAACCCACCCCATCCACCCTCCCTCGGCATGAACGACCCTGCGCTTGATCCCCATCACCACGTGGACGATCCGATGCCGCTGCTGGCGGAGCGCGCGGGGTTCGAGGCCTTGGACCTTCCCAGCTCCCTCCGTCGGGTCCGTTTCCTGAGCAAGGCACTGTCGTTCCTGTTCATCCTCTCTTTCGTGGCCGTGGCGTTTCTTCCCTGGAGACAATTCATCCACGGCAGCGGCCGGGTCATCGCCTACAACCCTCTTGAGCGGACCATCCTCATCGAGGCCCCCCTCGCGGGTAGGGTCCAGAAGTCGCACGTGATGGAAGGACAGTACATGCGACAGGGGGACCTGCTGTTCGAGCTGGCCGACAACGACCCGAACCTGCTGGCCAACCTGCAGCAGCAGCTTCAGCTGGCGAGACAGCGCCGGGACGCCGCGAAGGAGCGTTTGGAGGCCCTGAACGGCCAGGTCTCCGAGCTCGAGCGGGCAATGCCACTGGGCATCGAGGCCGCCCGCGCGCGGCTCGAGGTGGCCCGTGTGAGTGCCGCAACGGCCTCCCAGCAGTTCCAACGGATCGAGTCCCTCTTCAAGGACCAGCGGGGGCTCGCCTCCCAGCGCGACTTCGAACTGGCGCAGCTCGACCGCGACCGCACCGCCGCGGATCTCACACGCTCGGATGTTGAATTGCGGAGGACCGAGATCGACCTCCGCGCCAGTCTGAACTCCGCCATGGCCTCTCGGGACAGCGCCAAGGCCGATTTCGCCTCTGCCGACCAGGCCGCCATCTCGCTCGAGATCCAGGTCAACCAGACCCAGAATCAGAAGGTCCTTGCCCCGCGCGACGGCTACATCATGCGCCTGCAGGCCACAGAGGGCACCTTCCTCAGGGCCGGATCTCCGCTCTGCACCCTGATTCCCCAGACCTCCGAACCCCGGGTGGAGCTGTACGTGAGCGGCAATGACATGCCGCTGATCCAGCCCCGGGTGTCCGACGAGCGGGGTGATGTGATCTCCTACGGCAGCCCGGTCCGACTGCAGTTCGAGGGTTGGCCGGCACTTCAGCTGATCGGCTGGCCCAGCATCGCGGTCGGCACCTTCGGAGGAGAAGTGATTCTCGTCGACCCGACCGACAACGGACAGGGCAAGTTCCGGATCCTCGTCGGACCAAAGCCCGATGTCGTGACAAGGGACGGCAAGGCGGTGGAGATCCGGGACTGGCCAGAGAACCAGTGGCTCCGACAGGGCATCCGGGCCAACGGCTGGGTCCTCCTCCAGGAGGTCCCGCTGTGGTTCGAAATCTGGCGCCAGCTGAACGGTTTCCCCCCCGCACTGACCAAGGATCAGATCGGAGGGCTGAAATGATCGTCCGAATCCTGCTCGTCGTGACCCTGCTCTCGATCGGGTGGTTTCCGGGTCCAGCCCATGGGCAGACCTTTTCCAGCTCCCCCTCCCCAATCCCCACCCCGCTTCGACTCGAGGATGTCGTCGCCTCGGTCCTGAACCAATATCCCCCGCTCCTCGCCGCCCAGATCGAGCAGGATGTCGCGAACGGACGACTTCGCAGTGCCCAGGGGATCTTTGACTTCAACGCCTTCTCCAAGGTATTCGGGGCCCCAACCGGCTACTACCAGTACGGGACGGCTGACGTCGGCTTCGAGCAGTTCACGGGCATCTGGGGCAGTACGATCTTCGGCGGATACCGGTACACCGGAGGCGACACGCTCCCGTATTATTACAACAACCGTACCGAGGGGGATGGTGAGGTTCGGTTCGGGCTGGATTTCCCGATCCTGAAGGACGGCTCCATCGACAAGCGCCGTGCCGCACTCTTCAAGGCACGCCTCGACCAGAAGCTGGCCCAACCCGTGATCGACCGTCAGCGGCTCGACTTCGTCCGGGCGGGTTCCATGGCCTACTTCAACTGGGCGGCCAACGGCCAGAAGCTGACCATCTCCTCCAACCTGCTCCGGCTCGCCCAGAACCGGAACGTCGCGCTGACCAACCAGTTCCAGGCCGGGCTGCTGCCCAGGATTGTCCTTACCGACAACCTGCGACTGGTGGTCTCCCGGGAACTGAGCCTCGTGCAGGCCCGCCGGCGCTTCGAGGCCGCCGCCCTGACCCTGTCGCTGTTCTATCGCGACGGCAACGGAGCCCCCATTGTCGCCCCCATCGAGAGCGCCCCACCCACCTTTCCCTTGGCGCCTGAGCTCGACGAGTCCCAGGTCGGCATCGCCTCCCACAAGGCCATGGACCTGAGGCCCGAACTGCGACGCCTCCAGATCAACCGACAAAAGCTCGAGGTGGATGTCCGGCTCGCCCGGAACCAGATGCTCCCAAGCCTGAATGCCGGGGCGATGGTCATGAATGATTTCGGAAAACAGGTCTATTTCGACCTGGTCGATCCCCAGGTGAAGGCCGGCCTCGAGTTCAAGATCCCCCTGCAGCGTCGCGAGGCGCGCGGACGCCTCGATGAACTTGAGGGGCAACTGGGCCAGCTCTCCAATGACCAGCGCTTCGCCCAGGACCGCATCCGCAACGAGATCTGGGACGCCTTCTCCGCCTACCGGGCGGCCTTCGACCAGACCCGGCAGACACAGCTCAACGTCACCCTCGCGCAGGAACTGCTCTCGGCCGAGGAGTCCCGGTTCGACCTCGGTATCAGCGATCTTCTGGCGCTCCAGATCCGGGAACAGGCCGCGTTCGACGCCCGCACCCTCGACGTCGATGCCGCGGCCGATGTCTTCAGGGCCTTGGCCGACTACCGGGCCTCAACCGCCTCCGACCTCGCAGCCCCGGTCCGATCCCCCGCGTCCAAGTCCCGGTGAGGCGCCATGGACCCGATCACGGGATCCCGGCAGGCTCCTTCCGTGACCACCCCTCTTCCGACCTGGGACCCACTGTCTCGACGGGCCTTCCTGGTCCAAGGCCTCGCCACTGGGCCGATCCTCCTGGGACTCTCCTGCACCCATCGCCCAGAGGATCGACGCCCCATTCCACGCCTGGCGTTCGTGACCCGCGGCCAAACCGAACTGATCCGGGCGGACGGCCTGGCGCGCCGCCAGCTGATGTTCGACGTCCCAAACCAGGCGACGTGGCAGCCCTCGGCGTTCTTTCCCGACGGCCGACGACTCCTGCTCCTGAGCATGGAACCACGCCGGGACGGACCCGGCCGACCGTTCGAGGAGTACTACACACAGACCCCCACGCACCTCTGGACCTTCGATCTGGAGTCGGGACACCTCGTCGAGATCGCACACCAGGACCGGCTCGCCGTCTTCTACACCCCACAACTTCTGCTCAGGGAGGGACGACTTCTCGTCCAAGTGGTCCGGGGGAAGGTTGGACAGGTCTTCAACATGAGCCTCGACGGATCGGATGCCCGGCCGTTCACCCAGGAGGGCGAGGGCTTGCCCTACGGATTCTCGGAGAGCCCGGATGGCACACGGATCGCATTCCACCTCGCCAGTCCCCGCGGGTACGAGATTTGGACCAGCGATCCGTGGGGTCGCAATCGGATCCGGGTGGCCGGTGATCCCGGGCATCTGTACTTCGGTCCCCAATGGTCTCCCGATGGCGAATGGCTGGCCTACTCGGATTGCCTTCCTGCAGACGACCCGGGACACGACTGGTGTGATGTCCGTGTGGGGCGTCCCGACGGCCGGGAAGCCCGGGCCCTCACATCCGGGCAGGCCATGTGGTTTGCAGCAACCTACGGCAATGCCCACCACCATGGCGGCGGTTCAAACGTGGTGGCATGGACCCGGAAGGGTCGACTCCTGATCCCACGCCGTCTTCCCGGATCCCGGGTTCCGTGGCCCTTCCAGCCCAACCGGCCGGACACGGACCACTTCAACCGGGACTTCCGACCCGATGCGGCCCAGGGAGGCACCTGGATCGATCGCATCGATCCCCAGACTGGGAGTTCCGAACCCGTCACTGAACCCAGGGAAGGTATCTGGGATTTCCGCTGCAGCGAGTCGGTGGACGGTCGCTGGATCACATTCTGCCGGGCCTCGACCGGCGGCCTGCCATCGCTCTGGGTCCAGCCCACGGAACGAGGAACGGCGCTGGAAATCGTGACGGATCCGGAGGGTACCGGGATCGACCATCCCCGATGGCTTCCGGATCCGGAGACAACCCCAGGCTAGGGATTGTAGTCCACCAGTTGGGTCAGGACCTCCCGCAACAAGTCGCGGCAGCTTTCCGCGATCTCGGCACCCCCGGTCTGGATCGTGACACCGCATTCCTCCGGCCGGGGGGTGTCGAAGGGGTATTCGATCAGATTCCGGACCTGCCCGGCCTTCGCCCGACGGTAAAGGCCCTTCGGATCCCGACGCAGACATTCGTCCAGCGGAGCGTCCACGAAGACCCAGACCAGGCGCTCCCCCAGCGTGCGGCGTACCACATCCCTCTGGACATACTCCGGGGCCATGGTGGCCACGATCGGCACGATGCCCTGTCGAGACGCCAGACGTGCCACCTCGGCGACCCGCCGATGATGCTCTGTGCGGGCTTCAGGGTGAAATCCCAGGTCCGAACTCAATCCTCCACGGGCTTCGTCACCATCCATGAAGAACACGGGGACTCCGCGATCTCGAAGGCCCTGCTGAAGCCGCACCGCCAAGGTGGTCTTGCCAGCACCCGAACGACCGAAGAGCCAGAAGACCCGGGTCACCAGGACCTCCCCGTACATCCAAAACCGGGGCCCCGGTTGGAAGAAGACCACACCGAGTCACTTTGGAATTTCAATCCACCGATCAGGCTGACTCGAGGTCCAAGGCGGCAGCATGGGGTATGCATCCTATCAAAGACATGAACCTTCCCAATTGGACGTTTCCTTTCAGCCGAGATTTCACAAACGGAGACCCAACCCTCCTTCTTTGCCCACGAGGCCTTTCGTACTCGAACCCTTCTGCAGCGGACTGCCATGACGTCCGTTAAAACCCGGCGAAATCGAGGACGCAAGATACTCCTTGGGAAATCCATCGAGACGCTTCACTCGAACCCACCCGTGTCACGGAATCCACGCCGCGAAAAGCATCTCTCCATTCCCGGTGGCAACCGGGAAACGCCCGAGCTGGTTCCCGGGCTCTCCACCAGCGGACGGACCGATTGCCAACCTCGGGACATCAGGCAGGGCGTGCCATGATTCCGCGCAATGGGTGACGGATCAGCCACGGACTCACCGTCGGGCATCGTACCAAAGGAAACAGGAATCACGGTTCCGGAGTATGCTCCCAGGGCGAAAGACGGCCCGCAGGAGGAAGCCGAGGGTCTCCAAGGGTCCATAGAGCCGAACCTTCCGGGCGGACGTCTCAAGAGGGTGCTGATGCAGGACGACGATCCGCCGTTGGTCCCGCTTTCCATGGGACTTCAGTCGTCGGACGAGATCGAGCTCCTCACCGGCATAGAACTCCAGGCTGAATCCCCCGATCGCCTCGAAGGCGGCCCGGTCTACCATGATGAAGGACCCGGCTAGGAGACGTCCAAGACGGCTCAGGAGATTCCATCCTTCGGCAGCGATGGCAGCGGAGAGCCCGCCGCCATCCAGTCGGAGGGTGCTACCGATGGCGATCAGATCACGCCTCGACGCTGCCGCGACCGCATCCGCGAAGAGTTCCCGCGTTGGCCTGGAGTCGGCGTCGACGAAGAGGATCCAGTCCCCTGTCGCCACGCGGGCCCCCGCATTCCGGGCTCTGCCGATCTGGTTCACAGGCTCGAAGACAACCCGCGCCCCGGCAGCTGCCGCGATCTCTGCGGTCCGATCCGTAGAGTTGTTGTCGCAGACGATCCATTCGTGGTCCCACCCCCGGTCCTCGAATCCCCGGCTCGCCTCACGGACAGCCTCGAGCGTGGCGGGCAACAACCGCTCCTCGTTGAAGGCGGGGATCACCACCGAAACCTTGGGCCGCCGCGGGGATTCCTCAGGCTGTGAGGTTGGATTCATCTGGACTCGGACCAAACCGTGCAACCCGCACACCGTCGGGGCGGGACTCCAATCCGCAAGGCCTCCCGAGGAATGGAATACCCTCCCCGAGACCGGAACAACGAACCATCGTGGCCTGCCCTGAAGCTCAGGCCCCCTGCGTGGCGAACCGATAGATCGTGGTCGTCTTGTAGGTCTCCCCCGGACGCCACACCGACTTCGGGAAGGACGGCTTGTTGACCGCATCCGGGAAGTTCTGGGTCTCGAGGCAGAAGGCGCCGTGGGACGGGAACGTCACACCGCCAGTGCAGGTGATCCCTTCCTTCGGGAAGTGGTTCGACGTGTAGAGCTGCACCCCCGGTTGGTCGGTCTCCACCTCGAGGACGCGTCCGCTCGCCGGGTCGATCACACGGGCCGCGAGCGCCTTGCGCTGGCCCCCGGAGTCGAGGACGAAGTTGTGGTCGTAACCGGCAGGATCGAGGCCGGTCTTGCCCATGCGCGGGCCGATCGGCTGCGGCTTCGTGAAGTCCATCGGGGTCCCGGCCACCGGCTTCAGTTCCCCGGTTGGGATCAGCCCCTCGTCGGTCGCCGTGTACCGTGATCCAAAGACCTGCAGCACCTGGGCGTCGATCGTCCCCTTCCCGGCCAGGTTGAAGTAGCTGTGGTTGGTCAGGTTGATCGGCGTCGCCCGGTCGGTCTTCGCATCGTACTCGATGACGAACTCGTTCTTCTGGTTGAGCGCGTAGGTGACCCGGCAGTCGAGGTTGCCCGGATACCCCTCCTCCCCATCCGGGCTCACCCGCCGGAAATGCACAGCGGCCCGGTCAGGAGTCAGTTCGTAGCCCTCCACAGTCCACAGCTTCTTGTCGAAACCCGACACGCCGCCATGGAGATGGTTCGGGCCGTTGTTCACGGCGAGGCTGTAGGTCTTGCCATCGAGGGTGAAGGATCCCTTGGCAATCCGGTTGGCGACGCGACCCGCGATGGCGCCAAAGAACGGGTGGCCCTGGAGATAGCGGGCAAGGGTGTCGAACCCGAGCACCACGTTCCCGGCCTTGCCGTGCCGGTCCGGAGCCCACAACTCGGTCACGATCAGCCCATAGTTCGTGAACTTGAGGGTGACACCGTGACCGTTCTTCAGCGTGAAGAGATCGGCCTCGGTGCCGTTGGGCAGCTTTCCGAAGGAGGCTTTGTCGAGGGTCATGGACGTGTTGGTGGGACCCGCCTTCGCCTGGAAGGCCCCGGCGGGCAGGGATTGCAGCTTCACCGGGGCGGCCGCCAGACGCCAACCACCGGCCAGGACACCGAGGCCGAGAAGGGCCTCACGACGGGTGAGATTCGAGTTCATGGGGAGATCGAAGAATGGTCAGACGTGAGGGGCATTGCAACCCGGGGACCGGAGATGTCGACGCCCCACTGGGATCAGTACTTGGGCACGCCCGGGTCAACCTGATCGGACCACGCATCGATGCCGCCCTGGACCGACTTCACGTACTTGAATCCCTGCTGCCGCAGGAACTCGAGGGCCTTCATCGACCGCTTGCCCGCCTTGCAATGGATGTAGATCTGCTGGTTGGGGTCCAACTCCGTGAACTGCTGGTTGAGACGGCTCAGCGGGAACAAGGTCACGCCGGCCACACGGGCGATCTCGTACTCGTCCGGTTCCCGGACGTCGATGACCCGGATTCCCTTCTCCGGTGATCCCAGGGCGTTCTTCATGTCCTGAACCGTCACCTCGTCCGGATTCTGTCCCGACGCCACCGGCTCGGGAACGACTCCACAGAACTGCTCATAGTCGATCAGCTCCGTGATCGTCGGATGGTCCCCGCAGACCGGGCACTTCGGATCCCGTCGGAGCTTCAGCTCGCGGAACTTCATGTCGAGCGCGTTGAAGAGGAGCAGACGCGACGTCAGTAGCGATCCCTTGCCCAGGATCAGCTTCAGGATCTCCGTGGCCTGGATGCAGCCGATGATTCCTGGCAGCACCCCGAGCACGCCACCCTCGGCACAGCTCGGCACCATGCCCGGAGGCGGCGGCTCGGGATAGAGACATCGGTAGCAGGGGCCACCCATCTGGGGTGCAAACACGCTCGCCTGCCCCTCGAAACGGAAGATCGAGCCGTAGACGTTCGGCTTCTTGAGGAGGACGCAGGCGTCGTTGGTGAGATAGCGGGTCGGGAAGTTGTCGGTGCCGTCCACCACGATGTCGTAAGGGCGGATCAGATCGAGAGCGTTCTCCGAGGAGATCCGGGTCTTGTGCAGCACGACCTCCGTGTTGGGGTTCAGCGCGTTGAGGGTGACCTTGGCGGATTCCGCCTTTGAGACCCCGACGTCCGCATCCGTGTGGAGGATCTGCCGCTGGAGGTTGGAGTAGTCGACGGTGTCGAAGTCGACGATGCCCAGTTTCCCGACGCCCGCGGCGGCGAGGTACATGGCGATGGGCGATCCAAGGCCGCCCGCGCCGATACACAGCACGGAGGCGTTGCGGATCTTCTTCTGACCGGCGAGGCCAACCTCGGGCAGGATCAGGTGTCGGGAATAGCGTCGGATCTCCTCGTTCGTGAGTTCAGCCATACGATGGGCCGTCAGGTTACGGTCGTCGGATCCTCGGGCAAGGAAGAGTTCGGAACGGCATCCGCCCGCCACGAGCCCTCGATCTGGGGAGCCGCGTACCCGGGAACGCCGCATTTCGCAACGGATCCACACTCTGCTCTGCTGACTCCATGTCCCCATGTCTCCTCCCCCTGCTGCCCCTGGCCGCCCTGCTCCAACTGCCCTCCACGGCAGCTGTTACGCCTCTCGGTGACCAACGCGACCTCGTCGTGGACCGCGCCCTCATCGAGCGCCTCGACCACGCCGATCTCCGGCTGCAGACCCCGCACTCCGCCCACTTTGACGTTCCCTGACCGGGTCGACCCGATAGGCTGGTCCGGTCATGAGTTGGAACCAAGTCGTGTGGGCTTTCAGCGCGTTGCTGATCGTGGGAGGTGTCGTGGGCTTCCTGAAGGCCCGGAGCAAGGCCTCCCTCATCGCATCCGTGGGCTCGGCCATCCCGTTGGCCCTGGCCGCTGCGGGCATACTGCCGTTCTGGGTGGTGCCGCTCGTCCTCGGCAGCCTCATGGTCATCTTTGCCAAACGCCTCGCGACCACCCGGAAGTTCATGCCGTCCGGGATGCTGCTCATCGTGACCGTCCTGACCGCCGGGATCGTCTGGGCATCGATCTGGAAGCCCTGACTGCCGAACTCCCCGCATGTCACCCCGCGACCTCCCGGTCTGGCAGCTCCATTCCGAGATCCTGTCCGCCCTGAACCCCGGCAACCGTCTGGTCCTGGTGGCCGCCACAGGATCAGGAAAGACGACCCAGGTTCCCCAGATGCTCCTCGACTCCGGCCTCGCCGGGAACCGCCGCATCGTCGTCCTCCAACCCCGTCGCGTCGCCGCCCGCAGCGTCGCCACCCGCGTCGCCTGGGAACGCAGCCAGCCGCTCGGCGCCGAGGTCGGATACCAGGTCCGGTTCGAGGACCATATCGGCACCACGACCCGCATCGCCTTCGTCACCGAGGGCATCCTCCTCCGGTGGTTCCAGGACGACCCGGAGCTCCGGGACATCGGCATCCTGGTCTTTGACGAATTCCACGAACGCAACCTCCTGAGCGACGTCGCACTGGCCCTCGCCAAACGCCTCCAGCAGACGCGTCGTCCCGACCTCAGGCTGGTGGTGATGTCGGCCACCCTCGATGCCGAGCCGGTGGCCCAATACCTCGCCACCGCCCCCGGGCAACCTGCGCCCATCCTCGCCTCGGAGGGCCGCACCTACCCGGTCGACATCCAATGGGCGGAGTACGGAGACCGTCGCCCCCCTTCGGAACAGGCGGCCGACGTCGTGGAACGGCTGGTCCAGTCCGGGGCCGAGGGGGACATCCTCGTCTTCATGCCAGGCATGGGCGAGATCCTCGCCACGCTGAACGCCCTGCGTGCAGCCCACCTTGGGGAACCCTGTGTCCTGCTGCCCCTGCACGGCGACCTGTCCCCGGAGGATCAGGACCGGGCCTTCACCCCGTTCCAACAGCGCAAGATCGTCGTGTCGACGAACGTGGCGGAGACCAGCGTGACGATCGACGGCATCCGACATGTCGTGGACGCCGGCCTCGCCCGTATTGCCCGACACGACGCCGAACGGGGCATCCAGACACTCGCGGTCGAACCGGTCAGCCGGGCCTCGACCGACCAGCGGGCGGGTCGCGCAGGCCGCACCGCCCCCGGGACCTGCTGGCGGCTCTGGACCGAGAGCGCCCACCTGGATCGTCCACCCCGGAACACCCCAGAGATCCAGCGCGCCGACCTCGCCGAGGTGGTTCTCCTCCTCCACTCGCTGGGTATCCGGGACGCGGTCGGGTTCGACTGGCTCGATCGTCCCGATCCCGAAGCGGTCACCCGGGCTGAGCGGCTGCTGCGGATCCTCGGGGCGCTCGATTCGGACCCCTCCGGGACGGGTGGCGACCTGACGCCGATCGGACGCCAGATGCTCCGTCTGCCCATGCATCCGCGCTATTCGCGGCTCCTGGTCGAGGCTTCCCGGCGGCGCTGTGTGCCGGCGGCGGCGCTGTGTGCGGCATTGACGGGAGGACGGGATCTCCTGGTGCGACTCGGTCGCGAGGACGGGTCCATCCGGGAGGCACGGGAACTGTTCGAAGCCAGTCGTCACAGCGATTTCCACACGCTGATGCGCGCCTTCCAGTTTGCCCGCAATCAGCGCTTCGACGTCGGTGCCTGTCGTCGGCACGGCATCCATGCGCAGACGGCCCGGCAGATCGACGACACCTACCGCCAACTGATGTCCATCGCCACGCGGCAGGGACTCCATGAGGACGTGGAGACGGCCCCAACCGGCACCAGCAGTCCCGGAGAGGCTCTTGACGCCACGCCCGAAACGACTCCTCGCAGGGCCACCGAGGTGACCGATCCACTGCTGCTGTGCCTGACAGCGGGGTTCATCGACCAGCTGGCGGTTCGGGAGAACTCGGGCACGCTCGACTGTCGTCTGACCGAGGGGCGGCGTGGGACCCTGGTGCGGGAGAGCATGGTGGACTCGCCGCTGCTGGTGGTGGGATCCCTCCGCGAGGTAGAGGGTCGACAGGGTCGGACGACCCTCTTGGGGTTGGCAACGGCGGTGAAACCCGAATGGCTGAAGGAACTCTACCCGCAGCATCTCTCGGAACGTGCCGGCTGCGAGGTGGATCGTCTCCACAAGCGGGTGGCTGCGATCCGCGAACGACGGTTCCTCGACCTCGTGATCGGACGCGAGCATGCGCGGGACATCGATCCCGCCGCGGCAGGCTTGGCGTTGGCGGATGCCTTCGCCTCGGGCTGGTTCGACCTGCCCAACCTCAACCACCGGATCCGTCAATTCATCGCCCGGGTTCATCTCCTCTCGAGGTTCGTTCCAGAACTGGAGATCCCACCCTTCAATGGCCCCGCACTGCGCACCGCCCTCGCCAGGGCCTTCCATGGGGTCACACTTGTGAAGGAAGCGCAGGCGGTCGACCTCATTCCGGCGTTCGAAGGGCATCTGGATGCCGTCCAGCGGGGATTCCTCGAGGAACTCATGCCCCTGGGGCTGCCTTCCGGGACGGGCCTGAACGGCAAGCTGGTCTACCCGGATCCCTCGGACGACACCGATGAACCCGGTTTTCCGGAACTGCAGGTCCGGGTCACCGACTGCTTTGCACTCAAGGAACATCCGCGCATCGCCGAGGGCCGGGTGCCGGTTTCACTGGTGCTGCTCGGGCCCGACCAGAAGCGTCTCGGAACCACAACCGATTTCCCCCAGTGGAAGGCGAAGACCTATCCGACCCTGCGGTCCCAGCTCCGTTCGAAGCACGGCAGCTTCCCGTGGCCGTGAGCAGCGTCACCCCGCCTCACGACACCACGGATCTCAGGAACGGGGAGGCACGGCGGCGGACCCGGCATTAGGTGTGGTTCCAGCGGATCCAGGCTTCGTGCGACCCGTGCCCACCGCCTTGGCTGCTTCGTGGACACCACTGAAGTTCCCCTCCTCGCAGAGCGTCACAAAGGTCTCCGTGTCGCTCTTGAGCTCCTCCCAGCGCCTCCGGATGATCTCGGATTCCTTCGGGCCGACCTGGTTCCCTACCGAGGCCTCGGCGATGGCGGCGAGGAGGTCGGCGAATTCCCGGACGATCTGGTTCGTGGCCGGGATCAGGTACTCGGGATGTGCCTCCCGACGCTCGGGGTTCCTGATGAAGAATCCCCCAGCCTGATGGCAGAGCCAGTGGATGATCCGGACATCCCCGGTGGCCCGCATGAGCTGGTCGACCCGATCCAGCGGATTGGCCCCCGTATTCCCCTGGTCCTCCGCAGGCTTCTCGCACCACTTGTAGACGAGGGACATCGAGACGTTGAGGTCGGCCGAGATCTTCTTCGGACTGGTCTCCTTGATCACCTCGCGCAGCACCTCATGGGATTCCATGGCCCGGCTGTCTATCGATCCCTGTTCAGGATGGGAAGCCCGGGTTTGGTGGATTCCCACATGTCATGGCCCACGGCTCCAACTGCCGTGTCTTTTCAAGCGTCTCCACGGCAGTCTCCTCCCCGTCTCCGGCGCCGTCTTCCGCATCCGACAGACCACCACCGGACATGACAGGTGAAATGGATTGGTGCGTCCCCGCAATGCAGCTTCCCGTCCACCCCAGCCTTTCGTACTGTGTCCCTTCTTCCGGAATCCTCCGGAGCCTGTCTACAATCCATGTCCCTCGTCACCGTCCTGCTCAAGCCGGGTGAGGCCGACCGCATCGTCGCCGGCCATCCCTGGATCTATTCCAACTCCGTCCTCCGACTGACCGCGCCCGTCACCGACGGGGATATCGTCCAGGTCAAGGACCACCGGCAGCGGCTGCTGGGGACCGGATTCTACAATTCCCGGTCGAAGATCGTGGTCCGACTGCTGGACCGCGATCGCATCGAGACCAACCACAGCTTCTTCCGTCAGAGGATCGGAGCGGCACTCGCCCACCGTCGGCGCTGGATGCCGGGAGCCACCTCCTACCGCCTCGTGAATGCGGAGAGCGATTTCCTTAGTGGACTGATCGTGGACCGGTACGGCGACGTGCTGGTGATCCAGATCAGCTCGCTCGGGATGGAACTCCGAAAGTCGACGATCGTGGAGGTCCTCAAGGACTTGGTGGATCCCCGGGCGATCCTCGAGCGGAGCGACACCGCCTCGCGGAAGTTCGAGGGGCTTGCGGAGGCCCAGGGACTGCTCTGGGGCGAGCCCGCGGCTGAGATTCCGGTGGATCTGAACGGCATCCGATTCCTGACGAACCTCGCCGAGGGTCACAAGACCGGGATGTATCTCGACCAACAGGTGAACTACGCGGAGGTCGGGGAACTCGCGAAGGGGGCCCACGAGGTGCTCGACTGCTTCAGCTTCGCCGGCGGGTTCGCCCTGCATGCCGCCCACGCGGGAGCCAAGCGGGTGCATGCGCTCGACCAGAGCGCCGACGCCGTCTCGACCGCGCAGCGCAATGCAGCAGCCAACGGACTTGCGGACCGGGTCGAGTTCGAGACCGCCAACGTCTTCGACTGGCTCAAGGCACGGACCGCGGTCGGACCCAACGAGAAGGTGATCCCGCGCTACGACCTCATCATCCTCGACCCGCCCTCCTTCACCCGGAACCGTTCCTCCGTGCCCGACGCGCTGCGTGGGTACAAGGAGATCCATCTCCGGGCACTACGGCTCCTGAAGCCGGGGGGACTGTTGTCGACCTTCTGCTGCTCCCACCATGTCGACCGGGTCCTGTTTGAGGACGTCATCCTTGCGGCGGCGATCGACACCCGGGTCATCCTGCGGCGGGTGGCGAGCCACAGCCAGTCCCCGGACCATCCCGTGGTGCCCTCGATCCCAGAGACGGAATACCTCAAGGGCTTCACCTACGAACGCGTGGCCTAGGCCCCCGCGGGTCAGCCGAACCCGACCGACCTGCGGTCAACGACGTCGGGGGCGGACAAGAATGACCTTCTTGTCGCTGCCCTCGACCTCGACGCTGGTGGTTTCCACGTCTGGATCGTCCTTGAGGGCATTGTGCACGACCCAGCGGTCGTAGGCATTCATCGGCTCGAGCTCGAGGACATCCCCCCAGCGGCGGACCTTCTCCGCGGTCTCGGCCGCTCGCTTCACCAGCTGTTCCTTGGCCTGCTGCCGATACCCGCAGACATCGAGGATGATCCTCGGGATCTTCGTGTCCTGATGGAACACCAGTCGGTTGAGTAGGTATTGGAGTTCGCTGAGGGTCTGGCCCGAACGGCCGATGAGCCGGCTCGGGTCATCCGTCTGGATGTCGAGGAGGATCTGGTCGTCGACGAGTTCCTGTCGGATGGACACCTCGAATCCGAGGGTTTGGAGCATCTCCCGGAGCGTGGCCTGGGGATCAATGGTGGGGGCTTCGTTCACGGCAGTGGGTTCAGTGGGTTCTGTTCCTCGGGGCGACTCATGACTTTTTGCGCGCGAGCGGGGCCGGTGGCGAGCCCTTTTCCAAGGACTTCTCATCGTTCATGCGCGTGATCTTCGTCTGGAGGACGCTCAGCAGATTCTGGACGGTCCAATAGAGGGTCAGGCCCGAGCTGTAGTTGTAGAGGAAGGCGACGAAGAAGACCGGCATATACTTCATCATCTTCTGCTGCACGGGATCCATCTGGGGAGACGGTGGCGTCAGGCTGGACATCCACAGGGATGTCGCACCCATCAGAAGCGGCAACAGGTTGAAGGGAAGGCCCACTCCCGCCACGCCGAGGAAAGGCACCCATCCAAGGCCCGGGACGGTGAGGAGGGTGTCGGGCTCCGCCAGGTTGGGCACCCACAGGAAACTTGCGCCCCGCAGCTCGATCGCGGTCCGGAGCATGAAGAAGAACCCAATGAACACGGGGAACTGGATCAGCATGGGGAGGCATCCCGCGGCCGGGTTCACCTTGTGCCGCTTCATGCACTCCATCGTCTTCTCCTGCACCTTGGCCGGATCGTTCTTGAACTTCTCACGGATCGCCTGGAGCTCGGGCTGGATGGCCTGCATGCGCTTCATCGAGCGCGTGCTGATCGCGGTCAGGGGCCAGAACAGCGCCTTGATGAGGATCGTCAGCACGACGATCGCCCAGCCGTAGGATGGAATGAACTGGTGGAGACCGTTGAGGGAGAGCAGCAGCGCCTTGGCGAAGAACCCGGTGAAGCCGGAGAAATCCATGACGGCCTCGAGTCCGAGTCGCATCCGGGACAGGGTGAAGTACTCCTTCGGTCCCGCGTAGAAGCTGAAGCGCTGCTCCAGCGACTGGCCCGGGGCAACCGTCCCACCAGCCAGAACGAGCGACGCCTGATAGGCCCGGGGATCCGGGTTGAGCCGCCCGTCTGCCTCCCGATCGGCCGGACTTGGCCTCGGCAGGGCATAGTCCCGGACCACCACCCGGTCCGCAGGACGGTCCGGGATCGCGATCATCGTGAAGAACCGGTTGTGGATCGCAGCCCACGCGACATTCGAGGCCCCAGCCGCGTACTCCGTCCGGGGGACACCGGGGATGCAACCCATGAACCGGTTGGCGAACCAGGTCATGTCGACATGCTCCGCCGCCGTTCCGTTGTACCAATAGGCCCCCAGCCAATCCCCCGTTTCATGACGGTCGGGGGTCGATGCCGTGCCCACCACCATCTCGCCCGGAAGCAGGGCCACCGGCTGGTTCCCAAGGTTCTCGTGCCGGATGGTGACTTGGAACACGTAGTTGCTCGCCAACCGGTACTCCTTCACCACCCGGAGCCCATCCGGTAGATCCCTCTGGGCAATCACCGCACCGTCCCGCTGGGTGAGCCGGAATTCCTGGTCCATACCCAAACCAGCGAGCCCGGTATGCACGAAGGCGGGGGAGAACGCCGGGTCATTCAGCATCACGTCTGTCGAGGCTTGGGCACCCTCCTTTTTGCCGCGGGCGATGACCGCCGGATATTCCTTGAGGTCAACCCGCCGCAGTCCACCCCCGAGTGAGGTGAACGTGGCGCGGACCTGCGCGTTCTCGAGGACCAGGGTCTGGCCCGCCATGGCGGACAAGACTTGGGCCGGCGGGGACGTCGGGCTCGGGGCCGACTGGAGCGTTGTCGACGGCATCGACGGCGTCGGTGCTGCCTGCGATCCCGCCACGGTGTTCGAGGACACGGTCGACGGGACGGCATTGGTGCCGGCCTTTGGCTTGGCGGAGGGTGGATAGAGCCGATTCACCAATGCGGGCCAGCCCAGCATCAGCGCGAACGCCACCAACAGAACTCCAATTCCCTTGCGGTCCATGCGATTGATTCAGCGGAGTCAGCACCGTTCCGGCACCGGGTCGGTCCCAAAGCCTCCCCACGGATGACAACGGCAGAGTCGACGTGCGGCAATTGCTCCGCCACATACAACCCCATGACGATCGATCGCCTCCATCGCATAGGTCGAGCAGGTGGGCTGGAATCGACAGGTCACGGAAACGCCAAAAAGGGCGTTCTTCATCGGGGAGATCCCAACCTGATAGGCTCGGATAAGAAGGTGGGCCATCCCTGCAAGGACGCGATTCATCGGGGGGCAGGGGGAAGTGTTGGGGAACGATCGGAACGGAGACGCGCGCCTTTCAGCGAGCGGATATAGTCCGCCTCCACCGCGTCGAGCCCCTTGCCAACGATCGATTTGCGGGCCACCAGGATCATGTCCACAGGACGTCCGAGTTCATGCTGATGCCGTCGGAAGACCTCCTTGAGGAGACGCCGGGCCCGGTTGCGACACACGGCATTGCCGATGGACTTGGAGGTGACGACCCCGAGGCGGGAACCGGAATGCCCCTCAAGGGCGGGCTGCCAGTTCAGGATGAGACAGCCTTGGATCCAACGCTGGCCGGACTCCTTGAGGCGTACGAAATCACGCCCCGCCCGCAACCGCTGCCCGCGTTGCAGGCCAAACCGGGGACCGGACGGCGCCGACATGACGCACCTGGGGTCGATCAGGCCGGGGTCAGGCGCTTGCGCCCGAGACGGCGCCGGCGGTTGAGGATCATTCGGCCACTCTTGGTGGCCATACGGGCGCGGAAGCCATGCTGGCGGACGCGACGGATCTTCGAAGGCTGATACTGGCGTTTCATGGTAGACAGTGGGCTCCCGGCCGGAGCGAGCCGCAAACGCTATCAAGCACGTCCCCAACGTCAACCCTCATGTCCAGATTCCCGAGGTTGTCGACAGGAGGTTTGACCCCAAACACCCGGGTGATCGAGTCTCCCCACGTCCCCATGCCTCACCGCCGACCACTTCCACGAACCGGGTTCCAGCCCGCCAGCAGGCCATGTCCTGCCGCTGTCCAGCAGGGCTTCACCCTCATCGAACTGCTCGTGGTGATCGCCGTGATCGCCATCCTCGCCGGCATGCTGCTCCCCGCCCTGGCGAAGGCCAAGGAGCGGGCACGGCAGACACAGTGCCTGAACAACCTGCGGCAAATGGGCATCGCCCTGCTCCTCTACGAGGGAGACCACAAGCGACTGCCCCCGAAGGCGTCCCAGGTCCCCGACTTCATGAACCCAAAGGCCCCTGGATGGCAGAACAACTGTCTGTATGCCATCGCTCCCTATCTGCAGGGAACGGCCCAGGGCCGCAGCTCCAAGACCTACGCCTGCCCCAGCGCCAAGAAACCCGGTGACGGATCCGACGCCACCACGAACAGCGCCACCGGCTACCTGCCGAACGCCGTGTTCATGGAACGCACCCTCGACTCCGTCCCAAACCCCAGCGGGTTGATCTTCTGCCAGGAGACCATCCGACTCGTCAGTTTCACAGCGCTCCGGCCTGCCTACGGTGCGGATTTCGGACTCTGCTCCGGCCAGTACACGTTGTGGCACGTGAACCTGAAACCGGGACTCGACTGGTACTCCAGCCTCCACAACCAGGGCGGCAACCACCTCTTCGTCGACGGCCATGCCGAATACCGCAAGGCGAAGACGCTCCGGGCGGGCGACTTCGGACTGGTCGACGGCTCCAGCGGCAAGGCCGAGGACGACCAGAAGAGTCCGGAGACCCGGTGCTACAAGACCGTCTTCAACTGATGGCCTGGTCGGAACCCGGCATCAGTTCTTCATCAGGACGCCGTCGAGGTTGAGCAGGACGTTGGCCACCGTCGTCCAGGCGGCCGCCTCGGCGGGATCGAGCCCGGCAGGCAGCATTCCCAAGGGATCCGTCGCCAGCCGGAAGGCCTCTTCGTACCGATCCGCATAGCCCACCCGTTCCGAGTCATGCAGGGCGACGAGCCTTCGGATCGCCTCCTCCGAGGCGGGGCGGCACAACACCCCTTCCAACCCCAACCGCACCCGGTCCGCCACCGTGCCGTCGGCCTGTGCCAGGCGACGTCCGAGGGCCTGAGCGCACTCGACAAAGACGGGGTCGTTCAACGTGACGAACGCCTGCAGCGGGGTGTTGGTCGGCTGACGCCGCACGGTGCAGTTCTCGCGGCTCGGCGCGTCGAACGTCGCCATGCTGGGATAGGGCACAGTCCGCCGCCAGAAGGTGTAGATCCCACGCCGATACCGATCCTCGCCCTCGCTGGTCGACCACGACCGCTCCCCGTTGAAGGCGGCCCGCCAGAGCCCGTCCGGCTGGGCAGGATAGACGCTCGGCCCGCCGATCTTCCGGCTCAGGAGACCGCTCAGCGCCAAGGCCTGGTCCCGGACCATCTCCGCATCCAGCCGACGACGCGACGCCCGGGAATACAGCGTGTTCAACGGATCCTTCTCGAGGCGATCAGGCGTCGTCACCGAGCTCTGACGATACGTCGCGGAGGTCACGATCAGCTTCACCAACGCCTTGAAATCCCAACCCAGTTCGGGGCGGAACGGATCCACCCGTTTCCCTGCCGGACGTGGGGTCTGGTAGCTGACCGCAAGCCAGTCGAGCAGATCCCGGTGGGTCGGCGGCGTGCCCTGCGTGCCGAAGTCCTCCTCGGTCTCGACCAAGGCCCGCCCCATCAGCTGGGTCCAGGTCCGGTTGACCGCGACCCGTGCGGTGAGCGGGTTCTCAGGGGACATCAGCCAGTGGACGAGTCCAAGACGGTTCGTCGGGGCCCCGACCGGCCAGGAATGGAATCCGGCGGGCACTCCGGGAACCACTGGATCCGCAGGATCAAGGAAGTTCCCCTTGTTGAGCACCCGGGTCACACGGGCTCCGGTGGGCTCCAGCTCCTTCAATACCGGCAACGCTGTCCCGCGTATGGCCGCCAGCTGTCCCTTGAGCTCCTGAACCTCCCGGACGACCGGCCCAAGGATCTTCGAATCAGGTCGGAGGTGATCGGCAAGCAGTCGCCGCTGCTCCGGAGTCCAGCGGTCGGCATCGACGCTCAATGCCCGCGAAAGCGCCTCCGAATAGGTCTGCACCGGAGTTGCCCGATCGGTGACCGAGACGCGGAACCGTCCCAGCACCTTCCGATCGCCCTGGTTCTGCGAGAGGGTGATCCGGATGCGTCCGGCCCCCTTCAGGTCGAGGGGCTCCGCCAGCTCGGCAGTCCACTGGTGGGGCCGGCCGGCATCCCCGGGCCACCACCCGGAGTTGGCCCCGGAGTCGGTGTCGATGGCCTTCGCGGCCGGGAAGTCGCCCCCGCTGCGATCGGCGCTTGCCCGGGCGAGACGCACCGGCACTGGGGCACCAGGACCCACGGTCGCCACCGGCGCGGGAGCTGATTCGAGAAGTCCCTGCCACACCGGACGCCGGTTGGCGTCGAGCAGGATCACCCGCGTGTTGGCGAGTCGATCCCCGACCGACCCATCGGTCCGGTTCCATACCGCGATCGTCTCCACCGCTGTCTCCGCGCCCAGATCCAACTCCCACCACGGATCCTTCTCGGTCTCCGTGTGCGTGGTCGACCGCCCCTGATCATAGCGACCGTCGGTGTTGCCATCGATCGCCCGGACCGCATCGCCCAGGTATCCGGTGCTCGACTGCTTCGCCGTCCCGCGCGAGGCGAGGTTGGTGGCACCGGTCCACACCTGAACCTCGGCGAGGCTGAGGATCCGGTTGCTGCCCGGAGCCTCGAGGCGCACGTACCGACCGGACTGGGTCCGGACCGGGTCGGGCATGAGGTCGAGACGGACATCACCGAGAACGAACGAGCCGTTGTCGGCACGACCCGGTCCCTGGGCTGGCAGCGACGGGTCGGGCAGGACCTCGATCTGGAGGGCCGTCAGCCGGGGCAATCGGACCGGCGCGGTGAGAACGTAGGTGTCCCGCAGGGCGGCAGGGCCTCCAACCTGGATAGACTGGTCGGCCTGGACCTCGAACGATGGGGCATTGGTGGCCTGCGAGGTGATCTGCACCGGGGCCAGCTCGGTCCAGGGCACCGGGCGACCGGCTTCCCGGGCCCACGCCTTCAGCTCGGCATCAAACCCGGCATTCGGCGCCTTCAGCTCGGCCTCCTTCCGGCCGATGGCCGTCTGCAGCTCGGCACGACGACGACGTTCCGACTCCGAAAAGACCGGCATCGTCGGACGTTCATCGGGCTGGTCGAAGTCCGCCGTCTGATTGAACAGCGCGTAGAAACTGTAGTATTCCCGATGGGTGATCGGATCGAACTTGTGCGTGTGACACTGGGCACAGTTCATCGTCAACCCCATCCAGACCTGGGCCGTGACCCCGACCCGATCCTTCACCGCGGCGACGCGCCATTCCTCATCATCGGTCCCACCCTCGGTGTTGGTCATGGTGTTCCGATGGAACGCTGTGGCCGCCTTCTGCTCATCGGTGGCGTTCTCCGCGAGATCCCCCGCCAGAATGTCCCGCGTGAACTCGTCGTAGGGCAGGTTCCGATTCAACGCCCCAACCAGCCAGTCGCGCCAGGGCCATATGTTCGGGCGCAACGGATCCGACCCATAGCCGGCGGAATCCGCATACCGCGCCAGGTCCAGCCACACCCGGGCCCAGCGCTCCCCGAAGTGGGGCGAGGCCAGGAGATGATCCACCAGCCGCCCGTAGGCGTCTGGACGACGATCCGCCACAAACGCAGCAACCTCCTTGGAGGAGGGCGGCAGGCCGGTGAGATCCAGGGAAAGCCGACGGATCAGGGTCGATCGATCCGCCTCGGCTGAGGGCTGGAGACCCGAGGTCTCGAGACGTGCCGCGATGAAGCGGTCGATCCCGTTCCGGGGCCAATCCCGATCGGCAGACTTCGGCAGGACCGCGCGCTTCGGCACAATCCAGGCCCAGTGGGAGGCGTATCCAGCCCCTTGCTGGATCCACCGCGACAGGACCTCGGCCTCGGCCGGCGTCACGGGATTCTTCAGCTCCGGCGGGGGCATGACCTCCTCCGGATCCGTAGACCGGATCCGATGGAGGATCTCGCTGTCCTCCGCGTGGTGGGGAGCGATGGCCGCCCGGGAGGAACGATCGCGGGTGGCGTCGCTGAAGGAATCAAGCCGGAGCTTGGCCTTGCGCGCCGCCTCATCGGGTCCATGGCACGGGTAGCACTTGGACGACAGGATGGGCTGGACCTCCGTGGCGAAATCGACGCGGGCCAAGGAGGCGGCGCCCCCCGCCGGGGGCTGATTCCCGGCCAGTGCGACCGGGCCAAGAGCGAGGAGCGCACACGCAATGGAAAGCCTTCGGGATGTCGCTGGGTCCATGGCGGAAGTCTACCGCCAAGCGACCCCCTCGGAAAGTCCGGACCTCGGCCTGCGCTGTCCATCCGACCACTGTCGACACTCGCGCTGCCCAAGTTTTGCCTTGCGACAACAGGGGTCGCGGAACTATCTCCATCCACGCACGCTCGATCGTGCCGCAATTTTTACTGTCTTCATGGTCAACTCCAAACCGGTGAGGGTCGCTTGAGCCGCCCTTTCCCTCCTCGTGGCGGGCCCCCGCAGCCCCAGTATCGCATCAACGGCAAGATCCGCGCCCGCGACGTCCGCGTGATCGGTGCCGATGGCTCCCAGGCCGGGATCATGGATCTCGGTGCCGCCATCACACTCGCCCGGAACCAGGGGCTCGACCTCGTCGAGATCGCCGCCACCGCCGTCCCGCCCGTCTGCCGTATCGTTGATTTCGGCAAGTTCAAGTACGAGCAGGCCAAGCGGGACCGCGACTCGAAGAAGAGTCAGAGCGCCCACTCGGTGAAGGAGATCCAGCTTTCACCCCGGATCGACCCCCACGATCTCGGCATCAAGATGGACCACGCCGTCGGCTTCCTCTGCGAGGACCACAAGGTCAAGGTGTCGCTCCGCTTCCGGACCCGTGAGATGGCCCGCCCCCAGATCGGCGTGGCGGTCATGGACAAGTTCCTCAAGGACCTTGCCCCGTGGGGTCAGGCGGACTTCGCCCCGAAGCTCATCGGGCGCTCCATCAACGTGATGATCAGCCCGCTGGCGAAGAACAAGCGGGCGAAGAACCCCAAGGAGACAGGCGAGACGGCCTCGAAGCTCCACGAGAACGACACCCCCGCCCAGATGGCCGCCGCCGTCGCGGCCTCACGGCCCCGGGAGGCCCGGGTGCCGACCAACGCCGCCGAGCAGCCGTCGGGCTTTGGCAACAACCCGTTCGGCAATATCTCAGTGCCCCCCGCTGCCTGACGCCGAGGTCGGTGTCCCCGGGTTTGCCCCCCCCGCCAGCATGCCCCGCTGGCGCAGCATCTCCTCCATGACACGGTCCATGGCGTGGTCAGCCAAGGGCTTCGTGACCTCGTCCAGACGCGCATTCGCAGACTTCAACCATGCCGGTTCCCCGGTCTTGGTCTTCGGGTTCTCCTGCGCGAGGACCGATTCCACATCCTCCATCGCCCGGAGCAGCTGCTGACGATACTCGTCGTCCAGCTCGACATCGTACTCCGCCATCGCCTTCCGGGTGGCCATCAGGATCTCGCCCGACTTCAGCTTGGCCTCGATCCATTGACGGGCCTTCAGGTCGTCGAACGCGTTCTCCACCGACTCCTCGATCATCCGGTTGACCTCGGCATCGCTGACATCCACCGCCGACTTCATCTCGACCACCTTCTGGTGGCCGGTCTTGAGATCCCGAGCGAGCACATGGAGCACGCCGTTGGCATCGATCTCGAACTGAACACCCACCCGCGGAACCGCTTTGGGTGCCGATTCAAACTCAATCTCGAAGCGGCCCAGGGACCAGTTGTCCTTGGCCCGCTCCCGTTCCCCCTGCAGCACGTGGATCAGCATCGACCGCTGATGGTCCACCGCGGTCGTGAACACCTCGCCGGCCTTCACCGGGATCGTCGTGTTGCGCGGGATGATGACGTTCATCAGCCCACCGAAGGTCTCGATCCCCAGCGACAGCGGCGTGACATCCAGAAGCAGCAGATTGCGGAACCCGCCTGAAAGAATCTCGGCCTGGATGGCGGCTCCGAGGGCGACGGCCTCGTCCGGATTGACGGTGGTGTTCAGCTCCGGGCCCGACTTCTGATGGTATTCCTCCCCGAGCCGGACATCACCCCGGGTCTCGGAGAACTCCGCACAGCCGAACCACTCGGACACCTTGCGTCGGACCAGCGGCATCCGGGTCTGCCCGCCCACCAGGATCACCTGGTTGAGGTCCTTCGCCTCGAGCTTCGCATCGGACAAGGCCCGCAGACAGTGGGCCCGGGTGCGGTCGACAAGGTCCTTGGTGAGGCGCTCCAGGGTCTCCCGGCTCACCCGACAACTGAAGCTGAAGTCAGGCCGCAGAAACGGCAGGGCGATCTCGACCTCGGTCTCGCTGCTCAGCCGGATCTTTGCCCGCTCCGCCTCCTCCCGGACCCGCGACAGCATCGACAGATCCCCGCCCTCCTCGGGTCCTCCTGCCTTCCGGATCTTGGCCAAGAGATGTTCCGTCAGGCGCCGATCGAAATCATCTCCACCCAGCCGGGTGTCTCCCTGGGTGCTCAGCACCTGGACCGTGCCCTGGTTCAATTCGAGAATCGACAGGTCGAAGGTAC
>SXGQ01539516.1_pt1 | contig 31895 bp, 21 predicted proteins | sample 3178371 | NCBI WGS metagenome assembly SXGQ01 (sample SAMN11356859, study PRJNA531348) | freshwater metagenome | isolation source: freshwater sample F1-20 | place: China: Fuxian Lake, Yuxi | collected 2017-12-25
CGGTGGCGATGTCGATGCCGCGATCCCGCGCCGCGCGCCGGGCCCGCGGCGACCTCCGCGGCGTGCCCGCGGGCGGGGCCGAGACGGCGCGGCCGGTGGAACGGGCCTGAAGATCGTCGACCGACAGGCGGCCGCCGGGCAGGCGGGCCGTGACGGCCGCCAGATCGATGCCCAGTTGCCGGGCCAGCCGGCGGACGGTCGGCGACGCCGCGGCGGGAATCGATTGCGGTCCCGGGCGGTCTCCCGCGCCAGGATCGGCGGCCGGGGCTGCTCCTGGGATCGCGGTGGCGACCGCCGCCGCGGCGGGTGCCGTGGGGACTGCGGCTGGCGTCCAGACGGGGGACTCGCCCGCCGCGCAGAGCCTGCCGATGAGGCGGCCTACGATGACGGTCTCTCCTGCGGCCGGCGCGTCGGGGGCGACGTGCAGGACGCCGCCGTCGACCGCCTCGATCTCCTGCGTCGCCTTTTCCCCTTCAAGCAGGAAGAGCGGCTCGCCAGGCGCGACATCGTCGCCCGGTTGCTTGAGCCAGCCGGCGAACACGCCCTCCTCCATCGACCAGCCGAGCCGGGGAATCGTCACGTCGGCGGCCATGGTGTCGCCCGTCCCTCGTTTGTGATCCGGATGGTGTCGCGCCTCATTCCGCCAACAGCCCGCGGAGTGCGGCCTCGATCGTCGCGATCCCGGGCACCACTTGTTCCTCGAGCACCGGCGCATAGGGCGTGGGCGAGGGAACGCCGGTGACCCGCCGCACCGGCGCGTCGAGGTCGTCGAAGCCGCGGTCGGCCGCGAGGGCCGCGATCTCGGCCGCGAGGCCGCAGGGGCCCGCCGGCTCGTCGACCACGAGCAGCCGGCCCGTCTTCGCCACCGAGGCGAGGATCGTGTCGGCGTCGAGCGGCGACACCGTCCGCGGATCGATCACCTCGACGCTCGCGCCCTCCTTCGCCACCACCTCGGCCGCGGCCAGGCAGAGATGGTTCATCCGGCCCACCGCCACGACCGTGGCATCGGTGCCCGCGCGGGCGATCCGGGCGCGGCCGAAGGGAATCTCGAAGTCACCCTCCTCGACCGGCCCTTTGAGTTGCAGCAGTTCACGGTGCTCGAGGAACAGCACGGGGTCGTCGCCCCGCAGGGCGTGGGCGAAGAGCCCCTTGGCATCGCGGGGCGTGGACGGCACCACGACCCGTAGGCCCGGCACCTGCGCGAGCATGCCGTAATAGCTGCCGGAGTGGTGCGTGGCGGCGGAGTGGCCGATGCCGATGCAGCCCCGGAGCACGAGCGGCATCTTCAGCCGGCCGCTCGACATGTACTGCATCTTGGCGATCTGGTTGACGATCTCGCCCCAGGCGTCGAGCAGGAAGTCGATGAACATGAAGTCGACCACCGGCCGCGCCCCGGCCATCGCCGCGCCGCAGGCGAGCCCGGTGAATCCCCGCTCGCTGATCGGCGTGTCGCGGAGCCGGTCGGGGCCGTATTTCGCGAACAGCCCGGCCGTGGTGCGGAAGTTGCCGCCGCGGCGACCGATCCCCTCGCCGAGCACGAAGATCGACGGGTCGGCGGCCATCGCGGCGTCGAGCGCCTCGACCGTGGCCTGGATGAACGAGAGCGGCCGGGCCCGCGGATCGGCCACCGGCTCGCGGACCTCGCGCGGCGCGGCGTGGACGTGCGTGGTCGCGTCGGCGGCGGTCGGCGGCGGCCCCGCCTCGGCCTCGGCGCGGCCCCGGGCCACCGCGTCGGCCACCTCCCGTTCGAGCGCATCGAGGTCCGCCGCCGCGAAGCCGTGCTGCTCGACGAGCCGGCGGCGGACGGCGGTGATCGGGCAGCGTTCCTTCCACGCGGCCACATCCTCGCGGGTGCGGTAGTCGAAGTCCCCCATGCCCTCGGCATGGGCGCGGGTGCGGTAGGTCTTGCACTCGATGAGCGTGGCCCCCTCCCCGGCCCGGGCCCGCTCCACCGCCCGTGCCGCCGCGGCGTACACGGCGAGCACGTCGTTGCCATCGACCTCCTCGCCGGCGAGTCCGTAATTCGCCGCCCGGCGGCCCACGTCCGGGATGCCGCTGGCCTCGCCGAAGGGCACCTCGGTCGCGAAGCCGTTGTTCTCGCAGACGAAGAGCACGGGCAGTTTCCAGATGGCGGCCATGTTGAGCCCCTCGTGAAAGGCGCCGTTGTTGACGGCGCCGTCCCCGAAGAAGGCCGCGGCCACGCTGCCGTTTCCGGCGAGCTTGAAGGCGTAGCCGCCGCCGGCCGCCTGGAGGATGCAGGGGCCGACGATGCCGCTCGTGCCGAGGAGGCCGATCTCCGGCGCGAAGAGGTGCATGCTGCCGCCCCGGCCTCGCGAGCAGCCCGCGAGCCGACCGAAGAGCTCGGCGATGAGTTGCCCGGGGGATAGCCCCTTGGCCAGCGCGTGGCCGTGGCCGCGGTGGGTGCTGAAGACGACGTCGGTGGCCGCGAGGTGCGCGCAGACGCCGGCCGCGACGGCCTCCTGCCCCACGTAGGTGTGGCAGGCGCCGTGAATCAGGCCCCGCTGGTGGCAGCGGGCGAGCTCCTCCTCGGTGAGCCGAATCGTGAGCATCGTCCGCAGCAGTGCGAGCAGCCCTTCCCGGTCGAGTCCGGCGGCGGCGTTCGCGATCGGCTGCAGGGGGCGCGGCTTCGCTGCAGTGGTCCCGCGTTTGCTCCGGCTGGTCATGCGTCGCTCCCGCCGTGGCTCGGCCCGATGGACCCGCCGGCGTTCATCGCCAGGTTGCCGCCGTCCAGCGGAATGAGCGTGCCGGTAATCCATGACGATGCGTCGGACGCGAGCAGCACGATCAGCCCCTGGATGTCTTCGGGGCGGCCGAGCCGGCCGCGCGGGATGCCCGAGAGCCACTTTGCCGCGATCACCGGGTCGGCGGCCACCCGCTGCTCCATGCCGGGGTTCATCACCTGGGCCGGGAGGATGGCATTGACGCGGACGCCGCGGCCCGCCCACTCCGTGGAGAGTTCGCGGGTCATCTGGGCCACGGCCCCCATCGCCATCGCGTAGGCGATATGGCCGCGGCCGAGTGACGTGACGCCGCCGATGCTGCCGATGTTTACGATCGAGCCGCCGCCCTGGCGGATCATCCGGCAGGCCGCTAAACGGCAGTGCGCGAACCGCCCGACGACGAGGTTCTCGAGCACCGTGCGGATCTGTTCGGGTGTGATCGCGAGCGGATCGGCCAGGATCCCGTCGCCGGCGACGTTCGCCAGGAAGTCGACCCGGCCGAACTCGGCGTCGATCCAGTCGAAGAGCGGGGCCGCGGCATCGACGGCGGACACGTCGTGGACCCGCGGCACGCCCCGGCCGCCGGAAGCCGCCAGCTCACGGGCAGCGGTGGCAAGGCCATCCGCGTTGCGGTCGAGCATGACCACCGTCGCGCCATGGGCGGCGAGCGCGAGGGCCGACGCCTTACCCATGCCGCTGGCGGCACCGGAGACGATGGCGATTTTTCCTGAGAGATCGAAGAGCGGGGGAGGGACGGGCTGCATGTCTGGATCGCGAAGTGTGTGCACGTTTCCTTAGTTGCGGACGGCCGCGAATGCGGCCACCCGGCGCTCGATGTGCCACCAGGCGAGGCCGGCCATGAGCATTCCCCAGGCCATCACGCCCACCATCGGGCCGACGCCGAAGCTGCCGATGATCCGCGGCGCGAAGATACTGCCGCCGTTGGCGACCGAATTTATCAGCGCGATGCCGGCGGCTGCGGCCACACCGCCCAGGAAGAGCGGCGGTAGCGCCCAGAAGACCGGCAGCACGGCCATCATCCCGGCCTGCGCCAAGGAGAGGCCAAGAAGCCGCTCCCACGGACCCACCGGCAGCCAGGCGACAAGCCAGCCAGCCGCCGCGACGGCCAGCGCCGCCAACACGACGGGCGTTCTCCGGCCGCTCGAGTCGGAGACCCGGCTCGCGGCGAGCATGGCGATCACCGCCGCCAGCTGCGGCAGGCCGGAGAGAATACCCACCTTCCAGTACAGACCGGCCGGGCCGCTCTCGGCGGCCGACAGCCACGGCAGGAAAGAATCGTTGATGATCTTCGGGAGATAGGCGCCCGTGGCATTCGTGCCGACCGCGACGGCGAGATAAAGGCCGATCAGAATCCACACCCGCCCGTCGGCGAGCGACGAGAGCTTCTCGCTGCCGCCGGCCTCGAGCCGCAGGCCGTCCTCCCGGGCCCGGTCGGCCTCGAGCCACGCCCGCTCCTCGGCGGTGAGCCAGGGCGCGTCCCGCGGGCCGTCGGGGAGAAAGAAGAGCACGGAGAAGCCGAGCAGGATGGAGGGCACACCCTCGAGGATGAACAGCCATTGCCAGCCGGCGAGTCCTGCCACCCCGTCCATCGAGTCGAGGATCAACCCGGAGGCGATGTTGCCGAGCATGGTGGCGAACGGAATCGCAAGCATGAACCAGGCGACGACGCGGGCCCGCACGGCGGCCGGGAACCAGGCTCCCAGATAGTAGATGATGCCCGGAAAGAAGCCCGCCTCGGCCACGCCGAGCAGGATTCGCGCGGCGAAATAGCTCCACATGCCCGCGACCCAGGCGGTGAGCGCCGACACGAGCCCCCACGAGATCATGATTCGCGCGATCCACTTCCGGGCACCGAATCGCCGCAGGAGCATGTTGCTTGGCACCTCGAAGAGCAGGTAGCCCACGTAAAAGATGCCGTATCCCCAGTCGACGACGGCGTCGGAGATGTCGAGGCTCTTCACCATCCCCAGCCGGGCGAAGCCGACGTTGGCCCGGTCGATGATGTTGAACGTGTAGAGCAGGGCCAGGAACGGCACGAGCCGCAGGATCGCCTTCCGCATCGTCCGCCGGCCGATGTCGTTCATGGCTTCGCGTCCGCGATCTCGGCGACGAGGGCCAGGGCCCGGCCGTAGCCGCCGCGGGTGGCCGCTACTTTGATCGGGGCGAAGACGAAGAACGCGTCGCGGCCCGCGATCGCCCCGAGGCCGGTGAGCATCTCCACGACGGCCAGTCCCCGCGAACCCGCCAGCCACTCGACGTCGCGGGCGACCTCGGGATCGACGCCGCCGAGCGAGGGGCCGTCGGTGCCGAGGCAGCGAATGCCCCGCTCGTCGAGATAGGCCACGGCGTCTGGCGCCACGGCTGGCCAGCCCTCGGACGCGCCGGAGAGCGGCCGTGTCAGGCAGGGATCGACCGCGGGCGCCGCCGGCAGCGGCGTGAGGTGCTTATCGGTGTGTCCCGAGAAGAAGAGCACCACCTCGCCGGCCGCGAAGGGCCGCTGCTCCGCATGCTTTTCCAGCCAGGCGCGGGTGACGAGCGGGCTGCGGGGCTTGCCCTCGGCAAACGCCGCCGTGCCGACGAGCCCACGGATGTCGACCACGTGCGCCGGCCCCATCATGCCCGACAGCGGCGCCGCGGCGGTGCGGATAGACGACGTGCCCAGCGGCCCGTGCCGCTTTTCGTAGGCGGCCACCGCGGCGCGGATCGGCGGCTCGGCGGCGGTGATCTCGGCGCGGTCGGTCGGCAGGGCGAAGCTCGGCAGGACCACGTGCGTGCCGGCGAAACAGTCGAACAGATGGCCGAGCGCGAAGTACGGCCCCCGCGCCTTGGAGAAGGCGTTGAGGACCTTCGCGATGTAGCGGCCGCCCTCCTCGCCGGGGCCCCAGCCGGGCCACACGATCGGCAGGTTCTCGGCGAGTGTCACGGAGAGGTCGACGACCGACCGTGCCTTGGCCCGGCGGATGAGCCGGTCGGCCAGGGTGGGCTCCGTGACGGCGAGCATGCGGCACTCGCCCCCCGACCCGCCCGCGTGCTTGGCGGCGAGGATGGCCACGAACGCGCCGGTCGCCGGCAGGCTGCCGAGGTTCGTCGCGCACTCCACCCACACCAGGCCGCGGTTGCCGCCGGCCTGATGGGTGGCCACCGCCATGTTCGGCAGCGGCCCCATGCTCGGGCTGTCGATGGCGAGCGTCTGCACGCCGCGGTCGGCGAGGTAGGCCATCGCCTGCGGCGTCGGCGCCGGCCAGGCCGGGGTCTTTCGCCGCAGCGGCTCGACCACGAATCGCTCGCCCGCCGGCAAGGGCTTGTAGTAGGCGTCGGTGTAGCCCGTGCGGAAGCAGACGACGTCGCCAGGGCCGACCGGCCGGTGGGCGATCTCCCAGGCACGGACGTGCTCCGGGCCGATCAGGAAACTCTCGCCGGGAGCCGCCTCGTCGCGGTGCTTCGTGAGGTCGACGACGCACGCCTCCCCGCAGAACTGCCAGGCCGGCACCTTTTCGCCGGTGACCTCCCCCATCGGCCCGGCCCCGTCGAGCCCGGAGCCGGGTGGCGGCACGAAGTGGGCCGGAGCGTCCCACTGGGTGCCGGTGTGTTCGTCGATCACGAGCATGTCGCGATGGCGGCCCGCGCGGCCGAACGTGGCCGTCGGCACGACCGCCAACGGCGTCATGCCGACCGGCCACACGCAGGGCAGGTCGGCAGAGACGGTCAGCGACAGGTCGACGACGGCCGGCGCCGGCGCGGGCTCGCCGGCGCGGGAGACGGCCGTACAGACCGTCACGACGAGGAGAAAGCCATGCCCGACGCGGCCGCGGGATGTCGCGCATGCAGGCGATGCGTTCATGGGATCCCTCGAGTCAGATGCAAACGGCCCGCGGGCCGAGGGGCCCGTTGACGATCGTGGGCAGCGGTTCACCCCGCAGGGACGCCACGGCCAACCCCGCCGCGGCGGTGCGCAGCCGGTGGACGGCGGCAGCGCTCACGCTTGCCACGTGCGGGGCGAGGATGACGTTCGCGCGGCCCAGGATGGGGTGTCCGGCGGGGATCGGCTCCGGCGCAAAGACGTCGAGGGCAGCGCCCGCCACATGCCCCGAGTCGAGGGCGGCGACGAGGGCGTCGGCATCGACGAGGTCGCCGCGGGACAGATTGACGACCAGCAGGCCCGGCCGGGCCGCCGCGAGCGTCGCCGCGTTGAGCAAGCCCCGAGTCTCCGGCAGCGACGGGCAGTGGAGCGTGACAAGGTCGCTCTCGGCGAGCAGTCGGGTCAGGGGGACGGCGTGCGCGCCGGCGGCCGCGATCGCGTCGGCGGCGGCCAGCGGATCGCTCACGAGCACGCGGCCGCCGAAGGCGACGAGCCGCCGGACGACGCCGCGGCCGATCCTGCCGAAACCGACCACGCCGCAGGTCATGCCGGCGAGCGTGCGGAAGGCCGCCGGCGGGGCGGCGATCCTCCATTCGCCGTCGTGTACGAGGCGGCTTTGCGGCGCGACCTGGCGGGTGAGGGCGAGGATGAAGGCGAGCGTGTGGTCGGCCACCTCGTCGATGCAGTAGTCGGGCACGTTGCAGACGGGGATCCCGCGGTCCCGAGCGGCGGCGAGGTCGACATTGTCGACGCCGATGCCGTACCGGACGATCGCCCGCACCCGCTGCATCGCGGCCACGACGGCGGCGGTCACCGGCGCGAACTGCGTGATCACGGCGTCGGCGTCGGCCACCGCCGCCGCCAGACGGACAGGATCCTTGGTCTGCGCGGCGACGACGTGGGCCCCGGCCGCCGCGGCGACTGCCTCCTCGATGGCGAGGTCGGGGAACGAGTGGTCCGTGACGACGATTCTCATGATGGTCAACAAGTTAGACTGTCGACAGTTCAGGTGCAATCGGCATCTTCCGACGGGGGCAAGCCGAGCGACTCCTCGGCAGCCCGCGTGGTGCGGGCGAAGAGGCCGGCGTTGGTCGCCTGCTTCAGGTCTTCATCGAAGGTGGGAATCATTTCTTTCATGCGGGCCCGTCCCGCGGTCGTCGACAGCAGCCTGGGCAGGCAGGTCTTGATCGTCTCCAGCGCGATGTTCACGGCGACCGAGGCACCGGGCGAAGCGCCCAGCAGCGCCGCGAGCGACCGATCCCGCGACGCAAACACCTCCGTGCCGAAATAGATGGCTCCGCGGTCGGCCCGCTTGATCGTCTGCACGCGGATGCCGGCGTCCACCAGCCGCCAGTCGGCACCGCGGGCCAAGGGATAGAACAGCCGCAGGGCCTCCAGGCGTCGTTCCATGCCTTGGACCGCTTGCACGACGAGATACTGCACGAGCTGGCGGTTGTGGATCGCCGCCCGCAGGAGCGTGGCGAGGTTTCCGGGGCGGATCGACCGCGGCAGGTCGGTCCACCGTCCAGTCTCCTTCAGGAACCGGGTCGTCCACGAGGCGAAGGGGCCGAAAAGCAACTGGCGTCGGCCGCCGAGCCGCCGGAGGTCGAGGTGCGGCGCCCCCAAGCTCGGTGACGACGGCGGCGTGGCGCCGTAGACTTTTGCATCGTGACGAACCGTCAGGGCGGGATCGTCACAGACGAGCCACTGTCCGCCGATCGGAAATCCTCCCAGCCCCGCGGCCTCCGGCAGGCCGGTCGACTGCAAGAGCGGCACACTGCCCCCGCCGGCGCCCACGAATACGAACCGGGCCCGGTGCACGGATCGCTCGCCCGAGGCGACGTGCGTCACGGCGACCCGCCACGTGTCACCTTCGCGCTCGAGGCCCGTCACGCGGCAGCCCGTCGCCACTTCGCAATCCTCCTGAGCACCGAGCCAGCCGAGCAGCCGGCGGGCGAGAAGGCCGAAGTTCACCTCCGTGCCGCCGTCGGCCCGCGTGGCCGCCACGGGCACCCTGTCTCGGCCCTCCATCACGAGCGGCGCCCAAGCGGCGATCATCGCGGGATCGGCGGTGATTTTCATCGACCGGAAGAAGTGGTGCCTGCTGAGCGCCGCCTGCCGCGCCTGGAGGAAGTCGACGTCGGCGGCACCCTGCACGAAGCAGACGTGTGGCACGGCGTGGATGAAGTCCCGCGGCTCTCCCGCCATCCCGCTCGCGACCGCATGGGCCCAGAACTGCTTGGAGTGCTCGAACTGCTCGAAGATCGCCACCGCCCGGCTGATCGGCACGCTCCCGTCCGGTCCACGATGCGGCGTGTAGCTGATCTCGCACAGGCCGGCGTGTCCGGTGCCCGCGTTGTTCCATCCATCCGAGGCCTCCCGGCACGGCTCGGGCGTGACCTCGACGACGCGGATCGAGAGCCGTGGCTCCAGGCGCTTGAGCATCGCCGCCAGGCTCGCCGACATGATGCCGCTGCCGACGAGCAGCACGTCCGACGCGTCCGGCGCAGATGGGGTGGGCGGTGGATTCACAGCAGGCACATCGCGCCGACGCTGATCGAGATGAAGAACAGGCCGCAGAGGACGACGCCGACCTGCTGCAGCCAATGCGGGTGCAGTTCCCGCGGCATCAGCGTCCGCGTGACGTGGAGCGACAGCAGGGCCGACACCCCCAGGCTCACGTTCTGCAGGATCGTGCCGATCTTCGCCGTCTGCAGGGGCCGCAGCGCGAGAAGCACGACCAGCCCGAAGACCATGTAGCCGGCGAGGATCGCGTAGTAGACGTGGTGCACCCGAAGGTTGGCCGCCTTCACCCGGCTGGAGGCGGTCCAGATCATGTCGGTCCAGCGGCGGGCGATCTGGTCGCACACGCTCACCTGGCCGGGTGCGAGCACGAGGAATCCGCACAGCAGCGTGAGGAACCACAGCAGCCCCGCCTGCGCCGGATACCGGGCCGCGATGCCCTCGGCCGACATCGCGGCGACGCGGTCGCCGGTGACGCTCGCGTTGCGGATGAACTCGAGCGACATCATGCACGGCAGCGCCAGTCCGACGACCGAGGCGGCGACCCAGAGGGCCTGATCGCGGTGCACGTGTCGCAGCCAACCCAGCCAGCGGCCGCGGTTCGCCTCGTCCAACCGGAAGACGCAGCCGGTGTGCGAGAGCCGGACGGTCACCCCGCCGAAGGCGCTGGGGATGGCGCCGACGCGGGCCCCCATGCCCCAGCCCTTGTCGCGGGCATAGTTCGAGAACATGACGTTCGACAGCCCGCCGGCGCCCGCGATCCCGATGAAGGACACGATGATGGCCCAGTCCAGCGGCGGCAGACGGCCGTGCTCGCGAACGTAGCCGAGGCCGCTCACGTAGGCCAGGCCCTCGTGCGCGAGGTGGTTCTGGAACACGTCGCGCTCGGGCTCGGGCACCGCCGCGAGCGAGGCGAACCGCTCCTCCGCGCCGCCGCGCCGGACGGCCAACCCGGTCGCCTCCCACCGGTGCCTGTCGACGACGTCGCCCTCCGCGTGCAGCGTCGCGGAGGGCTGCCGAACGGTGAACTCGAAGCGGTTCGTGTCACGGAGCGGCGCCGACAAGTCCAGAGCTTTTCGCCGCGGGCCTCGGAGAGCCGGTGGCAGGCGATCCTCCGGCCCGAGGTCGAACTTCCGCCCGCCGGGCAGGATGGTGATGTCGCCGATGGGCCGGCCGTCGGGCTCCCACGAGCCGGCGACCCGGTACTGGACGCCATCCTCGTCCACCAGCACGTTGAAGTGGCGGCCCACGATCAGCGTCTCGGGCCGCAGGGGCACGGTCCCGAAGCGGAAGAAGCCGGTGACCACGTCCCGTACGACCGGGGCCGAGACCATCGTGACGGCGATGAAGCCGAGGAAGCCCAGCACGAACACGAGCTTGGCCGTCATGATCTTCTCGAGCATCCGGTAGACGGTGCCGCCGAAGACGAGCGGCACGAAGGCGAGAAGGAAGACGGCGATGCCGAGGGCCTTGACGAGCGCGACTTCCCCGGCACCGGCCGGGAGGTGCCCGAGGAAAGCCGCGGCCAGCGGCACGGCGGCATTGGAGGCGTTGTAGGGCATCACTCCCCCGATCTCGAGCACGGCGAACACCCACATCCAGAACACGGGCCCGGGCTTCATCCGCAGGATCCCCACGTTGATCGGCTCGCCGCAGTACAGGGCGTAGCGGACGAACAGCAGGTTCACGACCGCCTGCAGGAGGATGCTGATCAAGGGCAGCCAGAACAGCGCCGCCCCGTACTGGGCCGACACGGCAGGCCCGAAGAGCCACTCACCGGTGCCGATGCACGTGCCAGCGAGGACGATGCCCGGCCCGATCGATGCCGCCCACAGCCGCCAGCCCGGCCGCGGCGGCTCGGGCAGGTCGCCGACGTCCCACGGCGCGAGTTCACCGGCGGCGACACTGCCGGGAATGATGCTCGGCTCCCGCGGATCGTTCATCGCGCGCGATCCTCCGGGAACTGGTCAGGCACCCGCTGCCCGTCGGCCGGGTGGGGCGATGGACTCCATGCACCGCCGGATGCAATCCGCACGCGGCAGGTCGGTGTTGAAGACGCCGACGGAGCAATACCCGAGGTAGCCCGCGGCCCGCACGGCGGCCAGAAAGTCCTGCGTGGCGAGGTGCCCCGCGCCCAGCGGGCCGCGGTTGGTCTCCACAAGATGGACGTGGGCGAGCAGGTCGCGGACGTCGGCCAGCGGGGACACCATGTCCCGCTCCTCGATGTTCATGTGGAAGCTGTCGATCATCAGCCGGATGCTCGGCAGGGCGAGGCCGCGGACGAGCGCCGCGGCCTCGGCGATCGTGTTGTGGAACCCGACCTCCAGTTGGTTCACGGGCTCGAAGGCGAGCGTCACCCCGTGGGAAGCCGCCGCGGTGCCGATCCGCGCGAGGGCGGCGCGGATCCGGGCCGCGCCGGTCGCGCGGTCGGGCTCGTCCCGCAGCCGGCCCTGCAGCGAGCCGAACACCATCACCGCCCGCCAACGGGCCGCGAGATCGACGAACGACATCAGCAGTTGCTCGGTGCGGTCGCGCACGGCCGCGTCGGGCGTGCTCAGGCAGTTGCCCCGCGTGGCGTAGCTGCCGCCCGTCTGGAAGGCGCACATCGGCAGGCCGACGGCGTCGAGTGTGCGGCGGACGCGGTCGTCGTCGAACGCCCCCGGATCGGTGATCTGCAACTCGACGGCGTCGTAGCCGGCCTGTTTCACGCAGGCGACGTCGGCGGCGAACGCCGCCCAGTCTCCATACGAGGCCGGGTCGGGGAGCACGTAGGCGAACTGCATGGGTCGCGGATCCTTGCGGGAGTCGCCGGGGCTCGGCCCGCCCACCGCCGGCTGTCGATCGCGATCAATGTCCCCGTGGCGAGCGTCCACCGCAAGCCCCGTGACGGGCCGGCGGTTCCGGCCCCTCACCGGCCCATCCAGCCCCCGTCGACGACGAGCATGTGCCCGTCCACGTAGTTGCTGGCGTCACTGGCGAGGAAGAGCACGGGGCCGACGAGGTCGGCCGGCTGGCCCCAGCGGCCTGCCGGAATCCGCTCCCGGATTTTCGGCTCGCGGATGGGATCCGCCATGATCCCCGCGCACATGTCGGTGTCGAAATAGCCGGGCGCGATTGCGTTGACGTGGATGTTCTTGGCCGCCCACTCGTTGGCCAGGGCCTTCGTCAGGCCCGCCACGCCGTGCTTGGCCGCGGTGTAGGCGGGGATCGTCCAGCCCCCCTGCAGGCTGCAGACGGAGGCGATGTTGATGATCCTGCCGCCGCCCTGCTTCTCCATGACGCGGGCCGCCTGCTGGCAGAGTTCGAAGACGCCGGTCAGCATCAACGAGACGATCTCGTCCCACTTGCCGAGGTCGAACTCCAGGGCCGGCTGCCGGTGCTGGATGCCGGCCCCGTTGACGAGGATGTCGAGCCGCCCGAACCGCCGCACGACGTCGGCGACGAGCCGCTGCCGCGGCTCCCGCGCGGCGAGGTCGGCCTGGAAGTAGGCCCACTCGCCGCCGCCGGCCCGCAGTCGCTCCGGGAGTTCCCCGGCGTCGGGGGCACTGGCGGCCACCGCCACCTTCGCGCCCGCTCCCGCGAGGCCGGCGGCGATCGCGAGGCCCAGGCCGCGGCGGCCCCCGGTCACCAGGGCGACCCGGTCCCGGAGATCGAAGAGGTCGTTCACGTCCGCTGTCCTCCCTGTCTTGCACGCACGGCTCATTCCTCCCGCCACTCGATCGGGCACGTCGCGGCGGCGCCGCCGTCCACCGGCATCACGAGCCCCGTGATCATCGACGCGGCGTCGCTGGCGAGAAACACGATCGGGCCCACCAGTTCCCGCGGCTCGCCGATCCGACGCATCGGCAGCTTCGTCAGCACCTGCTCCATGAAGCTCCGGTTGGCGAGGAGGCTCGTGTCGGTCATCGTCGTGCGGAACCAGCACGGCGCCACCGCGGTGACGCGGAGGCCCCGGGGACCCCACTCGCAGGCCAGTTCCTTGGTCAGCGCGGCGATGGCGCCCTTCGTGGAACTGTAGGCCGCGTTGCCGCGGCCCGTGCCGAGAAAGCCCCCGCCGAGGGCCGACATGTTCACGATCGCGCCGCTTCCCCGGTCCAGCATCACCTTGCCGACCGCCCGGCACATCCAGAACGTGCCGTGGTAGTTCACCTCGGTCAGCCGCCGCACCTGTGCGGCGGATATCTCGGTGGTCGCCACGCGGGCGGTGATGCCGGCGATGTTCACAAGGACGTCGATCCTGCCGAAGTCGGCGGCGATCCGGGCCACGGTGGCCTCCACGGCCCCCTCGTCCGCCACGTCGCAGCCGTAGGCCCGGCACGTGCGACCCAGGGCCGCGATCTCCCGCAGCGTGCCAGAACAGTCGGCGGCGGGCAGGTCGATCGCCGCCACGTCGGCGCCGTGCGCCGCCAGGCCGACGGCTGTCGCCCGGCCCAGGCCGCGGGCGGCGCCCGTCACAACGGTGGTGCGTCCGGAGAGGTCGAAGAGACGGTCGTTCATCGCGCGGGTCCACGGCGGACGCATCCGCCCGTGGCGTGCGGCGGCGGATCGGCCGCTACGGAATGTAGACGATCCCGGTCGCCGAGGCGATGTTCACGTTGCCGAGCGCGTTCTGCACGATCCGGTTGCGGATCACGCGAGTGCGGCTGCAACCGCCCACGGCCAGCAGGCCGTAGCCGCCGCTGGTCGCGATCGCGTTGCCGGCGCCGGTCGCCGTGCCTCCCACGAGCAGGTCGGTGGCCGCGTTGAGCAGCAGGCCGTTCGCGCCGCTGTCCACGACCGAGTTGGCCGCGATCACCGTCCCGCGGGAGTTCCCCGCCACGGCGATGCCGTTGAGGCCGTTGGACACGATCGCGTTCCCGGCCCCCACGCCGCCGACCGTGGTGTCCGTCGCCCCCACAAGCAGGATGCCGTCGAGCAGGTTGCCGCGGATCTCGTTGCCGAGCACGCGGTTGCCGCTCGAGCCGGAGATCGTGATGCCCTGCCCGTTGTTGGTGAGCACGCGGTTGGCCATGAAGGGCTGGGCGCCGCCGATGATCGTGCCGGAGCTGCCCGGACCGATGAAGATGCCGCCGAGGGCGTTGGGACTGGGGTTGGGGGCCTCGAAGCCGGCTCCGATCACCGAGTTGAAGATCCGATTGTTGCGGGCCCGGCCGGTGACTTCGATCCCGTAGCGGAGATTGCCCGAGAGGTGCACCTTCGTCTGGATCGAAACCTGGAAGCCGCCGATCGCGTTGCCGTGGGCGTTGTCCGTGATCACGATGCCGCTGCCGTAGTTGGGGATCGCCTCCGAGATCGCCGAGTTGGTGCCGGCTGCGGTGTCCTCGACCGTCACGCCAGTGGCGTTGCCGGCGAGCACGATCCCGTTGCCGAAGTTGCCCGCCACCAGGCAGGTGCGGATGACATTGTTGCCACCGGTGGATGTGATGCGGACGCCATCGAGCCGGTTCGGGGCCGCCCCGCCGAAGGCCACCATCCCCACGAAACTGTTGAAGGCCACGAAGCCGCTGGCCTTGCCGGCGACCTCGATGCCGTACCGGTTGTTGCCGGAGTTCACGTTGCCTAGCGGGATCGGGCCGCCGACGACCGTGCCGGCCGAGGTGCCGTTGACGAGGATTCCGCTGCCGCCGTTGGCCACGACCGTGGCGTTGTTCGCCCCCACGCCCGTGAAGTTCGCCTGCACGGTGGTCTGATTGGAGTTGGTGATCCGCAGGCCGTTGCCCCCGTTGCCGGAGAGCACGTTGTAGTAGACGAACGGGCTCTGGCGGAACGTGGTGCCGAGCAGCGAGTTGCCGTTGGCCCCGACGATCGCCACGCCGTCGGCCGCGTTGCCCAGGGCGGCGTTGCCCGAGCCCGTCGTGCCGACGAAGTTGCCCGCGAGCGTGTTGGCCGTGGCACCGCCGGTGATCAGGACGCCGTTGGCCCGGTTGCCGGAGATCAGGTTGCCCTGCGGGGGCCGCACGAAGACGCCGGCCGTCGGGTCGTTGCCGGCCGACGCGTAGCCGCCGATCAGGTTGCCGGCAGCCCCGTTCGTGACGAGGACGCCGTTGCCGCGGTTGGGCACGGCCGCCTGCCCAGAGAAATTGGTGCCGATCAGGTTCATGGCCACGACGTTGCCTGATCCGCCCGCGATCGCCACACCCTGGCCGCGGTTGCCGGAGATCACGTTCGACGGCTGGAAGCCGACGTTCACCTCGGCCTGGTAACTGGCCGAGGTGCCGCCCTCCCCCAGCACGATTCCGACAACGGCGTTGCCATAGACCGAGTTGGCGCTCGGCAGGCCGCTCACGCCCGTGACCGATTCCGGCGGGGCGAGATCGACCCAGGCCATGTCACCGAACGAGCCGTCGGTCTGGCGGACGACAGTGGCCAGACCGCTGGAGACGATCTCGCCGGAGACGAAGCCGCTGCCCGAGAGCGTGTACACGCCCTTCTCGACGCTGCTGATCCCCATGAAGTGGGTGCCGACCGTGGCCTGGTCGGGGCTCTGGTAACTGTAGGACCGCCAGTTGGAGAATCGACCGCTGGCACGGTCGTAGTCGATCAGCGAGGCCAGGCCGATCGGCTGCAGGCGGTCGGCGGCGTTGTTGACGGGCAGCTGCGAGAAGCCGCCGGCGATCGTGTAGCTGCCGTCGCCATTGTCCCAGATGCCGTAGGCGGTGTTGGAGATCGAGCCGGGGAAGACGATGTCGGTGAACGTTTCCGACTCGAAGTCGTAGATGTAGGCCCGTCCCCGCTCGTTCGGCGCGTTGCTGGTGATGAAGTTGCCCACCGCCAGCCCGCCCATCGTGCTGTGGAGATAGTTGAAGGGCGAGCCGTTCGAGATCGTCTCGTAGTTGGCCGGATCGAGCACGTCGCTGGCCATCGTGTTGAGGTTGCCCCGGAAGGCGAAGCCGTAGCGGGTCGTGCCGCCGGGGAGCACGTATGTGCCCACGAGTAGCACCTCGCCGTCGCCCAGGTAGTCGGGGCCGTAGACGCTCGTGACTGTGCCGCTACCGCCGGGATAGTTGATCGCGTAGGCGTAGCCGTTGCCCCCGTCGAGTGTGCCGACGTAGAGCAGGCCGCTCGTCACGCCACCCGACTCGGTCGAACCCGTGATCAGGTAGTCGCCGTTCGGAAGTCCGCGGATGCCGGTCCACGATTGGACCGGCAGGGAGACGTCGGCCGCATTGGCGTAGTCGATCCCGGTCACCGAATCGACGCGGCCGACCACGTTGCCCGTGGCCCCGGCCTCGAGCCGCACCCCGTCACCGCCATTGGCCAGCGCGGCCGCACCCGTGATCGTGGTGCCGATCAGGTTCGAGGCCACGACGTTGTCGTCGCCCAGGATCCGGACGCCCGCCCCGCCGTTGCCGCCGATCAGGTTGCCGCCCGGCGTGATGGTGGCCTGGTAGGTGTTCACGCCCATGCTGCTGGGATCGATGCCCACCACGGCGTTGCCGTACACGCTGTCGGCGAAGGCGGTAACGCCCACGACCGGCGGCGCCAGGTCGGTCCACTGCATCTCGCTGAACGAGCCATCGGCGTTGCGATACACCGTGACGAAGCCCGCGCTCGTCGCGCCGTCGACGAGGGCGACGGCCGCGAGCGTGTACTTGCCCGGCTCGACGCCGCTGATGCCCTCGAAGTGCATGATGCCCGACGCGCCGCTCGAGGGCGACGTGTAGGTGAACGACTTCCAGTTCGAGAACTGCCCCGTGGCCGAGTCGAAGTCGACGAGCAGCGCCTGCGAGAGCGGCACCCGCGGATCGAGCAAGTTGTTGATCGGGCTGTTGGCGAAGCCGCCGCAGATCGTGTAACTCGTGCCGCCGTTGTGCCAGATGCCGTAGGCCGTGTTGGACGCGGAGCCGGGGTAGACCATGCTCGGCACGAGGTACGTGCGATTCACGGCGTCGTAGACGAACGCCAGGCCGCCGCCGGCCGGGATGCCGCTCGACGTCGAACTGTCGTAGTTGCCCACGACCAGCCCGCCGGAGGTGCTGTGGGGAATAACCCACGTGGCCGACGGGTGCGGCCGCGGGATCGGCTCGTAGTTGGCGGCCGTGCCCACGTCGTTCACCGTGCCGTTGAACATGAAGCCCAGCTCGTTGGGGGCACCGCTGACCGAGTAGGTGCCCACGATCCGCAGTTGCCCGTTGCCGAGGTTGTCGGCCGAGTAGGCGGTGGTGCCGTCGGTCTGCAGTCCTAGCGGATCGGGCATCACCAACACGTAGCCGGCGCCCCCCTGGGCCGAGAGCGGGCCCTGGTAGAGCAGGCCGGCCGTCTCGCTCGTGTCGTTCGGATTCGTGGTCGTGCCGGTGATCAGGTACTGGCCCGGTGAGCCGGCCGTCGTGAGGCCCTGCCAGCCTGCGACCGGGAGCGTGCCGCCTCCAGCGGCCGTCACGCTCGTGGTGGCGTCGTAGTCGATCGCGGTCGTGAGGCCGATCCGGTTGGCGGAGCCCCGCGCCGTGACGAGCACGCCGTCCCCGGTGTTCGGGGCGGCCGTCGTGCCATCGGGCAGGACACCGATCGTGTTGGCCGCCAGCGTGATCGCCGAGGCGTCGATCGTCACGCCAGCGCCCTTGGCCCGCACGATCGCGAGGCTCGTGAGCGAGGAGCCATCGCTGCCGGGGGCGAACCGCAGGCCGGTCTGGCCGCGGAAGTTCACCGTGATCCGGGGCGCGCCGACGACGCCCGGGGCCGTCGCGCCGTCGATCGCGACCGTGTCGGTGACGGCGGGCAGGGCCGAGGCGAGCGGGATGGTGCCGGTGGTGGTGAACACGATCGCGTCGGCGCCGGGAGTGGCGTTGGCCTGCTGGATCGCGGCGCGCAGCGAGCCGGCCCCCGCGTTCATGAGGTTGGAGACCGTGAACGTGGCCAGGAGCGCCCGGGGCTCGAGGATCTCGGCCCGCAGGGGATGAAGGCGGCGACGGCCGCGGCGGGGACGAAACAGGGCGGCGAAGGGGCTCACGGTCGGGGTCTCCACGGGGCGATGGGGTTTCCAAAGAACTACCACCGTTCGGGAGCCGGCTCAAACATTGGGTCGCGTTTTCAGTCCCGCAGTCCCGGCGGCTCAGGGAACGCCGCCGCGCGGACGATCGCTCCCCTGGCCGGGTGGGACGGCCTTGGATCGTCCGGCCTCCGGCCGCAAATCCAGCCGTCCGCCGGCCCGCGCCGCCTCCGAGTAGATCGCCGGCAGCACGATGCCCCGGGCCGCAAGTCGAGCCGGCGCGACGGCGACGTCGAAATGACCGGACGTCTCGGGCCGCGGCGGTGGGCCCGCGGGATCGTCGAGCCACGCCAGCGCCATCGCCGTCGCGCGGCGGCCGTAGTCCGCGGCGGCCGGGGAGATGGCCAGTCCGCCGCCGTCGGCGACGAACCCGGCGTGCACGCCGATCGGGAGCGGTCGGGCATGGGCCTCCACCCAGGAGGCGACCTCCGCTCCGCCGACGGTCTCGCCGCCGGCGTCCGCACGGGCCAGGCCCGCGGAGGAGAGCACGAGCAGCACGTCGGTGCCAGCCGCCTCCACCGTGACGAACTGCTGCCAGGCGGCCAGGTCGCCGACCGTCGCCACGGCCGCGAGCGCATGCGGCGACCAGTCGAAGGCCTCGACCTGGATCCGCTCGGCCCGGCCGGTGTCACTGTCGATGCCCAGCGCCGCGATCCGGGCGCGGCCGACGTGAATCGCCGAGACCGCATCACGAATCGCCGCCAACGGCAGTTCCTCGCGGATCCCGGTGACGTGGCCGCGGTTCACGCCGCGGTCCGGCCCGGGGTAGCCATACCGCTCCGGTGGCTGGTCGATCGAGACGTAGATGATCCGCGGACGGCCCCGTTCCGCATAGCGGCTGGCGACCGCCTCGTTGCTCTCGTCATCGACCGCGAGGAGGAGATCCGGGTCGAGTCGCTCGATCGCCATTCGAGCCTCGGCCGCGGCGGCCGCCCGCGACTCGGGTCGCGCAATCCGGTCGAACCGGAGGTAGTGCCGCCGCACGGTGAGCGGCCGGCGATTGGCAGCCAGGGCCGCGTCGATGCCCGCGTCGACGCCCCGCACCCACGCCGTCGTCTCCGCCCCGGTGTGGAGCACGAGGAGCCGCGGCTTCGTGGCATTGAAGGCGGTCAGCATCCCGGCGGAGCCGACGAGGAACAGCCCGATGAACGCGTGCTTCCAGGTCGCGGTCACAGCAGCCCCAGCCAGCGCCACCACGGGATCGACAGGAACGCGACGGCGACTCGGGCGACGTTCATCCACGTGTTGTAGGCCATGAACAGCGACGCGTCGATGCTCGCCGTCGCGCCCTGCGACGCGGCCTGCAGGTAGACGGAACTCTGGTACCGGAAGAGGAAGATGTCGCTGAACAGGGCCGCCAGGAAGACGCAGATCCACGGATGGATCTCCTGCGTCGCCGCCACCGGCAGGAGGACCACGACGCTTACCAGCATGCCGGCCGTGACCGGCAGCACGAGCCGCACGCAGGCCATCGTCGCGAGCACCGCGACGATGAACAGCTCGATGCGTCCGTCGACGAAGCCGTACAGATGTCCGGTCACCTCGGCGAGCGCGGCGCTGATTCCGAGGTGGTCGATGATCCGCACGATGCCATCGACCCCGAGCAGAAAGACGATCATCGGCCAGTCGAGCTGGCGTCGGAACGCCTCCTTGCCGAACCCGCCGGAAAGCAGCAGGCCGACCAGCACGCAGCCGGCGATCCACGCCGGCTGCACGTGGTGCCAGGAGACGCTGGCCGTGCCGAGCAGAAACACGACGAAGCCGCCCGCCGCGACCCACTCCGCCGGCTTCATGGGCCCCAGGGCAGCGAGCTGCCCCGCGATCTGCTCCTGCGGCATCTCCGCGGCGTCGGCCTGCGGAAACAGCCGTTGCAGGGCGACCATGTGCCAGACCGTGAGACCCACCGCCGCCACGGCCGCAGCAGCCGGCCAGAGAAGGCCGAGGAACGCTTCCTGCACCTGCAGGGGCAACAGCGCCGCCGCCGCGACGTTGGCCGACTTCCCGGTCGCGAACATCGGTGCGAAGAGCACGGCGCCGGAGTAGGTCGCGGCGAAGAGCGCCGTCGCCGGGCCGGAGCCCTTCGCGAGCCGCAGTCCCGCGGTCATTCCGGCGTAGACCGGCAGGAGGATCGCCATCCGGTTGGTGCCCGAGGGGGTGATCGGCGAGAGCAGGGCGCCGCCGAGGAGTGGGACGAGCCGATGGAAAAACGGCCGGTCGGGCAGCCGCAGGAGCAGCCAGAGCATGGCCCGGCCACTCAGGCCCGACCCGACGATCGTCGCCGCCAGCGCGAAGACCCCGAGCAGCGTCACGAAGGCCGGCGAGGAGAAGCCGGCCAGGGCCACCGCCGGCGGCGCGAGGCCGATGAAGAGCGTGGCCACGAAGACGAACACGGGCGGAACGAACTCGTCGACCAGCCGGAACACCCACAGGGTCACGGCCGCGGCGAGCAGCGCCGTGAACATGGCCGTCTCGACGTTGCCGCCGAAGGCCCGCACGAGGCCGTACGCAAGCGGCGGCATCACGACCGCCACGGCCCAGCCGGCGATCTCCCCCGGCCGCGTCCTGTCCGTGGTTGCCACGCCGTCGTCGGTCATCCCGCCACCGCCTCCCCGTGTCAGCGGCCGACGGGGAGGCGAAGCATCACCCTGCCGACGGCGCCGCCATGAAAAAAGCCGGGCCCTCCCGCGGGAGGACCCGGCTCGTGATCCTGCAACTGGCAGAAGGGTGCCAGCAGCCTCACTCGGCCTTGCAGCAGGGCTCGGCCCCGCACGCCGGCTCGGCCGCACACCCCGGCTCAGCGCAGCAGCTCGTGCAGCACTGGTGGTGGGCGCGACGGCTCCGCAGGCCCCGGCGACGCGGCTGCGAGTTGCAGCAGGGGGCCTGAGCGGAGCAGGCTGGCTCGGCGGCGCAGCAGGCCGGTTCGGCGGCACCACAGGCCGGCTCCGCGGCGCAGCAGGCGGGCTCGGCGGCACAGCCCGACGGGCAGTCGCAGCAGTTGCGGCTACGGCGCAACCCCGCGGCCGAGGCCGAATCGGCCATGGTCGCCCCCACGACCAGCAGCACGGCGAGCATCGAGACGATTGAAGAGAAACGCTTCATGGACAACCTCCTTGTGAAAACCTGGGCACAGTTCCGAAAACCGGTCCTAAGGATAAGGCGAAGGACCTGGTTTTTGTAAAACTCGGTCGGCAGCGCAGGCCGCGCCGGTGGCCCCGGACACGCGGCAAAAGCGCCCAGATTCCCCAGGCTTTGCCACTTTTGGCGGTTGGCGTACCGTGGCTGCCCCGGCGTCGCGAGCCGACGCCGGGCCGTCAGGCCGGCTCGGGCTCGATCGAGGCCCACATCGAGCCCTTCGAGCGGGCGATGAGCCGGTCGGCGCCGAAAGCGTGGATCTGGTCCCGCTTCAGTTCCGCGTGCTCCTTGGTCGTCGTGAGGACGATCACGCGGCCCCGGCTGTCGACTTCCTCGGCCATCTTGAAGGCCGCGGCCTCCGCATGACCGAAGAGCGCGCGGAGCATGGCGATCACGTAGTCGTAGGTGTGGTCGTCATCGTTCCACAGGATCACGTGGTACCGCGGTTGCCGACGCGGCTTGGCGGCGGGACGCGGATGGCGGGCGGAAACGACCACGGCCTCGACGGGAGCATCGAGGACGGCACTGGCGGAAGCGGGCATCGGTCTGGCAGACTCCGACATCCCGGGGCCGGCACCGCCCGGGGACGCCCGCATTATACGGCGTCTCCGGCCGCCGCCAGAGGCCCGCCGGACCGCCGCATTTTCGGAGCCCGCCGTGCTCGACCGCCGCTTCGTCGCCGACAACGTCGATCTGGTCACCGCCAACTGCCGCGCCCGGGGTTCGTCTGCCGACGTGGGCAAGTTCGCGGCCCTCGACCGGCTCCGCCGCCAGTTGCAGGCCGACATCGACAGTCTCAACCAGCAGGCTGGCCAGGTGAGCAAGTCGATCGGCAAGGCGGCCGACGCCGCCGAGCGTGAGGCGAAGAAGGCCGAGGGTCGGCGGCTCCGCGAGGAGGTCGCGGCCCTCGAGGCCAAGGCCGCCGAGATCGTGGCCGAAAGCGACGCCATCCTGCGGACGATGCCCAACCTCACCCACCCGGCCGCACCGGTCGGCGGCGAGGAGGCCGCCGTCGAGATTCGCCGCGGCGCGACGCCGGTGCCGACGTTCTCGTTCCCGCCGCGGGACCACGTCGCCCTCGGCGCGGCCCTCGACCTCTTCGACTTCGAGGCGGGCGCCACCGTCGCCGGCCATGGCTTCTATTTTCTCAAGAACGACGCGGTGCTCCTCGAATTGGCCCTGCAGCGGTACGCGGTCGACCTGCTCCAGCGGGAGGGGTTCACGGTGATGACCACGCCCGACCTGGCCCGCGACACGATCCTCGAGGGCACGGGCTTCATGCCCCGGGGCCCGGAGACGCAGATCTACTCGATCACCGGCTCCGATCTCTCGCTCGTGGCCACCGCCGAGATCACGCTCGGCGGCGCCTACCACGAGCGGATCTTCGATCCGGCGGAGCTGCCGCTGAAGCTCTGCGGCATCAGCCACTGCTTCCGCACCGAGGCCGGCGCCCACGGCCGGGCGACCCGCGGCCTCTACCGGGTGCACCAGTTCACGAAGGTGGAGATGTTCGCCTTCACCACGCCCGAGGCGAGCGCGGCGATGCACGACCTCCTGCTCGATCTGGAGTGCCGGCTGTTCGACGGCCTGGCGATCCCGTACCGCGTGATCGACACCGCCTCGGGCGACCTGGGTGGCCCGGCCTACCGGAAGTTCGACCTCGAGGCCTGGATGCCGGGCCGGGGGGAGGCCGGCGAGTGGGGCGAGGTGACGAGCACCTCCAACTGCACCGACTACCAATCGCGGCGGCTCGGGCTCCGCTACCGCAAGTCCGGCGAGAAGGGGACGCAGTTCGTCCACACGCTCAACGGCACCGCGGTCGCGATCAGTCGCGCGATCATCGCGATCCTGGAGAACCACCAGAACGCCGACGGGTCGGTGAACGTGCCCGAGCCGCTCGTGGCCTGGATGGGCAAGCGTCGGATCGAGCCCCGCCCGGCATGACCGCCACCGCCCAGGCCGCGCTCGTGGGACTCGACGGGGGCACCTCGTCCCTGCGGGCCTACCTGTTCGATGCCCGGGGCGCCGTCGTCGAGCGGCGGCCGCGGCCGTGGGGCATCCAGGCGCTGCCGGCCGGTGGCTATCCGGCCGCGTTCAGCGAGACCGTGGGTGACTGGCTGGCCCGCTGGCCCGGCCTGCCGGTCTTGGCCTCCGGCATGGTGGGCTCGCGGCAGGGCTGGCGGGAGGCGGCCTACGTCGCCTGCCCGCTCGACGTCGCGGCGCTGGCCGGCGGCATCCTGCAGGCCGAGACCGAGTGCGGCCGGGTGGGGATCGTACCTGGCGTCGTGCAGTCGGGGGCGACGCCCGACATGATGCGGGGCGAGGAAACGCAGGTGGTCGGCGCCCTGGCTGGCGATGCGACGCTCGCGACCGCCTCGGTCTGCGTGCTGCCGGGCAGCCACAGCAAGTGGGTCGAGGTCCACGGGGGCCGGATCACCGGCCTGACCTCGTTCCTCACCGGGGAACTCTTCGCGGCGCTCCGCGACCATTCGCTCCTCGGCAGGCCCGCCCGAGACACGGGCGAAACGGCGACCGCGGCCGCGTCGGCCGCCGCCTTCGCACGCGGCGTGCGGGCGGTCCGCGACGCCGGGCCCCGGGGCGTTTCGAGCCTGCTGTTCACGGCCCGCAGCCTGTGGCTGACCGGGGCACTCACGGCCGGCGAGACGCTCGACTACCTCTCGGGACTGATTGTGGGCGACGAGGTGCGGGCGATGGTCGCCGGCCGCGGCGGCGACGCCCGGCCGCCGCTGGTGCTCATCGGGGCCCCGGAGCTCTGCGACCGCTACCGCACGGCGTTGGCCGACTTCGGGTTCGCCGACGTGCGGCTGGCGGGCGACACGGCCGCGGCCGGCTTGTGGCGGATCGCGTCGGCTGCCGGGCTCACCACTTGAGGCCGAAGCGGGCCCCCTGCGAGTCGCCGCCGAGGCCGCCCTTGAGCGGGCCGCTGCGCTGCTTCGCGACCGGCGCCGCCGCAGGCTCCGCGGCCGTCGGCTCCTCGGATCCGGCTGTGTCCCGCGCCGCCGGCGCCGGGGCGAGCGCCTTGATCGACAGCGACATCCGCTGCTCGTCCGGGTCGATGGCCAGCACACGGCACTCCACCGGCTCGCCCTCCTTGACCACGTCGGCCACGCTGCGAATGTGCCGCGTGGCGAGTTCCGAGATGTGCACGAGACCCTCGACGCCCGGCTCGAGCCGGACGAAGGCGCCGAATTGGGCGATCCGGCTCACGGTGCCCCGCACCGTGGCGCCCACGTGGTACTTCTCGCCGGCCCGCTTCCACGGGCTCTCCACCAGGTCGCGGGCGGAGAGGCCGATCTTGCCGGTCTGGCGGTCGATCTTCTTGACGACCACGCGGACCTTCTGACCCGGCTGGAGAATGTCCGCGGCGTTCGCCACCCGCTCCCACGACAGTTCACTGACGTGCACGAGCCCCTCGACGCCGCTGCCGATGTCGACGAATGCGCCGAAGTCGCGGACGTTCCGCACGATGCCGTCGAGCTCGGTCCCCGGCTCGAGCGTCTCGAGCATCTCGGCCTTGGCGTCGGCGGCCCGCTTCTCGATCACAGCCCGCCGCGAGAGCACGAGTCGCCGGGCCTCGGGCACGAGTTCCGTGACCAGGCACTCGAGCGTCTGGCCCACCATCTCCTCGAGGTTCTCGACCCGCCAGGTACTGACGAGGCTGGCGGGCATGAAGCCCCGCAGACCGCCCACCTCGCATTCGAGCCCCCCCTTGTTCGCCGCCTTCACGTGGGCCGCGACGATCATGCCGGCCTGGAGTTGGGACCAGTCCTCGACGGCCACGGCCCGGTTGGCCGGGGCCACGTCGTACAGGCCGTCCTCCTCGTTTCGCGCGCCGACGGTCACTTCCACCGTCGCGCCGACGGCGGGCAGTTCGACGCCATCCTCGAGCAGGCCGGCGAGTCGCATGGCTCCCTGCCGCCTCGCGCCCAGATCGATGAAGGCCGTGTCGGGGCCGATGGCGAGCACGGTGCCGGTGAGCCGCGTGCCCGGATCGAGCGGCGCGTCAGCCTTGCCGGCGGCTTCGGTCGCGAGCACGTCGTCGACCGCCAGGCCGGCGAGCGCCGCCTCGTAGTCGGCCTCCAGGTCGTCGTCGAGCGCCGCCCGGAGGTTGGGAACGGCGACCCTTCGGGCGGGCGGCAGGACGTCGTTGAACGCCGACTTGGGGGCCGCATCGCGCCGCTTGTCGCGACGACCACCGCGGCCCGCGGGCCGGTCTCCAGCCGGTGGTGTCGCCGCGGGGGCGGCCGGCGCCGGTGGATTCGATGAAGCGACCGTCGCCGCGGCCGCCGGAACCAGCGCTGCGGCGGGGGCTGCGTCTGCCGCCGGCGTGACGTACTGGTACTTGGGCGCCAGCGAAGGCGGCGTCACCCCCGGCCGCTGCGTCCCGATCGGGATCCGCCGGGGCGGCACCGCGTCCGCTGGGGTTTCAGGCCCGGTTGCCGCGTCGTCGGATGGCGAACTCATGGGAAGTTTCGGCCCCAGGGGAAATCCGATCGACCGACCGTTCGAGGAGCCGGGGGCTCGGGGGAAGTCGAGGCGAGTTGGCGTATCCTCGCCTCCGAAGCCGAGGCTTTCACCGTCCCCCGGCGGACCACTGCATCACGCGACGTCGAATTGAACAATGCGGGAAACAGGACTTGAACCTGCACGGTATTACTACCACCAGGCCCTCAACCTGGCGCGTCTGCCAATTCCGCCATTCCCGCGGAGGCAAAGGCATTCTCGACCGGTTCGGCCGCCAGTCAAGCCTCACGCGTCCCTGCGGCCCGGGGCGGGAAGCGGATGCAGCCGCCGGCCGAGCGTCTCTTCGACCGCGTGCATGGCGACGATGCCCGCGAAGACCACGAGCGTCCACGCGACGTCGCCCAGCGGGCGGTAGAACGGCAACGCCGCGGTGAAGCAGGCCGCCAGTCCAGCGGGCGAGCGGTCGTAGTCGCTCGTGAACGCCCAGTGGGCCAGGTTCGTGGTCACGAAGAATACGACCGACCCGGCGGCGGCACCGCCGATCACGGCCGCCCAGCGATGACGGTTGACGATCCCGCCGAGCAGGACGGGCCATGCCGAGGCCGCGTAGACGACCGCCGCGACTCCCCAACTCCCGTACCCGGGCTCGAAGAGATTGCTGATCGCCAGCGCCGCCAGGGGCGCGGCGGCGGCGGCCGCACGGTTGGCGAAGAGCGCCCCCGCCGCCAGGGCGACGGCCGTCAGCGGCGTCACGTTCCACAGCCGCACGCCCTGCCACTCCGGCTGCCACATCCGGCCCGCGACGGCGATCGCGACGAGCGCCAGCCAGGCCGCCGCCAGAGCGAGGCCGCCGCGGCCCTGCAGGCTGCACCAGGGCGCACCATGCCGCGCGGAACCGTTTCGGGAATCCTGCATCATGGGCGAACACCTCCGTGGCGGATTTCAGACGCGGCGGCAGGGGCTTCGGGGAACCGCCGGGGAGCCGATACACTAGCGGTTTTGCCGCAAAGGGCAAGCGAAACCGCGGAACCATATGCATGCCGGCGGCCGCACCGCATCACGCCACCCTGGCGATCACCGACTTCGACGACGGCCTCGTGCTCGCGTCGTTCACGGTTCCCGACCATCGGCAGAACGTGCTCACGCCCGCGGTGCTCGCCGACCTGGCGGCGGCCCTCGACGAGTTGGAGGACCGGCCGCTTCGCCGGCGGCCGAAGGCACTCGTCCTGCGGTCGGGTCGGGAGGGCTCCTTCTTCGCCGGCGCCGACATCGGCCGGCTCGACGAAATCCGCGGTCTACCGGAGCCGGAAGTCGCCCGGATGTGCGACGCCGGCCGCGGGCTGTTCGCCCGGCTATCCCGGTTGCCGTGGCCGAGCGTGGCCGTGATCGACGGCGTCTGCCTTGGTGGCGGCCTGGAGTTGGCCCTGGCCTGCGACCTCCGGGTGGCGACGGACGCGGCCCATACGGTGCTCGGATTTCCTGAGGTGAAGCTCGGTCTGCTGCCCGGCTGGGGCGGCACGGTGCGGCTGCCGCGGCTGATCGGCCCGGGCCCCGCTGTCGAGTTCATCGCGGCGGGCGAGCACGTCGGTGGCGCGGCGGCCGAACGGATGGGCCTCGTGGACGCCTGCGTGCCGGTCGAGATGGCGATCGAGACGGCCCGGCGGCTCGTGGAGATGCACGGCCTCGCGGGTCCGGTCGCCGAGCGGCGCCGGCGGCAGGCCGGGCCCGTGGAACTCGATCCGGTGGAGCAGGAGTTTCTCGAGGCGACCTCCGCCGCCGTGATCCTCGGCCGCACCGGCGGGCATTACCCGGCGCCGCCCGCGATCCTGCGGACGATCCTCGACGGCGTCGCCGTCGACGCGTCGGCCGCTGGGGCGATCGAGTCGGCGGCATTCGCGAAACTCGCGCGCACGACGGTGGCCGGTCAGTTGCTGCGCGTGTTCCGCATCGGCGAGCGGAATCGCCGCGATCCCGGCGTCGGCGCCGACGGTGATCCAGAGCCCTCGTCCGCCGTCCGGTCGCTCGGCACGCCGGCCATCGTCGGCGCCGGAATCATGGGCGTGGGGATCGCCGCCGCCCACCTGCGGGCGGGCTATCCGGTGGCCCTCGTGGACGTCGATGCGGACGCGATCGCCTCCTCCGCCGCCGGCATCCTCGACGAGGCGGCCTGGGACCGGTCCACGAAGCGGACGGACCCGGAACGGGCGCTGGCGCTGGCGGGCCGGCTCCGCAGCGGCACGCAACTGGCGGCCGCGGCCGAATGCGACCTCGTCATCGAGAGCGTGACGGAGCGGACCGACGTCAAACAGCAGGTGCTCGCCGACATCGAGCGGCTCGTCGGCCCGGACGCGATCATCGCCACCAACACGTCCACCAACCCGATCGCCCGCCTGGCGGAGGGCCTGGCCGATCCGACGCGGTTCTGCGGCATGCACTTGTTCAACCCGGTGCGACGGATGACGCTCGTGGAGGTGATCCGCGGTCCCGCGACGAGCGACGCGACGGTGGCGGCCGTCGTGGCCCACGCGAAGCGGCTGGGGAAGTGCCCGGTCGTCGTCCGCGACAGCCCTGGCTTCCTCGTCAACCGCGTGCTCATGCCCTACCTCCACGAGGCGGTGGAAATGGTCCGCGCGGGCATCGAGTGCGCCAGGATCGACCGGGTGGCCCGCCAGTTCGGGATGCCGATGGGACCGGTCGAACTCTACGACATGATCGGCCTCGACACGGCTTTCTACGCGGGGCTCGTCCTCAGCGCGGCCTACGGCGACCGGATCGAGGCGTCGCCGGTCATTCCCGCGCTCGTGAAGTCGGGCCGCCTTGGCCGCAAGAGCGGCTGCGGCTTCTACCGCTATGCCTCGGCTGCGCAGAAGGCACGACTGCTCGGCCCCGACCCCGGCGCGGCCGAGGCGATCGGCCGCTACGCCCTGCCGGCCCGCGAGACGAGCGACCGCGCGATCGCCGACCGGCTGCTGTTGCCCATGCTCCTGGAGGCCGTCCGCGCCCTCGACGAGGGCCTCGTCCGCGATGGACGTGACATCGATCTGGCCGTGATCCATGCGCTCGGCTTCCCGGCCTTCCGCGGCGGGCTGCTGGCCTGGGCCGACTCGCTCGGGGCCGCCGAGGTCGTCCGCCGCCTCGAGCCGCTGGCCGACCTCGGGCCGCGGATGCGGCCCACCGAGCGGCTGCTCGCCATGGCCGCCGCCGGATCACGATTCACCGCCTGAACCCCGGACGTGCCATGCGTGTGCCACCTGCCCGCGATCCCGACGCCATGCCCGTGGTCGTGACCGCGTGTCGCACGGCGATCGGCCGTGCCCACCCGGACCGGGGCCTGTTTCGTCATGTCCGTGGCGACGAGCTCGCCGCCGCCGTGATCGCCGCCGCCGTGCACCGCTCCGGCGTCGACCCGGCCACGGTCGAGGACGTCGTGCTCGGCGCGACCCAGCAGCGGGGCGAACTCGGCGGCAACGCGGGCCGTTGCGCCGCCCTCCTGGCGGGCCTGCCGCTGGCCGCGGCGGGAACGACCGTCAACCGCCTCTGCGGCTCGTCGCTGCAGGCGCTCGTCCAGGCCTGCCACGCGATCGCCGCCGGCGCCGAGAACGTGCACGTGGTCGCGGGCGTCGAGCACATGCACCATCTGCCGATGGATTCCGCCGTCGACATCCATCCCCGTGTGCTCGCCCGCTCGAGCCGCGGAATGCTCTCGATGGGGCTCACCGCCGAGCACCTGGCAGCGGCTCACGGCATCCCGCGCCGCCGCCAGGAGGAGTACGCCCTCGAGAGCCACCGCCGCGCGGCGCGGGCCTGCGACGCCGGTCTCTTCGAGGACGAGATCGTGCCGGTGACGGGACGCGACGAGTCGGGCGGAGTGGTCGAGGCTGTCCGGGACCAGTCGATCCGCCCCGACACGAGCCTCGAGGCGATGGCAACGCTCGAGCCGGTGTTCCTGCCCGGGCTCGGCACGATCACCGCGGCGACGAGCGCGCCGGTCAGCGACGGGGCCGCCGCGCTGGTCGTCATGTCGGAGGCCGAGGCCGCCCGGCAGGGGCTCGAGCCCTGGGCGCGGGTCGTGGCCACGGCCGTCGTTGGCGTCCCGCCGGCCGCCATGGGCACCGGGCCGATCGCGGCCACCCGCAAGCTGCTTGCGCGGGTCGCGGACCGGGGCATCGGCCTGGGCGACATCGACATTGTCGAGCTCAACGAGGCGTTTGCCGCCCAGGCCATCCATTGCATCGAAGAACTCGGCCTCGATCCGGCGCGGGTCAACGTCCGGGGCGGGTCGTTGGCGATCGGCCATCCGTTGGGGGCGAGCGGCGCGCGGATCGCGACCACGCTCCTGCATGCGATGCGCGACGGGTCCGCACGTCTGGGCCTGGCCACGATGTGCATCGGCCTCGGGCAGGGGATCGCAGTGCTGTTCGAGCGCTGCGAACGCGGGTGAAACCGATGGCGATCGCCGCTCCCAGCCCGCGACCACCGCCCGGCCAGGCCGCCCCGGGGCCCGGAGCCGAGTCGCTCGTCGCTCTCCTCGTCGCCCGCGTCGAGTCCGCTGGGGATCGCGTCGCGCTCGTCGACGGGCTGGCACAAGGTCGCGGGTCGGGTGGCGACGGCAGTCGGCACACCGCCGGCTGGACCTGGGCGGAACTGGCCGCCGCGGCGCTCGACGTCGCGGAACGGTTCGAGGCCGCGGGGTTCGCCCGCGGCGACCGGGTCGCCCACCGTGGCGGCCCCGGTCCCGACTGGATCGTCGTCGATCTCGCCTGCCTGCTCACGGGCGTCGTGCACGTCGCGGTGCACGACGAGCCGGGCCCCGAACCCGCCGCCGACAGCCTCGACTGGCTGGGACCGCGGGGCGGTGTCGGCAGTGGCGGCAAGCGGCCGCCGCGGCTGGCGGGCCCCAGCGTCGACGCCGCGGGCGTGCTCACCGGTCTCCACGGCCTGCCCGTCGATCGCGCGGCGGTCCGCCGGCGGCTCGAACGGCGGCTGGCGGACTGCGATCCCGACGCGCCGTGCACGATCCTGCTCTCCTCCGGTACGACGGGGCTGCCGCACGGCGTCCTGCACACCCAACGCGGCTTGGCCGCCAATGCCATCGCGGCGAGCGCGATGTTCCTCGACGACCCGCGGGACGTCCGCCTCGCCTGGCTGCCGATGAGCCATGCGCTCGCCCGTACGGGCGACCTCTACACGGCGATTGTCCGGGGTGGCTGCCTCAACGTGGTGCGTGACCGGAGCCGCGTGCTCGACGCCTGCGCGGCCCTGCCGCCGACGGTGATCCTCGGAGTGCCGGCCTTCTTCGAGCGGCTCGAGGGGGCCGTCCGGGCGGGCAGGATCGCGGACCTCCGGGCCGCGCTCGGCGGCGAGGTTCGCGTCTGCGTCTCGGGCGGCGCGCCACTGCGGCGGCGGACGGCGGAGTGCTTCGCGGCCGCGGGCGTGCCGCTGGTGGAGGGCTACGGACTGGCCGAGGCCGGTCCGGTCGTGACACTCTCCAACCCGCGGATCGCGCGGCCGGGCACCGTGGGCCCGTCCCTGGGCGGCATCGATCTGGCGACCGACGACCGGGGGCAATTGCTCGTGCGGACGCCGAGCCGTGGGCTGGGAATCGTGCGGCCGCCCGCGGAGCGGGTGGAGCACCGCGGCGTCCCGTCCCCGGTCGAGCCGCTTCCCGAATGGCTGCCGACCGGCGACCTTGCCGACATCGAACCGGACGGGCACGTGCGGATCACGGGCCGAGTGGCCGAGCGACTCGTGCTGGCGACCGGCCTGAAAGTGCCGGCGCCGATGGTCGAGCGGACGCTCGCCGAGGACGTCGCGGTGGCACAGGTGTGCGTGGTGGGCGACGGGTTGCGGTTCCCCATCGCCTTGGTCGTGCCGGAACCCGCGGCCGTCCGCGGACTCGTGAAGCGGCTGCGGCTGCCGGTCTTCAGCCGTCGCGCCGCGATCGCCCACCCGCGGGTCGTGGGCTGGCTGGCACGGCGGATCGCCCGCCGGCAGCGCGGACTGCCGGCTGGCTGGCGGGTGCGCCGCGTGTTGCTCGTCGGTCGGCCCTTCGACGCGGCGAGCGGCGAGGCGACGGCGTCGTTCAAGATCCGGCGCGACGCGATCGCGAAGAACTTCGCCCGGACGATCGCGGCGGCGGCGGCCGAGC
>SXGQ01298161.1_pt1 | contig 31889 bp, 22 predicted proteins | sample 3178371 | NCBI WGS metagenome assembly SXGQ01 (sample SAMN11356859, study PRJNA531348) | freshwater metagenome | isolation source: freshwater sample F1-20 | place: China: Fuxian Lake, Yuxi | collected 2017-12-25
CGGTTGTGGACCTGCTCACCATCATATCTAAATTTTTGCACCTTGGTATGTCGCTGCCCGAGGTGATAAAGTGCGTCACAATCGGGCATGCAGTATCAATCCGGTAATGTTGGCCATCCCTTAGGCCCGGGACTGTTGTTGGTGTCGATGTATTTTGCATCCGTGCAGAGCCTGTCACGCTTGTTGACTCTACCGGGCAGGTTGTGAATTGGGAAATTTCCGCCTGATTCCGTCGATGCCAATCATTAGTGGGTGTATCGTAGAACCGAGCAACTCTTCGCGCACGACGAGAGTGCTCCAATCCTACGAGTAAGCGATTATCAACAGCGCGCGGGTTCCATCGGGCACTGCACTCAGCCCCGTATCTGCCTGACACCGTAGTTCGATTCACGCCGAGTTGGCAGTTTAGGTCCGCCTAGTCAATATTGGGTGGCATGGATGTCCCTTCAGCATAGTTCAAGTTTGCATACCTTGACTGCATACAATAATCACAGTCTGCCTGAACTGGGCGGGGGCAACCACGATGAGCAGAGTGCAGCGCGCGACAGCGGGAGCGAGCACAAGCACGGCGGTAGTGCGGCAGCGGGTGCTGGGGCTGTTTGAGCGGCGGGGGTGCTTAGCACTCAGACGGTTGCGGTAATGCAGGGGTGGGAGCAGAGTGGCAGATTTTCTGTGCATGCGGGCGAGCGGGTGGCAGCCCAGAATAGCGCCGGGCGCGAGCGGCTGTTGCGGTATTGTGCGCTACCGATGTTTGCCGGTCACCGCTGATGTACGCGGGAGATGGGGCGCAGGTGCGCTACCGGCTGCCGTGGGCGGCGTTACAGGGGCACAGGCCCGGGCCGCAAAGATCGATTGAACTGCACCTGAGCGCAAGCGAGTTTCGGGATAAGGTTCCGTTATTGAAACCGCCACCGCGCAAGCATGGGCACCGGTACTTTGGGGGGCTAGCGCCGAACTCGCCAAGGCGAGAGCAGTTGCTGGCGCGCATCTAAGGGGTGTTTGCGCTCGAGTGCAGCCGGTGTGGTGGGCGTGTGCGCATGGTTGCCTTTATCACAAAGCAAGCGATGGTGCGGCGGATACTGGCGCATGTCGGCTCGCCGACAACTGCACCAGCAACCGCACCCGCACGCTCACCACCGGTGGAGGCAAATAGACAGCAGCTGATTGGTCCAGAAGCGGTAGAGGCAATCCCCGAACTAGAGTTTGACCAGACGGCAAACCTGGCATCGGAAGCCGGGCACGGTAGGTTGGCGGCCGGTGTGGGTGCGGATGCAGAGCCGACCCCGGAACTGGAGATTGACCAGACATTGGGGCGGTAATCCTGCTCTGCAGGAATAGCACAACCGATGGAGCGCGGGTAGGCGTGTTACAGACACTAGCTTGGTGCGGTGAGTGTTGTGGGCTGCACATAGCGTATTATAGAAAATATGTAATTTGCGTTGGTGACGTAGCTCGTTTCTGTCCGATTAGCAAACAAAAGTGATCTATTGCCATAGAACTATTGAGTGGCTGTGGTTGGAGCAAAGTAGTACTTTTAAAAAGCGTCAGAATTTTGTATAACTAATTGGTTTCACAAATCTCAAATACAATATCAGTTGGTAGTTGGTAGAAACACGCGCTGACTTCGGACTATGCCCGGACAGTCCACGTACATCGCAAGCCTGAATACGAACCAGCTCAGGCGTTGATCCATCCGAAGCTTTGCTGCACCAAACTGCTAATCGCCTCGCGACTGCTGCAGAAAATACCCGAATTTCGCTACTAACTGATTGTGGTCGGGCGCGACTGTAGTCACCGAAAGTCATGGCTGATTGGTGACATCGGGGCAGGAAGCCACGGAAGGTCCCATGTTGATCTGCTCGTCGCGAGCGGACCTGCGCGAGCATCTCGCCACGACAGACGTGAGGGACTTAACAGCAGAGCTGCAGTTCGGCTGCTTTTGGGAAACGAACGCCGGTGTGCTATAGTGCGCTTACGTGAGAAACCAGATTGTTGTTGAGCCCCTTTAGGCCTTGATTGTCTTATCCGCATCAATACCCAAGGCGTCGCCTTGGGCTGATCTGGTGAAGCCTTTTGGGGCGACTAGGACGGCAGTAGCTTGAAGAAACTCTCCAAACAGGAATTGCTCGCCCGCCTTGGCAATGGCGAGAAGATCGATACGGTTTGCGCCACGGCCGGGTTGTCCCGAGCGGAATTCGATGCTTGGTGGCAGGCCGAAATCAAATCGCGAGTCCCCCCGCAAAGCGGCAAAAAGTCGGCGAAAGTTGCCGCTAACGTGCGAATCGAGCGGGATGAGTGGGGTGTGCCGCACATTCACGCCGCGAAAGACGAAGACCTGTTTTTCGGCTTCGGATACGCGATGGCGCAGGATCGACTGTTTCAGCTCGACTATTTGCGTCGCCGTGGCATGGGTCGGTTGTCTGAAATCCTGAGACAGGAAGGGATCGAGCTCGATCTGATTGCGCGGACCGTCGGTCTCAACCGCATCGCCGCGGCAGAGTGGACCGCGCTCCCCGACGAAACGCGACGGTTACTGCAGAAATTCTCCGACGGCATCAATCAGCTCATCGCCGATTCGCAGGGAAATCTGCCGATTGAGTTTGATCTGCTGGGCTATCAGCCCGAGCCATGGTCGCCCGTCGATTCGCTGGCCATCGAAGGGGAATTCCGCTGGTACCTGACCGGCCGATTCCCAGTCATCTGCATTCCGGAGTTGGCGAAACGGAAGCTCGGCGGTGGCGAGAAGTACGATGCATTTCTACTAGGTGAAGCGGACGCCGAGGCCATTATGCCGCGGGGCTCATATCCCACAGGACAGGTCGGCAGCCAGCCCGTGGGCAAGTCGGTCAGTGATCCTCAGGGAGCCGAAGGAAGCAACAACTGGGTAGTTGCCGGGCGGATGACGGCCACCGGTAGACCGCTGCTCGCCAGCGATCCGCACATCGCGATCACGGCGGTGTCGTGCTGGTATGAAGTGCATCTCAATGGTGGATCGTTCAATGTCGCGGGAATGGCGTACGCAGGGATGCCCGCGATCATGTTCGGTCGGAACCCCCGCGTCGCGTGGGGCATCACAAACAATATCTGCTCGCTGCGAGATCTCTATCAGGAGAAAACAGACGCTGCTTATCCGGGTTGCTACCTCTACGCTGGCAAGTGGGAGAAAGCTCGCGAGATCGAAGAAGTCATTTGCGTGAAAGGGGGTGAACCGCTTAAGAAAAAGATCACGTTCACCCACAACGGGCCGCTCGTAGATGAAGTGCTCCCCCCTGCAGCAAAGGGAACGGGACCAGTCTCGCTGAAGTGGCTGGGAATGTTCCCCTGCGGGTGGCTCACCGCCCTGCTCCAGATGGATCGAGCCCGCAATGTCACCGAACTGCGCGAAGCCACCTACTCCTGGCACGTGCCAACCTTCTGTGTAGTGATTGCGGATGTCGACGGCCGCATCGGCTACCAGTGCACGGGACGCATCCCCATCCGCAAAGTCTGGGAGCGCGGCTATCGTCCCGGATGGGATCCGCAGCATCAATGGGAAGGCCTGATCCCCTTCGAAGGGATGCCGCGTCTCGACGATCCCGAACAAGGTTACGTGATCACCGCCAATAACCGCGTCGCCCCGAACGACTTTCCGTATCCGCTTTCCGGAACGTGGAGCAGCGGGCATCGCGGATTGCGGATTCGGCAGATGTTCGAGGAACGCGGGAAGAAGGATTTCTCACGCGAAGACTTCGCTACCATGCATCAGGACGCGATGTCACCGCGAGCCGTCGAATGCGTGCCCAGCCTGTTGAAGGCTCTTGCGGGCAGCAGCGATCCGCGCGTCGGTGAAGCGGCGCTGTACCTCAGCGCTTGGGATTACCGGATGGAGGCGGATCGCATTGCCGGCTCGCTATTCAATGTGTTCTTCGCCCGCTTCGCAATCCGGACTGCCGCGGAATACTTCGACCGTGAAACTTCCGAGTTCATCGGTCCGGCACTCGGCGGCCTGACTTCGAACCTGATCCGCAACGGAGACAAAGCCGACTGGTTCCAGAAAGAGAATGTCACCCAAGTCATCAAGAAGGTCTTCGTCGAAACTCTCGACTGGCTGACGGAGAAGCTCGGCTCGCAAATGTTCGACTGGAGCTGGGGCCGTCTGCATGTGCTGCACCTAAAGCACATCCTCAGTAACCGCGGGGATCTCGCACAGCTCCTCGACCGTGGCCGGTTGCCGGTAAAGGGGGACGGCCTGACCGTCTGCAACACCGGCGCCGATCCGTCATTCATCGCCGTAATGGGAGCCGGCTACCGCCTGATCGCCGACATGTCCGACCCGAACGGCGGCTTGTGGGCTGTTGACGCGGGGAGCGAATCCGGCCACCCCGGCAGCCCCCACTACGACGACCAGATCACACCCTGGATCACCGGCCGCTATCACTATATGCGGTTGACAGGACCGAGTACCTCGAAGGCGAAAAACGTATTGACGCTTGCACCGTACGGTGCGTTAGGAATAAAAAAGGAGAAGGGAAGGAGTTAGGTGCGTCATTGTTGTTGGTGACCCGCGACCAGAAAGAGGCACTTTTTCTCTCGGACCGAATTGGAATTATGAATAACGGAAAGTTGCTTCATGTAGCCACACCACGCCAGCTCTATGGAAATCCCATAGACAGTTTTGTGGCGGAAATTGTTGGTTCACTTAATCTGTTCGACGGTTCCGTAGTCAATGTAAGTTCGGGTACAGTGACGGTGCAGTCTGAGGCAAGGCTTTAGACTGGCGTGGCGCCACTGCCGTCCCTTTGTGCCGCCGACTTGCACATGGGCGACCGGGTGCGTTTGGCCGTACGTCTTGAACGCGTGCCCCTAAAATTGTGGTGAAGCAGTATGTCCCTTTAAAATTCTCGGGGAATGGGTTAGCGGAGCGAGATGGGTCAGATTATTTGTTTTGGGGCAATTACTGAATTTATCGTGACATGTGGCGCAGGGTTGCAGATGCTTGTTCAACGCGCCGATGACGAGTAATGTGCGGTAACGTCCGTTGGGTACTGAGGTCCTGATTTTCAGGCTGGCAGACGCTGGCTTTGTCGTTTCCACGTAGGCTGTATCGGAAGGAGATGAAATGCTAATAGGTTATGTGAGTGACGAAATGCATGTCGCGCTGTCCGACGTATTAATTGAGTTTGGCAACGGTTCCGAGGTAGTAGAAACTCGTTCCTCCGCAAGTGGCGCAGTCCGCGCAGAGTTGTCAGTCGGCTTGTGGCAGACAGTTGTAACAAAATTTAACTTTGGCCGCAAGACGATCCAGATCGAGGTGAAGGTAGGCATGTCGCCTGTTCAAATGCGCTTGATATCGGACCGGCTGCTTGGATATGCGTGGCCCAAATGGGCACAAGCGGGCGACAAGGTGGAGTTACGGGTGCATTCGCCGGAGCCGTACTTTGCTTCGCTCTGGCGCTACGGATATGACAAGGTACACGTTGCTGATATTGGGCGGTTCGAATCTTTCGGTCCCGGCGGAGACTGTCAGGTGCTTCCAGATTGTGATTTTACCGTTACGGGTGTTCAGTGGAACCACTACGGCCGGCGCTTTCCACCGAGTGCACGGGCTTATATCACAGCCCCTGCCAAATCTGGTCTTTACTATGTCCACCTTGAAGGCGAGCGGACTAGAGGTTTCTTCAACTTCCCGTTGATTGTCGCACCACGAGATCCGGCGGCCAGCATCGCCGTACTAGCCTCAAATATTGATTGGAATGCTTACAACGATTTTGGCGGCCGCAGTAACTATGTTGGGGCAGCACGGCTTAATCTAGAGCCGGTCGTGAATCCGCATCAAGACGGAGCATTTCTGCGGGACACCGGCGCGCGCTTCTGGGATCGCGATGATTATGACCCTATTAGTTTTGATCGCCCCGAACCGGTAAACCGTGTCGCGCGCGAGGCAAAAGTTACGGATATGATGGACCGCATCGGGGAAGAGCACGTAGCGCCAGCAACGTGGCGGCTATTGGGCTGGCTTGAACGCGAGGGTTTCTCATATGATTTGTGGTCCGAAACACAACTGCATACTAATACGCTGCAACTTGACCGCTACAAAGTACTTGTACTTGACCAGCACCCCGAGTATTGGTCGAAGAAAATGTACTACGCCCTGAAGTCCTGGGTATTTGAGCGCAGCGGGCGGCTCATTTATTTGGGCGGCAATGGCCTCAACTGTGAAGTTGAATTTGTGAATGACTCCGCAGTCATTCACCGCAATACCAACCTTTCTGAGTGGCTGCCAACTCGCTCTTACGAAGGTGGCCCAGGTTCTGCAGTACCCAGCCGAATGGGCAAGCGAGTGGAAAATGAGGCTTGCCTTTTGGGCGTATCAACTACAATGACTGGTATGGGCACCGGCGCACCGTTTAAGGTCGTGGATTCCGACCATTGGTGCTACAGCGGAACTGGTTTGCAAGTGGGTGACTTGTTTGGCCACGAATCGCTGGATGCCCGAAACCCTGGCGGGGCATCAGGACATGAAACCGACAAGATCAATAGTTTCAGTCCTGCTGGGACTCGCCTGCTCGCGAAGGGCATTAACCCATTCGGTGGTGGATCGGAAATGGTTTCATTTGAGACACAGGCCGGAGGCCAGGTCTTTTCAACTGGCTCAATAAGCTGGATTAGTTCGCTGCTTGTCTCAGATAAGGTTTCGCGCATTACCGCCAACGTACTGCACCACTTTACCCGCTGACCATCCGCAAACTATGAGGTGATTTATGAAAATGCCCACTTTAGGCGATTTATTAGCTGCAGTTAATCGCGACCGAATGATCGAATTTGCTAAAGCGATCACGCGCCTGCACCAACCTGATGGACGGGAGGGTCCCAGGGCTTACGCGATGGCCGAAATGATGCAGCACCCGCGACTTGAAATACATGTTGACCCCGTTATGCCTGGGCGCCCAAACGTGATTGTCCGGCTGCGAGGCAATAGCAACGCTCCTGGGTTGATGTTAAATGGCCATATTGATGCGAACTACCTGCGATCTGGATGGAGTCACGACCCGTTGGATCCATGGCAGGATGGCAAGAAACTGTATGGTGGAGCAATAAGCGACATGCTCGGTGGCGTTGCAACAATGATGGAGGTAATGGTCTCTGCAGCTGCACTTCCGCCGCTACCTGGTGACCTAGTATTTCTTGCGAATATGTATCATGATTCGAATGGCTTAGGGACAAAATACGCACTTGCGTCAGACAGTGACTGGCCGATCTACGGAATCAATGGTGAACCAACGTCCATGTCAATACTGACAACCCACGGCGGATGTGTGAAATTTGAGGTGGAATTCACAGGAAAAACTGCGCATATCTCTAGGCTAGGCGCAGGTGTCGATGCACTTAGCGCTGCGTCTAAGGCTTGTACGGCGATCAGCCACTTGCAGTGGACTCACGTAGCCAGTAGCGACCTCCCGCAGCTGCCGCGAGTTCTGATTGGAATGCTTAATGCAGGTTCTGCGGCGGCTACAGTTGCGGACAACGCGTTGTTAAGTGGGGACATCCGCACCGTCCCGTCACAATCCTGGGGAAGTGTCCGCGCGGATTTAGTTCGTGCGGTTGCTGCTTGCTGCACACCGGAGATCACTACAAAGGTCAAATGCTTGGTTCGCCAGCGCAGTTTCATCGGGCCTAAGAGCGGTGTGTTGATGGACGCCATTTCTGCCGGGCATCAGCAGGTCCGGGGCCATCCGGTTCAGGTCAACGTAGATACTGCCGCCCAAACTTTTGTCACCGACGCAGTAGACATGGCGGTCGGTGGTGTCGAGACCTTAATCTATGGTCCCGGTGCATGGCACTATGCGCCGGACGAATACATCGATATTGACGAAATGGTTGATGCCGCCCGTGTCTATCTCGCAACTGCAGCAAATCTGATGAATGTTAAACATTAGTGATGATGCCAGTGCGATTTGCCATTGTGGGTGTTGGGGTGATGGGGCGGGAACACGCACAAATTTTAGAGGCGTCTCCTGCAGCGGAATTGGTAATTAGCTGTGACAAAAATCCGGTCGCCCACACTGCGGTTCCCGATTGTGTCCCGTTTATCACAAACTTCGACCAAGCCTTGGACGTCGCATATCTTGAAGCAGTTGTGATTGCTACGCCACAGTCTCACCATCTTACTGCGGTCACAGCTTCCTTGGAGCGCGGTTTAGCTGTTTTTTGAGGGAAACCTGTCGCGCATACGCTCAAGGATGCCAATGCTTGTTTGGAATTGAGTGCGCGACTGGTGATTGGACATTGCTATCGTTTTGACTCACGTTACAGAGCGATTAAAGACTCTGTAGTGTGTGGGGCGCTTGGCCGGCCCGTTCAGATTACCGCCCGCGGTAATGTCCCTGACTTCGAGGGAGTCCTGTTAGTGAGCCAAATTATTATCTAACGGAAATGGCGTTCACGTATTTGATGTAATGCAGTGGTTAGCAGGTCCGATTAGCCGTGTGTATGCAGAGGCTACGGAGACCGAGGTGTTGGGAAAAGGGCTTATCAACTCTATTGCGGCGACTATCCGGTGCACTAGTGGGGGGGTGGTACCTATGCCACTAGCTGGATTACGCCAAGCTGTCTTGGTTTTCTAGCTGAGAGTTTGTCCTATTTTCAAGAAACCAATGGCCTAGTTTGGGTCGATACGCGCGGTGATAGAACTGGCATTTTTGAGCTGGGATTGAAGGAGTGTCCGAGTTCGATATCTTACGTTGATACCACTGGAATTCCATCCGGTGTGTATCGCCCAAAAATCGAGGCATTTCTCATCGGTGTGCGAGATACCGCAGGAGGGCAGTGGCTTATTACCGTGCAGGAAGCGTAGTCTGCACTGGCAGTAGCACTCGCCTCCGACGAGTCGGTCCGGGTGAGCCCAAAGGTTGCAGTAAAAACGAATGACACGATGCCTACCCCGGACTTGCCTAAGAACTACACTATTGCATTTTGCAGTTCGCAGCTAAAGTGTTAGTAAACTCGAAGAGGGGGCACACGCAGTTTGCAAGATACCTCGACATAGATACGCTATCAGGCTTTGGCTCCAACTAATCCTGATTTTAGGTGGTGACAGGACAATTCATGTAAATACCGCCCCACCTGACGACCTACATGGTCTCTAACAGAATTTTCTAGGTCGCTAATTTGGAAGCCCGCTAGGACGACGTGCCCTGCTTCGTGCCGCAACCGAAATGCAAAGACTTGCACTCGCGACATGCAACGTCTCGCCCGAAAGCATTACCAATATAGTATAGACGTCCATAGTTCGTTGCACAACCGCAACACTTGAACAATTCCCAGATATACGCTTTCACATAAGTAAACGCGGCTGGATTCACTTCCACGCCACCCCCAAGCACCCGCATGACAATCGCGGTGCATTTTCCCGCGAAACCATGATGACTTAGTACCTGACTAATGGGGCCGTGTAAAGCCTCTTGAGGACAAGCGTGAAATATCTAGCGGGCTGCGGACTTGGCATTTTGGTGTGCATCACCACGGCTCGCTAGGCATGAAAGTCGTTTTAGCAGTTTGAACTATTGCTATCAAAATCTTTTATACGAGAACATAAAAGTAGCTATACCTTTTGGATTTAATGAATTGTTTGACTGAATGCTTACTACCAACTCTCGAGCGGTGAGAACTGCGAGGTAGACACTACCGCTTAATGATCTATCTATATTGAACTTTACCCCAGTGGCTTCATAGCTTCAAAAAAGCGCATTTACGGTGTAACTTTTGGGGTGTACAACTGTGGCCGACCGGTGTCCGTCAAGCAGGTGGCGCATTTGTTGAAAACTGGTGGTACGCCAGTGGGTATTTTGTGGTAGGTTCGGCGCTGGCAGTTTGCTCGCCTAGCCCCGTCAAAAAGGGGTCTCCGCAGTCAGATGCTGCCGCTAAGATTATGTGGATTCAGATGTGTAGTCTTCAAACTTAAACCGTTGACTTATTTAGTTAATCTAGGTTATAATTAAAACAGATTGAAGATCAACTTGGCGCACAGTTATGGCTAATTTGGACAAGCACACAAAGAGTTCTAGAGTTGCGAAAGTTCATTGTTGCCACGGATGTTGGCGAAATAAGCTAACTATTTTGTTTTGCGAAAACTGGTTTTTTGTACGGTCAACTTGTGAGTTTTTTTGGGCGCGCTTTTCCATCACGGCCCCTCCCCTTTGATTGGGGGCGGTGTGAGGAACGCATGTGTGATTAGCGGGTCAGCCGCGGCCGAAATGACGGCCGAGCGGCGCGCGCACGTCTGGCGCTTGCACCGGCAGGCGCCCGTGATCGACTTCCACAACGACAGCCTGCGCGCGACGATGGACGGCGACGTGCGCTACAACCCGCACCGCAACGCGCCGCCGCGGCCGCGCCGATTGTGGGAGCGTGCCTCGACAGGCCAGTGGGACTTCCCGCGGGCGCTGGAGGGTGGTCTGACGGGGCAGGTCACGAACATCCTCGTGCCGCGGCCGCGCCGCGGGCCGTTCCTGCCCCTCGCGTTGAAAGCGTACAGGCAGGGCATCGCCGATCTGGACGCGGCGCCGCACCTGGCGATGCGCGCAACCTCGGCCGATGACGTCGTGCGCGCCCATCGCGAGGGCAAGATCGCGCTGATCTTCGCGATCGAGGGCGCGGAAGCGTTCGAGGGCGACCTCGACCTTCTGCACGTCTTCCACCAGTTGGGCATCCGCGCGATCGGGCTGACGTGGATGTGGCGCAACGAAGTCGCGGAGGGCAACTGGGAGGATACGGGCGCGGGCTTGACCGCATTCGGCCGCAAGGCCGTGCGCGAGATGAACACGCTCGGCATCCTCGTCGACGTCGCGCACTCGACCGAGCAGACGTTCTACGACACGCTCGACGCCTCCGCGGCGCCGGTGATCTGCTCGCACACGAGCTGCCGCGCGCTCGTCAAGCACTTTGACGATCACGCGCCCAGCCGCTACTTCAGCGACGAGCAAATCAAGGCGCTCGCCGCACAGGGCGGCGTCATGGGCATCTTCTTCTCCGCCGGGCGCGAGCTGGGGAAGCCCGACGACAGCGCGCTTGACCTGGCGCGGTTCTTCGCGCACGCGGCGTCGCTCGTCGGTGCCAAGCACCTCGGCTTCGGATCCGACCACGACGGCGGCTTTCCGCCGAGCGACATGATCGAAGTCAGCGGACTGCCGAACCTCACGAGCGCTTTGATCGACGTCGGGTTCTCGGATGAGGAGATCCTCGGCATCCTCGGCGGCAACTGGCTGCGCGCCTGGCGCGCGGTGGCCGGACACGAGTCGGTGCGAGCGGCGGGCAAAGCCGCCACGGGAGGGACGAACGCGTGAACGCCGAGCGCCGGGAGCACGTCATGCGGCTGCACCGCGAGGTGCCCGTGATCGACTGCCACAATGACAGCTTGCACGCGCCGCTGTTCGGCGACGCGCGGTTCAACATGCTCAGGCACCGGCCGCCGATGCCACGCCGCTTGTGGGAGAAGCGGCCGTCCGGCCACTGGGATTTCCCGCGCGCGCTGGAAGCCGGGCAAACCGGCCAGGTGACGAACCTGCTCGTGCCCTGGAACAGGGACGGCACGCACACAAAAGCCGTCCTCAAGGGATACCGGCAGCTGCAAATGGACGTCGAGGCGGCGCCGCACTTGGCGATGATCGCCACGACGGCCGCCGGCGTCGAGCGGGCGCACCGCGAAGGCAAAGTCGCGTTGATCCTTTCGATCGAGGGCGCCGAGGGCATTGGCGGCGATCTCGACCTGCTGCCTGTGTTCCATCAGCTCGGCGTGCGCACTATCGGCCTGACGTGGATGTACCGCAACCCGGTCGCCGAGGGGAACTGGGAGGATACTGGAGCGGGCCTGACCGCGCTCGGCCGCGACTTCGTTCGGTCCATGAACGAGCTGCGCATGGCCGTCGACGTCGCGCACGCCACCGAGAAGACATTCTGGGACACGCTGGAGACATCGTCCGCGCCGGTCATCTGCTCGCACACGAGCTGCCGCGCGATGGTCAAGGACTTCCACAGCCACGCGCCCAGCCGCTACCTCACCGACGAGCAGATGAAGGCGCTCGCGAAGCAAGGCGGCGTGGTCGGCATCTTCTTCTCGGCGAACCGGGAGCTGGACAGCGATGAAGCGGACGTGACCGATCTGGCCCGGTTCATCGCGCACGCCGTCGGCGTTTGCGGCGCCGACCACGTCGGGTTCGGATCGGACCTCGACGGCGGGTTCCCGCCGCATGGATTGGAGGACATCCGCGGGCTGCCGAACCTGACGAGCGCGCTGATCGACTTCGGATTCTCGGATGAAGACCTACGCGGCATCCTCGGCGGTAATTGGCTACGGGTGTTCCGAGCGGTATGGGGCGCCTAGTCACCTTCGGGATGCGGTCGCGCCGCCTGCATCACCTCACCGAGGTAGAGGCGGCGACACGCGCCCGCCGTGCCGGACACGCGGTCTTGCGCGGCCCTACCCGTGTGGTCGCGGGAGGAGCCGTGGATTTGACGTTCGAGCTTACAGTCGGAGACGCGGGCCTGCCAGCTGGCGGACAGTTTGGATTGGCCTGGCGGCTGCCCGGCGACTGGGGCGATCCGCAGTGGACCGATCCCGGCCACCCGAACTTCTTCGCCGCCGACGGCGCGATGCTGGAGTTCCACCACCTCGGCGGACCTGATCCGTGGAACCACTACGTACTGTTCACCGTGGCCGCGCCGCTCGCGCCTGGACTAGCGCTCACAGTGCGGGCGAGCGGCTGGGAAGCGCAAACCGCGTCGCACCCCGCCCATCCTTTCCTCTGCATCGTGCGTCCCCACGAAGACGACGAGTGGCTCCGCATGGTCGATCCCGTGCCGATCGCGATCGTCGGCGGCCCTCCCCATTCGTGGGCGCTCATCTGTCCGTCGCAATGCGTCGCCGGAGAGCCATTCGCGTTCACCGTGCGGTGCACCGACTTGTGGGGCAATCCGACGGCCGGTGCGGCGAAACCGGAAGTCGGCGCGGCGGACTCCGCTGACATGGCGGTGATGTCCCTGAGCCACCTCGGCGACTGGGGCGGCGTTTGGAGGGGCGTCGCGCGAATCGACACTCCGGGCTTACACCGCCTGCGGATCGCCGGCACCGAGAGCAATCCCATTCTGTGCACGACCGATCCTGCCGCGGAAAGCATCGTCTGGGGGGATATGCACGGCGGCCAATGCGACCTCGGCTGCGGCCAAGGCGACCTCGACCGCTACTTCGCCTACGCCCGTGACGTCGCGGCGCTCGACTTCGTTTCGCACCAGGCAAACGATGTGTACGTGAAGCCAAACGACTGGAACCACACGCGCCGCGTCACAGAGGCGCACGACCAGCCCGGCCAGGTCGCGGCGTTCTTGGGATGCGAGTGGACGACGCCCTCCGCGAACGGCGGCGACCGCAACGTGTTCTACCGGTATGATCAGCTGGCGCTGCCGCGCGCGAACCGTTGGTACGAGATCGACGACTCGGATTGGCCAGACAACCCCACTCCGCGCGATCTGTACCGCACACTCGACGGTGTCGAAGCGTTGATCAACCTGCACGTCGGCGGTTTCACGTCGAATCTCGATTGGCATGACCCGCGCCTCGAGCGATTGATCGAGGTTCACTCCACGCACGCCACCTCCCGTTGGTTCATCGCCGACGCCATCGCGCGCGGCTCCCGTCTCGGCATTGCCGGCGGGAGCGACGGCGTCAGCGGACGGCCGGGCGCGGACCATCCCGGTCGCCGTCAGTCCCGCAACTTGAGAAACGGCGTCACCGGGCTGATTTTGCGCGGCACCCTCGATCGGGATTCGGTTTGGGAAGCGCTGCGCGGGCGACGCTTCTTCGCGACCAGCGGGCCACGGATGCGTCTGGACGTGCGGTGCATCGGAGACGAGATCCACGTCGAAGTCGCCGGGACTGCCGCGATCGAAGCGATCCTGCTGCGCCGAGGCGGCGACGTCGCGGCTGAGCAGCGCGTCGCGCCTTCGCACAGTTCCTGGCTGCGCCTCGCGTGGTGGGGCAGCCGCACCAAGGGAACGACCCGCGATCAGCGGCTGGCGTGGGATGGGCGGTTGTCCGCGGACGCACCGCTGCGCGTCGTGTCGAGTAGCGGGTTCATTGAGCCGGTGGATGCCGTCGAGTTGGTATCGCCCACCGCGGTCCAATGGCGCAGCGTCACCGCCGGGAACCGCGCATCCATCGTGCTCGACACGGCGGCGGCGCGGTTCAGGTGCGAGACGCCGCCGCATTCGTTCAGTTGCGGACTGAGCGGCTACGCGGCCGACATTCCGGAGTTCGTGGACGCGGGCATCGCGCTGGGCCCCGCACCGGATCCAACGGGCTCGCGAGAAGCGTCGGCGCGATTCGCGCTCGATGACTCCGGCGCCTACTGGATCGAAGTGCTGCAGGTCGACGGCGAGTGCGCGTTCTATGGCGTGGTCGAGCACCAGAAATGCGCCGGCTAATTGTCCAACAAGAAGGTAATCCGAAAGCAGCCTTCCGCAACGTCGATCCCTTTGCGGTGCACCACGTAGGAAATTGCAACAGGAATGTGCTGAAATGCTATCGCAGAAGGAAACTGGGGGCTGAATGACGACGGCCAGCCTGAAGAGTATCCGCGACCCGCTCAACCCAACGAGCACGCCCATCGACGTCGGGCTGTTCAATACTCAGCTGCATGGTAGGACTATAAATGCTGATCATTCGCTTGGTGTGACGTGCCTAATAAGCGCCTTTATCAATTACAAAAGGTAATCATGAAAACCAGCCAAATAGTGCCCGAAAATTTCTCGGCCTCTGCCATCGCAGTGCCACCTCTAGCCCGACACATGGATCTTAGTCTAAATCAGAAAGAAAACACGGGGTTGCTCCACTATCTTGAGACCAACGGTATCCGGACCTTTTTGTATGGCGGCAATGCCAATTTCTACCACCTACCAGTTAGCGAATACCGAGCCACATTAGAGTTCTTGGCTGGGGTCGCCAGTGCACATAGCTGGATAATTCCATCTGCTGGGCCGGATTACGGTCGCCTAAAAGATCAAGCCGAAATTCTGCGGGATTTCAATTTTCCTGCTGTAATGGTGCTGCCACAAACACAGTACACAACTCCAACCGGTGTTGAGGTGGGTTTGAGGAAATTTGCGGAGCGTTCGAGATGCCCACTGCTGATTTATTTAAAAGCCGAAGAATATATGAGTCCCGGCATGGTGGGTCGGTTGGTAGACGAAGGGTTAGTCTGTGGCGTGAAATATGCCATCGAACGTCCTGACACGAAGCAGGATGATTATCTGCGAGAACTACTTGAATGTATGGATCGTCGCAATGTCGTAAGTGGTATGGGGGAACGCCCGGCCATGATTCATATGCGCGACTTCCAACTAAGCGGCTTCACATCTGGTTCCGCATGCATCGCTCCCAAAACAGCTAACCAATTCTTGAAGACGCTTAAGGTAAAAGACTATGACCGTGCCGAGAATTTACGCTGTGCCTTTCTTCCGTTGGAGGACCTCCGCGATACCATCGGACCCATACGGGTGTTACACGATGCCGTGACTTTTTCGGGTATTGCAAAAATGGGTCCATTGCTTCCAATGCTAAGTAACCTCGAGTCAGAGCACAAGTCGCGTGTGCAAGCAGTAGTAAACCAACTTATTCGGATTGAGAATATTTGTTAGGTATAAAGTTTTGATTTCTATCAAACCACTGCGTGGTTTTCCTCAGTTTCAACATCATCTTGCCAGACCAAGATGAAGCGCACCGCAATACCTATCAATTGGGCTGTCATTGATTGGTAGTTAATGGACGAGAAACGCGGAGGCTTGCGGACGGCGGACGGCCGTGGCAAATATCTGCATCACGCGGTAAATTCAATGTTTTCCGAAAACTTTTGTGGTAGTAGACGTATATTCCCATGTCTTTCCGTCACTAGCAGCGTTTTCCGCCATGTTCTTAGCCGAAGCATCGCACTTGCGAACCACCGAAATTGCAATGATCACAAGCTATGCTGATTACCGAGCCACGGCTGATAACTATGTCGCTACACTATGTTTTGGTGGAAAAGCCCAATTGACTGGCCTGTGGGTGGCTGATAAGGATATGCTACAGTACGTAAAGCAAGATCCAGCTTGCCTGATCGGTTTCCTTTCGCTCGACCCAACACAACCCAGTTGGAAAGATGAGATGAGATACGGCCATCAGGAACTCGGTAGGCGAGGGGTCAAGCTACTTCCCATGTATGCTGGATTATTCCCCAAGACACCGCTCTCGATCCCCTATGGATTTACGCGGACCGAAACAATTTACCCGTGCTTTTCCACGCAGGCACAACCTTTGAATCAAAAAGCCAAATTGAAACTACCTTGCGCCGCAACATTGATGTTGTATCACGATGCTGTCCGGACGTGCGCATTGTAATGGCACACCTTGCCCACCCTTATGGGGTTAAATGCGTGACAGTGATACGCAAACTCCCTCACGTTTACGCAGACCTAAGCGCTCTGCATTATCGACCATGGCAATTATTTCACAGCTTGATGCTTGTCCATGAATATGGCGTTTGAGAAAAAGTGCTCTTTCGCACTGACTTTCCAGGGACTAACGTCACATATTCCCTAGCTGGATTACGAAACTTAGCCCATATCCAAATCCACGACTTCAGTCTACCAGCTGTACAAATCGAAGTTGTGCTAATCGAGACGCGCTTGCGCTTCATGGCTTGCGCTCACAAGACCTTCGAATAATTAATCTCTCTGAAGTCACCTGTTTATGGTAGGCGCGACAGCACAGTAAAATATTCATAATATATCCAATAATTGAAACAGACCTCTTGGGTCATCAGGGCGCCACCTACACGTGTCAGGGACACTACCTCAACGCCTACTTGGTATTGAACGGGGGAAACTAGTTCATTGCGAAGCTGCCGTCGTTTTCCTGCGCCGTGGCAGGCTGCCAGCGGCACAGGTATCGGCAATTGAGTTACACCCTGCAAAACGCTACCAGCCCGCATCCTCCACAGTGTACACGCCCTGCGACTCGTGGCGCACATGGAATAGCCTTTCATCCACATGCCAATCCCTACGCCGTTGGCACCCAGCTCCCGCGCCGAACCCAGCCACACATTCGGGAGCTCCAATGGCATCAGCAGCGGCCTCCAGATTCCACCAACAGCGCAACGGCTTCCGCAGTAATGCAGCCCTAGTCAGGCACGATGACGCGGGCATTGCGGACGCGCCAATCCTATCTACTAAAAGACATGTGATGGATGCAGGGCTTCAGGGTTCTCTCCTACTTCACTCGCTCAATTCGTACGGGAGTTAGTCCTGCGGAACGTACACGCGCACATGCGTTAGCAAAGTCCACCCAGTCATATTTCCAATCACCCGGAATCCGCGCGAAAAGATTTGCAGCGCTTGCCACGCCCTCGGGACCGCACAACCTGACACCCCGCCCAAACGCGAACACAATCTCAGCAACCGCATTGCCAGTGCTCGTGACTGCGCTGCCGCCATCGTGCCAGTACAGTATTTCTCCAGGCAGGGGAAGCATAGTGCGTTTCTCAGGCGGTGCGAGTTTGGCTCCTTCAAGTACCATAAACGACTCCATACCTGAGTAGCGACCGTGCCACCAATCATGTTCAACAGGAAGCATACCCCAGACTAGCTGACATGTAACTGGCGCTTCATCATCAAGCATCTCGGCGATCACGGATTCGCCAGTTTTGACAAAAGAAAGCCGGATATATCTGCGGTGTGTTTGCATTTATTCACCCCTGTTGGAAATTAAAAACACGGACAATTGAAACCATCAAGACCTACGAGTGACTCGCGCTATGTACTCTTTACGAAGCAAGCATCGCATCGTATAAAGACCGCCTTGAATCTGACCCGGACGAATGTGTCCGGCGACGCCGACCAATAGGTAGGCCGAATGGGCGTCCAATCCAGTAATATCCATAATTAGGCGTATCATCTCATGCAGAACGACTATCGCAGCCTCCTCTAGCGGGCGGGCAGCAGCGATTGTCACCCAACTATCTGCAGTCTCCAAATATGGCCAACAAAGTCCAGCCCGACGCCCTCTAATCACTTCACACCGCACAGTCACCTCACTCCGAATTTCAACCTCGTTTAGCTCTCCATCGCCTTGGATGGCGTGGCAGTCACCAAATCCCAGCAGGGCACCCGGTACTTCAACCGGCAGATACAGCGTACTGCCTGAAGAAACTTCAGGAACATCTAAATTACCACCGTGCTGTCCCTGTCGACCCGTATAGACAGCTTCGCAAGCAGGCACGGTGCCAATCGTGCCAATCATCGGGCGCACCGGCAGTTGCAATCCCGGTAACAAATTAATAAGACCATCTCGAACTTCAACCAATGTCGTATTGGGTAGGACGAAAAACTCATGGAGCCGAAACATATCAGGCCAATAGCCCACCTGACCCACCAAATCACACGCCATGTCCAAGATGTGTACAGCCAAGGTATCGCCCGCATTGGCACCTTCGATAAAAATTGGTCCCGTCACCGGATTTCCAAGCCACCCTTGGGCACGCATCGCAAGCAAAAATTCCGGTGTCGTCGTAGCCGGAGTACGAGTTCGGCCACCCCGGTCATCTTCGGTTTCCACAATAAATGTCTCGCCGGCTTTCACGCTTGCCACTGGCTCCAGCCGCCTGTCGAACATCACAGCAAGCCTATCGCGGCTAATTCGCTGCACGATTTATCCTAAAACTCTGGGACTCACCATTTAATTGCATCGGAGTTGCCTAATGCAATATGAATTACGCAGCAACCACGGCCACACAACAGTCATGGCACCATATACCAAAACAATCATTCATTTTTCAAGTTTAGTAAATTTACAAATAGCCAAACCTAGATAGGTACTACCTATCGCTATGACCGGCATGGAGTCAGTATTTCCAAGATTCGCACAGCAATACCTTCCGTATTTGTCGAATATTGAGTAGATAAGTCAACCACACAATATCTAGTTGCCGCAAAGCTAGCAAACTCAGACCTGCCCAGGACCGATACTGCTCCATAAATATACAACAACCAAACACTCGGCGGGCTGGAAAAGTTTCTCCTCCCCTTGGCGCCGGAACAGGGTATGTGCTTCCAATACTGGCGCGGTTGGAAAGACAAACTGCTAGACCGCGACAAGAAACAGGTCTTTTTGTCTAGCCGAGATTAGGACTCTAAAACGCTACCGACCTTGAAAATTCCGAGAAAGCTTCGGCCATCGAATTCACTATCACCTCCAGATACTTTTTTCCAAGGTCTTCGCTTGCACGACCAGGACTGTCTGTAAAACCACCTAACGTCTGCCAAGAACCATGACTCTCGATACGATACCGCGTGTGTAGACTGAGTTGGGGAGATTCTTTGATTTCCCGATGAGGCAAGGGTTTACGTATTAGGTCGGGACGCAAGGCCATCATTAGACAGGTTTCAAACATACCCGCATGGCCTGGCATTCGCGATGGGCCATTGGCGGTTACCTTGATCATTGCCTCCCATGCCGTCACCCAATATGATGCTGCCGCAAAATGAACCGGGTACTTAAGAGCGAGATCACGCGCTACGAGCTGCGCTAGCTCTTGGTTTCCCCCATGGCCATTAATAATAAAAATGCTCTGAAATCCGGCTTGGATAAGTGACTCGGCCAGCTCTTATAACACCCGATAGTAAGTGGGGGTGTTGAGCGATATGGTGCCACCAAACGGGAGGTGGTGCTGCGAGCACCCGAATGGCAGGGTGGGGGCAACCACTATTGGAATGTTTTTAGCCGCAGTAGCCGCCGCAAGGCGCGCAATGTATTCTACGGCAAAGTGGTCGGTCCCCACCGGCAAATGCGGGCCATGCTGCTCGGTAGCTCCGACTGGCATAACCACCAAAGTGTGAGGGCTTTTCGCCAAGCATTCTTCACGCGTCCATTCTTGAAAGAGTACTGATGTTTCCATAGTTCGTTTATGCGCTCACGCCCAATATGGGAAGAAGCTCTTCCAGTTTTCGTAAATAATCATGTCTTGAATCTCTAATGGAATCTTGGGCAATGCCGTACCCTCGACGGGCTTGTTTACGCTGCGCAGGCCATTGATTACATTAGTGATTGTCCCCGAAGGAAAATCGGAGGCGAGCAAGATCTTATGAGCGATTCCATATTCCATTGCGGTCACCATTGCCTGCCAGTACCGCCACGGACGGTAGTGCACTGCTGAAATATCAGTATACACATTAGGGCATTTTCGGGTTAGAACAATAGTATCTTCCTCCCAAGGGTGACCCAAATGGGCTATGATCATCTTTACATCAGGGAAATCCATAGCAACATCTTCGAGCTGCAGTGGCAGACTCCATTTGAGGCGCGCTTTACTTGGAAATGTAGTGCCTTGGTGCCACATGATCGGTAAGCCGTGTTCCTGACACTTTTTGAAGAGAAGCCAGTGCCGGCGGTCCTGGGGATCAAAATGCTGATACACGGGCCCGAGCTTGAGCCCCTTGAGTCCTAAATGGCTGACACAGTACTCAAGCTGTTCCACGCAGTCAGGCTCATTCGGATCGACTGAAGCCCACCCTTCCAGTTTTTCGGGGTGTTCCTTAACGTAATTTGCAATCAACTCGTTTGGAACCCAAATTCCAGTTGCTTTTGCCTGAAGGCCGAACACAACAACCTTTCCGGCTGGTTCGGATACCAACCAATGTTGTTCCGGTCTCGAATCGTATGCATGCAGATCTAACTGCCCCACATAAGCCTCGCCACCCGAGTACTTTAGCTTGATTAATTTAGAAGCCAACGCTTCCTCGGCTGTAGTTTGGACAATGTGATCGGGATACCACATAATATGAGTGTGACAATCAACTATCATATAAATCTTCTCGTCAGATTGGATTCGTACTAAATCGACACATGCGTTGGCACGGAATACTACTTAGCGTGTGAATTGACGCAAAACATTCGCCGTCACCGAGGAAACCCCCTGATCAACCGCAATTGACAGCGTCCAGCACAGCGCACCCGCCGAAAACACCGCGCCGCCACTTTCAGTTTCATAGTACACCACATCGGCACCACTGCCGCCCGCGTTTTCCCCCTTGGCCAGATGTTGAATATTGGCAGGAGACGAGATTGAAATTTTATCCAGCTCATGTGCTGATGCACCGCCCGGGCAGCGCTCATGCAAGCTATGCTCACCGAATAGACCTCCGTGCTCTAGTCCAGTTCCAGCAAATGCCCAATGACTAGGGTTCAACACTCTAAAAGGGGCTCCCGACTGGAATCCTTCATGTGTGTACTCCACACCCAGAAGGCAGGCAGCTGACTCTGCCCGTTGGTCCGCGATCAATTCCTTCCGGCAGCGTATACTGTCCTCATTTTCAAAATCAAATTCCGCCTGCATGCCAGCTCCACCCAAATAGACTAATTTACCTGCGTCGCGATAGACCCATTCTTTAAGTCGGGAGTACATGTCTTTGGAGAAATACTCATTGTGAGTATTTAGAATTACTGCCTTGTATTGATGCAGGGGAATGCGCCCGTAATGCAGTTCGATCTCGGAGTAAAGGTCGTAAGCGAATCCCTCGCGCTCGAGCCATCCCAGAAACCGCCACTCTGCCGGCGCCATGCAGCTCTCCAATCTGCCCGAAATACTATCCGTGATACAAGCGTTCTCTGGCACCATATTGAATATTTCAGGCCGGTCAAATGAAAGAGGGGCGCCGGAAACAGCAAAAGGCCACACACCAGGCTCAGTAAAACGCTTCAAGTCTTGGCGAGCATTGATTACAGGTACCGCTGGTAGCCCGTCCTGATTTACATAATTGCTGCGTCCACCAAAGTTATTGTAGGCATTCCAAGTGATGTTGGAAGAAAGCACTGCAATCGAAGCGCGTGGCAAAGCTGGCATTACAATCCATGGAAAGCTGAAGAATCGACCGGAGGTGGTTTTCGCGTGAAAGTAATATAGCCCCGACTGTTCTGGTGCCACCACGTTCTGTTGGTGCCAGCGAAGCTTGTAACCGTCTTTGTTCCACTGCACGCCAGTTTGGGAGTAGTCCCCATCGGGAGTAGTTTGAATCGTGCATCGTGGACCGTGGTCATCAAACCAGCCCAAGCTATACACTAACTCCTTTTTCCATCCGTAGCGCCACAGCTCGAGCTTGTACGCTTCCGGCGAGTGGACCCGGAACTCAGAGGTTTCCCCCGCGCGCACCCATTTGGGCCAGGCATATCCCAAAAGCCCATCACGCAATAACCGAAAACTGTGTGGGTACGCCGGGTCCAACGCCACCGTCACGGTCTTGCCACCGTAGCCCTCCTTGCCAAGTGACACCCGATAGGTGCCCGCAGAAATCGCCGCGTAGACTGCGCCCCGCACATTCGAAATCACATCAATCCGGCTGCCATTGCCCTGGATTTCTACATGAACACCTGACACTGCCATGTACTGTTCGTCACTAACATATCCAACTAAAATTATTTGGGAACCCATTTTTTTTCCTGAATAAGCCTCAAACCACTGTACTAGAGCCTATATAATCGCTCTGCCTGACGTCGCAGGCGCAAGAATTATCAAATTTACGCGTAGAAGTAGCACTACTGAGCAATGTCTAAGCTCAACGTTACCTTGCGGCCCGCGGGTCAAATGCGTCGCGTAAGCCGTCTCCTATAAAGTTGATTGCGAGTACAACTACCGCAATTAAAGCAGCTGGAGGAACCCACACCCAAGGCATGTTTTGAAGCACATTCATATCAGTGGCCTGATTAACCATATTGCCCCACGATGGCGTGGGCGGCCTTACTCCCAAGCCCAGAAAGCTCAGCGAAGCCTCTAGCAGAATTGCCTGCGCCGTAAAAAAAGTGGCCGCCACTGACACGGGGCCCAGAATATTGGGGAAAAGATGGCGCAAAATCACCTGCCAATCAGGTGCACCAATCACCCGTGCAGCCATGATAAATTCGGTCTCGCGCATCGAAAGGACTTGGCCGCGCACCAAACGCGCCATGGACGGCCAAGTGAACAGAGAAATGACGAGAATAACGGATGTGAGGCTAGGCCCAACGACAGAAACAAAAACGGCCACTAATAGCAGGCTCGGCAGCGAAAGCAGCGCGTTGGTCAAATGCAATACCGCCCCGTCGATCCATCCCCCATAATAGCCCGCCAAGCATCCCAACACCACGCCAATCATAACGCTTACGAAGACTGAGCCAAAGCCCACTATCAGCGATATCCGCGCACCCCATACAAGCCGACTAAAAACATCAAAGCCCAGCCTGTCGGTTCCAAAAACATGAGAGAAGCTCGGAGGCTGACGAGTTGCCCGCAGGTCCAGTACCTCCGGGTCATAACCTGTGATCCATGGCGCTCCAAGTGCCATCATCACCATTGCAATCAAAGTAATACTACCGAAAACAGCACCTCGATGTCGAGCAAAGCGAATCAAAGCCAGATGAATTTGTGTGTCTTGCTTGTTTGTCAAAGTATTTGTCATGATGGCGACCAAGCTAGGCCTTGCGCTCCAGCCGAATTCGCGGATCCGCATAAGCATAGACAACATCAGTAAGAATAGTACTGAAAAGCACCGCTGGCGCAATCACTAAAATTACGCCCATCATTAACGCAGCATCGCGCCCGCTAGCTGCCATGACCGCCAGTTGGCCCATGCCAGGCCAGCCAAATATTGCCTCAGTAATTACGGCACCTGCCACCAAGTCAGGAAGCACCAAGCCAACCACTGTAATAATCGGCAACAGTGCATTGCGCAAAGCGTGGCGCCATATCACAAGGCGCCACTGCACACCCTTTGCGCGCGCCGTAGTTATAAAATCGCTAGACATGATTTCCAACATAGATGTGCGGGTGTAACGCGCCACGCGTGCCGAAAGAGCCAAGCCTAGCAATGAAACCGGCAAAACCATATGTAGGAAAAGATCCAAAAAATCGAACGGCTTGCCCAATGACACCATGCCAGTTGTGGGCAGTATTTTTAGCCTGGCTCCAAAAAAATAGACGAATACCAAACCCACCACAAAGCCAGGAATTGTAATAAAGGCAGTCGACAAACCAGTGGCCAAATAGTCAACTGGAGAGTACTGGTGGGTTGCTGCAACAACGCCGATCCAAATGCCCAACGGAATGCCCGTCAGGGCAGCGGCAGACATCAATAGCAGAGTTGGTGATAGACGCGCCACGAGTGCATCCCCCACCATGCGCCGGTTGACCACTGAGTAGCCCAAATTCCCTTGAACGATGTCTGACAGCCAGATAACAAAGCGCACAGGCAGCGGCTGGTCAAGTCCCAGCTCGTGCCGCATTGCGGATCTTTGCTCATCAGTCAATTGCGCTAGAAGCTCAGGATCCATTAGCGCTGTGAGAGCATCGCCAGGCGCCAAGGACAATGCAAAGAAAGCAAGCATTAAGATTCCAAACAGTGTTGGAATAGATTCAGTTATCCGTCGAATGACATAGGTGGCCATCAAATTCCATGTATGTTGCACATTGCCGTGTACCTCACAGAAGTTCAATGGCCACCTATCCGCTTAAATCACTGCATACTGTTTCTATTGGCTATCACGGCGTGAGTGTCCACTTTTCGATTTGCGAAAAACTCTCACGCGCATTGGGGTAGTAAGTGAAGCCGCCGATAGTCGTACTGTTTGCGTGAGTATTGGCCACGGCCCAGAGCCAGTTGTATGGCAGGTCCTCATTAAGGATCTCGGCAATCTGCGCATAGATGCTGGCCTGCTTTACTGCATCTCCAGTCTCCCGCGCATCTACAAAAAGCTTGTCCAATTCGCAGTTCGCATAGTTGGTACCCCTTGGTTTTTCGCAACTAAATGCGCCCGACGCCTTGTCTGGATACAAGTTCGAACCGCAACACTGCAAAGTAATCTCATACTTCGTGTGATCTTCTAACATCGCCTGCCACCCAGCCCCGTCAAGGGGCACCAGTTCCACCGTGAGCCCCAGCGCGGTCAAGTCGTTCTGTAAGGCTGCGGCAATGTCACCCCAACCCGGCTCGTCCGATATATATATCACCCGAATAGGCTGTGCAAGCTTAAATTTACCATCCTTCACAGCATCACCAATAAGCTCCTTGGCCTTCTCGGGGTCAAATTTGTACTGGTCGAGGTTCGGATTCATTTCATCATACGCAGTCCAAATCCACAGAAGCTTACCGGCACCTTGAAAGACTGTATCTAATAGCGTCCGACGATCAAATCCATAGTAGATTGCTTGACGAATTCGTTTGTCAGCAACTTGTGGGTTGTCTACTGGGAACTGGAGACTTTGTTGGCCCACACCCGGCACACGCACAACCTTTATGCCTGCAACATCCTTAAGTACATCAAAATCACCTGGCGGAAGGTCAAACACCATGTCCAGTTCTCCACTTTGCAACTGTGCGGCCGCGGTTTCAGGTGTAACACCAAGCCTATAAATAATTTTAGAAATTTTTGGGCTAGCTTTGTGATAGTCAGCGTTGGCAACATACTCAGCAGCAATATCCGGATTGAATTTTTCGAGCTTATATGGGCCGGAACCAATAGTGCCCTTACCCATTGTGAAATCAGCAGCCTTCAGCGTGGCTGCGTCCTTGCCATCCAACAGGTGTTTGGGTAAGATTACGTAAGCAGGGTCAGTGAGGTTGCGCAACCACACGGCGTCTGGTTTAGCCAAGTTAAAAGTTACAGTGTGGTCATCAACTTTTACAAGACCCACCGGCATATTAGCAGTGCCTTTTACCGCATCCGCACCATCCACAACAAGCCAGTTCTTCACTGGGTAAGTGCCAACATAATCATCGGCCATCTGGGCAGCCGTAGCAGCCGTGTAGATAACATCATCACTGCTCACTGGAGTGCCATCATGCCACTTCGCCTTGGGGTTGAGTTTAAATGTAAAACTCTTGGCGTCTGCCGACACTGTCCAGCTGTCTGCAAGATCAGGTATAAAAGTTGACTCGTCCACATCCACCTTGACCAATGTATTAAAAACCAGCTGTAAATTCATGTACTGGTTCCCAGTTTCGAAACATAGCGGATGGTAGCAGGTGGGCATGTTGCTAATGCGGGTCACTAATAAGGTGTCTTTCACGGGAGCATCAGTGGGGGCGGGTGCGGGCGCCTCTGTTGGAGCGGTAGTAGGCACAGGTGCCTCCGTTGGGGCCACAACAGGAACTGCGGTCGCGACTTCAGCAACCGGGGCTGGAGCAGCACAAGCAGCAAACACGATCAAACACGGGACCACTAGCCTTAATATAGCCAAGTATCTGGTATTCATAATTATCTCCTTATATATTCGCAAGTCTAATAAACAGCCGCGCTTTCAACTTTACGATTTATAAATTATCCAATAATTACCTCCTGATTGACTTGAATGTCAAGCTTCGATTACGGTAGTGTACCATACTTTATACCATATTTCAAACCAAATTTGGCCTGCCTTCTCCACCACCTGTGCTTTGAGTAATTTGAAAGGCCAAAATTGGCTTCTTCGTGTGCCCCCTATGGGGATACGCAATACAACAATGCCCTATCCGACACCAATTGCCAAGGTTTAGAGTTTAGACTGCGCTACGCGGTAACGATTAGCCGACCGGTGTGTTACGATACGTTGAGCGAAGTTGATCAGTACGCGCTCAGCACCATCGCACGACCATTTAGGTAAATTAAACAACTGTGCACCTTTGCTAATAACTAAGCTAGAAGGAAGAACTACCAATGAAAATTACACATATTGAGACCTTTCCGGTGTTAGTGCCGATTAATTCCACCCGAGCCATCCAGGGCGGGCGCGGAAAACATTCGGCATCCCCTTTTCTAATGATTCGCGTACATACAGACAGAGGTATCTACGGCGTTGGTGAAGTGTCATGCACACCGGGCTGGAGTGGCGAAGATAATATTACGGCGGCCCACTTTATCAACACACTTCTAGGTCCGCTTCTCATTGGTGAAGATCCAACCCAGATCGAACAGTTGACTATTTGGATGGCGAAAACTCTGGCTAACAATCCATTTACGCGTTCTGGCATTGAAATGGCGTTGTGGGATATCTTGGGCAAAGTGGCAGGACTGCCTGTATACCGCCTATTAGGTGGCGCAGTGCGTGAATTCGTGCCCACCAAGTTCTCTGTGTCTGGTTTGGAACCACTTAAAGCCGCAGCGATAGCAGCCTGGGCCGTAGAACAGGGTTTCTGCACCATGAAAATCAAGGTGGGGATCGACCCCGAACAGGATATTGCACGCGTCCGAGCTGTTCGTGCGGCAGTCGGCTCAGATGTGCGATTGGGAGTGGATGCAAACGGCGGTTGGTCACCTAGAGTCGCTATTCAAACCATTCCCCGCTTGTATGAGTACGATGTCTATTTTGCAGAACAACCAGTGGCAGCGCTGGATGTGACTTGGCTTGCGGACGTGCGCAGAAATATTCGGATTCCGCTGATGGCAGATGAGAGCGTTGGCGATTTTCATGACGCAATGGCGGTAGTAAGGGCTGCTGCGGCTGATGTGCTATCCGTCTATATAGGCAAAGGAGGTGGAATTGGTCCGGCACGAAAAATTGCGGTGGTAGCTGAGGCAGCTGGACTAACTTGCACTGTTGGGAGTAATTTGGAACTGGGCGTGGCAAGCGCCGCCATGATACACCTCGCGATGGCAACTGCAGGCATAAATGCTGAAGAGTTTCCCTGCGATATTTTGGGGCCATTTTTTTATGAGGATGATCTACTTGCTGAGCCGCTCCAAATAAAAGCTGGTTCTGCCCGTCCATTTGAACGACCCGGGCTTGGAGTCGAACTAGATGAGTCAAAATTATACAAATATCGACAAAGCATGTAACTTGATCGCGTGCCAGATGATAACTTTGTACCCCGTGTTGGACCGCAATGTTACAAAATGCATCAAAACTATTGGTCGTGAGTAGAAGTTTGACGGGCAATAGCTGTGGGCGCGCCAATAACACGAATCAGCACCTAAAACTTCTCTGGTCGGTTCACCTCATCCCTAGCTTCTAGCGTAGATGTCAACCGATCTTGCTCGATTGACACCACCCACCCAAAAACATGGTCAAACAATAATGGCACATCTATCAAGGCTCGATCAGTTAGAGTTTCGCCCGCCTCCTCCCTTCTGCAACTGCTACCAAAAATACAGCACAGATTTGCGCTGAGTATGTACTCGCACAATAAAGGGATTGCTCGCTTATTTAGGTAGACGCACTACAACACTTAACCATGGTTAAGTCTGTAAATCCCTGACTAACACCACTTAAGCAGCTGCTTGATAAGCAATGATGCTAGCCCAAATCAAACGGTCTATCGCATCACATTCAGTTGTGGCAAACTGCACGTATTTGGCACTCACGTACTGGTAGTATCAATACAAATCTTGCATCAGAACTTAACGCTAGCCGCAGAGACTTTGGAGCGCCTCATCTCTCTCGTTATCGTGGTCCTGTCCACCGTGTCGCACGGAATATGAGATTTTTTGAACTTTCTTGTTTGCAGGATAAAACACATGTGCTTGTCAACAAGTGGAACCAATCAATATATTCTAAATCGCGCTTTTCTCACAGATTAGTTTTTGATTGTTGCACACGGTATAGCTCTTCTATAAAGCCTATAAGGAAAAGCATCTGGTCCATACTAGGTTTCAACACAGACTACCAGAGTGCGAGGCAGAAAAATATAGTGAATGGCCTTCACAAAAACAACTACGGTTTACTATTGCGAAATTAGACATGCTATTTGAAAATAACCGATTGGCTAGACTCGGTCTGATTTGCTAATTCTTCAGTAGTGCGATACGATTGTATTCAAGGAATTATTTGTGCCGTCATGAAGATCACTGCCATTGACACAATTAGCGTTGAGATCGGAGTAGACCGCCGAGTTGGAACAGTCACCGATACTAAGGGGTTTCGCTTCAAGTCACAAATTGTCGTCCTTCTGGTAAAGACCGACGACGGCCTCGTCGGTTTGGGCGAGGCAAATGGGTCAGCTGACTGGAGTGGCGAGACCTATGTGGGTGAACGACATATTATTGACCATCACCTGACACCACTCCTAATTGGAGAGGATCCACGCGACATCCGCCGTATCATGAAAAAGATCGAGAAAGTATGGGCCAATCCGTTTGCCAAGGCTGGTATTGAGATGGCGCTTTGGGATATTCTTGGTAAATCACTTGATATTCCACTCTATCGGCTGCTTGGCGGACCAGTCCGTCCCGCCCGTCTCCCTTTAAGATTCGCCATCATGCCTGTCGATATCACTGACGCCGCCGAAGTAGCCCGCCGCATGGTCGCCGAGGGATGCCAGACCATCAAGGTTAAAGTTGGCCGAGACAGCGCCAAAACGGATGTGGCCCGAGTGCGGGCGGTACGCCTCGCTATTGGATCAGATGTGCGCCTAACAGTCGACGCCAATGGCGGCTGGACTGTAAATGAGGCGATCCAAGCCTCGCATAGCCTGGAAGAATTTGACGTTGCATTCGTCGAGCAGCCCGTCAATCGCCTCGATCTTGATGGTATGGCCCGAGTTCGCAGTCAGACCCGACTGCCAGTCATGGCAGACGAATCAATCTTTACCGTCCAAGACGCCATGAAGTGCATTCAGAAGGGCGCAGCAGATATTCTCAGCATTTACCCCGGAAAAAATGGGGGCATTTTAAACGTTATAAATATCGTATCTCTCGCGGAAGCTGCAGGCATCCATTGTGCGATTGGCAGCAATCTCGAGTGGGATATCGCTTCCCTGGCAATGGCCCACCTAGCTGTATCACTTCCAAACATTACGGTAGAGCGATACGGAGCAGATATCATCGGTCCGCTGTTTCATATTCAGCATGCATTAGTCGACCCGATTGACTGCAGCGTTGGCCATCTCACAGTGCCAGATAGGCCAGGACTAGGCGCCGAACTAGACATGCACAAGCTGCACCAGCTCCGTATATAGACCATTTCAGCAGGCGACGCAGTTGACCCACAAGCAACGTTTAAATGATTTAGGGAGTGTAATTCCAGAAAACACTTTTTGGGGGGGGAATTGTCTCGTGTAAGCAAGTCGGCGATCTAGTCTATATTTCTGGCCGTGGACCCAATGAAGCGGACGGTTCTCTTAACTTGGTTGCTACTATTGGCTGGGACCTAACGGTCGAGCAGGGCTACCAAGCGGCCCGTAAAGTCAGCCTCAACCTGCTCGCACGCTTGCGGGCCCACCTTGGCAACTTAGATCGAGTATCCGACATTGTCAAAGTAGTGGGTTGAGTACAACGCGTAGATGGATTTGTTGACACCCCCGCGGTCATGCACGGGTTTTCGGACCTAATGGTACAGGTTTTTGGTGAACGGGGAAAGCATACACGATCGGCAATTGGCACAAACGCTTTGCCAAATAAAATGTTGGTCGAAGTAGAGTGTATTGTGTGTGTCAAATAACTGCGCCACTTGCCAAGATCTGTCCGATAAATTATTCGCTTTGAGCGTTGCTTCAACGGGTATGTAGAAAATTTATTAAATCCAAGTGCATCACAGTCTGGGTAATATGTGGCGCATCGGAGGATTAGCTTCAAATAATTGCCTATACTTATCGGCACGGAATTCAGCACACGCACACCACCAACCCAATTCTGCACCACTATAAACTCTGTTTCACGCAACATTCGTCACAAACCAATCTATTTAAGAGCAAATTTGCGACAGCAATCTAAACCCACTCTTATTCTGCCAACATTATTGTGAGCAACGCAGGCAACCTTGATATGGTTGTAAACGCAAGTTTTAAACACCAATTAATAGGGCAAATTGTTGGCCTGTTAGCACTAAGCAGGGTGAAGTGACGCTACATGTTGAAGGCGACAAGTTAAAAATAATCGCATTTTTTGATGCAGCTCCGTGACCTGGTGCGCCTAGGCAAACGCGACGAATGTGCTTGGGGCCAGTGCCTATTCGCTTATGGTTCTATCTAAGGACACACAAAGCCGTTCTGGACGGGGTAAACGGGACAAGAACGAAGGTTGCTCTGCAAGACTACGTATCTGGTAATTTCTTTGCGTTGGCCACAGCGGTAACACAGAGCTGGCAGGTCTAACAGCACGCTTATGCAGACTACCTCTAATTCCAATTAAGTTGCTCTGCCGGGTGTGAAAGCCGCTCCGATAATTTAGACCCATGAAATACAATGATTTGAACAAGGATTGTATATTGAGGCCTTAATTTAAGTCGATATTTTATGGTCAGGTTGCACTGCACAAAAATGGAACACCTCCAGCGCTCGCCGCAGTGCATGCCAAAGTAGATTAAGGCAAGCAATTCACCCAGCGTGATGAGCAAATACTGGTATTGCTCTGGCACGGAGGCCTATGCTAAACGGCACCCAAACTCAATCAGACGCCATTTCGTGACAAAGCCCGACAATGTGTGTAGCAGTGGCGACTATGGGTTGCGCTAACAGTAGCAGTCAGCGCTGGGCGTCTCAGAAAAAATTCGCCCTGACTGCATAGACTGCAGGCGCCACGCAAGCGGTTGGGTTACACACCTGTAAATTGGCCACAATCGAGCCCTACCAAAACTTTTCGGCCGCCAGCGCAAATTGGTGGGGCCGAACTAGCGCCAAAACCGCATACAGCTTTCCGGCCGCGCGCCATTTTCCGCAAGCGCGCAGCAAAGTTTTCAGCCGTGGCAACCACCCCCCTGCACGGGCAGCTGCTGCCCGCTGCAAGCGCCTGCAACAGCGCAAAAACCTTATCCTGCGCGCTGCCTGCTTGACATTTTCCATCGTCCCCCTAATACTTCTGTGCTGGCCTTGAGCTGCTGCACCCGCAGTGGCGCCGTGCGCCAAACCACGCGCTTCCACCGGATCACCGCTGCATGAAAATCGCCGCTGTA
>SXGQ01829730.1_pt1 | contig 31886 bp, 30 predicted proteins | sample 3178371 | NCBI WGS metagenome assembly SXGQ01 (sample SAMN11356859, study PRJNA531348) | freshwater metagenome | isolation source: freshwater sample F1-20 | place: China: Fuxian Lake, Yuxi | collected 2017-12-25
TGAGACTTACAACGGCTGCATCCTCGCCGATAGCGTCGGTCTCGGCAAAACGTTTTCCGCACTCGCCGTCGTCAAATACTACGAGCTGCGCAACAAGTCTGTCCTGGTTCTTTGCCCGAAGAAACTAGCTGACAATTGGCTGACCTACAAAGGCAACCTGGTCACCAATATCTTCGCGAAGGATCGCTTTGGCTATGACGTGCTCTGCCATACCGATTTGTTGCGCGACAGCGGCATGTCGGTGAGCGGGTTACCGCTCAATCGAGTCAATTGGGGCAACTACGATCTCGTAGTCATCGACGAGTCCCACAATTTTCGGAACAACGCTCTTGGTGACGGCGAGCGTGAAACGCGCTACGAGCGCCTGCTCAATCAGGTAATTCGCCAGGGTGTGAAGACTAAGGTCCTCATGCTTTCGGCGACGCCGGTGAACAACCGATTCGCCGACCTGAAAAACCAGCTCGCACTCGCTTACGAGGGCGAACCGGCGCGACTCGCAGCCAAGCTGAAAGTAGAAAAAGACATCGATGAAATTTTCCGGCGCGCTCAAGCCGCGTTCAACGCCTGGTCTGAACTGCCACCGGTCGAGCGAACTGCCGCCGCCATCCTGAATGCACTGGATTTCGATTTCTACGAACTGCTCGATAGCGTCACTATCGCGCGCTCGCGGCGGCATGTTCAAACCTACTACGACACGAAGTCGATTGGCACTTTCCCGGAGCGGCAAAAACCTATCGCCGTCCATTGTCCACTCACCTCGCGCACCGACGTCATCGGCTTCAACGAAATCTTCGAGCGACTTAACGCCCTCACCCTCGCGGTTTACGCTCCGCTGAGCTACGTGCAGCCGAGTCGTCGCGCTCAGTATGAAGCGCTTTACGATCCTGACGCCGACGTCGGGCACGGAAACCTGAAGCAGGCCGGCCGCGAGAAGGGTATTCAGTCGTTGATGACGGTAAACTTGCTCAAGCGACTCGAAAGCTCCGTCCAGGCCTTCCGACTCACGCTTGAGAGCCTCGCGCGCAACTACCAGCATGCGTTGGACAAAATCGCCGTTTTCCGGAAGACCGGTCGTGACCCAACCTTTGCCGACGTTTCGCCGACGTTGGTCAACGAGGAAGCCGACGACGAAGTTGATTTCCCGGACCCCGACGATCCGGCGCTTGGCGGCCGAATCCAATTCAACCTCGCCGATATGGACCTCCCACGGTGGGAGCATGAGTTGCGGGCTGATCTCGATCTGATTGGAGGGCTTCTTGATGAGATGCGCAAAGTGACGCCGTCCGATGACGCCAAACTTCATCACCTCCGCACGACGATTCTCAGCAAGCTCGCGTCGCCCCTCAACCCAGGGAACAAGAAGGTTCTCATCTTCACCGCGTTCGCCGATACGGCCGATTACCTTTTCGATCAACTGGCCCCGGATTTCCTGAAGAGCCAACGGCTCCACACGGCGGAAATTACCGGCGGGAATCGCCAACGCAGCACGCTGAAGAAGGCATACGATTTCCAGTCGTTGCTGACGCTATTCTCTCCCCGCTCGAAGGAGAAGGCGCTAATTCTGCCCAACGAGTCTGCTGAGATCGACCTCCTGATCGGCACCGATTGCATTTCGGAAGGCCAAAACCTCCAAGACTGCGACTACGTCATCAACTACGACATTCACTGGAATCCGGTCCGCATCATCCAGCGCTTTGGGCGTATCGATCGCATCGGGTCGCAAAATCGGTCTATCCAACTGGTCAACTTCTGGCCCGACATCACGCTCGACGAATATATCAATTTGAAGGAGCGGGTCGAAAACCGGATGATCATCGCCGATCTCACCGCGACGGCTGACGATAACCCCCTCGACAGCCGGGCTAACGATGTCGCCTATCGTCTCGAACAGCTCCGGAAGCTGAAGGATGAGGTGCTTGATATCGAGGACCTGAGGACCGGAATTTCGATCACCGACCTCGGGCTGAATGATTTTCGGATGGATTTGGTGAACTACGTGAAATCTCACGGCGATCTCGCGCATATGCCCAATGGTATGCACGCCATCGTTCCCGCCGATCCGTCACGCGGACTTGTGCCCGGATGCATATTTGCTCTCCGCAATCGCAATGAAGGCGTGAATATCAACCGCCAGAACCGCCTCCACCCCTACTACCTCGTCTACATGTCGGAAAATGGCGAGGTTGTTGCCAACCACACGGAGACGAAGCGGCTACTCGATCTCGCCCGGCTGGCCTGTAAAGATCGTCCCGAACCGATTCCCGCCGTTTACCAGCCGTTCAACAAGGCCACGAAGGACGGTCGGCACATGGAGGCTTACTCAGAATTACTCGGTCAGGCGATTCGCTCGATGGTCGTCCACAAGGAGGAAAAAGACATCGATAGCCTATTCAGCGGCGGGCGCACCACCGCCTTGGTCGATCCTATTCACGGGCTCGACGATTTTGAACTGGTCGCGTTTATTGTCGTGTTTGATGGCGTGTCCACGGATGGCGGCACGACTCGCCGCGTCATCGAGACACTCTTGAAGAAGCGGGGCGTCAAGGTGACCAGCCAATTGATCTATGAGATCATGGAGCGCGAGGGCATCTGAACCGGGCAGCCACCATGTTTCTCCTCGACGTCAATGTCCTGATTGCGGTCGCCGATCCCGACCATGAACATCATGACCGGGCCAAGAATTTTTTCCTGGCGAATCACCGGGCCGGATGGGCGACCTGCCCGCTAACGGAAAACGGCTTTATCCGTATCGTTGGCCACCCCAGCTACCCCAAGGGTCCGGGTTCGACGGATCTTGCTCGCGATATTCTTGCCAAGCTCTCTGCGCATGACGGGCACCGTTTTTGGCCCGACGACCTCTCGCTACGCGGCCTCGCCGGACTCCCTGTCTCAAAACACCTCACCGACCACTACCTGTTGAGCCTCGCGGTCCATCGTCAGGGGCGGCTTGTTACGCTGGATCGGCACATCCAGGCCGACCGTGTTCCGGGTGGGCCGTTGGCGTATCTCGTGATTTGAGCACGCCATGTTCGTCTATCCACCCTCAACCGCCCTCCATCGTGCCGTGCCAAAGACCAAAATCTATGCGCATGCTACGGCCTCAAAGCGACTGAAGACGCTTTTCGCGTCCCAAGTCGGCGAGATCACATGGGCGCACAAGCTCTCTCCCGAAACGCTCCGTCTTCCGGCGCGCGGCGGGATTCAGGAGATTCAGGTTTTCTCCCTGGCTCTAAAGTCGCCCGATCTCGATCCGGCCATTCTCCAGCTCATCGACCGGGCCATTCCGTTTCCTCTCCTGTTCGAGTTGGTCCATGGCGACACGATTCGGTTCGCTGTCGCCTATAAGCGTCCCAGCGCGGCCGATGCCAAGAAATGGGTGATCGAGGCGACATTTCAGACCGATTCGCGTGCTTTGTCGGTCCCTCGCACCTCGCTGCCGATAGCCGTCGATCTGGCTAGGTTGCACGAACAACTGGTGCGTGCGCACATCCCGCTCAGTGCCCGGCCGGGAGAAGCGCTTGAGGCTCTGGTTGAACGGCATAAAGCAGTATCCGCCTTCCGCGTCGAATTACCCAGGCTGGAAGCCCGACTCGCTCGGGAGAAGCAGTTTAATCGTAGGGTAGAGATGAATACCCTTCTTCGGGGGCTCCGCGCCGAGCTCAAACGGCTCCTTGCGTAGGATTAGCATTACCGCACGCTACCGAAATCGCTCTGCCCATGGACAAGCTTAAGCTTCACACTCCCGACCTTGCCGCCGCCAACATCGAAAAGCTCGCGTCGCTATTTCCGAACTGCGTGACTGAGGCGAAGGACGAGAAGGGCAACCTCAAGCGTGCCATCGATTTTGACCTGCTCCGGCAGGAACTCGCCGATCATATCGTCGAAGGCCCCCGGGAACGCTACCACCTTGACTGGCCCGGCAAGCGCGAGGCGCTGCTCACCGCAAATGCTCCGATTGCCAAGACGCTGCGTCCATGTCGCGGGGAAAGCGTCAATTTTGATTCCACCCGGAACATATTCATCGAAGGAGATAGTCTTGAAGCACTGAAGTTGCTCCAAGAAACCTATCTAGGACGAGTTAACGTCATCTATATCGATCCGCCATACAACACGGGTGAGGATTTTGTCTATCGAGATAACTTCGCAAGCGACACTCGTTCGTATCTGAGCGAGTCCAATCAGGTAGATGACAGTGCGGCACGGCTGGTCGTGAACCCGGAGTCCAACGGTCGCTTCCATTCTGAATGGGTATCGATGATGTATTCGCGACTGAAGCTAGCTCGTAATCTTCTCCGCGACCAAGGCGTTATTTTTATCTCTATCGACGACAACGAGGCCCGAAACGTTAGAAACATTTGCGACGAGATATTTGGAGAGGAGAATTTCATCGCCCAAGTCGTTTGGGAGGGTGCGAACAAGAACGATGCAAGCCAGATTGGTGTGTCGCATGAGTATGCTGTCGTTTACGCGAAGAGCCGCATTGCCGTGCCGCGAGAATGGAGCATGCGAAAAGAGGGTGTTGATGAAGTATTGGAAGAAGTTGCACGCTTGATGAAGGTTCACGGCAAGAACCACGACGCCGCGTCTGAAGAGCTAGCGGGGTGGTTCAGAGCGATGAAGGCGAAGCCTGCATTTGGTCTCCGGAGGTTCCGGTATATCGATGCGCGTGGCGCCTACAAAGAAGACGATCCCACAGCCCCTGGCGGCCGTCGATTTGAACTGAAGCATCCGACATCCGGTGATGTGATTCCTCTTCGGCGAAACCGCGGCTGGGGATTTGATCAGTCTGAGTTCGACCGTTTGGTGAAGGAGGGGAGGGTTAGTTTTATTACACCTACGAGTATCATGATTCGAAGGTATCTTCACGAAACAGATACCATAACCCCGCCAAGTGTGTTTTACCAACCTGCTCGGTCGGCGTCAGAACGTTTGGCGGACCTAATCGGTCCAGGTATTTTTGATTTTCCGAAGGATGAATTCGTAATTCGCGGCTTTATCGAGATGGCGACGACTGGCGCAGGGGAAGAGCCGATCATTCTTGATTTCTTCGCAGGCTCGGCCACGACCGCGCACGCGGTATTCCTTACAAATGCGGAAGTCGGTAAGCGTTCCCGCTTCATTCTTGTTCAACTGCCGGAATTATGTCGCGAAGACAGTGAAGCTGCTAAGCAAGGGTTCAAGACCATCGCCGATATTTCCAGAAAGCGAATCATTGAAGCAGGTCAAAAGGTGAAAATTGATGGCGGCATAACTGCTCAGCAACTGGATACTGGGTTTCGCGTTCTAAAAATCGACACGTCAAATATGAAAGACGTGTATTACGCACCGGATGCGGTGAAGCAGGAGGATCTTGCGCTCCAAATCGACAACATCAGGGAGGAGCGGACGCCGGAAGATTTACTGTTTCAGGTCCTTGTCGATTGGGGCGTCGATCTCGCGCTGCCAATCGAAAAGCAGACGATCTCCGGTCACACAGTATTCTTTGTCGATGGAAATGCCTTGGCCGCGTGTTTCGATCAGGGTGTTGGAGAGGGTCTCGTGAAAGAGCTGGCGAAGCGAAAGCCTCTCCGAGCTGTCTTCCGCGATGCGAGTTTCGCGGAAGACAAGGTAAAGATTAACGTAGAGCAAATCTTCAAACTCCTCAGCCCCGACACAGAGGTGAAGTCCCTGTAAGGAATGAAGCTCAAATTCAAGCAGCAGGCCTTTCAAACGGATGCCGTCAAGGCGGTCGTCGATTGCTTCGCGGGGCAGCCGAAGACTTCTGGGCTCAGATACACCGTGGATCCCGGCCGGATGGCGCAGCCGTCTACAACGGCGCTGCCTGGCATCGGCACTGACGGCTTCGCTAACGAACGATTGCTGCTACCACGCGCCCGGCTATTGGAAAACGTGCAGGCCGTTCAACGCCACCAGAACCTCCCGGTATCCTCTGATTTGAAGGCGACTTCGGTCTGCGACACTAATCTCGACGTCGAGATGGAGACCGGGACCGGCAAGACCTATTGCTACATTAAGACCATGTTCGAACTCCACCGCACCTACGGATGGAGCAAATTCATTGTCGTCGTTCCGAGCATCGCGATCCGCGAAGGCGTGTTGCAATCGTTCGAGAGCATGGCCGAACACTTTCTGGAACTCTACGGAAAGCGCGTGCGACACTTCGTCTACAAGTCTGGTGACCTATCCCCACTTGAAGGCTTTTCATCCGATGCCGGGATTAATGTGATGATCATTAATGTGCAGGCGTTCAACGCCCGCGGCGAGGATGCCCGCCGGATTTACCTGGAACTGGATGATTTTCAGTCGCGCCGCCCTATCGATGTCATCCGAAAAAACCGTCCGATTCTGATCCTTGACGAGCCGCAGAAAATGGAGGGCGCGGCGACCACTGAGAAGCTCAAGGATTTCGATCCCCTGATGATTCTTCGTTACTCGGCAACGCACAAGACCGAGCATAACAAGATCTACCGGCTCGACGCGATCGATGCCTACAACCGGAAGCTGGTCAAAAAGATTGCCGTGCGGGGGATCGGCGTGAAGGGCCTCTCCGGCACGAATGCCTATCTCTACCTTGAACGCATCCGTATCTCACCGACCAAGCCGCCCGAGGCACTTGTCGAATTGGAACTGAAGCAAGCGACCGGCATCAAACGCGTAGCCCGAGTGATCGGTAGGAACACAAACCTGCACGATCTTTCCGACGGGCTGGAGCAGTATCGTGGGTTCGTTGTCTCGGAAATCGATGCCCGCGACAACACCGTGAGCTTCAGCAACGGCGTCGCTCTCGGCATCGGAGAAGTCATGGGTGACGCGAGCGAAGCCGCACTTCGACGCATTCAGATTCGCGAAGCGATCAAGGCGCACTTTGAAAAGGAGGAGATGCTGTTCGTGCAGGGCATCAAGGTGCTCTCGCTCTTCTTCATCGACGAGGTCGCAAAGTATCGTCGCTACACCGATGCCGGTGAGGAGTCTGGCGACTACGCACGAATCTTTGAGGAGGAATACACCTCGCGCCTCAACGAGGTGCTCACGCTTGAGGACTCGCCCTACAACCGCTATCTGAAAGGCATCTCGGTGTCCAAGACGCACCAAGGCTATTTCTCCATCGACAAGAAATCGAAGCGGCTGATGGACCCCAAGACGAAAGCGCGCGGCGAAAATGCCGGCGAGGCTGACGACGTGGACGCATACGATCTCATCTTGCGCGACAAGGAACGTCTGCTTGCTTTCGATGAACCGGTGCGGTTCCTGTTCTCCCACTCGGCGCTGCGGGAGGGCTGGGACAATCCTAATGTGTTTGTCATCTGCACGCTCAAGCACAGCGACAACTCGATCTCCAGGCGTCAAGAAGTCGGTCGCGGCATGCGCCTTGCCCGCAATCAGAACGGCGAACGCATCGATGACCCAGCCATCGTGCACCAAATCAACGTTCTCACGGTGGTCGCTAACGAGAGTTACAAGGACTTCGTAGCCGGGCTGCAGAAAGATATCCTCGCCGCCGTTTCCGCGCGTCCCCGCAAGGCGGACCTCGACTACTTCACCGGCAAGATTTTCAAGACCGCGATGGGCGAAGTCGCGGTCACGCCCGCCCTGGCGAAAGTAATCGTGCGCTACCTTGCGAAGCACGACTACACCGACGCGCAGACCGACCAGATCACGCAGACCTATCACACTGCAAAATCGGAAGGCACGATAGCCGCGTTGCCTGGCGAATTGGAGCCTTTCAAGACGCAGGTTTTCGAGTTGATCGATGCCGTGTTCAGCGCGGATCAGCTCCCGGATTTCGAGGATGATCGCAAGAGCGCGCTCAATCCTCGCAACGCCAATTTTGAAAAAAAGGAGTTCCAGGAACTTTGGACTCGCATCAACCGACGGGCGATCTACGCGGTGGATTTCCAAACCGACGAACTCGTGACCAAGTGCATCAAGGCACTGGATGCCGAACTGCGGGTGACGCCGTTGCAATACACCGTCATCGCCGGCACTCAGAAGGACGAAGCCGACTACGATACGGTCAAGAAGGGCGAAGCATTTATAGTCATGGAATCCACGACTGAGAAGCTGACCACGTCCGCTCAGTCGGCGGTGAAGTATGACCTGATTGGTAAACTCGCGGAATCGACCCAACTCACTCGCAAAACAATCGCGGCAATGCTCCGGGGGGTCAATTTGGCGGTGTTCAATCAATACAAAACGAACCCCGAGGATTTCATGCTCAAGGCCGGCACGCTCATCAATGAGCAGAAGGCGACGGTCATTGTCGAACACCTGACCTACAGCCCGCTGGAAGAGACCTACGGCGTCGATATCTTCACTCAGGAAAAGCAGGACCTGAGCAAAGGATTCAAAGCGAAGCGGCACATCCTGGATTACGTTTTTACCGATTCCGGCACAGAGCGGACCTTTGTTGGCGAACTTGATGCCAGCACGGAAGTCGTGGTGTATGCGAAGCTCCCAAAGAGTTTTCAGATCCCGACCCCTGTTGGTAACTACAGCCCAGATTGGGCCATCGCGTTTGAGGCCGGCCGGGTGAAGCACATCTACTTTGTCGCTGAGACAAAGGGCTCGATGTCCACCATGCAGCTAAAGGAAATCGAAAAATCGAAGATCGCCTGCGCCCGAAAGTTTTTCGCCAAAATCACCACCGACCAAGTAAAATACGAAATGGTGAATAGCTACGGAAAGCTGATGGAGCTGGTGAAGTGACGCCGTTGGTGACGATTTCAACAAATCGCGTCGCGTAGGCTCAGGGCCGCATTCCTTGGCTCGGCTTCTCAGATAAATTTGCGGCGATGCGTTGATTGCTCACTCGGCGCTCGGTTGCGCCTCTCAATAGAGCCTCCGCGATGGTCGCCTCGCCGGATTCAACGAAAGCTTTCACCTCGTGCTTTGTGCGGATGTGGTCAGCCGGCCCCATTTCCTTCACACGGAGGCGCTCGGTGATCAGCCGGACGGCGTCATCTTCCTTGCGGAGGGCGAGCAGGGTTTGGACGGTGATTTCAGAGCTCTTTTGGGGGTTCATCGAACGAAATTCAATTATACGAGATTAGCGCGGCCGGAGGGAGACTTTTTTGAAGCCATTCGTGCAGTGGCGCACAACGGCGGTGTGGTCGGGCAGGCTCCGGAACTCGTGCGGCTTGATCCGATACTCCTCCACCCGCTGATACGTGTGGGCCGTATGGTCCAAATGCACGGTCCGCGTGGCACGCTCAACCCAGTGTTTACCCAGCGCATTCGCACACCGGAGAGCGTCCGCCTCGGACGCGGCCCGATACATCACGAGGTTCTTAAGATTGAGGGCCAGAACCTCTGCTTGTTCCTTGGTTTGAGGCGGAATCAACGACTCGAAGGCCTGCGCGGACACGACCAACATGAGCATGCAATCGCGGAGACGGTCGATGACGTTGAAGTCGCTGGTGCCGTCGTGGCTGGCGGTGATGGCGTTCTGGAACTCGTCGCCGACGTAAACGAGCTGGTTCAGCGCATACTTCTGCCAAGGGGGTAGCGCGTAGCGCCGGAGGGCGTGCCGGTAGAGGAGAAGCTTGATGACGGTGAACACATATTGCCGCTCCGTGGTGTAGTCCTGGGGCACGTCGATGCAGAAGATTTTGCCCTTATCGACGTCGGCCATCGTGCAGGTGTCGGGCTCGTTGGAGCTGAAAATTTCAGCGATCTCGGCGGTGCCGAGGTATTCGAGGTAGTTCTGGGAAGTGCCGATCTCGCCCGCCCGCTGCTCCTTCGCCTCATGCTTCAGGTAGGTTTGCTCCAAGGTCTCGGCGAGGCGAATACGGCGCTCGGTCGGCTCCAGTTCCGTGAGCTTCTCCAACGCCGCCTTCAACTCCCGTTCCGAGGTCAGCAGGTCGTAGGCGTTGGTCGCGGTCGTAGGCCGGCCAATGTCGGCGAGCAATTCAAAGGCCCGCCCGATGTGGGCGGCGCCTTTCACTTTGAAGAAGCCTTTTTCATCTTTCGGATTCAGGGCGGCGGCCGTATCGACCAAAATCCGCGCCCGGGTCGTGAACGGCAACCGGGCGTCGCCCGTGACATTCAGACGGTGGATCGCCTTGCCGGGCTCCCCGACCAACCGCGGACGAAGGCGGATGATGTCGTGCTCGCGGCCATACTTCTTCGCGAGCCATTCGAGGTAAAACCACTCGTCGCCCTTGTTCGCCATGACCACGCCGCCGAGCGTCGGATTGCGCCGCATCAGGTCGGCAAGCAGGCCGTTCATACCCGAGGTTTTTCCGGAACCGGTGTCACCGGAGAAGAAGAAGTGCCGGTTGGCCTTGTCCCGCGTCCACCTGAATCCGGCAAACGCCAGCACGATTTGCCACCGGTCCGCCACCACCTTGCCAGCGGGGTCGCGCACGTAGCGGCGATGGTCCGCATAGTAGAATAATCCGCCCGCCAGCGCGCAGAGAATGGCCCCGACAACGTATCCCCAAGGGGAGGGCAACCGGCTCGCCCCGAAAAGACCGGAGGCGGAGATCGCGATGGCAAAAGGCAGCGCCAGCGGGAGGCGCAGCCCCGGTTCGTTGTGGCGGAGATTGCGCTTAATCAGCCATCCCGCGATGCCGAGAAACAGGGCAGAAACTGCGAACGCAGCTACCGTGATGGCCTGCGGATCGTGCAGCCATTGGCGCATCAAAACGTGAGGTGCGGGGAGCGTTTTCATCACCGATCGTGCGGAAAACGAAGCGCGCTTTCGCCGAATCCGCGAGGCGGCGACCCTACCGAAAAAAGGGTAGTTCGGCCGGTCTCGCGCGCGTTTGGCCGATCCTTGGAGGCTCGACGGCCCGATCCCAACGAACTCGTTAGGGTATTGCGTCTGTGGCCAAACAAGCGCGGGGGATTTTCGCCGACCTTCCCAGCTCATCGTAGCCGCTGATGTTCGCCCACGAAGCGAAGGACTACCGTGCGACCGGTAGGCCCGCTCCCCCGGAATCGGGAGGGGCGCTCCGTTGAGGTGGGAGACGTGTTCGGGCGTGATGATGGCATGATCACCGTCGGAGTCATTCGCAACGGAGCCACCTACCTTTCGCATCACCTGCGGAAGAACGATTACTGGTCGGAAGGCGAAAAAGAGGTGCGCGGCGAGTGGATCGGTGAAGGTGCCCGGGCGCTCGGGCTAACGGGACTGGTCACCGACAAACCATTCGAGGCCCTGCGGCAGAATCGGCACGCGCGGACCGGCGAAGCGCTCACCGCCCGGGATCAGGCCAATCGGGTCGCGTTCTTCGATGTGCAACTCTCCGCGCCGAAGGACGTCAGTGTGCTGGCAATGGTTGGCGGCGATGAACGGGTCCGCGAAGCGTTCATGGAATCCGTGAAAACGGCGCTCGCCGAAATGGAGCGGTTCACGGCGGTGCGTGAGCGTCGCGGCGAAGCGGCCGGAACGGAGGCCTTCCGCCTCACGGGGAATTTCGTCGGGGCGCTGTTCTTCCATGACGCGAGTCGCGACCTCGATCCGCAGTTGCATGGGCACGCGGTGTTCGCGAATGCGACGTGGGACGCCGCGCGCAACGAATGGCTCGCGCTGCAACCGGTCGAGATGCTGCGCGCCTCGGCATATCTACGGCAGGTCATGTATCGCGAGCTGGCCTCGCGGCTGCGGTCGCTGGGCTATGAACCGTATGAAATGAATTCGAAGGGCTTCGCCGTGCGTGGGGTCGAGCACCTGCGCGAGCGCTTCTCGAAGCGCACCCGGCAGGTGCAACGCCTGGCGGAGGAGTTCGCGGCGAACAAGGGGCGCAAGCCGACGAAGCGGGAGGTCGAGATTCTCGTCCGCGAATCGCGCGAGGACAAACTCACCGAAATCTCCACACCGGCGGTGCGAGCGAAGCAACGCGCGGAGTTGAACGCCGATGAAGCACGCGCCCTCGACGGTCTTGTCCGCGCCGCACGCCAACAAGCACCGCGGATGCAATGGTCGCACGGCAATGCGCGGTCGGTCCTCGAAGCGGCGCTGCGCCATGTTTACGAGCGCAGCAGTGTCGTCCGCGAGGGTGAGGTGCTGAATGCCGCGCTCGAACTGCACCCGGATTTCTACCGCTGGCGCGAGCTGCGCGCGGCGCTCGAAGTCCACCCGGATGCGATTCGTAAGGACGGCGAGATGAGCCTGCGGCCCATCCGACGGGAGGAGGACGCGGCGGTCCAGCGCGTGCGCGCCGGTCGCAACCAGCGCTTCCCGTTGGGCGAACCGACGCAGCTTCCGCCAGAACTGACCGCCGGCCAGCGTTCGGCCGCGACCGCGCTGCTCGAAAGCCGGGACTTTCTGAGCGTCCTGATCGGCGACGCCGGCACGGGCAAGACGACCGTGTTGACCGCCATCGAACGCGCGCACCTCGGGGCCGGCGGCACTCGTTTCCTCCCGCTCGCCCCGACCACCCGGGCGCGGGATGCCCTGCTGGCTAGTGGCCTCGAACAAGCGGACACGGTGCAACGCTTCCTTGTCAGCGAAACGATGCAGGCGCAGGCGGCCGGCCGGGTCGTATTGATCGACGAAGCCGGGCTCCTTTCGACGCAGCAACTGGATCAGGTCACGCGGATCGCGACCGAGGTCCGTGCGCGGCTGCTGCTCGTGGGTGACACGAAGCAGCATTACAGTGTGCAGCGGGGTGACGCGCTCCGAAACATCATCCGGCATTCCGGCACGCCGGTTGTGCGGCTCGCCGAAGTCCTGCGCCAGCGCAACGAGGCGGACCGGCGCTTCAGCCGCCTCCTCGCCACCGGTGCCGTCGCCGAGGCCTTCGGCTTTGCCGACCGGCGCGGCTTGATCCGTGAGTCGGCGGACGACAACGCCATGTTTGCCCAGGCGGCAGAGCACTACGTGAGCAATCGGGTGCGGGGCATCGAAACGCTCGTGGTGATTCCGTTCTGGGAGGAAATCGAGCGCTTCAATGCGCAGGTGCGGCCCGCGCTCCGTCAGGCGGGCCTGCTGGGCGAAGCGGAGGTCACGCGCGAGGCCGTGAAACCACTCACGTGGACGGAGGAGCAGAAGATCCATTGGGACCTATACCGCCCCGGCGACCGGCTGCTGTTCGCGCGGGATACGCGCTTCTTCAAGCGAGGCGTCGCGGCTGAGGTCATCGCCGTTCTGCCCGATGGTCTGCGGGTGCGCGGTCCCAAGGGCCGCGAGGCGAAGATCACCCGCAAGCAGCGGGCGGCGTTCGAAGTGGGCCGGGCGCAATCGCTCGCCGTGTCCGTGGGCGACCGGCTCTTGATTCGCGGGCGGGAAGACGACGCGGGCTTTGCGAACGGCGATTTCAAGGAGGTGGCGAAGGTCGATCCGGAGGCGGATCGCATCGTGTTCACCGATGGGCGGGAGCTGCCGCGCACGTTTGCCGCGTGGACCTACGGTCACGCGCTCACGTCCTACCGCTCGCAGGGCAGCACGTCGGAGGAGTCATTGCTGGTGTTGGGTGAAGTCGCCATGCGGGCGCTGGCCCGTCGCCAATTCTACGTCGGCAACACCCGCTATCGTGGCGCTCATGCCATTTATCTTTCCAACAAGGCGGAAATTCTGAGCCGGTTGGCCCGGCCCGACCCGGGCCGGGAACTGGCCACGGAGTTCATGGCCCGGCATCGGCTCACGCTCGATGAGCGACTTGCCCCCCAAGTCACACGCGGCCTGCGGGCCGGCGTGCGGGAAGCCTGGCACAGCACCGTCAGGAAGTTGCGCGGGCTCGCAACGGCTCAGGGTGAAGGGAGGAGAGCCTGATGGAACGCGCTCCGCTCAGGAAACCGAAGTTGTATTTCGATACGGGCGCGAACCCGAGCCATGTTACGTTCGACGATGGCAAGGATCAGCGCCGGAATCTGCCGTGGATGCACTATGTCGAGGCGCGCTGGGACTACGCTGAACCGGAAACGATCAAGATCGAGATCGGCGATTGGCTGGTGATCGTGCGCGGCCACAACCTCGCGCCCCTGTTCCTGGCGATTGAGGAACATACCTTGGCGCGCGTGCGCGCGCAACCGGAGCTGCAAGCGGACCGTGAGCACGAAGCCGATACGTTTGCCGTCGAGATTCGGTTTACGAAGCCCCCGGCGAATCCCTTCGGGAAGAGACCACCCGTGCAGCTCGAACTGGACACGGGGTAGCGCTCGGCAGCCGCCTCTCTACAATCGGTTCTCCATAACTCTATAGTGGACCGGTTTCCGGTTCCATTGGTTGTCCTACCCTTTTTTCGGTAGGGCCGGTTCCTTGCGGCGAAATCCGGCTTGGTCCTTTTGGAGGCCAGCCCGGCTTCTCCGCTGTTCACCGGCGGAGAAACACCGGGCGGGATTCGGCCCCCACAAGCGCCGGCATCTAAAACGGAGAGCAACATGACAACCTTGGTCCACCTTACGCCCTATGTGGCGTTCAGTCTCGGTGTGGCGATGATGATGAGGGCGCTGCACCTGTATTCGGAAAGCCGGCCGCAGACGCCGGTCAGTTCGTGGCAAAAACTGGCGGTGTGGTTCGGGGCCATGCTGGCCTGGCCAACGCTGGCCCACGCGCAAGCGGTCGATCTGCGCACCGCCACAGAGGCGGGCAACGCGATCATCATGTATCTGAGCGGGACGTTCGCCGCGGTCGGCATCGTGGCGGCCGGTGTCGCCATGATGATGGGCCGGCAGTCCATCGCGAAATGGGCCTTCGCGGGCGCCATGGTGAGCGGGCTCGCCTTCGCCATCGTGCGCACGATGTGGAGCAACATGGGGATCGAAGCCTCCAACGTCGGCACCTTCTCGCCCTGATCGAAACCGGCCCCGCCCCCCATGCACTCGACGCATCTCAACGAGCACGACGCCAATCAGGGCGCACAGTCCTCCGGCGAGTTCCTCGGCATGACCGGGAACTCCGGCTGGTATCTGCTGGGCTCCGGAGGCGCAACGATCCTGATGGTGATCCTCCTCTGGGGGATCTTCGGGGTATCGCTGCTGTTGTGCCTGCTGGTGGGCGTCGTGCTCTGCGCGCTGTCGGTCACGTATGTATTCACGCTGAAAAACAACAAGCCGGAGCACTACGATACCGATTTCTTCGAATCCGCGTTGGTTGAGTCGGGACTGCTCTCCTTCCAATTCGGCCCGCGTGCGCGGCGGCCGGCGAATCCCTTCGCTGCCGCCGGGTCGCCGCTGGCCCCTGAGGTGGACGCGCACGAGCCGGCGGTGCGCCCGCACCGGGCGGGCCCCGGAATGGCCCGTCATTCCGGCGCGAACGCCCGCCCGGTTGGGGAGATGACCGGCCACAAGGACGCCGAACAGAAGAAGCGTGTGCAACCCGTGGTGGCACGCGCCGACTATGATCGGTTGCAGGAGCAACTCACGGTCACGGAGGACATGCTGGAAGAAGCGTTGGCAGAACGTGGGGAGGAAGTCGCATGAGAACCGAACCCGCAGACGGCTACTTTGGCGAAGGCATGATTGTCTTCGAAGGCCTCCATCGCGGCGGTTTCATCGCGCGTGGATTTGAGGTCATCGCCCCCGACTTGGAACATGCCGATCCGGTCCATCACAACGCATTCGAGTCCGACCTGGTCGCGCTGCTGTCGGTGCTGAAACCCGGTTGGCGGATGCAGGTGCAGTGGACGAACGATTCCGACTTCCGGAAGCCGCTCCAACGCTACCGAGAGGACACGGCCACGCTCGCGACCAACGAATGGAGCAAGCGCCAGCGCAACGAGCGGTTCGTGCGTTACTGGCGCATGGTCGAGTCTGGCGCTCTCCGGCGGGAGCGTCTCCGCCTGTATTTCACGACGCCGGTCGATGCGGCGGTGCTCGGCAAGAACGCCGGCCGACTCACCCGGGAGGCGCTGCTTGGCACCTATGCCGAGCAGTTCAATCAAATCGGGCAGTTCTTGCAGGCGCTCTTTGGTGGGAGCGGCGGTCAGGTGCGACCGATGACCGATGCCGATCACTTCCTGCACTACCTGGAGTTTCTCAATCCGTCGCTGCCGGAGCAGAAAATCACTGATCCGCTGGAGTTCTTCGATCCCCAGAAATCCATTCAGGAAAACTGCTGGCTCGGCGAAGGCCGCCCGCTGGAGAAGCCCGACACCGGCTTCTACCTCGATGGCTGTTACCACGGGATGCTGGTGCTCAAGTCGCTGCCGAAGCGGACCCGCCCGAGCCTCGCCTACCTCCTGACGAAGCTCGGCTTCCGGGACTACGCTATCACCGTCAACGTCGAGTCGGTCGATGTCGAAGAGCTGATCGAGAAAGAGCAGAAGGAGCTGAACCGCGTCGAAGGCGACTATGAGAGCCTGAAGAAGGTGAAGCTCCTCGCGGCGATGCGGACGAAGGCCGCGAAGATCGCCCGCTACAGCAACGGCGACAGCTCGCCCTACCGCATCCAGTATATCATCCGCGCGTGGGATCGGAATCGGGAAGACCTGCGGGCGAAGCTGACCGCGCTCAAGGCTGCGGTCGGCAGCATGGAGCGGGCGCAGGCTTATGAGCCCGCCCTCGAACCCTCCGCGCGAAATTTCTTTTACTGCACGTGGCCCGGCTGGTCGTTCAGTCGCTACGATTCGCTCTGGCATGACTACGACGACGCGCTCGTCGCGAACATCCTGCCGTTCTCGTCAACGCCGGTGGGTCACCTCGATCAGGCGGAGTTCATTTTCGAAGGCCCCAACGGCAACCTTGTCGGCGGACGGACGTTTGTCGGCGAGGGCAACAACCAGACGCCGCAAAACGCGGTTGTCATCGGGACCACGGGTTCCGGCAAGAGCGTCAACGTCATTGATATTCTGACACAGACGGAACCGTTCTACGCCTACACGATGATCGTGGAGGAAGGTGAGTCCTACACCACCTACGCCAAGACGGTCGATCCGGCCGCAGAGCCGATCATCGTCCAGGCGAACGGCAAGCTGACCATGAACTACCTCGATACGCGGGGCCTGCCGCTATCCGGGTTGCACCTCAGCGCGGCGGCGGCACTCCCGATGCTCATGGTCGGGCAGTCGAAAGACGAAGACCGCAACAAGCTCCGGCAGGCGCTCCTGGCGAACGCCATCGGCCGCCTCTACGAGGATTTCGCGCGGTGGTATTTCAATCGTCACCCCGAGGAAACGGCGGCCATGGCGCGGCGGGCCTACGCCCTTGACCTGTATCGCCGGACCCGGATGGGGCCGCAGGCGACCGGGCTCGATGCGTTCCTCGAGTTTGCTGAATGGGAGCAACGTCGGGGAGATGAAGCGTCGGCCTTTGCGGCTTCAGCCGACGAAGGCGACGTGATCCGTTTCGCGAAGGACGGTGCAGGTGGGCAGCAAATCCGGGACCTCGTGTTCGCCCGGCTCACCCCCGCCGAGATGCCGCAACATGGCCAGTTGCAGGAGCTGCTTTCCGCCGAGGCCGCCGGGCCGCACGCCGAGGAAATGCGCTACCTCGCCACGCTCCTGGAGCCGTGGTCGTCGGGTGGCAGCTACGGTGAACTCTTCGATGGGGTCTCGAACGTATCGCTCACGGGCAAGATCGCGCACTTTGAACTCGGCTATATCCCGGAGTCGGCGGAGGAACTCAAAGCGGCGGCGGCCTTCCTGATCGCGAACTATGCCCGCTCGCACATGATGCGGCTGCCGCGCGCGCTGCGGAAGCGGAACATCTTTGAGGAAGTTGCGCGCTTCTCGCTCGTGCCGTCCGGCAAGAAAGTGCTGCGCGAGTCCTACCAGCAGCTCCGCAAATACAATGTCTGGAACGTCGCGACCGTTCAGAATTACGAGCAGTTCAAATCGTCCGACATCCGGGGTGCCGTCCTGGGCAACAGCCGCATCCTGTTCCTACTCCGCCAGAGCGACCGGTCAGACATCGAGGACCTGAGCCGGGATTTTCCGATCCCGGATGCAACGAAGGATGCCGTCATGAGTCACCCCGAACCGGAGAAGCTGGTCGGGACCAAGTATTCGCAGTTCACCTATTACCACACCGACGAGCGCCGCCCTTTGATCGTGACGATGCGTAACGTCGCCTCGCGCGAAATGCTCTACTGCGCGTCGAGCTCGGGCGCGCATTTCGATCAGCGCGAAAAGGCACTGCGCGGAAACGGCAACGTGGTGGACGCCATCATCGCCAACGCCTGAAGCCATGAAAACCAACGAGGAGATCCAACGCGAAGCGCAGCGAATGGTGGTGCTCGGTCGCAGCTATCGGGACGAGCATCGCGGCACCGCCGCCGAGGTCGTGCCATTACCGCGCGTGTTGGTGCAGCTTCCCGATGTGCAGGTCACACGCAAAGCCGAGACCGGCGCGCCGGGTTCGGAATCGCAGCGCGTGAACCGTCACCGGCACATCGAGGCCGCCTTTGAAGATGACGCTCTGATCTTCCGACTCATGGAGCGGGAGACGGCAACGGGAGAAGCTGCGACCATCGTGCGGTCCGGTGAGCCAACCGAGGTCATGGTCAGCCGCTCCGGGTTCGATCTACTTCACGCGGGATATGAGATGGTCGAGGAAGACCGCTTGTTCGAACGCCTCGCTCCCTACGCGGAGCGCATTGAGGAACGGGTCGGCCGCGATCCGTTGGATGAGCGTGAGGTCGCCGAAGTCGAGGCGGTCCTCGAAACCCATCTGCTCCTGCCGTCCGACCGCCTGCGGATGAAGGCAGACATTGTTGAATTTCTCGAAGGGCGGTTGGAGGCGGGTGTCTTCATCGCCCACGCCATTGACCGGCTGTGTGCGCGCGAGGGCCAGCGTCAGGGCCACGCGCAACGTCACGAACTCAAACTCACGATCAACGAATCCTGATTCTCAACCCAAGGCTACCCATGCAACGATTCTTAGACAGTCTCTCGTTCTCGCAGCCGTATCTGGTCGGCCTGCTGTTCATGGTGGTGGTTGTCTTCTTCATGCCTGGCTGCGCTACCGCAAGCGCCGACTCGGCCGGGCGCACGCGTAACTTTGCCACGACCGCCGCCACGACCGCGGGCGGGGCTTACATCGGCGCCCGCGAGGGCGACGACAAAGCCAAGAACGCCGCCGTCGGTGCGGCGGCAGGCTTCGTGGTCGGTGAGACCATCAATTACTTCAATAATAAGGCCCAGCGTGAGGCATTTCTGGCCGGCTACGAAAAGGGCCAGTCGAACGCGGTGAAACAGCAATACTGGATCGCTCGCGACAACCAGCGCCCGTCGCTCGACGACGGTTACGAGGAGACCTACTACGAAATCGACGTGCCCCAAACGGATCGTAATGGGGTGCGACGCGAACCGACCAAGCGAGTCATTCGCGTGGTCATGCCGAAGGAGGAAACCGGCTCATGAAAACGACGCTACTTTTGGCCTCGGTGCTGACAATGGGCGCTAGTTCAGGCCTCGCGCAATGGGCGGTGATTGATGCCGCGAACCTCCAGCAAAGCGCCGTGAATTACGCCACGATGGTGGAGCAGTTGGCGAATCAGGCCACGCAGATTACCAATCAGGTTCGGCAGATTCAGCAGTTCGAAACCCAGCTCAAGCGCATGGGCGACATGGCCAACGTGAAGGATCTCGTCGGCTTCGCGGAGTTCCGTGCCGACCTGAGCCTCCCGACACAGGTTAAGACCTGGGCGCAGGGCATCGCCCGTGTTGATGGCCGGGGCCTATTTGGCGACACCCGGGGCGGCATCTTCCGTGAAGTCCGGGCGGACTTCCGCGATTTCGATGGTGCCGTGGTCGAACGTGACCCGACCGTTTACAAAGAGTCTCATGACATGGCTGTCACGGTGGATGAGTTCAAAGCGGTGCAGAACGACGTTTACACGCGCCGTGAGGACTTGAAGCGGGCTATCGCTCGCACCAGCGAAGCACTGCAAGCCGCTGAAACAGAAGCCGAACAGAAGAAATTGGAGGCGGTGCTGAATGCTCAGTATGGCCAGCTCACAGCCGTGGATGCGGAAGTCGCGCTGAGTGCCGCGCAGGTGCAGGTCAAAGCGGCCGAGGCAACGGCCATGACCAATGCCCAGACCGAAGCCGATGCCGAGGCCAGGCGTCGGCTGGCTCAGCAGGAAGCCCGTAAGCTATCGGCGGCGTTCAAACCGCGTTACGAGACTATGCTCCAGTATGTTATTGAAAAACCTTTCACACGCTGACGGCGAACCGCCTCGGGAAAATTCGGTCAAAACCCAGCTATGAAAACGCGACTAAACATGGGAGTATTCCTGATAGCGCTTTTGCTACTGGTGGGTTGTGTGGACCGGGAGGCCGAAGCCCGGCGGGCGCGTGAGGAAGCAGAAGCCAAAGCACGCGCGGAGGCCGCGCGCAAGGAGATGAACGCCCTGCCGAAGGCATTCAAATCGCCCGACTTCTTCAAGCTCAACGAACCAGCCCAAAAAGCAGCACCCGAGCCGGCGCCAGCCCCTGAAAAGAAGCAGAATCCCTGAGCATCAATGCCATGCTGACGTTGGCCACCATCCTTCCACCTTCATATTTCGACGGCTTGTCGTCGTTGTGGGGCGGATGCGCCTATATCGGCAGCGCTATCGTGGCGATTGGTCTGGTTTTCAGCACCGTGCGCGGCCGGCCGGATGCCGGGGAGTTCATTTGGCTGCTCTCCAAAGTATTCCTGATCGGCATTAGCACGCTCTTTATCAGGGAGTGGCTCATGCGGCTCAGTGATATCATCTTCGCCTTTGGGGCCATGATGGGAGTGGACCCGACTGCCGTGGATGAGCGCTTTGTCACGTTCATCGCTGGGACCAAAGCGACGGAACCGGATTCCAGTATGTGGGACATCATCTGGGGGACCAAATCCATCGGAACCGCGATCTGCTACGCTTTGCTTTGGCTGTTCGGATGGATGTCCTGGGGCGTTCAGTATGTCGTGAAACTGGTTGGTGGAGTCCTGCTCACCGCAGGATGGGCGTTGAGCCCGATCTTCCTCTCCTTTTTCATGCTCAAGCCGATGGCGGGCGTCGCTCAGAAGTATGTCGTCGGATTGGTGGCCTTGGTCTGCTGGCCATTCGGTTGGGTAATCGCAGCGGTTGTCACAAACGCGATGCTCGAAGCGGCGGCAACGGCTAGTCTTGTTCCGGTGTTTGTCGTGGGCGCACCAATCGCGGCACCCGCACTTACGGTGTTGCTGATCGGTTCGTGGATGCTTCTCAGCTCCGCGCTCGCACCGTGGATCAGCACCAAGATATTGCTCATGGGAGCCAACCCTGCGGTGGCGTTCGCCCAGGGGGTTGGTGGCGTGGCGCAGGCTGCTTTCACCGGCGGTGTCGGAGCGGCCGTCGCTGCCGCAACAGGTGGAGCCGGTGCGGGTGGAGTGATCGCGGCGGCGGCAGGCGGAGCAGCTGCTGCCGGGACCGAGTCCACGGTCCGCGGTGGAGGTTCGCCCCGAGTCACCGGAACTGCGGTCGGCGGGCTGTCGGGCTTCTACGCGGGCTCCTTCATGCGGCGCCATGCGGCAGCCGCAGAAGAGACCGCCTCTGCTCAAAGGCAGCACGCCCAAGCCACAGAGAATTTCGCTGAGCAGTTCTCGGCCGAAGCCAATCGCAGACGGGCCGGCCGTAGCGGATTCGGGCGTCAACCTCACAACGAAGATCCCAACCAAGCAGCCATCGACATCGATTCCCATGCCAAATCCTAGCCAAAGAATTGCCGCTGCCTCGAAAGACTCGATCAATTCGATGCGGCGTATCGCAGTCGCACAGAAGAAGGTCGCCGATGTGCTACTCGACGGCTTGCGCTGCGACGAGCCGGTTGGCCCAGAGGCTGAGCGTCCGCTCAAGAACGTGACGCCTGAGAAAACGAACCCACCTCGGAGGTAATCACCATGGTCGCCAACGCCGAAACCGCATCCGCGCCCGCTTCCCGCGTTGCGCCGCAGTTCGGGAAACCGAAATCATCCCTGCTGGCGATTTTCGACCGGCAACGTCGTCAGTCATTGATCTGGTTCTTCATCGCCGTCCTGGCGTGGGTCTGGGCGGTGTGGGACCGTCATCAACTCGTCGAGCAACTGACTCGCAAGCGCGAGGTGGTCATGATCGACAGCCTTGGCACCTACTACGTGTCGCCGGTGGTGGACATTCAGGAGGCGAAAGACCTGCACGCGATGCAGACCAAGCTCGCGTGCAAGGCGCTCTTCGAGCGCAACCCGGCAGGCTTGGACAATCCAGAATTGTTCAAACAACTATTCCTCCGCGAAGCGGCACAGACCGCACAAGCTTCGCTCAACCGGACCAAGCCCGAATTCGAAGCCAAATCCCTTCATCAGAAAGTGGAGGTCGGCGTGCCTGAGATACTGAGCACGCGCGACAACGCCTTCTACACGTCGGCCGACGTCCAACTGATCCGCGTCGGTTCCTACCAGGGAGCCCCGATCACGGAGGTGCTCCGCTATCGGGTAAAATTCAAGTTCCTGGTCAACCCGGACCTGACCCGCAACGGACGGTTTCCGACGGCGGTCGCCGCGTTTCAAGTGGAGCCCATCAAGACGTGAGGACGTGCCATGTTGAAATCCCTTTCACTTTTCATCGGTCTCGCCTCGGCGCTCGCGGCGCAGACGATTCGCGAGGCCAGGCTTGATCCGAAGCAGGCGGTGGACCTGCCGGTGTCCCGTGAGGTCACCACCGTCATGTTTCCCGGTCCGCTCACCGCCGTGGCGGGAGCGGACATGTTAATCGAGGGCGGTAGGCAATCGGTGGAGGTCGAAGAGGGGACACCCCTGAGATTTCATGTCTCCCATGCGCCCGGATCGAATTTTATCCTCGTCCGCAGTCTCCAGCCCGACGCCGCCGCGAGATTGACCGCGATCTACGATGGCTCGGCCTACGTGCTCAACCTTCGCACGGTCGCGGCAGATTCAACCGCGAGCGTGATTTTCCAGCCTGTGACGCAGGTGGCGGCGGTCCGCGTGGACACCCCACCGGAGCCCGTGAAGTTCTCGCCCCGCATCGGACTCAGCCTGTTGGACCGGGCGCGGGCCTATCCCGTATTGGCGAAGTCGCTGCCGAAGGCAGTCGAGGGCGTCACGCTCCGGGCACAGAATCGAAAGGTCGAGTTGCCCGACCTTGAGGTGACCGTGCAGGAGGTCTATCGCTTCTCCAAGGAGGACGCGGTGGTGTTCTTGCTGCGACTGAAGAACACCACGGATCGAATCCTCGATCTTGCCCCGAGCACGTTGGCGGCCCGCGTCGCCAACGAGAAATACGAGCAGTCCATCGCCAACGGTCCGCGCAGCCTCTCTCCTGGCGAGAGCGCCGACGCGGAGTTCGCCGTCGTCGGCATGCCGGATGGCACGCGCAACGATCTCAGCGCGGACAATGCGTTCACCATTCTGGTCAACACCTCGCGACGTGAGGATGTCGCGACAACAGAGCCCACGGCACCGGCAGCAACGGAGGCACCGAAGTCATGAACCCGCGCAACATCGGTAATTTCTTCAAGAGCAAGTTCGGGTTGTTCATCGTGTTCGTCGTCGTGCTGTTTTCCGGTCTGGCGATTTACGGACGCCAGCAATCGCAGGAACGCGAGGCGGCGAAGCTCGCCGCGCAGAGCACGAAGAAGGTCGAACTCGGTCAGGTGCGGGTGCCGTTGGATCAAGGCCTCGAAAGCGGGCTGCCGCAGCAAGCGCGTCCGCAGGTGGTTGCCCAGGCAGGCGAGCCCACCACCTCCGGCGGTATCGTGCCCTTTCGTCCGGCGTCACCCGGGACCACGGTTGCGGGGAATCAGAAAGCACACACGGCGACCCCGCCGGCAGAGCCGAAGCCGCGCAAGGTTCGTTACACCTCGCTGCTCGCGTCCTATGAGGCACCTCCGGCTCGGCTGGAGCGCGCGGTTCCGCCACCGCCAGAAAGGTTCATGCCGTTCGGCACGCTCTTGAAGTGCAAACTCGTGAACACGATCGACAGCGCGAATCTGGAGACGCCGGTCATCGCGGTCCTGCTCGAAGACGTTTGGCAGAACGGCAAGAAGGTCATTCCAGCCAATACGCTCGTGCACGGCACCGCGCGCGCCGGTCGGCTGCGCGACCGGGTGAACGCATCCGGCACCTGGCGTTTCGTCTGGCAGGATGGCCGTGAGCTGGCGTTCAACGGCGTGGCGCTGGATCGCGAATACGAACACGACATTGACGGCTACGGAATCACCGATGGGTCCGGCGGCATCAAAGGCCGCCTGATGGCGACGGATGACTTGCAGGAATTGAAGGTGCTGGCGTCCGCCGCGCTCAGCGGTTTTGCGCGTGGCACGCAGGACCGGACGCAGACCGCCTTGGGGACGACTATCACCGGCTCGGTCTCCAACGGTGTGCGCGAAGGCGTTGGCGACGTGTTCGATCTCTACGCGAAGCGCACACTGAAGGACATCGAGGATAACGGCTACTTCGTCCGCGTGGCGGCCGGTAAGGAATTCTACGTTTACGTTCTCGAGTCGGTCGATCCGCAGAAGGCGAGCGTGGCGGGGGTGAAATCCCCTCAGCCCGCGCCACCTGAACCCGTGGCTCCTCGGCCAGCTCCTCAACACCCATCACAAGGATAACTATGCGAACCCTCTGGTATATTCTTCCTGCGGTTCTCTTCGCCGGTTGCGCGACCAAGCAGCCCGTCGCGATCCAGCCGCCCCCGGTCGCGCCCGTGGCCGCCGTCGTTCCGACCAAAGCGGTCGAGACGCGTTACGATGTGCGCGGTTATCGCGAGGCGGCGAACCCCTCAATTCGCCATGAAGCGCACGCCGTTTATCGCCGCACCATCGTTCCGGCGAACGCCACTGAAGACATGGGAACCGTGCCGCGCACGGCCTACGCCCCGGCGAGTCATGCTCCGCTTTCCGGCGACGCCGAACTCGCGGCGGAACTTGCCACGCAAAAGGCCATCACGGCGGAGCTGCGTGCGATGCAGTCCTCGATGGCCGAAACCGAGCGTCGAATGCAGGCTCAGTATGCGCAACTGGTGCGCCAGAGTGCGGAAGCGGCGAAGCTCCGCGAGCAACTGGAGGCTGACCGCAGCCGCCTGCGCTCTGGGGTTCCGCCTGCTGCGTCGGAACCGGTGGCGGCGAATGCCACGGCCCCCACGGAAGCGAAATGGTGAGGGCGCGTCATGAGCATCGCCGCCGAACACCTCAAAAAACTCCGGACCTTGCCGGATCGTCTGAAGGCGGTGCTCACGGGACAGGATACGGCCATCGATTTGGTCGCCGAGCGGCTGCAACACGGCGAGCTTGGACTCACCGTGTCCGGCCGGCCGAAGGCGAGCTTCCTGTTTCTCGGCCCGACCGGTGTCGGCAAGACGGAGCTGACACTGCGCTTCACAGAGGATCTGCTTGGACCGGATCGCGTCGTCCGGCTCGACATGTCGGAATACCAGACGGCGGATCGCCTCGGGTTGTTGCTCGGGACCGCCGATGAGCCGGGCCGGATCGCGGAGGGGTTCGATGCGTGCGCCGGCTGCGGCACGCTGCTTTTCGATGAAATCGAGAAGGCGCATCCGCGGGTCCTGGACGTGCTCCTTCAGTTGCTGGACGCAGCCCGCCTGACGACGGGCCGCAACCGCGTGCTGGATTTCTCGGCGTGGTATGTGGTGCTCACGAGCAACATCGGGGCACAGCGCATCATGACGCTCCGAAAGTCGAAGTATGAGACGATGGAGCGCCTCGTGCGGCAGGATGCGCAGCGGGAACTGCGGCCGGAAATATTCGCCCGCATCACGCTGACTGTGGTGTTCAACAAACTCGACTATGAGGCGCAGTGCGCCATCGCTGCCGGTTTGGTGGAGAAGGAGTGTCGGACGTTGGCCGGACTTGGGTATCGGCTTTCCCTGGAACCATCCGTGCAAGGAATTGTCGTTAGTCGCGGGTATCACGAGCGGCTTGGGGCCAGGCCGATGCGTGATGCCGCCGAGCTTCTGGTTCGGAACGCGCTCGCTCGCGAATTACTGCGCGGGGGCGACGGCTCAGGCCGTCTGCTGCCGCATTCGGATGGAATGAAACTGCACCTGAACCCTGCCGCCTCATAGCCATGCTGCCCAAAACCGCCACGCCACGCATCATGGTTCTGAAGGGCGATAAACTTTACGGGGATTTGATCAGCCGCCATATCAAGGATCTCTGGCGGAACGCGGACGTGCAGGTGTTTCAGCTCGGGTTCGACGCGCTCGATTCTATTCAGGCACGGGTGCCGGACCTGTTCATCACCGGCGTGAAGATCGACGACATGGACGGATTGGAGCACTTGGAGCCGTTCATCGAAACGGCGCTGCCAATCCTCGTGCTCACGTCGCGCAAGGACGCCCGCACCTTCGATCTGCTGCGCAGCATCCGCTACGATGGTCTTTACGATGGACACGCGGAGGGCCTGGAGAATCTGCCCACCGCGTTGCAACAGGTCATCCAGCGTCGGCTCTACGTGAGTCCGACGATGCTGCCGAATCTGAAGCGGCCGAAGAATATCACACTCGATGCGCTCACAGAAAAAGAACAGATGGTGCTCTCAGTCATCGGCGACGGCTCCGATGACCAACAGGCGGCGGACCGGCTCGGGCTTTCGCCTTACACGGTGAACACGCATCGGAAGGCGATCATGGCGAAATTGAAGCTGCACCACAAAGGGCAGCTCATGCTGCACGCACTCCAGCACGGGTATATCTGGGTGTCGGCGCAGCAGATTCAGTATCCCGGATTCCAGCGCCGTCTTCTGGCGACCGCGGGCGTGGCGAAAGCCGCGCCGACGGAGCGTGCCAGTGCGTGAGCTTACGAAGGCGCAAAAAGGGGCCGAAGCCCCTTCGTTCAGTCCTCATAGGGAAGCATGAGCGTGAGGACCGGGGCCGCGGTATCGCCCGGGCCGATGTGCAGTTTCAGGGCGTGCGTTCGCCCGGTGATGATGGCGCTGAACCGGACCAGCTCCGGGTCCGTTGCGCTGCGGATGGCGAGCTTGGCCATGGTGGAGATGTCGTGGCAGAGGCCGGAGACATCCTGGCCGGGCTGTTGCAGCGCCTCCTCGATGATGGCCCACACCGCCGACGTGCAGGCGAAGGGGTATTTCCAGTGTTGGCGGATGGAGTCGGCCTGGCTCAGGTCAACGAGGACGCCGTCCTCGATGGCTTGGGCGCGGGAGTAAGAGTAGATCGTTTCCCCGAACGGATTTTCACAGGACATGGTTTGATGCCGTTCGGCCCGTGGGGCGTGCGTCACATCTTGTGACCTTATCGCCTACTGCCGATTGGCGATTTTCGCCCCACACCCGAAAGTCAAAGCGGTGGACGGAGCGCCGAGGCCGTGTCCTGCGCAGCAGGACCAACGAGGGGGAAGCGGAGTGATTCCGCGTGGTGGAGATCGCGCAGCGATACTACCTTGACCGGGTGTAAAATGGCGAAACCAGCGGCTGGCAGTCGCTAGAAGATTCGAGCGAAGCGAGCGTCGGTTCGATGGTTGTGAGCGGCGCCAAAGGACACAAAAAAGGCGGCCGGGGTTGCCGGCCGCCGTGGTGGCGAGGGTCACTCGCTCTGTTCGGACTTCAGTTCCGCGAGGCGGTCGAAGATGAACGTGTGGGCCTGGTCGGCCAGTTTGGCGACGAGCGGGAGGTCATCACGGCCGAAGCTGTCGGTGTCGTGATAGTTCTTGGCGTCGTCCACGTAGGTCCGGGCGAAGGTCACGTTGTAGAATTTCTTCTGGTCGGCTTCGTTCTCCCACACGGCGGCTTTGATCCGGCCGAGGCGGAAGGTTTTCACCGGCAGCTTGGGGCTGGTGGCGGGCTTGGCAGAAGAGGCGGGTTGAGCGGTCTTGGAGGGCATATAGTTCCTTTTTTGATTTTGAGGAGCGGGATTGCTGTCTCGCCCCAGGGCGGGGGTGCCGGCCGGGACGAGGGGACGGTTGGGGGGATTCCTTTCAAGGAGGACCCGAACGCTCCCTGTCCGCGCAGCGGCGGCGCGGTTGGAGGGGCCGCCAGAGACAGAAATAACGATCCCGGAAAAAAGGACGTGCCGCCCTGGCGGCGTTGCCCGGAAGGACGCGGACCGCTCGCAGCCACGACCGCATGCAGCGCTGCCGGGGTGCTCCATGCTGCCACCGGATCAAAGCGTGGGAGAGTGATGCCGCAGAAATTCCGCTACGGTCTCGCCCGGTCCGGGACGATGCCGAGTCGCGACACCGCCGGCTGTGACGACTCCCGCCGACGAGGCCGTGCCACACGCTCAGCGCGATTCGCGGAGCTGAAGTCCGCAGTGACCTCGCCTGACGGTCGGCCGGTTCCGGCCGCTTTGGGTCCGCAGGCACCGCTCGGTTTGTGGGGAGTCGCATGACTCCACGGTGATGGATCGGCGTGCCTCGCCCGATGCTCGGAGCCTACCGAATCCGGTGTAGGATTCGCCCCGCGATTTCGGCAGGGCCGCTCGATTGAGGATGACGCCGGATGGCGCAGAGATGGATGCAGTGAAACCCAACTCATCCATGAATACGAACCACACGACATCATCAATCACCGGCCCCGACGCGGCAGCGTCGGTGGCGCGGTATCAAATCTATCGGCAGAATCGCGCAGGGCTTTTCCTCCCTGGCTATCGAACCGACTCGGCGCCGGAGGCGGTCGAGGCGTTCCTGAATCAGGCTCCGGCCTTCGAAGGCAGCGGCGTTCGCCTCCTCGATCACCACGATCAGCGCATGGTTGCGTCGGTGGAGTGGCGCACGGAGAAAACCGACTTCGGCTTCCCCGTGCACCGCCGCGCGAACCGGTTTCATGACACGATGATCGAGCAACTCGCAGGCGAGGTGCAGGCGCGCGCAGCCATGCGCATGGAACTCCGTCATGAGGCCACTCTGACCGTGAGCGTCTGAACCCGACTCAATCTCAACCGAAACGAAGAATCATGAACGCGACCCTTCCTTCTCCCGCCGCTGCCGTGACTGGCGAATCCCCGAAACCGGAATGGCTCCGTCTGCCGGCTCCTGGTGCCCGTTGCCGATTTACCGGGCTGTCCCGGAGCACCCTCAACGAACTCACGATCCCCGGCCCGGCCAACGACGGAACCCCGCCCGTCAAAAGCGTCGTCCTCCGCAAGCGGGGTGCGCTCCGGGGCATCCGGCTGATCAGCTACGACAGCCTGATGGGTTATCTCAACGAATTGGCCTGAAGTTGTTTATGGACAAATTCCCCCTGAGAACCCCCGTATCCCCATGGCGGGGTTTTCGCCTTGAGTCATTGTTACGTATTCACACCATAAGCGAGGAAGTGAAAATAGAACGTAACACCGTGACCCTCCTCAAGGCTGCCGGCGACCACGCCAGCCGTCTGGGGGTGTTTCGTGCGCGCGACATGGTCGTGGCCGGCTATCCTCGCGAGTATCTGCGTCGGCTGGTGAGCCAGGAGCAAGTTCGCCAGCTCGGCCGCGGTCTCTACGCCTCGGCAGGTTTCGACGGCGACCAAAACCAATCGCTGGTCGAAGCGGCCAAGCGGGTGCCGCGTGGTGTCGTCTGCCTGGTTTCCGCGCTGCAGTTCCACGGGATCGGCACGCAAGCGCCGCATCAGGTATGGCTCGCGCTGCCTCGCGGCAGCAATCGTCCGCGCGGCATGAGTCTGCCGCTGCGCTTCTGCCAATTTTCCGGTTCGGCCTACACCTTCGGGATCGAAGAGCACACCCTCACCGGGGGAACCGTGCGGGTTTACTCGCCGGCGAAGACGGTGGCCGACTGTTTCAAGTATCGGCAAAAATACGGCCTCGATGTTGCGGTCGAAGCGCTGCGGGAAGGCTGGCGGGGAAAGAAATTCTCCATGAAGGATCTCGCGGCGGCGGCGGCGGTGTGCCGCGTCAGCCGAATCATGCAGCCTTATCTGGAGATGCTGACATGAGTGCCGCGCCGAAGAATCTGGCAGCATCGGTGAAGGCGCGATTGCAGAACGAAGCCGCCCGGCGCGGCGACGATTTCAACCTGCTGCTTCTGCGCTACGGCATCGAGCGGCTGCTGTTCCGACTCAGCCAGTCCGCCTACGCCGACCGCTTCTTGCTGAAGGGAGCGATGCTGTTCGTCGTCTGGGACGAGAAGACGCATCGCCCGACGCGAGACCTCGATTTGCTGGGCTTCGGTCCCTCGGAGAAAGAGGACCTCCAAAAACTGTTTCAGGAGGTGGTGACGCTGCCGGTTGTCGATGACGGCCTGGTGTTCGATCCCGCTTCCGTTCGCGCCGAGGAAATCCGGGAGGACAATACCTATGGCGGTGTCCGCGTCCGGATCATGGCCAAACTCGGACCGGCGGAGGTGCCTGTCCAAATCGATGTCGGGGTCGGCGATGCGGTGACGCCTGCACCGGAGACGGCGAGCTTTCCCGCTCTCCTGGATTTCCCGGCACCGCAGGTGCGCACGTATCCTGTTTACACGGTCGTGGCCGAGAAATTCGAGGCGATGGCGAAGCTCGGCATCGCCAACACGCGGATGAAGGACTTTCACGACGTGTGGTTTCTCACGCGTCGATTCCAACTCGATGGCCCTACGCTCCGCCGGGCAATCGAGGCGACCTTCGCCCGCCGGCAGACGCCGCTGCCCGTGTGGCCGGACCCGTTGAGCGACGCGTTCGCCAACGACGCGACCAAGCAAACGCAGTGGGCTGCGTTCATTCGCCGCAACAGCCTCACCGGCCTGCCTGGACAATTTGCAGAAGTGGTCGTCGCCGTCCGGGACTACCTGGCCCCCGTGCTGCGAGGGTGAGTAGTCGCACGAGACCTCGTGTGGCTTAAACCAGGGTCGGGAGTTTGCGTATCGCCTTTCGCTTGGTCTCATCATCGACGTGGGTGTAGTTGCGGCTGACGAGTTCAGATTCGTGCCCGATGATGTCGCGCACCACGGATTCCGGCACCGCCGCTTTCTTGAGCCACGTCGTCGTGTTGTGCCGCAGGCTGTGGAAGGACAGCTCGCTAACCGTGCGCTTCACTGAGTGCCCCCGGCCGCTGTTTTTGTCCTTGGGCCGGGCATCGGTCAGCTTGGCTTTCACGAGGAGCGCGTGAAACTGCGCGGAGAGCCGGCGTGATTCACCATCCGCCTCTTTGCGTTCCTCGTAAGCCTTTGGGAAAACCGGGGCGTCTGGGTCTCGGGGCTGGTGCTTTTTGAGGTAAGCCAGAAACGGCCCGGCGATGGGGATGACCATGTCGCGCCCCGTCTTCTGCGAACGGAACGTGAGCAGTTCCTCCGTCAGGTCGATCCGGCGGCCGGTCAACGACGCCAAATCGCCCAAGCGTTGACCGGTGTAGAGGCCGCCCAGGATGAGGCCTTCCCATTCGCCCTCGGCCACCGCGAACAGCGTCTTCAGCTCCTTTTCGGTAAACGGGCGGCGCTCGGGGGCATCGGAGGACTTGCGTTCCTCAAGCGTGCGCACGGCCGCGCCCGGATTGTCGAGTCGCAGGCCGTCAATCACGGCCTGATGGAACGCGACCCGCAGAATCTTCAAGTCCGTGTTGGCCGTCGAAACCGACAACTCGGCGGCGGTCTTGTCCCGCAGCGCCGCGAGGTCACGCTTGTGGACGTAGGCGATGTCCCGATCCGCGCGGTCCCCGAGAAAAACGAGGAGCTTGTCCACGGCGTTCTGATACCGCTTGTGCGTGCCCGGACTGGTTTCGCTTTTCTTATTGGTCATCCAATCCGTGAGAAATTTCCGGACGTTGGCGTGGTAGAGCTGCTCACCGTGGATCTGCTCGAAGATGTCGGAGACGACCTTGCGGGCCTGCGCCTCGGTGAGCTTCATGCGGTAGGCCGCCTCGAATTTCTGGGCCATGAGCGTGGCCTTGTTGCGGTCGGTAAGTTTCGTGGAGCGTTTGAGCTGACGCCCGTTGTCGTCAGTGAAGCACGCGGTCCAGAACTGGCTTTTCGGGTGTTTCCAAAGGGAGGCCATAGGTAAGAATGACAGTAAGAATGACGCGGAGTTTTGTGAGTGACGCCGATTTCATAAGTCATTTCCTACTAACGTAAGTCATTCCCTGAAAACAGCATCGGTCGAGACCGGGGTTCGAA
>SXGQ01775024.1_pt1 | contig 31863 bp, 26 predicted proteins | sample 3178371 | NCBI WGS metagenome assembly SXGQ01 (sample SAMN11356859, study PRJNA531348) | freshwater metagenome | isolation source: freshwater sample F1-20 | place: China: Fuxian Lake, Yuxi | collected 2017-12-25
AGTTGTGAGAAGACGGAGTTGGATTGTGGATCGGAAGAAAAGAGTGTATTGCCATCTGGTGAGAGTAGGAAGGATCCAAAGCCGTTTTTGAAAGCTGAAGCGCCATAAAGGTCTTGAGTATGGTTCCAGGTATTATTGGAGCGCTGGAAGAAGAAGACCCCGTTATCGGTAGAAAAGACATTGTAGCCGACAGCAAAAACCGTATTTCCATCTGCGGATATGCCGACAGAATTTCCAAAGTTTGAACTTAGTAAATTACCCTGGGGGTTGAGAGTGGACTGGAGCGACCAAGCCGAACCAGAACGGGTGTAGATGAAAGCATTACCCTTGGCGGAATTACTATAAGGCGAACCAATGACGGCAGTATTACCATCTGCGGAAAGCCCGACGGAGGATCCGAAATTAGAACCCGCATTCAGATTTTGGGGTGTAACTTGGGATTGAAGAGTCCAGACGCCATTGGTTCGGGAATAGAAAAAGGCGGTACCGGAAGCGACACCATTGACGGAGAAGGATTCGTAACCAAGCAAAGCCGTGTTACCATCTGCGGAAAGGGCAGCATAGTTTCCTTGGTGGGAAAAAATATTCAAACCATTTTGTTGAGCTAAATCAGCTTCTTGCGTCCAAATGCCACCTGATAAAGAATAAATATATTGTCCACCAGAACGGGTGCCGGCAAAGAGGGTATTGCCATCAGCGGAAATAAGTACTTTGAACCCTTGGGAATTATTGTAAGTTGGGTTCATGGCCATCGGATCGTATGGGATAAAGATTTTAGATTGTTGCGTCCAAACACCATTAGAGCGGGTGAAGACATAAACTGCCCCGATGCTATTAATACCAGATCCTGGTGCGCCAACAACCAAAGTATTGCCATCCCCGGAGATGGAAACGGAGCTGCCAAAGGCATCAGCTCCTGCACCATCGGAAGCGAAAATCTGGGATTGTAAAATCCAGTTATTGCCTGACTTGGTAAAGAGATAGACAGATCCTTGATCACTGTTGGAACCCACATTATCCAAGGGGGTGCCAACCGCCATGGTGTTACCATCTGAAGATAAGGCCATACTTGAACCAAATCGATCGCTAGCTTCACTGTTTTGGGCCTGAACTTTTACTTCCTTGCTGGTTATTGAATATTCAAAAGTAAAAGTACCATTAGAGGTGCTTTTAAAAGTGAAAGTATTATCTGGGTTTTGAATGAGCGTTGGGCCGGCGGGTGTAATGGTTGGAAATAGCTGTACAGGGTTCGGGTCACCGGCAGTATATGAAGAGCCGAGATTGCTTAGCTGTAAACCTAATCCATTTGTGTCCGTATCATTATTTAAAACGTAAAGAATAGTTTCGATATTATTCGCAACAAGAATATTATCAGCAACAGCGGTAATAACAGGTGTGATTCTAGCTTCAAGTTCAAGCAAACTTGGTTTTTTATGAGAAGGTTTAACTTTAGATTGAATTTTTTGACCAAGTTCTAGGAATAATGAAGAAAGCGCTTGTTTCCAAAACATTTGAAGTTTCACGTTGTATAACCCCCATGCTTTTTATTTTAACACTTAATAAATTTATGTTATTTGCATTCTTAAACATCGGTTAAACAATAGTGCATCTGAAAAGTTATGAAGTTAATTTTTAAATTTATAGTTTTTAAGTTGCCTAAAAATCCCTATTTAAGGACTTTATTTAAAGTGACTAGGCTATAATCCTAAAAATCATAATTTTGCGATACGATTACTAGTGTAATAGTTTTAAGTATATTTAAGTAAATATCCTATTTAATGGGTAAGAAATAAAAACAATCTAGAGAGTATTGCTTCTATTTGTTTTAAATGGTGAGGGTATTTTAGAGGCACAGCCAAAAGCAACGGTGTTGATTTCTCACCGCAATTAAATCTCCATACCAAATTCTTGCGAATCAAAATTGTTTCAGAACTTTGCCTTGATCCAGCCATAGAAGCTTGCGCTAATTTGGGAATAACCAATGGAGTTGGGGTGAACGCCGTTGTTAATCGGATAACCATCGACCGGATCAAGGTTCAATTCGGTGGGAACTAGATGGATTCCATCTTTCTCCCGTTGGGAAAATCTTTCAATCATCAGTTGAACCAAGCGATGCTGGATCCGCTTCCAGCCCCATCGGGTGTATTTGTCCTTATAATTGTCGCTGAATGCGCTTTGTCTGGAGTTGGGCGGAGTGGTTAATCCCACGCCAAGAATCGCATCGGGCGCGGCTTTATGAAAAGCAGCTAGAAGCTTGTCTGCGATATCTAGAACCTTTTTGATATGCGCATCCGGGTTTTCAGGATTGGCACCAAAACAATCATTGATGCCCAACAGGAAAAGAACTACATCGGGTGGCTGATTTTTGCAATGCTGGAGGAAGTATCGATTTAAATCAAACACCCCCTCTTTGCCATCAGCAGATGGAAAGAGAAAAGGGCTTTTGGTCTTGCGGGGGTTTGGAGCGCCCGGGGTTTCAGGATCGAACTTGGTGAGGAAATTATTCCAAGTCCAACCTCCATAGCCTTCGTGAGCAACACCCATCAAAGCGGAAGCAGGCTTGTGAGTGCCTAAAAAGATTGGCTTTGGATTTCCAGGCACCGATAAAAGCCTGGCCAATTCGTTCGGATACACCGTGGCATGTGTAAGGCTATCCCCAACGATGAGGATGCGAAGTGTCTTGGTGACTTCAGAATTTCGGGGGGAGATTCGCAGATTACTTTTTGCTTTTTCTAAAATCCTACCCGAGGCATCCTTCACCAGCACCTCGATTGGATGGGAGCCAACATCCTCATCAGTGGGTTTTATCACCCATCGTCTTGGTTCGATGTTTCCGATTTTGCACTTATACTCAAAATTGTATGCGCTGGAATTTTCGCTTAGCACCATATTGTCATGGTAGATGCCAAGGGTGACACCCGGAACGGCATAGATGGTTGGCGGAAGGGTGAGCTTCAGGTCCTCTGCGGCATAAGCAGGAATTGATATCAACAACAATAATAGAGGTGTGAAAATTTTCATTGCAAATACACTCTGAATTGTTTTTTAGATCTAATTTCACCTCAAGTGAAATTGGGATTTTCCTACTCACCTTTGTTCCAAAAACTGATGAAGTTTATTCTCCCTCACCAGATCCGAGGTACTGAGTAAAGATCGAAGGCAACATCGGCGCTTACCATTGAAATCCCTTCCACCATTGCCTGGGCTGCCATGAGTCGGTCAAATGGGTCATGATGGTGCAAGTCTAGAGTCGTCAACTTTGCCGTATGTTTTGGTTCAATCGGGAGAATCTTAAATCCATTATTGTCAATTCCTTCCGTGATGAGAGTCAAGTAAGGCACGGAAATAGGGTACTTGCCAAGTTTAATTTTAATGGCGATCTCCCAATAGCTCGCCGGGCTTATCAAGATTTCATTGGACGGGTCAGCGATGAGAACTCTAGCCGTGGAACTTAGCTTCGGATCATTGGTGATGAACCATAAGAACGCGTGAGTGTCGAGGATTGCCCTCATTTCATGTATTCCTCGAAATCTTTCAAGTGCTCATCATCTTCTATGAGTAGTGAGATCATACCTTTGCAGTTTCCCGGCACGCGAGGCTTTAGTTGTTGAGGATTCTGACTAACCAACTTTGCTACTGTTTGTTGATTTTCCGTGATTATGATTTCGTCGCCTGGTGCCAACTGATGGATAAAGTCCTTCAGTTTCGCCTGGGCTTCTTCGAGTGTGATGGTAATCGTCATTTTTCTTTCCTCGATAATCGCCACGGAAAACACGAAAAGCATGAATTAGATGAAATCCAACTCAGATTAATGGATTCTATCATCTACATCTTAAAGCTTCCACTTCCGGCATGATGCCCCAATCTTGGAGGATTTTAATTTATTAATGAAACTTTTTTTCCTCTATTTGCATCAAAAGATTGCTCAAACTTTATCCCTACTTACCCTTGTTCCAATAGATGCGGACATTTTTAGAGGCCCTGCCAACCGCGATGATGTCGATTTTGCCATCGCCGTCCAGATCTCCCGCGGTCAAGTCTTCAATTGCAACGCCACCTTCATCGACATCGTTACGGGTCCAGTTGGCGCCCATGCCATCAGTCGTGGAATAAATGCGCACACCGCTTTTCTTGCCCTTCTCCCTGGCAAGATCATCGCGTACGCCAATGATAAGCTCATCGCCCGGCTTGCCATCAAGGTCTGCGCAGGTGACCGCGTGGCCCCATTTAAGTTGGTCATCAAGCACCTTGCGGTTCCAAAGTTCGCCCGGTTTGGATTGGGTGTAAACCACAACCTGGTTGCCATGCCAGGGTTCAATGGTGGCGATGAAGGGCGAGCCATCAGCTAGCCTGCCTTGCTTGATTTCACTTGCACCCCTGTTGGACTTCAAGTTTTCCTGATTACCAACACCGAGCTTGGTGGTGGTCCATTTGTCGTTTAGTTTGGAAACTTTATGAACACCATCGTAGGTTGCGGTGATGAAATCCATGGCTTTGGTGCCTGGGCGGGGAATAGGTGCAAAGTTGTGCATCACATGTAGAGATTCATCAAGCACTTCGGGCATCCAGCGATCCTTCATGGGGTTTGCAGGAATGTGGAAAACAGTCAGTCGCACGGGTGAACCATCAGTCCAGTTATTTTCCTTGGTGCTGTTTCTGCCCATGAGTGGTGCGAGAACAAGTTCAGGTTTGCCATCGCCATTGGTGTCCGCAAAACGGATGCGATGGACGGTGGGTTCTTCCGCGATGGGAAACATGGTCCAGGGTTCATCGATATTTTTGTTGCGTTTGAGCCATTGAAGGGTGCCCCCTGACTTGGTGTTGAAAGGTTTCCAATCCGCGCCGATGACCAGGTCGAGATGGCCATCGCCATCAATATCATGGGCAGCGATACAAACATTGTCGGGCTTGGTCTGCCCGGTGATGATGGTGTGAAGTTTCCAGGTGGGGTTTTCAAACCAGATGATGCGATTGCTATCGACAACGACGATGTCTTTTTTGCCATCCTCGTTGATGTCCTCAAGGATGACAGCATAACCAACGGTGAGTGATCGGTCGATTTCCTGCATTTTGAAATCATCAGGGTTGATGGCGATGGCCAGGTTCAAAAGGCCAAGGGTTGTAATTGTTAAAAACATCTGAGAATCTCCAATTAGCAGGGTAATAAATGGAATGTTGATGTAGGATAACACCTGACATTTGTATGTCCAGATATTGGTTGAATTAAAATTGGGACTATCGTTCAAGAATGAGTTGACAAAATCATTGAAGCGATTCAACCAATGTTGAAAGTTTTTTTTGGTGTCGGGTTTAGTGTGAGCCTGACTCTTTGTTTTAATTTTAAAGGAGTGGGATATGTTGCGATTTGCGATGGTGTGTTTTGTGGCGGCGGGGTTTCTTGCTGTTTCAGCGATGGGCTTCGCCCAGGATGAAAAGAAGACCAAGGGCAAGGGTGGCTTTGGCGACCCCGAGGCGGTTTTCAAAAAGATGGATGAGAACGGTGATGGCAAGGTGAGCAAGGAAGAATTCAAAAAGGCTCAGACTGCCCAAGCTGAAAAGATGGCGGAAAAAGGTTTTGAAGGACTCAAGAAAGCATTTGCAGACAAGCCTGACCTTCTGGACAAGATGTTTGCAGCAATGGATACCAACAAGGATGGTTACCTTGATTTGGAAGAGTTCAAGACGGGCCGTGAAAAGACCCGTGAACTCACGAAAGAAATCTTCAAAAAGAAGGAAAAGTAGTCGATTCATCAAAGCCAGGGAGAATCAGATTCTCCCTGGCTTTTTGATATTTTCAATTGTTAAGATTCCTGTTTTCGTCAGTTCATCTCTCTTTAAATACTCCAATATTCATTCGCACCTTTTAAATTCCCAGCATGGGTGAAACCATGCAAAGGATGTTTGTTTTTAAAATGGTTCACTATAAATATCCTGTTGTTTTAAAATGGAAGGATATGATTAACAATTTTATCATGAATATTCAAAATGAATAAAGGCTTGATTGGAGTAAGTATATGGTCAAGAAACATAAAGTGGTTGTGATCGGGGGCGGTTTTGGTGGATTGACCCTTGTGCAAAAATTAGCCCATGAACCTGTTGAAATTCTTTTGATCGATAGGTCCAATCATCATCTTTTTCAACCTTTGCTGTATCAGGTTGCGACAGGTGGTTTGTCGCCTGCAAACATTGCAATGCCCCTGCGGACATTGGTGAGCAGGCAATCAAATTGCAGGTCCATACTTGGCGAAGTTTCCGATGTGAATATTGGAAGAAATGAGGTGGTGTTGACGGATGGGGATCATTTTGAATTCGATACCCTTGTGGTTGCTGCGGGAGCAGTGACAAGTTATTTCAATCATCCAGAATGGTCTGAGAATGTGGTTGGCCTTAAAAGTCTGGATGATGCGATGAAAATTCGTTGGAGGATCCTTAGTTCCTTTGAAAAAGCGGAAAGGAGCCCCGACCCGCAAGAACAAATGCGCCTGCTTACCTTCGTTGTGGTGGGTGGTGGGCCGACCGGGGTTGAAATGGCTGGTGCAATAGCGGAACTTTCGCATCATTCAATGAAAAATGAGTTTAGAAATATCAAATCCGAGTCAGCCCGGATAATACTCGTTGAGGGAAATTCAAGGCCGCTTTCCATGTTTCGTGAGGATTTGTCAGCCAAGGCTTGCAAAGATCTTGAGATATTGGGAGTGGAACTTAGGTTGGGAGTACAAGTCAAAGATGTGAATTCAAACGAGGTTGAACTTTCCAATGGGGAAAAAATATCAACAAATACCGTGATTTGGGCCGCCGGTGTTGCTGGAAATCCGCTGGGTGCCTCCATTGCCCGGGCCACAGGAGTACCGCTAGCAAGGGGGCAGCGAATCCCGGTTGAGGCTGATTGTTCGGTGCCTGGCCATCCCAATATTTTTGTGATAGGTGACCTCGCAGCATTCATTCCGCAAGGAGAGACTCAAACACTTCCGGGTGTGGCACCTGTTGCGATTCAACAGGCCCAGTATGTGAGCGGATTAATACATAACCGTTTGATTGGTAATCCCCCTCCACCACCTTTTACTTACTTTGACAAGGGAAGCATGGCGACGATAGGTCGGGGTCGTGCGATAGCCCAGGTTGGTCGATTTGGCATGACGGGTTTTCTGGCTTGGATGGCATGGTTGTTCATTCATGTTCTATTACTGGTAGGTTTTCAAAACCAACTACTTGTATTGACCCAGTGGGCGGTTAATTTCGTTACGCATAATCGAGGGGCCAGAGTGATGGGTCGACAAGATGCCTGGAAATCGTGACATGATTCGGATTTAAAACCACTTGGTGATTTAATCCGGTCATTAAAACATTGCTAGGAAAAAACTTTGTGGTGTCTTGATTATTTAGCTAATTCCCCGGCAATAACTTTTTCAAAGGCCTCGTTTCTGATTTTCATTCAAATCATGTTCCTGCCTGAAATGAACAAGAATGAAATTGGATGATTGATGCTGATGATAATATCCGTCATAGGCAAAAAATGATCTCTTCGCAAAAATCCAGTGCGAATGAAGCGTGGTATTGGTGTTTCAAAGCGTAATTGCCTAGGGCAGTGGCTTTACCATGATGTTGCGAAACCAGGTTTTGCTTTCAGCATCATGGGCTTGAAGCGCGAATGTGCCATGGGAGAGCAACCGCTCTTCGCGACCTTTCTTTCTCACAGGCTTATCTGTTTCGGTGTAGTCAACGATGGTTTTGCCATTGATCTTGATAACAATCTGTTTTCCCTTGACCATGATGTAGTACTGGTACCATTCATCATCCTTGACAGGAGATTCAAGGCGGTCCTCGACATCAACCAGGCTTGCAGTTTTGCGCGGGTCTTTTGCAAAGGTGTTGTTGATCTGGGCTTCATAACCTTTTTTTACGCCGCCTTTGCCACGATTTTCGGTGTGGAAGAAAATACCAGAGTTTGCATTGGGTGCGGTTTTAACTTCAGCTTTGAACTCAAAGTTCTTGAAGTCATGTTTTTCAACCTCACCAATATAGAAAAGATGAGCCATACCTCCTTGAAGGAAGAGATTTCCTTCCTTGACCTGGAAGCATTCCGGCTTTTCGTTAGCCTCCCAGCCTTTGAGGGTTTTGCCATCGAACAAAGATATCCAGCCTTTTTCATCCTCAAACGCCCAGGTGGAGAATGTAATTGCAAACAGTGGTAATAGTGCGATTGCAAAGCGTAGAAATCTCATAGGTGTTTCCTTTTCACAAGATAGAACTATTTTTCCCAAGAGCATGTAAGATACTCTTGGGCAAGAGGGTTTGCCAGTTACTTTTTCGGGGATGAATATGAAAGTTGTTTTTCTTACTGTGCTTGCAGGCATTGCCGCTTTCAATGATTCAGATATTTCGGGTGATGCCGTTTTTAAAAAGCAAATTGGCAAAGATGAGGCGATCATCACCACGACCTCCAGGGTTGCTGGGGCTATTCATTCTTTCAAATTCCGTGGTAAGGAATATATCGATAGTTTTGACCATGGCAGGCAGTTGCAATCCGCCTCTAATTTCAACATGGGAAAAAAGTTTATCCCGGAAGTCTTCAACCCCACTGAGGCAGGCTCTGAGTTTGATGGCAAAGGGGCGAAGTCTTCAAGCAAGTTAATGTTTTTGAAAGTCAACAACGAGGAGCTTGCGACTAAAAATCAGATGGCGTTCTGGCTGAAGCCCGGGATGAAGTCTCGGGGTAACCCGGCTTACAACAACACCGAACTTTCCAATCATTTCTTGCATAAGCAGGTTAGATTTGGATTCATGGAAGTCGAACAAGTATTGGATTATCGGGTAACCTTTAGTGTTCCGGGTAAAGAAGGGCACACCTACGCCCAGTTTGAAACTCTAACCGGCTACATGCCATGGGAATTCCAGCAATTCTTAAGATGGCATCCTGAAAAAAAGAAGTTGGTCCCACTCGATAAACAAATGGGCGAACAGCCTTTCCCGGTCGTGCTTGCAACCGAGGATGGCCGACATGCAATGGGTGTGGTTTCATTGGATAAGGGTAAACCCGGGATGGCAGGGCCCGGCTATGGCAGGTTTTATTTCCCAAGCGACAAGGTGGTGAAGTGGAATTGTGTCTATCGGTTGCAGGATAGTGACGGGGTGAGGGCGGATGATTACTCTTTTCGGATGCTGGTGCCTTTTGGAACTGTTGAAGAGGTTGAAAACACCATTCAAAGTATTTTAGAGAAGGTGAAAGATAAATAAGTTGGCGGTCTAATTCCTCATGAAAACAAATCTTTTTGATTTAAACAAAAGGATTCGATTTCAAGTTCTTTCCAAATGCGTATAATGCCCGAAGTTCAGTGGTGACAAAATAAAAGCAGGGGATTGACATGGCTGCAGAGAAAATCAGTTCGCGTGCCCAGGATTATTCACAATGGTACTTGGATATCGTCAACAGGGCGGGGCTTGCGGAGAATTCAGATGTGCGTGGTTGCATGGTCATCAAGCCTCATGGCTACGCAATCTGGGAGCGAATCCAAGGCGCGCTCGACAAGATGTTCAAGGATACAGGCCATGTGAACGCTTATTTTCCTATTTTCATTCCCAAGTCATTCCTAGCCAAGGAAGAACAGATGGCGGAGGGCTTTGCCAAGGAATGCGCGGTCATCACCCATTACCGGTTGAAGGCCATCCCGGGCAAGGGTGTTGAAGTCGACCCGGAAGCAAAGCTGGATGAGGAGTTGATCGTAAGGCCCACTTCTGAAACCATCATTTGGAACACTTATAAAAATTGGATCCAAAGTTATCGTGATCTGCCCTTGCTGATTAATCAATGGGCGAATGTGGTGCGTTGGGAAATGCGCACAAGATTGTTTTTACGAACCGCCGAGTTTCTTTGGCAGGAAGGGCACACGGCCCATTCAACCCAGTCCGAAGCTGAGGAAGAAACACACAAGATGCTTGAGGTTTACAGGGAGTTCGCGGAAGAATGGATGGCAATGCCGGTATTGACCGGGACCAAAAGCGAGGGCCAGAAGTTCCCGGGTGCGGTTTATACTTTGTGCATCGAGGCGATGATGCAGGACCGGAAGGCATTGCAGGCTGGGACCAGTCATTTCCTGGGCCAGAACTTCGCCAAGGCATTTAATGTCCAGTTCCAAAGCAGGGAAGGCAAACTTGAATATGCATGGGCCACAAGTTGGGGTGTTTCCACCCGGTTGATCGGCGGGTTGATCATGACCCATAGCGATGACCAAGGGTTGGTTGTTCCCCCAAGGTTGGCGCCCATCCATGTGGTTATCTGCCCGATAGGAAAAACTCCCGATGAGCAAAAGGCTACCGGTGATGTTGCAGATAAGCTTGCTGCGGATTTGCTTGCATTACCCCGGGATGCTTTTTATGGGTACGATACCCTTACTGTTAAGGTGGACCGTGATTTTGATAAATCCCCTGGTTTTCGATTCAATGAATGGGAACTCAAGGGCGTTCCAGTAAGGGTTGAAATCGGGCCAAAGGATCTTGCATCAAGCGCCTGTGTGCTTGCCAGAAGGGATCAACCCGGCAAAGAGGGCAAGCAGATGGGTGTTCCCCTTGCTGAAGCTGCCACCAGGATTGATTCGTTGCTTCGTGAAATCCAGAAGAAGTTGTTTGAAAAAGCGAAGGCGTTTCGTGATACCAACATGCATCGAATAGATTCCTACGAGGAATTTAAAAAGAAGATTGAATCCCCCGGTGGCTTCTTCCTTGCGCATTGGGATGGCACACGAGAAACGGAAGACAAGATCGCTGAGGAAACAAAGGCAACCATCAGGTGCATTCCCTTTAACCTGCCCAAGGAAGAGGGCAGATGCATGGTCACGGGCAATCCCTCGAAGCAGAGGGTAGTCTTTGCGAAGTCGTATTAATTGATCTTAGAAGAGACCTTTGATCGGTTCACCCGAATGCCCATAAAACACGGGGCGGTTGCTTGAGGTGTATATGGGTTTGTTCCGGTCGAGACCGAGTTTCTCGTAAATGGTGGTGGCGTAATCCTCGGGCGTGTAGCCAGATTCAACCACATACCCGCCTTCACGGTCAGATTTCCCGATGATCTGGCCGCCTGGAACTCCGGCCCCTGCAAACGCGATGGAATACGCGTGTGTCCAATGGTCGCGCCCCTTGGCCTTGTTGATCTTGGGAGTTCTTCCAAATTCGCTGACGAAACAAACCAAGGTTTCTTGAAGCAAGCCTCGCTCATCGAGATCGGTGATAAGCGCGGAAAAAGCTTGGTCAGTGCTACCCATCATCACCCAGTGGCCTATGCCGTATCTGCCCGCGCCAGCACCCGTGGCTCCGGGAAGCTCGCAAGATTCGGATGTGTAAATGTGATCGTGATGATCCCAGTTGAGGTTGCCACCGCGGGGTGTTTCCTTGGTGAGTGGCCAGCGGGTGTCAACGGTGACAAATCGAACCCCAGCCTCGATGAGTTTCCTGCCAACGAGATAGCAGGCACCTCGATGCCCTTTGCCGTAGGCTTCGCGGACTTTTTCAGGTTCATTTTGGATATTGAAAGCCTGGGAAACCTTCGGGCTGGAAATCATGTCAAAGGCCTGGCCGAAGAATCGATCCATCGCGGGGGCATCGGAGGACTTGGGTGATTTCTCGATACGGTCTTTAAGTTGCATCCTTGAAGAGAGGCGCTCGCCCTGGTTTTCAGTCCGGGGTAGCAATGAATCTATTTTCCAACCTAGATCGGAAAGATCTTTGCCCCCCGTCTTAAACACCTTGGTGGATGCGGGTAAAAATCCTACCCGGGTTTCTGCTGCCTGTTCGTGGTTGCCAGGCACCATGATGTATGGTGGAAGGTATTTGCATCCCGTTCCCATTAAAAAAGAAACTATTGAGCCAATATCAGGCATGGTCAGGGCGGCGTTTGCGGGATGAGAACCTGAAAGGGCGTATTGTGTGCCATTAGGATGCGCATCCGCTCCACCACGGGTGTGATGCATGGAACGCACTACTGTAAGTTTGTTTGCAATTTTGGCGGTTTTTGATAAAAGTTCCGTGAACTGCATTCCGGGGACATTGGTGCTGATGGGTTTGAAAGGGCTGCGAAATTCGCTGATGGCTTCTGGTTTTGGATCCCAGGTGTCCATATGTGAAAGACCACCCTGTTCGTAAATCACGAGAACATTCTTGGCTTTGACATTTTTACCGGCATTTGAGGCAGCAGATAAACATTGAGGAAGGGTCAGGCCCAATATTCCGAGCCCCGAAGAACCCAAAAAACTTCGCCTGCATAGAAGATTAAGTTTTTGTTTGGGGAAACTTATCTCAGGCATGGATGAATGGTCCTTGAATTCTCGGTGTTTGCACGGTCAAATCAATAGGTGGGAGAAACAAATTACATAATATTTAGTTTATCGGATTTAAATCTGATTGCATACACGAAAAGCAATCAAAACCATTGCAAAATTGATTTAGAAAAGGAACATGCTCAACATGAATAAATCGACAAAAATGGACAGGAGATTGTTTCTTGGTGCTGCGGGAAGCTTGGTTCCGGTTTGGGCAATGGGCCAAAGTGCCGACCCTTCTCCCAGAACCCGGCCGCTTATTCCGGGTATTAAAGGTCGAAAACCTTTGGCGGTCATAGGGTCAACATATCATCCTCTTTCCCATAGCTACCATATCGCAGGTAGATTTCTTCATGGATATTACCTTGATGGGAAGTTTCATGTGCCTGAGCACTACATTCATTCGGTTTTTGTTGATCAGAAGCCTGAAAATGATGTCTCGCTGCCATTATCCAAAGAATTTGGGTTCAAATTAGCCGGAACTGTGCGTGAAGCCTTGATTGATAACAAAGGAGACCTGGCTGTTGATGGGGTGATGATCATAATCGAGCATGGAAAGTACCCTGAAAATGAAAAAGGCCAGATTTTGTATCCCCGGTTCGAAATGATGGAACAGGTGGTCAAGGTATTCAAGGAAGTCGGTAAGTCAGTTCCGGTTTTCAATGACAAACATCTTTCAATTGATTTTGGAAAAGCCAGAAAAATGGTTGATTGGTCCGAGGAATTGAAATTTCCCTTCATGGCGGGGTCAAGTCTGCCTTTTGTATGGCGGACACCGCAGCTGGAATTGCCTCTAGAAACACCGATTGAGGAGGGGCTGTTGGCAGCTTATGGCAGAATTGAAATTTATGGCCTGCATTCACTTGAAGCGTTGCAAACAATGATGGAACGCAGGAAGGGGGGTGAGACAGGTGTCAAAACAGTGGAATGCCTCCGTGGTGATGCGGTCTGGAAGGCCGGGGATGAAGGGCGCTGGAGTTGGAGACTTTTGGACGCCGCACTTGCACGAAGTGAGACATTAAATCCGGGGGATATCCGGTTCAACACCAACACGGTCACTTCCCTGACCATACCCAGGGTGGAACCGATTGCTTTTTTGATTGAGTATAAAGACGGAACAAAAGGGACAGTCATGTTGTTGAATGGGCATATTCAAGATTTCTGTTTTGCAGGGAAAATCAAAGGGCAAGAGCGCCCATCCTCGTGTTTGTTTCGATTACCAATGCCTCCCGGCGCCAAGTTTTTTGATGCCCAAGTTTTCAATCTCGAAAAATTGTTCACCAAGAAAGAATCTCCAATTCCAATCAAACGGACTTTGTTGACAACCGGAATGTTGGAGGCAGCCATGGACAGTAATTTTCAAAAGGGAAAGCCGATTAAAACAAGCCATTTGGAATTTAAATACAATGCAATAACAGAAAGTGGATTCCTGCGGGGAAGAGTGGCTTCGGAAATTGACTAATTTGAAGGTAAAATATAAAAGTGTTCCGCTGAATGTAAGTTCGACATCGCCCAGTTGCCGAAAAAACAAAGCAGCGGAACAATATAAATCTAGGAGGGAATCAAATGAATTGCAAGCAATTAGACAGTTTAAACCTATCATATTTTCTAAATGCGTAAGAATAATTGGATTCAGGCCAAAAATTAATTAATTTTTTTAATGAGATTGGCTTTGAGGATCTTTTTATTCATTGAATATGAATATTTTAATTTATCGATACAATTGATTTAATCGTAATTGATAGTTGAATTAGGTAAATCATCCTAGATTATACAAGCATCCCTAATTATTTATATTGTTTACTTTAAGAAATCTTTTCGGTTTGATAAATATTCTAAAACTTATGACAATAGACAAAGGTTAAGAGTTGTATCCGCAAATCATTCAGAAGTGATTGAATGTATTGCAGGAATGATTTTTAATTTGCTCAAGAGATTGAAGCCAATTATAGTCTTTAAGATTATGGCAGGGTTGTGAACAAACTGCCAAGAGTCATCAAGGTAAGGTTTATTCTTAAGGATTGGAAACAGGATGCGGTTTAACCTGATTGATAAGATTGTGGAAGTTCAAGCTGGTTCTAGTCTTAAGGCGATAAAAAACCTTACGCTTGGAGAAGAATACCTTGCTGATCATTTCCCTACATTTCCGGTGATGCCTGGGGTTTTGATGCTCGAGACCTTGGTTGAGGCTGGTGCGTGGTTGCTTCGTTTAAGTGAGGATTACGCCCATAGCGTGATTGTTTTAAGAGAAGCAAAAAACGTGAAGTATGGTAATTTCATGGAACCGGGAAAGCAAATGCTCATTACTGTGGAAATGGTTGAAAAAACAGCGGATCAGGCGGTGTTTAAAGGTAAAGCCGAGATGGAAGGTAGCTCCACGGTTGCAGCCCGAATCACTCTTGCCCGATACAACTTGCGGGATAAGGATCCATCATTCAAAGAAACTGATGAAAAAATCATTAATCATTACAAGGATTTATATCGTCTTCTGAGCATGAAAGCTCGATGATGTGTCGATATTAAGTGTTGGATTGACTGGAATTTAACTTAAATCAGGAATGCCAGGATGATACTAAAAGACAAAGTTGCGATTGTTACAGGCGGTAGCAGGGGTATTGGCAAAGCGATAGGCATGGGTTTGGCGTCACAGGGTGCCAAGGTTGCGATTATTTACAAGGGAAGCAAGGAAGCTGCTGACGGGCTAGTTGGCGAGATCACCTCAAAGGGTGGGACTGCAATTGCGATTCAAGCCGATGTGGCTGAATACGCCCGCACCAAGGAAGTAGTGGAAGAAGTTGAAAAGTCCCTGGGTGGTGTTGATATCCTTGTAAACAACGCAGGCATGATTCACGATGATTTGTTTGTTAGGCTGGAGCCTGACCAATGGAGCAAGGTAATCCAGACCAATCTGGGTGGAACATTTAATTTTTGCCATGCGATTGCTTTTTCAATGATGCGAAAGCGTTCCGGAAGAATCATCAATATATCGAGTGTCGCAGCTGATTATGTGAATCCAGGGCAGACGAATTATGCTTCCAGCAAGGGGGCGGTGAATTCCTTCACGAAGTCGCTGGCTGTTGAGCTTGCATCCCGGGGTGTGACTGTAAATGCGGTTGCTCCAGGGTTTATTGAAACAGACATGAGCGCCGCGGTTAGAAATAAGGCGGGCGACATGATCAAGAAATTCATACCGATGAAAAGGTATGGGTTGCCGGAAGACATAGCCAAGGTGGTTTTGTTTTTGGCAAGTCCTGATGCCAGTTACATTACTGGACAAGTGATCACTGTTGATGGTGGTTTAAGTCTTGGTGCAGCCTCCGGTTGATGTTAATTTCAGGGAATAAGGTTGATTTTCAGTATAATCAAAGGAATGGGTACGCCAAGGAAGGTTAACGAAGGTTTGGGCAAATTGATATTTTTTGATAAATAGCCTCGCTTATATTTTGAGTTAAGGTTATTTCGGCAAGGAATCAATCGATTTGCATTATGTTTTATCGGGTTTTTTGGAGATTTATTGCTATGGCTACTAAAGAAGAGATTTATGCGAAGGTATCTGCAACGCTTATCGAAGCACTAAATGTAGAGGAAGATGAAGTGAAACCCACTTCAACCCTGCAGGGTGACTTGGGAGCGGAATCCATTGACTATTTGGATATAGTATTCCGATTGGAAAGAGAATTCGGAATCAAGATTCCCCGCAATGAACTTTTCCCTGAAGCGGTTTTACAGGGCGATCCAGAAATCGTGCAAAATGGCAAAGTCACCCCCAAGGGTATTGAAGAACTCAAGGAAAAGATGCCTTTTGCAGACCTTACAGAATTTGCAAAGAATCCCGAAGTGAACAACTTTAGTGATCTTTTCACCGTTGCCCTGATAGCTCGCTATATCGAAGGTAAGCTTGCAGCAGGGAAAAATTAATTTTTGACAATAAGTCCGGTCATTAGGTCATATATTTTGGTGAAAACCGATCTACCTTTTTGATTTTGACCGGCTTTCATGGCAAGGTTAGTTGACCTATGAGATGGATCTGGATCGACAGGTTTTTGGAATTTGAAAGTGGTAAGTCCGCCAAGGCTGTGAAGAATCTCAGCACGGCGGAAGACCATTTCAGAGATCATTTCCCAGGTTATCCTGTGATGCCAGCAGCCTTGATCATCGAGGGGCTGGCGCAAACAGGTGGAATCCTAGTGGGAGAAGCCAACCAATTTCGTGAGAAGGTGGTGTTGGCAAAGATCGCCAAAAGCCGCTTTGAGCGTGAAATGTTTGCTGGTGAACAGCTCATTTATGATGTTGAAATCCTGATGATCCGGCCTGAAGCCGCCACGGTTTTGGGCAAGGTATTTGTTGATGGGATACAGACTGCCGAGGCTGAGATTTTCTTCGCCCACCTTGACCAGTCTCGTTCCAAACAAATGTTCGGGGATCATAATTTTGTTTTCTCAGGCGAACTGAAGTATCTTCTGGGATTGGCAAAGGTTGCCGCCCAGACTGGCAAGGATGGCCCTGGCTGATTAATAAGGGGGCAGGTGTCCCCGGTGTGTTTGTTTTTTCTTGGGTGTATTTTACCCAGGATTGGTGGGGTGCCATGGTTGTCTCTTTGCGCAGGGCGGTTATCACCGGTGTTGGATCTCTTACCCCATTGGGGAATGATGGGCCCTCCTTTCATAGCGCCCTCAAAGACCGAAAAAGCGGTGTCAGTGCGATTACCTCCTTCGATGTCTCGACTCTTCCCGTTCGATTTGCGGGCTGCATCCCTGATTTTGATGCGAAAAATTATGTTGATAAAAAGGATCGTAAAGCCCTTCGAGTGATGGCAAAGACCATCCAGTTGGCGGTTTCAGGGGCCCAATGCGCCATTAATGACTCCAAGGTTGACAAGGAAAAGCTTGATCGCACCCGTTTCGGTGTGATCTATGGTGCGGGCCTTATCGCCACCGAATTAAATGAACTTGCTGATGCTGCAATCGTATCCAGCTCGGGTGACCCCATCAAAGTGGACCTTGATATCTGGGGGCATAAAGGCCTCGAGGTTATCCAGCCACTCTGGATGTTGAAGTACCTTCCCAATATGTTGGCCTGCCAGGTTTCCATTCTTCATGATGCCCAGGGACCAAATAACTCCATCACTCAAAGTGATGTGGCAAGCGTGCTGGCACTGGGGGAAACTTTCAGGCTTCTATGCAGGGATAGGGGTGACTTTTTCCTTGCTGGTGGGGCGGAAAGCAGGATAAATATCCTCAGCCTGACCAGAAACTCTTTGTTTGAGGAACTTTCAACTGATAATGAAAATCCTCAAAAAGCATGCAGGCCCTTTGATAAAAATCGCAATGGAATGGTGATTGGCGAGGGGGCGGGTGTGCTGGCTGTTGAGGAGCTTGAGCATGCTAAGAACCGTGGCGCAAAAATATATGCGGAGATCCTCGGCTTTGGCGCCGCATTTGACCAGAAAAAAGATGGGTCCGGCGTGGCAAGGGCTATAAACGCAGCCCTAAAGGAAGCAGCCATTGATGTTTCCGATATTGATCATGTCAATGCCCATGGTTTGGGCTGTAAACGATCAGACAGGATAGAGGCGCAGGGGATTCGTTCCGCCCTGCCCAAGACTCCAGATGTTCTCGCGGTCAAGTCCGCGATAGGAAACCTTGGTGCAGCGGGCGGGTTGGTCGAATTGATTGCCAGCCTTGAGTCATTTCAAACGGGAATTGTTCCAGGCACCTTGAACTTTGAAAATGCCGACCCTGACTGCCCCGTTCCTGTGCTTTCAGCTTCCAGGGAACTTAGAAAAAATTGTGTTTTGAAGGTCAGCATGGGTCAGACTGGCCAATGTGGGGCGGTAGTCATTCGTCGGTGGATGTAATTCTAATGCCTCTTGCGGATGTTTTTTGATACAGGCCGAAATAGGATTGAGATTTATCAATGAGAAGAAGAATTGTCGTTACTGGGATGGGAGTGATAACACCCCTTGGTTCCACCATACCGGAAATGTTCAAGAACCTTGTCGCCGGGAAAAGTGGTATCGGCCCGATAACACGCTTTAATGCGAAGAGTTTTCCAACCACATTTGCCGCGGAAGTCCGGGACTTTGATCTGGCCAAACATGTGAAGGATCCCTCGCAGTGGAAGGATTGCGGGGTCAACAGTCGTTTTGCAGCCGCTGCCGCCCAACAAGCCCTGGAAGATGCCGGTCTGCTTGATCATTCAAAGGCTGATCGTTCCCGATTCGGTGTGTATCTTGGATCAGGTGAGGGTATCCAGGATTTCAACAATATGATCTCGCTTATCGCCCGGACCTATGACAGGGAAAAGCGAAGTTTGGATTGCGCGAAATTTGCAACCGAGGGCCTCAAGTTTTTTCATGCCGGGCATGAGGCGGAGCAGGAATTACACACCACCCCCGCGCATCTAGCCCAGTATTTCTGCCTGGAAGGGCCGAACTTCAACTGTCTTACAGCTTGCGCCGCCAGCAGCCAGGCAATAGGCGAAGCGTTGGAAATCATCAGGCATGGCGATGCTGATATCATGCTTACCGGTGGTTCACATAGCATGATCCACCCATTTGGTGTCACCGGTTTTAATTTGCTGACAGCCCTTTCAACATTCAAAGGTGACCCCCAGAAATCTAGCAAGCCATTTGATTTGAACCGCGATGGTTTTGTGCTCGGGGAAGGCTCGGGCATGCTGGTCATTGAGGAACTTGAGCACGCGAGGAAGCGTGGCGCCAAAATTCATGCTGAGCTCACAGGATACTGCTCAACAGCGGATGCCTTCAGGGTGACCGACAGTCATCCCGATGGCCGTGGTGCGATCGCTTGCATTGCGGGTGCGATCAAGGATAGTGGCGTGCGAATGGAGGATATAGGATATATCAACGCCCATGGAACCAGCACACAGGTGAACGACCGGGTTGAATCCCTGGCGATTAAAAAGGTTTTTGGTGACCTGGCATACAAGATTCCAGTCAGCAGTATAAAAAGCATGATGGGGCATTTGATAGCTGCTGCGGGTGCCGTTGAATTGATCACCTGCATTGAGGCCATGCGAACCGGGATACTTCCGCCCACCATGAATTATGAGACCCCGGATCCTGAATGTGACCTGGATTACATTCCCAACAAGGCCAGGGAGCATAAGACCAGGAATTGCCTTAGCAACAGCTTTGGTTTTGGCGGACAAAACACATCGCTTGTTGTCAGCGCCTTTCAGAATTAGTCCTTAACGGAGTTTGTCAATTTGGAAATGATTCTGCTTGGATTGTTTTTAATGTTGATGGGTCCAGTTGTTTGTTTGCTGGGCTTGGTCGTCATATATTTTGTCATCCTTAAAAAATACATACACTTTGTAGCCAGGATTTTCCAGGAAAAGCCTCTTTTCATCATTCCCAAGGGAGAGGATACCGGTTCATCTGAATCGGTGCGCTTTCCCACATCTGGCGGATTGATGCTTCAGGGATGCTATTTTAAAACGCCATATCCAAGAAAAGGTGTGATACTTTTTGGCCTGGAGTTCGGGTCCAATCGTTTTAGTGGGATATCTTATTGCGATTGGTTGGTTGCCGCCGGGTATGATGTTTTTATCTATGAACCCCGAAACCAAGGTGATAGCGACAAGCAGCCGGGTTATGAACCCTTGCATTGGATCACCCAGTATGAGGTTGATGATGCGAAGTCCGCGATAGCTTACATGAAAACCAGGCCGGATGCTGACCCTAACGGCATAGGATTTTTTGGTATCAGCAAAGGGGCCGCCTCCGGACTTTATGTCGGCGCGGATGATCCTTATGTCTTGTGTTATGTGTCTGACGGGGTTTTCGCAACCTACACCACCATGGTTCCATTCATGAAGCAATGGATATCCATATACAGCAAGCGCGTGGCGATTCATCCGATATTGCCCACTTGGTTCTTTGGCATACTGGCCTTGGATGCGATAAAAATTTCCGAAAAAGAGCGGGGTGGAATCGCAAAATTCCTCCACCTTGAAACAAAGATCAAAAAAATGTCCAATCCCTGGCTTATGATCCACGGCGTGCTTGACACTTACATCAAGCCCGAAATGGCCCGGACCCTTTTTAAAATGTCCAACAGCCAGAAGAAACTTTGGCTTGTGCCCGGTGCAAGGCACAACATGGCGATTCAACTTGTGCCTGCGGAATATAAAAACCGCGTATTGGACTTTTTTGATTCCCATCTTGCATGCTCCACTAGTTCTTCCCAAACGCCTTCAAAACAGAATGCGGATGTTGTTGTGACATCCAAGTAGGTTCAGGAGTATGACATGCCTGGATTGAGCGAGCGGGCCGCCAATGTTTTAAGAGAGTTTTTTTTCCAGGGAATCGTTTCACCGATTCTTAGTTTGTCAATCAAGAGGAAGATCAGGCAGTTCGAGCAGGCCACTAAAAATCCCCAGGATTCCCAGCAAAAACTCCTCATGGCCATCCTGCGCAGACACCAAAACACATCCTTTGCAAAAGACCATCATTTTTCATCAATCCAATCGATTGATGAATTCAGGAATAATATCGGAGTCGCGGGATATGAAACCATCGAACCCTACATGAACAGGGTTCTTAAAGGTGAAAATTCCGCGTTGCTTGCTGATCGCAGGATTCACATGTTCGCCCTGACGAGTGGCACCACCAATACCCGCAAATACATTCCAGTAACCGATTCCTACCTAGAAAATTACCGCAGGGGATGGAATATCTGGGGCCTTAACGCTTTCCTGAAACATGAAAAAGCAAAGTTCCAACCCATACTGCAAATGAGCGGGGATTGGGATGAATACCGAAGTGATTCAGGCGTTCCCTGTGGAAGTGTCACTGGGCTTACGGCAAGAATGCAAAGAAAGGTCATTCGCTGGCTTTATTGTGTTCCTCCCGAAGTAAGCAGGATCAAGGATTCCGCCTCCAAGTATTACACGGTTATGCGCCTATCGATTGATCGCCCAGTTGGGCTGATCCTTGCTGCAAATCCCAGCACGCTCATCAACCTTGCCAAGGCTGGTGACCATGAGAAAGAATCATTGATCAGGGATCTACGGGATGGGACCTTGAGTTCACGGATGGATATTCCAGCCGATGTGAGAAAGATTCTTGGGCCAAGGATTAAAAAGCGCCCAGAAAAAGCAATGGAACTTGAGAAGGTTATCAATAAAACCGGGTCTTTGTTTCCCAAGGATTTCTGGCCCGAGCATTGTTTGCTGGGGAATTGGACTGGTGGAAGCATGGCTTCCTATCTCAGGCATTATCCCAGTTTCTATGGCACAATGCCCGTGCGCGATGTGGGCCTTATCGCTAGTGAAGGCCGCATGACAATTCCACTTGAGGATAACACGCCATCCGGTGTGCTTGATATCACCACGCATTTTTTTGAATTCATCCCAGAGGATGAGAAAGATTCACCCAATCCCACCGTGCTTCTTCCCCATGAGCTTGTTGAAGGCAGGAATTATTTTATCCTGTTCACCACATCCTATGGCCTTTACCGTTATGACATCCATGATGTGGTTCGTTGCACTGGGTTCTTTAATAAAACCCCCATGTTGCAATTTCTCAACAAAGGTTCTTATTTTTCGAACCTTACCGGTGAGAAAATTTCCGAGTATCAGATCACTGGTTCGATGGCTGAAATTCTCAGGGAGCTGGATCGTACCCTTAATATCTACAGCATCGCCCCCGTCTGGAGTGATGAACAACCTTTTTATGGATTATTTGTCGAGTCGGGGGATGTTCCTGGCACAGATGTTGCCAACAGGCTCGCAAGCTTGTTGGAAAACAAGCTCAGAAAAATAAACATTGAATACGATTCCAAGAGGGAAAGCCTCAGACTGGGGCCGATCAAGCCCTTCATTCTTAAGCCAGGCACCTGGCAAACCTGGGATCGGGAGCGATTGAAAAAGACGGGAGGCACCTTGGAACAATACAAGCATCCCTGCCTTATAAATGATCTGGAATTCAAGTCTCGGATTAATCCTTCAATTTTGCCCATGTAAGGCTTGACCTGAAAAGCCTGATACCTGATGATTGCCCGGGGAATCCATCCTCGCAGGTGCAAACTGATGATCATTGCCCGGGAATTTGATAAGAACGGCCAGGTAAGCCTCGTTTCCCCCGATTCTGTAAGTCAACTTCGATTGATTGATGATTCACCCGATTCCAAATTAATCTGGATTGACATGGAAAGTTCAACCCTTGAAGAGGATGAGTTGGTTTTTAAAAAGCTATTCCCGATTCACAGGTTGACACTCGAGGATATTTCCTACCTGCGAACCGCGAACAACAAACCTCATCTCCCCAAGATTGAGGAATACCCCGGTTATCTGTTTGTGATAATGAACCCGCTTTGCGATGATTTTGAAACAGGCAAAAACCCCCTTGACATAGACCATGCGACCACGCAATTGAGTATTTTCATTCACTCCAGGTTCTTGATCACACATCACCTGGGGAAGCTGAAATGTTTGGAGGAAGTCGCGGCTTATTTCGAACGACATCCATTGAAGGCCCATCATGGCACCGATTTCCTGGCACACATGGTCATGGATGGAATCATTGATCGATATTGGCCCTTGCTTGATTCACTGGAGGAACGCTGCAACCAGCTTGAGGAGGTGGTTTTTGTCGACCCGGGCAAATCAAACCTGCAGGATCTCATCGGGCTAAAGCGCATGATCAATGTGCTGAGAAAAACCCTGCTGCATGAAAAAGAAATTTTCCTGAGAATGAGCAGGGGGGAGTTTCAGGTTATCGGCGAAAGGCGCGCCATTTATTATCGCGATGTCTACGATCACACGGTGCGGTTTGTTGAGTTGGTTGAAAATAACAGGGAAATGATTTCCGATTTGCTACAGGCGCATCTTTCCGCATCATCAAATAAATTAAACGAGGTGATGAAGGTCCTTACCATCATTTCTATTTTGATACTGCCCATGACCGTTATATCGGGCATTTATGGCATGAATTTTGAAAACCAACCTGAGGTCCATTGGGAATATGGTTATCCTATGGCTCTTTTTTTGATGTTTTGCACGAGTTTTGGAACTTATAAATTCTTTAAATTCGCCAGATGGATATAAATACTTTGCTCCTATCCTCTCTTTCATATATTTTGTAGGGAAGTTAGTTCCGATAATCTGTTTTCCCCAGGAGTTGATGCTGTGAAGAAAAACATACTTGTGTTATTGATGGCAGGTTTTCTGGGTGCATTCGCTTATTCACAGGAAAAGGTGATCACCGCGGCAGAGGCCGCAAAAATGATTGACAAGGATTGCACGGTTGAGATGAAGGTTGAATCCTCATCAATGGACAAGAACAAAAGCAATATGTTTCTTAATTCAAAGTCCAGTTTCAAGGACTCAGGGAATTTTACCATCGTGGTCAGGGCGGGAGCCAACGAGAAACTCGCTGAAAAACATAAGTACAAGGATGGGCCCAAATTTTTCAGGGATAAAACAATCCAAGTCAAGGGCAGGGTGTCCACCTACAATGACAAACCCCAGATTGTCGTTGATGGATCCAATCAATTGACTTTGATTGAGGAAAAAAAATAATCACCATGAACATGGTGGGAAGCTTTTCCAGGTTTTTATTTCACCCTCAAGAAGATCATGTGCGAGTTTTGCTGCTTCCTGCTTTTGGGATTCATCAAGGTAGTCAACCTGGCTGGTGCCGGATACCCTTGTCAGTAGCACCACGCCAAGGTGTCCCAATGATGATTGTTGGTAATTAAAATCAAGTTGCCTCTGATTGCCAACATAGGATTCAAGAAATGATCGGATCAAGTCCGCATACAAAGGTCGCAAGCTTTTGGCATGAATCGCCTTTAAAACAAGATGGGCCATAAATAATCCAACATCCATTGCTGGGTCGCCAAAATGCGCTGTCTCATGGTCAACGAGAGTAAGGCCTCCGGGATGTGTCAAAAGATTTTTCGGGCTGAAATCCCCATGGCAAATGGTTGAATTTTCAATCAGCATGCGATCTCTCAGGCGCCTGATCATGGGGGCGTATCTTGGATGACTAATTTCCAGCCTTTCGTAAAAAGGCTCGATCCTTAGTTGCTGGAATATGGTTTTATCTGCAAGTTTCGGGTAATTTTCCCTGAGGCCGCCCCCCATCTCATGAATAATGGCAAGTAATTCACCGGCCTGGCCTGCTCGTAAAGGGTCGGCAATGCCTGAGAGAAGTTCTTTTTTCCAGGGAGTGGCTGGTGCGGTCGCAGTTGACATCCCTAGCACATGGTTTTGCGCGTCATACCAGAGGGCCTCGGTGAGGGATTCGCGCGGCAAAAGTGATTTGAATGCGGAAAGAAAAAGAAAGTCCCTCTCGATTCTTGAAGGATCGCTGACCCAAAGGTCCTTGACTCTTAGTCGGCTGCAAGCCTGCTTTACAATGAAGGATGAATTTGCAGTGGTGATTTTAAAGACGAGTGCTGAAACCCCACCGCTCAAGGATTCGATGGAGGGATTGGGGGATGGGATTTTGTGGGTTGAAAAAAGATATTCAGAAAGGTTGGAAGAGTTTAATTCCAGCACATATCACCCTTTTTTGTAGCCATCCGGATGTGATTGGTGCCAGCGCCACGCTGTCGCTATGATATCTCGGATATTCTTGTGGGAAGCTTCCCATCCCAGCCTAAGTTGAGCTTTTTTAGAGCTGGCAACCAATGCTGGTGGATCGCCTTCCCTGCGGGGGCCGATGCTGAACGGTACCGCATGACCAGTGACTTCCCTGACAGCGTCAAGGATTTCGTGGACACTGCTTCCTTTCCCGGTGCCAAGGTTCAGGCAGAGGTGTTCACCGGGAATAGCTTTTTCAAGTGCCAGCCTGTGGGCGTTGGCGAGGTCATCAACATGGATGTAATCCCTGATGCAGGTGCCATCGGGAGTGGGGTAGTCATTGCCAAAAATTTCCAAGGGCTTGGATTTTCCAATAGCAGCAGCGATAGCCAATGGTATGAGATGGGTTTCGGGGGAATGGTCCTCACCGATGTCACCATCTGGACTGGCGCCTGCCGCGTTGAAATAGCGCAGGGATGCACACGACCATTTGTGGGAAGCGCACATGTCCTTTAGGATCCATTCAACCATGAGCTTGGTTTTTCCGTAGGGGTTGATTGGCTTTTGAGGGGTTTCCTCGACAATGGGCACGACCGTGGGAATGCCATAGGTGGCACAGGTGCTCGAAAAAACCATCTTGGTGATTTTGTTCCTTTTCATCGCCTCGATCAGCGAGATGGTGCCTACAACATTGTTACGGTAGTAAATTTCCGGATTCTTGGTGGATTCCCCCACCTGGGCAAAAGCAGCGAAGTGTATGACTGCCTCGATTTGGTTTGTGGCCATCACATGATCAAGCCTTGCGGAATCGAGCAGGTCGCCTTGGGTTAAAATTGATGCATTGACGGCAGCGGAATGCCCGCGGGAAAGGTTGTCATATACGCTTACGGTATGCCCATGTTTCAAAAGATGCCTGACGGTGTGTGAACCTATGTACCCAGCCCCTCCAGTGACCAATATACGCATATAATCCCCTTCAGGGTTATGGCTTAGTTGGTGATACCCTTGGTGATGCCCATGAACACATCCTCAAGATTCACATCCTCCTCATGCAGGGTTTTTAACTTGAATCCCGCATGGACCAGCGCATCGGCAATGAAACTACCATCTTTGAGATTTTGCGCCAAGGTCACACGAAGATAATCAACCGATTCACGCTCCTCGATGGAAAACACACCATCCATTTTTTTCAAAAGCTTGGCGGCCTCAGGAAGCCTGTTGGTTTCAACCCCCACATGGATCACGGTGTTTTGTCGGACCTGCCTGATTGCTGTTTCAACATCCCCGTCAAAAAGCAACTGCCCGCGTTCAATGATGCCGATCTTGTTGCAGATATCCGCAAGTTCCGGAAGAATATGGCTCGAAACCAAGATGGTTTTTCCCATGGACCGCAATCGTTTCAGCAACGCCCTCATGTCGATCCTGGCCCTTGGATCCAAACCGCTTGCTGGTTCATCGAGTAGAAGAACCATCGGGTCGTGAAGCAAGACCCTTGCAAGCCCAAGTCGCTGGGTCATTCCGCGTGAAAGACTTGTGACAAGTGCGTCCCTCTTGTATCCAAGATCAACAAGTTCCAAAACCTCATCACATTTTCTTTTTCGATCGATGCCTTGGATTCGGTAGGCGGCCGCGAAGAACTCAAGATATTCGCTTACCTTCATGTCATCGTACACGCCAAAAAAATCGGGCATGTAGCCTATGAGTTTGCGAATTTCCCGTGAACTGTTATAGATGGAATAACCGCATACGGTAGCCTCACCCCAGCTTGGGTTCAAAAGGGTTGCAAGGATTCGCATGGTTGTGGTTTTCCCGGCGCCATTCGGCCCGATAAATCCGTAAACATCCCCTTGGTCCAGTTTGAGATTAAGACGGTTCAGCGCGTAAAGTTCGCCATACATCTTGGTCAAGTCGCGTGTTTCAATCATAAAAATTATTCCATGTTTGCATGAGGTCTCATACTCAGGGTCTTGAAGGTTGGATCGGGATTATAACCCGTATGAAAGTTTCCTGGTTGATCGTGGGCTTCACGGGAATTTTTTCATTGTTTTCCTTTTTGGAGATCGAAAGGACCGAGGGCGAGGATTCCCCAGTGCTGGAACCAGCCCTGCCAATCAGGATCACCTCTTCCGGATGCCTGATGCGCGCGTTTTCAGAAACAAAGGTCTCAGCAACCTGCTTTAATCTCCAACTTGTGTCCAGTTTCCTCAGGGTACTGTTATAAAGCAAGTCGCCCGCCTCTGGGTGTGAATGCAAGACTAAAGCTTTAACCAGCCTGTGAATTGGGAAAACATCATCTGTGGTCGATGCTGACTTGGGAGCAACCCAGTTTTTAGGGGCCAGTATTTTCAAGTCGTTCCATTGCTGGATCGATTGCCCTCTTCCACCTAGTTGCAGCATATCGCCGCGTCTTTTTTCCTTGGATTGGAATCTTCCGAGGTTGTACCAGGATTCTTGGTAGAAAATTACACAGTCCTCAAGGTCAACAGGCAGATTATTGGTGATGGTGCCGGTCAAAAGCATGGTCTCAATCCTTGAATGTGAAAGCCCGGCTTCAATCGGTGAATTAGCAATATCTGATTTATCTTGCCAGCAACCTTCCAAAGTGGCACATGCCCATGCAGGTATGCCAACCTGTTCGATGGCTGAGGGAAAAAGACTATATTCGTATGGTTTGCGGAAGAGTGATTGTGAACTGCCCCTGAAAACGCGATCAGGCGGTTCAAGAATCCCGAGAACTGGTTTGTTTAGAGGTCTGCCTGAACTCCATGGATTACCCGCTTGTAATTCAAATGAGTAGTTGCCCGGGATGGGACTGAAAAAAGACATCCATGTTGAATCCTGGACACAGCCGGAGGAAAGATCGAAATCCATCAGGTCAAGTTTGTTGAGTCTGGGATCATTTCCCTTGAGAGCATTTGCTCCGGCCCACGAACCCCAGGTGGCTATCACCACCATTATTAAAAATGTGAACCAGGTGGTCTCAGGTTTTTTCAACCAGATGTGTGAGATGAAGTAGTCAACCGGGCCGATGATGAAAATGTAAGCCAGAATGAAAAGGGCAACCCAGCCGAACGGGAAGACCGGTACTTGGGGGAAAGTTTCCAATGAACGCTGGATTTCGCATGCGAGTTCGGGCCTGATTGAAGAGGTATCGGGGGGGAATTTTCCCTGTGCGAACCCTGGATTCCTCGGTGAAAGCTCAATTAAAAACTTATCCCAAAAAGATTGCTGCCCATCCCATGAGGAAAAAGGTGCCGTGTCAAATTCAAGTGCCATCAGAAAAACCCTCCCGCGACCAAAAGGCACCTGAACCAAAATCGGTCTTGCGACTGGATCGGAAGGCTCGGGCGATTCACGGATTATAGTCTGGGCTGAGGAAGATGGTGACAACTTCGCAATATGCTTGATTCTCATCGGGAGTAGTTGGCTAACCAGCGGACTAACCCAGCGGTTTAGCCCGTTGAGTGTGCGCAATCCATTCGGATTAGAATCCAAGCCTTCAAGTTTGCAACCTGTTATTCCAAGGGCGAGAAGTAAATTTTTGGTTGATTCCCAATGTTCTCCTGAGTCAAGCAAAAGGGTTCCCCCTGAAAGTATCCAGGAGGCAAGCGCCTTTAGTTTTTCCTGGTTTCCCTTCGCTTGTAAATTACTTGAAAGTTTTGTGCCCGTTGAAAGGATCATCAAGTCCATCGAGGAAAACCCGATTGGAAGCCCGGGGAAATCGTCAATGTTGTTTAATTCTGAAAATTTCCTGGGCAACCTTTCTGGTAATGTTGGTTTGGAGGGTTCTAGTTTACTTTGGTTTGCGGATGCGTTTTGCAATGCTTCAGGGGGAAAACCAGCCGTTGCGATCAAATAATCCCTTGGGCCAATGATGCTGGAGGATGTCCTTGGCGGGGCAGGCCATACTTGGAGAATTTTGCCACTGGATTCCTTCAACCTTACTATGAGCGGACTTGATGAGGAACCAGGGCGAAGATAAGCCATTATCCGTTTTTGCCCGGGATAAACCGGGTTTTTTATCAGATAGCTTGCTCCCTCCCCATCAGTTGATTCCAGTTCGATCAAAAATTTATCAGATTCAATCTCAGGAACAGCAGCGTCAAGTTCAATCTGCACAGGAACCCAATTACCATTTCGGATCAATGGACCGTTTGATGAGGGAAAACCAAATTGAACCTTCACGATAGCAGGTTGGTTGGAATATGCCTGGCTGGTAAAGAACAGGTTGAATCCCGCTAAAAGGCAGCAGATTTTCAAAAATCGAAACATGAAGCCTTTCTCAGGGTTTGTTGTGCGGGTCGCAAACGCAGGGTGATTTCGCACACCCGGGGCAACCGGTGCCATACTTTAACTTAATCGCATCTTCGAGATCGACCTCAGCAATATTAGCAAGGGTTGCAAGCCATGCAAGCACATCTGCGAATTCCAGGACAAGGGCTTGGTGATTTTTTTCCCTTAGTGCCGCTGAAAGCTCACCCACTTCCTCCATGAACCACATGAATGTGCCTTCAATTCCCCTCGAGGCATCTTTTTTGCCATAGAGATCCTTGATGAGGGCCTGCAATTGTTTGAGATTTTGTGGCATAGGTCACCTGGTTGACTTGAAGGCCTGTTGAAGTTTTTGGAATTCGTCAGTCTTTCCTGCCGAGTTAAGATGCTCAAGCAGTAATTCCTGTGCTTCCTTGGAAGAGGCATCAATTTCGAGGACCTCCCTTGCTGCCAGAATGGCTTCAGCCTTTTTGTTGCTTTGCAATAAAAGTTTCAAAAGACGCTTCCGCTTTTCCAAGTCATCAGGATCGAGGCGGATGAGTTTTTGCAAGGTCTCTATTTGCCTGTCTTTTTCGTCCGTCTGGGCGAACACCCTGGCGAACTGTTCAAGCCAGCGGGGATTATCAGGGTCCAGGGCCATGCCGGTCTCGAGGGCCTTGATCGCTTTTTCGAAATCTCCGGCATCATAGAAAATCCTTCCGAGTAGGAAAAGAATCTCTGGATCCGGGAATGTTTTCGCAGATTCCTCAAGGATGGCTTGTTCCTTTTTTGAGTCTCCTGCAAGTTTTGCAAGCCTTGCCAAAACCAGCGAGCCCTTGGGTTGTCCGGGCTTGCTCGCAATGGCGGCTTCAGCAAGTTTTCTTGATTCCGCACGGTCTCGATTCAACAATAACACCGCCAGCTCTCCCAAGGCTTCCGCATTGGTTGGATCGCCCTCGATGACTTTGCGCAATTCAGCGGCACTTCTCGGTTTCTGCTGGTCAACCCCCATTGTTTTTGCCGTTACATCCCTGAGGTATTCAATGTAACCTTTTTCAAAATTTGCACTGTTGGTGCCGGTCACGAGCTCAAGCACGGAGTCAGTTCCGTTACCTTTGCCATAGGATTCCAGCATTTTTCTGGAGATATCCTCACCATGTTTTTTTTGCAGGTATTCCACATACAAAAGGCTTTGGCAGTAAGCCATCTGCCAGTCAATCGGAGACCTGGGTCTTTGAAAACCAAGATTGATATTCCCAAGATTGTAAAGGTTGTTGGATTGGATTCGTTGTTTCAACTCCTTGTTCCAGGAATCAGACCTGGGAAAACCCTCAAGTGAAACAGCAAGCCCCTCGGTCAACCAATGTGGGACCAGGTATTGGGATTGCTCAAGATTGAAAATATGGGTTAGTTCATGCCTCATGACACGCGCCCAATTGAACGGCTTGTTCATGGTTTTACTTTGTGGGGAAACCATGGTTATAACTTTTCCGGTACAGGCACCTATGGTGTGAAGGTCTGGAACACCGACTGTCCTACCACTGAACATTTCATGGTTTGAAAAAACCTCGACAAGTATGGGCTCCTTGGGTGCAAACCTGAAACGGGCAGCAAGTAGGGAAAAGTTTTGTTCCATGAAAAAAGACATGTAAGTGACCAATGCCAAGTCCTGGGAGGCATCAAATCTGAATATGAAATGTTCTGTTTTCAAGGTTTCATATTTGTCGAGATGTTTGAGCACCTTGAGTGAATTGGCGGTTTGAACATGGAAAGGGTCGGCTTTGAGGGATTTTTCCAACAGGGGGCGCGCCTCAGTTTCCCTTCCCATCTGCAAAGAAAGCATCGCAAGTGAAATCAATGGCTCGGGTAGGTTGGGACGGAATTCGATGGCTTTTTTTAAACGCAGCTCGGCTTCAGCGAACCTTCTGCGGGCAGTGAGGATTTCCCCCATTTCCAGATGGAAGATCGCGGGCTTTTTGTCAAAGGATAGGACCTCTTTTTCCAGGTTTTGAAGTTCCGCCGTTTTTCCATCTATCCATGCGAGTGCGCCAAGCCTCCCCAGTATTTTTTCGTTGCGTGGCTGCACCTTTCGAGCCTGTGAAAGTTGTTCCCTGGCCTTGGCGGTATTTCCCTCAGCAAGGCTGATATCAGATAAAAGCAACAATGCCTCGGTATTACCCGGGCATGATTTCAATGCTCGCAGGGCGAATAATTCCGCCTCCTGGTATTCCAATTTTTGAAGGGCCGCCAAGCCTTTGCCAACCAAGGCATCAAGTGCTTCCGGATTGATTGAAAGCACTTTTGAAAAAGCTGCGAGGGCTTCAGGACGATTGTGTTTTTCCAACAGGATTTTTCCCGCCAGGGCTTCCGCCGGCCAAAAAGCGGGGTCGTTTCTTATTGTGTCCTTGAGCAGGTCGTTGAGTATTGTCTCGAGTTCATCCCCAAGAGCGTTCCAGCGCGCGTTCTCGAGGCTTGCCTGCGCGATTACAAGAAGGTCTTCAGGTTTCTTGTAAGCTTCCGGGGTTTCAAGTTTTTCAGAATAGGATTTTACGAACCATTGGAATTCAGAAAGTGCCTGGTTTAAATCGCCCCCCGCCCAAAGGATTTGCGCTTTGACCCACCTGGCTTGGAGATTGTTTGGGTTTTTTAACAGCGCATTTTTGCAGGAATCCGTTGCCTCGACCCAGCGACCTATTTGGTATTCAAGCTCAGCTTTGCGACCAAGAACATCCGCGGAGGGATTTTTGAC
>SXGQ01021178.1_pt1 | contig 31862 bp, 28 predicted proteins | sample 3178371 | NCBI WGS metagenome assembly SXGQ01 (sample SAMN11356859, study PRJNA531348) | freshwater metagenome | isolation source: freshwater sample F1-20 | place: China: Fuxian Lake, Yuxi | collected 2017-12-25
CCATCATGTCGGACGGCGCAACGATATCCACCCCGGCGGCAGCTTGTGTCAGGGCCTGTTGCACAAGAATGTTGGTGGTCTCGTCATTCAGTACATAGCTGTCTGCATTCAGTACGCCGTCCTGACCATGGCTGGTATACGGATCAAGCGCAACATCAGTCAGTACGCCCAGCTCGGGAAAGCGTTGCTTCAACTCACGCACCGCGCGCGGCACGAGCCCATTCGGATTGGTCGCTTCAATACCATCGGGGGTTTTTAGCTGAGGATCAATAACGGGAAATAATGCGAGCACGGGAATACCCAGCGACACGCATTCCTCAGCAACCGGCATCAACAGATCGACTGACAAGCGCTCGACCCCAGGCATGGAAGGTACTGCTTCGCGCTTTTTCTCGCCCTCCACAATGAATACCGGGTAAATCAGATCGGCTGGCGTGACAACATTCTCGCGCATCATCGCGCGTGAGAAAGCATCCTTGCGCATGCGGCGCATGCGTGTGGCGGGGAAACGGGCAAGTGGATCGTGGCTCATGATGAGGCTCATGCAAAAGTGGTTGTGAAAGCTGTTGGCGTCGAGACGATTTTTATATTGATGAACTTACCCATAGAGCAGCACTCCTAGCCATGGGTGTTCATCACCTCCCGCTTATCCTCCCTGAGCGGGTCTGGCTCGATAGAGTCAGTGCTTGAACCCTGGGGGCATCTACCGCTCTCCAGGGTTTTTTTCCACGGGTAAGGATTGCTCGTCATGACCGGCACCCGGCTCGAGTTGCAACAGGCTACAGATTGTGCGGTCTGCCTCATCCAAGCCAATACGCTTAAGCGCGGAGAATAGCTGCACGGAGAATGGCAGAGGCTGGCCTTGCTCGTCAACATAGCTGGCCAGAATGGTTCTGGCGAGCCGGATCGCGTCGGATTGCTCGTGCCGGTTGAGCTTATCTGCCTTACTCAGCAGGCAATGGATGGGCTTGCCGGTGGGGGCGAACCACTCCAGCATCTCGATATCCAGCTCGGTGAATGGCCGTCGCGCATCCATGATCAGCACCAGGCCAACCAGCGGCGCCCTGACCTGAACGTAGCGGCCAAGCAGCTGCTGCCAGTGGTGCTTGGCAGTGCCGGCTACCTCGGCGTAGCCGTAGCCCGGTAAATCCACCAGAAACGCCCGAATTTCCTCGCTGCGCGCAATATCCCGCCGGTGCTGACCGACATGCGCGCCACCGATCGAGAAATAGTTAATGTGCTGGGTGCGACCGGGGGTTTTGGAGGCAAAAGCCAGCTTTTTCTGGTTGCAGAGCAGGTTGATCGCGGTCGACTTTCCCGCATTCGAGCGGCCGGCGAAGGCCACTTCCGGGACTTGGTATTTTGGCAAATCCTGAAGTCGATTCACGGTCGTGAAGAAGCGGGCTTGCCAAAGTAGGGACATCGGGAATGGGCGGGGGTGGGGCCGGCAAACGCGGCGGCTATCGAAAGGGGGGCGAAAAATCGCTGATGGGCATTGTAGTACAATGCAAGGGTGTATTCAGTGACGAACCCAGTCAATTATTGCCCGGGTGTTTGAATGAATCGAGTACTTTCGTTGTGTTTAAAAGTCTTCGCTCTCGCGCTTTGCTCTGTGCTTTTTACTGCACACGCAACGGAGCAAAAGTCAGCTGCAGCAGACCCTGCCAAAGGCGCTGCGCTGTACTCTGGTGGTGACCCCGCGCGCGGCATTACCGCTTGCATCGCATGCCATGGCGCGGAAGGTAACTCGGGTATTCCGCAAAACCCCAAGCTCGGTGGCCAGCATGCCGCTTATATCAAGAAGCAGCTGCATGATTTCCAGGGACCTGATCGCAATAACGCCATAATGACCATGATCGCCAAGGCGATGACACCGGAAGACATCGATAACGTTGCGGCCTATCTGGCAACGCAAAAAGCGACAGCCAATGTAGCGAAAGTCAAAGAAACTGCAGATCTCGGCCGCAAGATTTATCGTGCCGGCATCGCTGAAAAAAATGTACCTGCTTGCGCTGGCTGCCACAGCCCCAACGGCGCAGGCATTCCGGCGCAGTACCCGCGTATCTCTGGTCAGCATCAGGATTACGCAGTAACGCAGCTGACTAATTTCCGCGGCGGTGTGCGAAATAACTCGGCGCAGATGGTTGCTATCAGCAAGCGCCTCACCGATGAAGAGATGAAAGCAGTATCAGACTACATCGCCGGTTTGCGGTGATTTTTTATCTCTCCCGACAATAACGCTAAACGGGAGCAGTCAACCAATACCGGGGGTGGCAATCAGCCGCCCCTTTTTGTTGATGCTGGCAGATATGGACGCAATCGATACAAGCCAACAATCCTCACCCACAACGCAGGGCATGCTGCTGACCAATCGCGGACGCTTCGTCACCGAGATGGTTGAGCTGGTCTCTTCGATGCGTTTTGCGATCAGCTTGTTGACTATCATCTCAATTGCGTCGGTGGTGGGCACGGTAGTGTTGCAAGGCGAGCCGATGCCGAACTATGTGAACCAGTTTGGCCCGTTCTGGTTCGAGGTGCTTGCGCGTTTTTCTGTTTACTCGGTGTACTCGGCCTGGTGGTTTTTGTTGATCATGGCGTTTCTGGTTACCTCGACGTCGCTCTGCATCATTCGTAATGCGCCGAAAATGATCGCTGACATGAAAAGCTGGCGCGAGAATGTGCGAGAACAGTCGCTGCGAAATTTTCATCATCATGCCGAGTGGACAGCAGCGCGCGATATGACGCAGCTAGCGAAAGATTATGCGCAGCAGATCGCGACCGCCGGGTATCAGGTAAAGCAAATCAGCAAAGACGGCGCTATCTTGCTCAGCGCGAAGCAGGGCGGCGCCAATAAGCTCGGGTATATCTTTGCGCACTCAGCGATCGTTATTATTTGCGTTGGTGGCCTACTCGACTCCAATCTGGCTATTCGGGCTCAGCAATGGCTATTTGGTAAAGAGACTTTCAAGGGGAGCGGCGTAATCGCTGAAATCCCAGAGAAGCACAGGCTAGGTACTGGCAACATCACCTTCCGCGGTAATACCCTTGTGCCCGAGGGGCAGAGTAGCGACACCACTATCTTGCAGATGGGCGATGGGGTCCTGATTCAAGACTTGCCGTTCACGCTGCAATTAGAGAAATTTATCGTCGATTTCTATTCGACCGGTATGCCAAAGCTGTTCGCCAGTAATGTGGTCGTCACTGATAAAGACACCGGCAATAGTTTTCGCGCGACCATTAAAGTTAACGAGCCATTAATCCATAAAGGTCTGGCGGTTTACCAATCCAGTTTTGAAGACGGCGGTAGCCGGTTGAAGCTGATCGGTTACCCGATGACGGGCGCTGCTCATGCGCAGTTTGCGTTGGAGGGTCAGGTAGGTAAAGCTTCACGCTTGGCGGGTAATGCGGGCGACTATACGATTGAGTGGTCGGGCTTTCGCCCCTTCAATGTCGAAAACATGGCCGGCGATCCGCGTGCCGTGAAGCAGCCAAAAGGCTTCAATGAAAACCTTGAGAAGCGACTGGGATCGGCTGCCAATCGTGAGCGCGGTAAGGATCTGCGCAACGTGGGTCCAAGCGTGCAGTACAAGCTGCGCGACAAAACCGGTCAGGCGCGCGAGTTCAGCAACTACATGATGCCGGTCACGGTTGATGGCGAAGATGTTTTTCTTGCCGGTGTGCGCGAGAACCCATCCGAGGCTTTTCGCTATCTGCGTATTCCCGCCGATGCCAACGGCAAGGTCGATGAGTGGATGCGTTTACGGGCTGCGATCTCAGATCCGGTACTGCGTGAAAAAGCCGCCAAACGTTACGGTGCCAATGTGCCGCTTGGCGCCAACAGTTCGCCGCAGTTACGCGAGCAGCTGCAGCTATCGGCTTTGCGTGGCTTGAATGTGTTTGCGGGCGACGCTGAGTCTTCTGGTTACATCGCGGTGGCACGTTTTATTGATAAAGTACCCAAAGACCAACAAGAAAAAACCGTCGATATCTTCATGAAGATATTGAACGGCGCAATGTGGGAGTTGTGGCAAGTCGCGCGGGACAAAGACGGCCTACCGCCCGCTGTTCCCGATGCAAAAAGTGCGCGCTTCTTGCAGCGCTCGACCGATGCGCTGGCAGATTCCTTTTTCTATGGAGCGCCGGTGTATTTGCAATTACGCGGCTTTGACGAAGTGAAAGCCTCGGTGTTTCAGGTGACACGCTCCCCCGGCAAGAATGTGGTTTATCTGGGCTGCCTGCTGCTGGTACTCGGCGTATTCGCCATGCTTTATATCCGTGAGCGGCGCCTGTGGCTTTGGTTGCGGCCCGATACCAGTGGCGGTGTACACGCGCTGATGGCGATGAGCTCGCAGCGGCGTAGTCTGGATTTCGACAAGGAGTTCGAACAGATGAAAGCCCGCTTGCCATCGGCCTAAGAGCCTGCCTCGTCAGGCCGCTAGCTGTGTTGGCCGTAGCTTGCCGTACGTCGAGTACTGTCTGCGCTACGGCCGCCTTGCCATCGACCTAACCAGGCGGGCTCTCGGTCTTTGCACTGCAGCCCGGCACGGCTTGGCGCACTCAACTATACTTTGCAGCGCATAGCGGTACTGCAAGATCACCGGAGATGAACGATGGAGCTCACTGAAAATACAACCTACGCAGAGAGCAGTAGCGTATTCAAGGGGCGCAGCTGGTTTGATTGGCTGTTCGCTGCCTTATTGCTGGTGGGCGCGCTGTTTGCGCTGAACCGCTATGGCGAGTTCATGGATGTCTACGAGAAGGCGATCTTGCTGGCTGCAGTGCCAACGTTTGCCGGCCTCGGGTGGTACTGGAAATCGGCGCGTACTCTGTTTCTCTTGATTGCTGCGACTTCCTTGTATGGCATTTCTCTGTACGGCGGCAATCTGGATGCGGCCCAGAACCGATTTTTCCTGAAGTACATGCTGTCGAGCCAATCCGCTATTTTGTGGATGAGCACCTTGTTCTTTCTCTCTACCCTGTTCTACTGGGGTGGTCTGATAGCACGCTCGAGCTTCGGTGGTGCGGTTGGCAGCAAGCTGTGCTGGGCGGCGATTTTGCTTGGCTTCACCGGCATGATGGTGCGCTGGTATGAGTCGTACCTTCTGGGTTCGGACATCGGTCATATACCGGTATCCAACTTGTATGAAGTGTTTATTCTGTTCTGTCTGATCACCGCCTTGTTTTTGGTGTTCTATGAGCAGAAATACGAAACGCGTTCATTCAGCGCGTTCGTGATGCTGGTGATCTCCGCCGCGGTCGGTTTTCTGTTGTGGTACATGACAGCGCGTGACGCGCATGAAATACAGCCGCTGGTGCCGGCACTGCAAAGCTGGTGGATGAAAATTCATGTGCCCGCTAACTTCATTGGTTACGGTACCTTTGCACTCGCCGCCATGGTGGGTATCGCATACCTGCTTAAAGCCAAAGGCAAGTTGGAAGACCGGCTACCGCCGCTGGAAGTGCTCGACGATGTGATGTACAAAGCGATTGCGGTTGGGTTTGCTTTCTTCACCATCGCCACTATCCTGGGCGCCTTGTGGGCAGCCGAGGCCTGGGGCGGCTACTGGTCGTGGGATCCGAAAGAAACCTGGGCGTTGATCGTTTGGTTGAACTACGCCGCCTGGCTGCATATGCGCCTCATGAAAGGCTTGCGTGGTCAAGTTGCTGCGTGGTGGGCCGTGGTAGGTTTGTTCGTCACGACGTTTGCTTTCTTGGGTGTGAACATGTTCCTGTCAGGCTTGCATTCCTACGGCGAGCTTTGATTCGTTTACCGCTCGGTCACGTATTGATCGTGACCGAGTAACACGCGCTTTCTATCATGCTGATCAAAATCCCCCGTTATAACGAGCCACTCGCTTCGGAGATTACGCCCCGCGAGCTTGCGCTGTCGCGGCGATTGTTTTTGCAGGGTATGGCAGCAAGTTCATTGGCGGCTTCTGCATGGGTCTGGCCTGCCATGGCGACAGAGTCGTCAACGCGTCAGCGCTTGCCAGCGCAACGTAATGCGAAATACAGCGCAGCAGACAAGCCCACCACGCTTGCTGACGCGACCACCTACAATAATTTTTATGAGTTCGGGACCGATAAAGGTGATCCGGCCCTGTACGCCGGATCATTAAAGACCCGCCCCTGGACCATCAAGGTTGAGGGTGAGGTTAAAAAGCCTTTGACGCTCGATATCGACGCGCTGCTTAAGCTCGCACCGCTGGAAGAGCGCTTGTATCGTCTGCGCTGTGTCGAGGGCTGGTCGATGGCTATTCCCTGGGTTGGCTTTCCGCTGGCTGAGCTGATTCGCAAAGTCGAACCCACAGGCAACGCCAAGTATGTTGAATTCACCACCTTGGCCGACCGCGCGCAGATGCCGGGCGTACGTAGTCGTGTATTGGAGTGGCCGTACACCGAAGGCTTGCGATTGGATGAGGCTAACCATCCATTGACACTGCTGACGGTAGGCATGTACGGGCAGGTCTTGCCGAATCAAAATGGTGCACCCGTTCGTATCATCGTGCCATGGAAATACGGCTTCAAGTCGGCGAAATCGATTGTGCGAATTCGCTTCACTGAAGTTCAGCCCAGAACCTCATGGAATCTTGCTGCGCCCGATGAATACGGCTTCTACTCGAATGTGAATCCTGAGGTGGATCATCCGCGTTGGTCGCAAGCGAGTGAGCGCCGCATTGGCGAAGACGGTTTTTTCACCAAAAAACGCAAGACCTTGATGTTCAACGGCTACCCCGAGGTCGCCTCGCTCTATAGCGGTATGGATCTGAGGAAGTTCTACTGAGTCAATGTCGCCGAGCATTGAGCGCGTGAGGCAGTTCAAGCGTGTGCTGTTTGTGGGCGCGTTGCTGCCCTTGCTGATCAATGTGTGGTTGGCGGCGCAGGACAGATTAGGCGCCAACCCGATCGAGAGCCTTACACGCAGCAGCGGCGACTGGACCCTTTATTTTCTGGCACTGACGCTTACTATCACGCCGCTGCGTCGGCTCAGTGGACAGCACTGGTTGCAGGCGCTGCGCCGCATGCTGGGCCTGTTTGCGTTTTTTTATGCCTGCGTTCACTTCAGCACTTTTATTTGGTTCGATCATTTTTTTGATCTTGCTGAGATTGTGCGGGATGTTGCGAAGCGGCCTTTCATTACCGTTGGCTTCGCCGCGCTCGTGCTATTGATTCCATTGGCGATGACCAGTACGCAGGCAATGCAAAAACGACTGGGTCGCCGTTGGGTGCAGTTGCATCGCTTGGTGTATGCCGTGGCGCTGCTTGCACTGTTACATTTTTGGTGGATGCGTGCAGGCAAGCAAAATTTTGCTGAGCCTAGCCTGATGGCGGTGATTATCTTGTCCTTGCTGGCGGCGAGAGCCGCAGGACCTATTCAACGATGGATTCGAGCGCGAAAAGATCTTTCGGATTCTCACGACGCCTAATCACGCTGAAACTGCTACCGTCGACCAGTACCTCGGCTGCGCGACCACGTGTGTTGTAGTTGGAAGCCATAGTCATGCCGTAGGCACCGGCAGACATGATGGCCAATAAATCGCCGGGCTCTAGTGCAAGTGCTCTGTCACGCGCTAGCCAATCGCCCGATTCGCATACGGGGCCAACAACATCATACTGACGCGCGGCGATATCGCGTTGCTGTACCGCCTGTACCCCATGCCAGGCCTCGTACATCGCCGGTCGCATCAGGTCATTCATCGCCGCGTCAACCACCGCAAAGTTTTTACTCGCGCCATGCTTGAGGTATTCCACGCGGGTCAGCAGTACCCCCGCATTACCAACGATTGAGCGGCCTGGTTCAAACATAATGCTGATCGGTGCGCCGCCATAGCTGTCGGCGCGCCAGTGATCAATACGCTTAAACAAGCGGGCCAGATAATCAGCGACCGCCACGGGCTGTTCGTTATCATAAGTAATGCCGATGCCACCACCAATATCCAGATGATGCAAACGAATGCCGGCTGCGTGTAGCTGATCGGCGAGCTCAATGACTTTATCAAGCGCCTCAAGCAGAGGCGCATCGTCCAATAGTTGAGAGCCGATGTGGCAATCGATTCCTGTCACCTCGATATTCGGAAGCTCATGCGCGATGCGATAGGCTTGCAATGCGTCTTCAAACGCGATGCCGAATTTATTTTCTTTCAGACCCGTAGAAATATAAGGGTGTGTTTTAGCATCGACATCCGGATTTACGCGTAGCGACACGCGCGCTGTTCTATGCATACTGCCGGCAATTGCACTTAACCGATGCAGCTCGGGTATTGATTCGGCATTAAAGCAAAGAATGTCGTGCGAGAGGGCGAGCTTGATCTCGTCCTCTGACTTGCCTACCCCTGAAAAAATTACTTTTCGCGGGTCACCGCCTGCGGCGAGAACACGAAGCAGCTCGCCGCCCGAGACAATATCAAACCCCGAGCCGAGTTTACCTAGTAAATTCAGTACGGCGAGATTCGAGTTTGATTTTACCGAGTAGCACACCAGTGCGCCGCTCTCGGCGCGGCCATGGCTGTAACAAGCGTTTGCGTAAGCCAGAAAATTCTGGGTCAGAGCCGCACGCGAGTAAACATAGGTGGGGGTGCCAACTTGTTCAGCAATCTGCGCAAGCGGCAGATTTTCTGCGAACAGCGCATCACCACGACGCTCAAAATACGCCATGTTCATGGCTTACGCGTAGTGCCAGCGTTGCTCGCCGGTTGCGCATCAAACTCGCCATTGGTAGTGCTGGCGGGCGGCGCTGGCCGGTCGGGCAAGTACAGTGGTGCCTTTTGACCGCAAGCCGACAAGCCGGTTACCAAGATCATCGCTAGAATGTAGAGACCCGGATACATGAGGGTGCGTAGTGGCCAAAGACGTTAACAGTGGCAGGCAAAAGCCTGCGGCAAAACATCCTGTGGAGTGTAGCATGACCGAAACCGAGTTTCTAAGCATCGCCGAGGGTGTGTTGAACCAGATAGAGATCGGCCTTGAACGCGCCGCAGATGCAGTCGATGCGGATATCGAATGCAGCCGCAGCGGTAATGTGCTCGAGATAGAGTTTATTGATAGCGCCAGCAAGATCATCGTCAACACTCAGGCCCCGATGCAAGAAATCTGGGTGGCGGCACGCACGGGTGGTTTTCATTTCCGGATGATCGATGGTAGCTGGCGCGACACTCGCGACGGTACCGAGTTGTTTAGCGCATTATCGAAGCTGGCCAGCGAGCAAGCTGGCCAGGGTCTGATCATCACTGCCTGATCGCCAACGTACCGGGGTGATTTTTGTCAGAAAATTTCGCCCTTGGCGCCTTCCTTGAGTAATTCTTTACTGGGCTCAGGCGATTTGGGTGAATCGGGCGATCCACTATTCTGTTTGTCGTCACCTTGGCCGACGCCCAGCGAATGCACACCTTCGCCCTCGACATATTCGCTGTACATCATGTCGCCGTTATGGTTAATGACGCCAAACGGAATCTCGCGCTCGCCAACAGGTAGCGTCGGTAGCGCTTTTTGCATGTAGCCAATCCAGATCGGTAATGCGAGGCCGCCGCCTGTTTCTTTATTGCCCAAGTTGCGCGGCTTATCGAAACCGATCCAGGCAACACCAACCAGCTTGGGATGGTATCCCGCAAACCAGGCATCAATCGAGTCATTCGTGGTGCCTGTTTTGCCAGCGATATCATTGCGCTTTAGGGATAAGGCCCGTGTCGCGGTGCCGTAGCGCACGACGTCTTTCAGCATACTGTCAATCACATAGGCGTTACGCGCATCAATCACGCGTAGTGCTTCGTCCCCCGCCTTGTCGGGGTTTACCTCGAACAGCGGTTTTCCATCACTGCTGGTGATCTTCGAGATCAGGTAAGGGTTGACCTTGTAACCACCATTGGCAAATACGGTATACGCTGCAGCGAGCTGAAGTGGCGTGACCGAGTCGGCGCCGAGCGCGAGTGTTAGGTAGGGTGGATTCTTGTCAGCCTCGAAACCAAAGCGCGTGATGTATTCCTGCGCGTAGGCGGGCCCGATCTTGTCGAGAATCCGAATCGAGATCATGTTCTTTGATTTCGACAAGCCTTTGCGAATCGTCATTGGCCCTTCGTATTTACCGTCGTAGTTCTTCGGCTCCCACGCCTGACTACCGGTTTGCGAGGCATCGAAGCTGAGCGGCGCATCATTCACTACCGTGCCTGGCCAAAAACCCTTTTCCAGCGCCGCTGAATAAATAAAGGGCTTGAAAGAAGAGCCGGGCTGACGCCACGCCTGGGTTACATGGTTGAATTTGTTTCGGTTGAAATCAAAGCCGCCAACTAATGCGCGGATGGCACCATTCTCTGCGTTGACGGCGACAAATGCAGATTCAACCTCTGGCAGCTGTATCAAGACCCAGCTACTTCCTTCTTGTACCACGCGAATGATTGCGCCGCGACGAATACGTTTGTTGGCAGGGACCTTGTCTGTCAGCGAGGCGAGAGCCGTACCCAGGCCAGCCTCTGCCAGTGTAATTTCCTCACCCGAGGCCAGTACGGCGCGTAAGGTTTTCGGTCCGGTCGATAGCACTACTGCAGCGATGATGCCGTCGCTATCCGGGTGCTCGGCAAGCTCCGACTCGATCGCTGCTTCGGCCTCGGTCTTGTCGCCGGGGATCTCCATGTACCCCTCAGGTCCACGATAGGCTTGACGCTTCTCATAGTCGAGTACACCGCGGCGCAGCGCCAGGTAGGCAGCGTCTTGATCTGCTTTGGTAATCGTAGTGAAAACATTCAGCCCGCGCGTGTAGGCATCTTCCTTGTACTGATCGTAGACCATCTGCCGCGCCATCTCTGCAACGTACTCGGCGTGCACGCCGAAGTCATTACTGTCCATCTTGATTTTCAGCTGCTCATCACGCGCCTGTTCATACTGCGGTGTTGTGATGTAGCCAAGATCATGCATGCGCTGCAAGATGTATAGCTGGCGTGCTTTCGCACGCTTGGGGTTAACCACGGGATTATTCGCCGAAGGGGCTTTGGGTAGCCCGGCCAGCATCGCTGCCTCAGCCACACTGATATCGCCCAGTTTCTTGCCAAAATAAATTTGTGCTGCCGATGCAAATCCATAAGCGCGTTGGCCCAGGTAAATCTGATTCATGTACAGCTCAAGAATCTGATCTTTGGTCAGGGTCTTCTCAATTTTCCATGCCAGTAGCACTTCATACAGCTTGCGCTTAATCGTTTGCTCGCTCGACAAAAAGAAATTACGCGCGACTTGCTGTGTGATGGTCGATGCACCTTGCCGGCGACCGCCGAGTGCGTTATGAACAGCAGCACGCAAGATGCCCCAGTAATCGACACCATGGTGCTCATAGAAGCGGTCATCTTCAATCGCTAGAACCGCTTGTTTCATGACCTTGGGAATATCTTTGTAGCGCACCAGGCTACGCCGCTCTTCACCAAACTCGCCAATCAGCATGTTATCGGCTGAAAAAACGCGCAGCGGCATTTTTGGCTGATAGGTCGCCAGCGAATCAATATCAGGCAGATTCGGGTAAGCCATCATCATCATGAATACCAGCAACAGCGCGCCGATCAGCGACATTCCAATCATGAAGCCGAACACGCTCAGCGCCAGTCGCACCGGTGCGGGCCATGGTCTACGCTGATTTTGATCAGCGTTGTCTGCCGAGGGTGGAGTCGTCATGCAGGAGGGATGATGCAGCGATAGTCAACAGTGTTCATTATAGCGTCACCCCATGATGCATCTTTCCCGGGCTGAGCTGTTCATCTACGGCATATGGTGGACGCAGTCACGCGCAGCCTGACGCCGCGTCGGTAATTGACAACGCTGCTGCAGCCTCGCTTTACAGCGCTAAAAAACGCTTGCTAGGATCCGCGCCACGTTTTGAAATTGATAAGATAAAAGAGGTCCAGCGGATGCATGCGTTTCGGCGCTGGTGGGGTCGGGCGAGGACGCCCATGCTTGGCGTTGATATCGGTAATAGCGGGGTACGCGTGATGGAGCTCGCCCTGCATGGTCGTCAACTGCAAATCGCGCACTACGCGCATTGTCGGCTACCACCGGGCGCCATTCGGGACGGTAGCATCGTCATGCGTGAAGAGATCGCTGAGTCACTGCATCTTGCTCTGCGCGAAAGCGGTAGTCAGTTACGCCATGCAGCGCTCGCACTGCCACCCAGCGCGGTAATAAAAAAAATTCTGACCCTGCCATCGCTCACGGGTGATGATGAATTAGAGCTGCACATCGAAAATGAGGCAACGGCATTGCTTCCGGTAGCACGCGAGGAGCTCGGTGTTGATTTTGCGGTGATCGGGCCTAGCCCGCATCAGGTCGACAGCATCGATGTGCTGCTGGTTGCGGCGCGTCAGGAGAAAATCAACGAGCGTATCGAACTAGTTACTGCGATCGGGCTAAAGCCACTAATCATGGATGTCGAGTCGAACGCATTGCTGGCTGCAGTTTGCTTGATGCTGCGCTCGAGCGAGCTACCACCAAATGCATTGCTCGGCATAGTGCATATTGAAGCGGAGCAGGTATACGCGTACTTCATCCAAGACGGGTCATTGGTATTCGAGCGGCAGCTGAGTTCATCGCTGACGCGCAAAGAGGCCGATGCTATTGAGACTTTGTCGCAGGAGTTCAGCCGCGCTTATCAGCTATCACAGACAGCATCAGGATCAGCCGCGCTACATCATGTGTATCTGCTCGGTGCGGCACCAGCCCATCTTCAGCATGTTCTGTCGACGCGCCTGTCGGTGGGCGTGAGCACGCTTGACCCATGGCAGCAGCTACCTGCCAAGTCGGGCGTGGGCGTAGGTGAGCATGAACATCCATCGGCGTGCGCCTTGGCCTGCGGGCTTGCGTTACGAGGTTTTGACGCATGATCCGCCTCAACCTTTTACCTTGGCGTGAGGCGCTTCGGCGCGAGCGCAAGCAGCAGTTCCAGCGGCAACTAGGGCTGGTCGCGGTGCTCGCATTGTCTGTGGTGCTCGCGATTTTCATGGTCAATGCCGGGCTTCTTAATGCGCAGATCGAACGAAATCAATTACTGACAGCAGAGAACGCAAAGCTGGATGCGAGTATCGGCGAGATCAAGCAGCTGGAAACACACATCGCCGCACTCAACGCACGCCGGATCGCTGTCGATCAATTGCAAACGGGTCGCGGTTTTCCGGTGCGGATGTTGGATACATTCGCCACGCGCGTACCGCAGGGTATTGCGCTCAAGTCCATCAAACAAACTGATGCGTTGGCGTTGTCCGGGGTGGCGCAGTCGAATGCGCGCGTATCCGAGTTCCTGCGCGGGTTGGATGAGGTCGCTGATTGGCTTGGGCAGCCGGAGCTTAGCGAGATCAAATCTGCCAACCTTGGTCAGGGACGCGACGCCAAAAAAGTGTTTGAGTTCAGCATCCGTTTGCTCCCAGTCGCTGCTGAGGAGAAGTCCAAGTGAGCCGGCTGATGCGCTGGCAGTATGTGCGTGCGCAATTTGAAGGCCTGGAAGGAAAACACCCGGGCTTATGGCCACCGTTACCGCGCATGCTGTGTCCAGTCGTGGTGGCCATGCTGGTGGTTGCAACCGGTGCTTGGCTGGTGTGGATGCCGCAGTGGGATGAGATGGAGGGTGGCGAGCTTGCCGAGCGTCAGCTGCGGCAATCTTTTGAACGCAAGCTGGCGCAAACCCAGCATCTTGATCACCTTCGTAAGCAAAAAGCCGAAGTGGCGGCGCAAGTCTCGCGTCAGCAGCGACAACTGCCGAGTAAAGCAGAGATGGATGCGCTACTTTCCGAGATCAGTCAGGCCGCTGTATTGCGTGGCTTGCAAATCGAGTTATTCAAGCCAGGGCAGCTGCGTATTAGCCAGCATTACGCAGAACTACCGATCGAGATCCGACTATCTGGCTCTTTTCATGCACTCGCGGGCTTTGTCAGTGATATCGCCAACATGCCCCGCATCGTCACGATTGACCGCATTAGCATCAACCAGCAGCGGGAAGGCGTGCTCAGCTTTGAGTGTGTGGCGCACGCATTCCGCTACTTGGAGCAAGCGGAATCCGAACCTAAAAAGGCGCCTGTGGTCATGCCAAAAAACCAGGGGCCACGATGAGACAGTCTTGGCGCACGCTGCTGCTCGTCTCATGGCTGCCGTGGCTGATAACCGCATGCCAACCACAAGAATCCGACGATTTGCATCGGTGGATGGATGAGGTTCGGCAGCGCTTCCATCCGGTACCCATCGCCGTGCCTGTGGTCTCCCCGGCACCAGAATTTCGGTACCAGGCATCTGATCGCACCGACCCGTTCGACCTTAGCCGGCTCGCACTCAATGAAGCTGGTTCTGCACATAACGCAGCCCAGCCTGATCTTCATCGACCACGCGAGCCGCTGGAGAGCATGCCTTTGGACACCTTGCGTCTGATCGGGAATCTGCGCCGAGGTAAAGAAGCGATTGCCTTGATTCAAGCCGACAAACTGATTTACTCCGTTCGTGTGGGCGCTCATCTGGGACTCGATTTGGGCAAGGTGACTGCCATTCACGACAAAGCCGTCGACATTGAAGAATGGGTGGCCGATAGCACAGGTCAGTGGATACGCAGGCAAACGCAGCTTGTGCTGCAGGAGAAAAAATGAGCAGGTATATACAGCGAGCGCTACTGCTGGGGTTGATTACGTGCCTGCTTGGCCTGACCAACAGCTATGCAGAGCAAAACACGCTACGTGCTGTTGATGTTAGTCGGCATGGTGAGCAGGTATTTATTCGGCTGAAGCTCGACAAGTCACTTGTAAAAGCACCGACTAGCTTTGCAACGCTAGCACCGGCACGTATTGTGGTGGATTTACCCGACACCACCAATGCCACAGCGACGGTACGTAAAACAGTCGATATGGGTGAGATACGGCATATCGATATTGTTCAGGCAGGCACCCGCACCCGCATCGTGATTAACTTGAAACGACCGGTGAATCACACCACACAGCTGGTAGATCAAGAGGCGCAAGTGCTGATCGGTGGTGCGACCCAGCCGGTAGCTTCTACTACAAGCTCCACCAACAAATCCGCTAGCTTGGCGCTTGAGCGTAACGCCGTGCTTGATATTGATTTCCGTCGTGGTGACGACGGCGCTGGTCGCGTCATTATTGATTTAGCGCGAGAGCAGTCAGCGATTGATGTGCGGCGACAGGGTCAGGGTATCGTGATCGATCTCATGAAAAGCACCTTGCCCGATTTACTGAAGCGCCGACTAGACGTGAAAGATTTTGCTACGCCCGTGCAGGAAATTGGTGCAAGTAGTACCGGTGATATGGTGCGTATCACCGTTACTGCAGGTGGGCAGTGGGATCACATCGCGTGGCAAACCGAGCGCCGGCTGGTAGTCGAGGTGAAGCCGCAAAAACCCACCGAGCGGGGTAATGCCCGCGGCTATCGTGGTGAAAAATTATCGCTTAATTTTCAGAATATTGAGGTGCGTGCACTTTTACAAGTGATTGCTGATTTCACAGGTCTGAATGTGGTGGCTAGCGATACAGTCGGTGGAAATCTTACGCTGCGCTTGAAAGATGTTCCGTGGGATCAGGCGCTCGATATCGTGATGCAGGCACGCGGACTTGATATGCGCAAGAGCGGTAATGTTCTGTGGATTGCACCCAAAGATGAGTTATTAACTAAAGAGCGGCTCGAACTGGAACAACGCGCGCAGATTAATGAATTGGAGCCCTTGGTTACCGAAACATTTCAGCTCAACTATCAAAAAGCAGAGGCATTTCAAAAAGTTTTCGGCCTGGATGGTCAGGCAGGTCGCGGCAGTATCTTGTCGCGTCGCGGTAGCGCTTCGGCTGAGCCACGCAGTAATAAATTATTTATCACCGATACGCCGGGCAAATTGGAAGAAGTGCGACGACTGATACAGATGACCGATGTACCGCAACGGCAAGTGATGATCGAGGCACGTATTGTCGAAGCGGACGATAGCTTCAATAAAAATCTTGGTGCGCGGCTGGGGTACGCCGACTACAACCGCGATGGCAAGGGCCCTGTCGGTATTAACTTACCCGGAAGTGCGCGGCTGGGCGTGACAGGAAATTATCTCGGTGTAGGTGAGCAAACCGGTCAGGCGGCTGTCACGGGGGGCAGCTACATGCCGAATACCCAGTTTGTCGACCTACCTGCGGGCAAAATTGGCACTGCGTCGCCGGGCAGTATCGGGTTCAGTTTGTTTTCAGCTGGAGCGAACCGTTTTCTCAATCTCGAATTGACCGCATTGCAGGCCGATGGCAAAGGTAAGATTATCTCCAGTCCGCGCGTGGTGACGGCCGACCAGCAACCCGCGATTATCGAGCAAGGCGAAGAGATTCCGTACCAGCAGGCGACATCGAGTGGTGCGACTTCGGTGCAGTTTAAAAAAGCCAATCTGAAGCTTGAGGTAACCCCTCAAATTACGCCAGATGGCAACATTATCCTTACGGTTGATGTGGCCAAGGATTCGCGCGGTATTGCCGTCGGCACGAGTTATGCGATTGATACCAAGCACGTAAAAACCAATGTGCAGGTAGAAAATGGCGGCACCGTGGTGCTCGGCGGTATTTTTACTCAGGAGGAGCGCAGTAACATTTACAAGGTGCCCTTCTTCGGTGACATTCCACTGCTGGGGCAACTGTTCAGGCAAACCAGCCAACTCCGTAGCCAGAAAGAGCTACTGATTTTCATCACGCCACGTATCGTCGCTGACCTCGCCGCTGCGGGACACTACCCACTACGCTGAGCTACGCCGTCGCGTGGATCGGCTACACTGTTGCTTTTCAGGGGGAAACTTCCCTAGCAATAGTCACTATGTCGACTCCGCAAGCCAATATCTTTCTGGTTGGGCTGATGGGCTCGGGCAAGACAACGATAGGACGCGCGCTTGCCAAGCGGCTGAATTTGCGATTTGTCGACGCCGACCACGAAATTGAATCACGCACCGGCGCCTCGATTACGCTGATTTTCGAGATCGAGGGTGAAGCCAGCTTTCGGCAGCGTGAGGCAGATGTCATCAGCGACCTGACCCAGCAACAGGGCATCGTGCTTGCAACTGGTGGCGGCGCCATCCTCAACCAGGAGAGTCGTCGTAGCCTGCGTGAGCGTGGCACCGTTGTGTATTTGCGGGCCTCGGTGGGCAGCCTGGTACAGCGCACCAGTCATGATCGGCAGCGGCCGCTACTGCAAACTGCCGACCCGCGTGCACGCATTGAGGAGCTCATGCGCCAGCGCGCGCCGCTGTATGAAGAGGTGGCGCATATCACCGTCGAAACCGGGCGTCCGAATGTGCAGTCGGTCGTCCAAAACATTCTTGTGCAGCTTGAACAGTCGGGCTGGCCGGTTAATGCCGCCACGCCCGCGAATTCACTATGAGTCCTATTCCAGCTACCGTCTTTGCACGACTTAGTGTTGATCTTGGTGAGCGTAGCTACCCCATCATCATCGGCGATCATTTGCTGACCGATGTGGAGCTGTTCCGTGGCATACCCGGTCAACGCATCGCGGTGGTGACGAATACCGTTGTGGCACCTTTGTATCTTGAGCGATTGTCAGCGACGCTGAACGCTGCAGGCAAGCAGTGCATTCCGATTGTTCTGCCAGATGGCGAAGAAGAAAAGAACGTCACAAATCTGATGGCGATTTTCACTGCATTGCTCGAACAAAAGTGCGATCGCAAGACGACGCTATTGGCGCTAGGTGGTGGCGTAATTGGTGACATGACGGGTTTCGCAGCGGCGACCTATATGCGTGGCGTGCCCTTTGTACAGGTACCGACCACCTTGCTGGCGCAGGTCGATTCCTCGGTGGGTGGCAAGACTGCAATCAATCATCCGCTCGGCAAAAACATGATCGGTGCTTTCCATCAACCGCGCGCGGTCGTCATTGATCTCGCGACGTTGCGTAGCCTATCGTCGCGTGAATTGCGGGCAGGACTCGCCGAGGTCGTGAAGTACGCCGTGATTTGCGACCCTAAATTCTTTGATTGGTTGGAATCTAATGCCGAGAAGTTGCTCACGGGTGATGTCGATGCATTGGGATACGCCATCCATCACTCCTGCAAAACCAAGGCGACCATCGTAGCTCGCGATGAACGCGAGCACGGGGAGCGTGCACTCCTAAACTTCGGCCATACCTTCGGGCACGCCATCGAGAGTGTCACGGGCTACTCGAGGTGGTTACATGGTGAGGCGGTTGCGGCCGGCATGCTGATGGCGACCTCTCTGTCTGAGCGTTGCGGTTTGATCTCCGGTCGCGATGTCGCCCGTGTTGCCCTGTTGCTTCAACGGCTGGGCCTGCGCACCGAGACTCGCGGCGAGTTGACGGTCGATGCAGCCCGCCGCGCCATGAGCGTCGACAAAAAAGTAAAAGATGGTCGTATGAGACTCATCTTGTTGCGCAGTGTCGGTCAAGCATTCGTGAGCGACGACTATCCGACCGACGCGCTGACGGCTACCCTCGAGGCTCATTTGTCATGACGAGCGAGGGCGCTGCCGACGCGCTGCGTCTTGCGTCGTGGGCTGCGCACGACGCCGCATCGCGAGGTCGGGTCTATCCCGAGCCGTCGCCGGAGATGCGCGGCGAGTTTCAACGCGACCGTGATCGCATCGTGCACTCGAACGCCTTTCGACGCCTCGTCTACAAGACGCAGGTTTTCGTCAACCACGAAGGGGATCTCTACCGAACGCGACTGACCCACTCGATGGAAGTCGCGCAGATTGGGCGCACGATCGCTGGAGTGCTCGGATTGCACGAGACCCTCACCGAGGCCATTTGTCTCGCGCATGATCTTGGGCATACACCATTTGGACACGCCGGGCAGGATGCGCTCAACGAGTGCATGCGAGAGTACGGCGGATTTGAGCACAATCTTCAGTCGCTTCGTGTTGTCGATCTACTCGAAGAGCGTTATGCAGAGTTTCCGGGACTCAATCTCACGTATGAAACGCGCGAGGGAATCCTCAAACACTGCTCGCTCAATAATGCGCGACAACTCGGTGAGCTCGGGGAGCGCTTTCTGCGTCGCGGACAGCCGAGTCTCGAGGCTCAGCTTGCGAATCTCGCCGATGCCATCGCCTACAACAACCATGATGTCGACGATGGACTGCGAGCGGGGCTTGTCGAGATGGATGGATTACGCGAAGTCACGCTCTTCGGTCGCGAGCATGCGGCCGTCATGGCGCGATATCCCGCGCTGACGGGGCGACGCGTCATTCATGAAACCATTCGGCGCATGATCAATCGCGTGGTAAGGGACGTGGTCGAGACCAGTCGCGCGCGTATTCTCGACTCCGGCGTTCGCTCGATCGATGACGTACGTACTCAGACTGAACCGCTCATCACCTTGAGCGATGCGGTACGCACCGAGCATGTTGAGCTCAAGCGTTTTCTGAACGCCAATCTTTATCGGCACCATCGAGTCCTGGGCATGACCGACAAGGCGCGCAAAGTATTGCGCGAGTTATTCGAGGCGATGATGGGCGACATCGACTTGTTGCCGCGCGAACATCGTGATGCAGCTGCGCTAGCCGAACAATCAGGCGGCAAATCAGGACGCGCGCGTGTCGTGGCCGATTACGTCGCCGGCATGACCGATCGCTATGCCATCGGTGAGCACCGACGGCTCTTTACGCCCGCCGATCCATTTTGAGTAACGCGATCAGAGCGTCTGTGCTTCGTCGCGCAAGGCGCGACGCAGAATTTTTCCGACGTTCGTCTTGGGCAACTCTTTACGGAAGTAGACGTATCGCGGCACTTTGTATCCGGTGAGCGATCCGCGGCAGTGCTCGATGATCTGCTCCTCGGTGAGCTTAGGATCTTTTCGAACCACGAAGAGTGCGACCGCTTCACCTGAGCGTTCGTCGGCTTTGGCAACGGCGGCTGCCTCGAGTACGCCGGAGTGGGTGACGGCGACGCTCTCGACTTCGTTCGGATATACGTTGAAGCCAGACACGTTGATCATGTCTTTCTTGCGATCTTCGATATAGACGAAGCCTTTCTGATCCATTCGGCCGATGTCGCCGGTACGCAGCCAGCCGTCCGGCAGCATCACCTTCGCGGTCTCTTCCGGACGTTTGTAATAGCCCTTCATCACTTGAGGACCGCGTACGCAAATCTCGCCGAGCTCACCGACGGGGAGCATTTTCCCGTCGTCGTCGGCGATGCCGATCTCAGTCGAGGAGATGGGCAAGCCGATGGAATCGTTGAAGTCGACGTCGATCGGGTTGATACAGGCAGCCGGCGAGGTTTCGGTGAGCCCCCATGCCTGCGTGAGAATGCAGCCTGTGACTTGCTTCCAGCGTTCCGCCACCGCGCGCTGGACAGCCATGCCGCCGCCGAGCGTGCAACGCAGTTTGCTGAAGTCCACCTGATCGAAGCCCGGTGTATGAAGCAAGGCGTTGAACAAAGTATTCACGCCCGACATGTAGGTGAACTTATATTTTTTGAGCTCAGCCACAAAAGCCGGGAAGTCGCGAGGGTTCGTAATGAGAACGTTGGTCCAGCCCAATCTCAAGAACAAGATGCAGTTCGCCGTCAGTGCGAAGATGTGATATAGCGGCAGTGCCGTGATGGCGATTCCGACTTCATCGCGTGGCAGGACGGCTTCTGTCCAAGCTGACGACTGAAGAACGTTGGCGACCATATTGCCGTGACTCAACATCGCGCCTTTCGAGACTCCCGTCGTTCCGCCGGTATATTGCAGGAATGCGAGATCGTCATGCGTCAGCGCGTGGCGCGTGAGCTCGAGACCTCGCCCTTCGCGAAGCACGTCAGAGAAGCGTAGTGCCCCTGGAAGCTGGTAGGCCGGTACGCTCTTGCGAACACGCCGAACCACGAAGTCGACGATGTTTCCTTTAGGAAAGCCCAGCAGTTCACCGACGCTGGTAAGAATGACGGTGCGTACGCTCGTCCTCTCGATCACTTCCTGCAGGACATGAGCGAAATTCTCGAGGATGACGATGGTCTCTGCACCCGAGTCTTTAAGCTGGTGTTCGAGTTCGCGAGCGGTGTAAAGCGGGTTGGTATTGACGACCGTTCCGCCAGCGCGCAGCACACCGAACAGGGCGATTGGATACTGCAGGACATTCGGCATCATGATGGCGACACGATCGCCGCGTTTGAGACCTGTGCGGTGCTGCAACCAAGCCCCGAAAGCCTTCGACTCGTGATCGAGATCGCCGTAGGTGATCTGCCGACCCATCTGAATGTAGGCCGGTCGATCGGCGAATTCGGTGAAGCACTGCTCGGCCATGTGCGTCACCGAGGAGTAGCGGCTGGGATCGATTTCGGCGGGTACGCCGGCGGGGTAAGAAGACAACCAAATTTTTGACATGACGAGACTTTAGCCTTTGCCCGGGGTGTGACTCAACGACGAAGCATCGGTTTCAACACCGGCCAGACCGTGTCGAGCATGACGGGCTGGGCTTTGGCTGTGGGGTGGAGACCATCGGCCTGCATCATGCCGGGGGCGAGCGCGATTTTTTCCAGAAAGAAAGGCTCAAAGGGCAGGCGATAGCGGCGCGCCAGATCGCGAAAGAGCTGTTCGAAGCCTTGTGAATATCGGAGCCCGTAATTAGGCGGAATCTTCATGCCGAGTAGCAGCACGCGCGCGCCCGATGCCTGCGAGGCTTTGATGATGCCCTCGAGATTTTGGCGCGATGTCTCGAGGGGGAGGGCGCGGAGGCCGTCGTTACCGCCGAGCTCGACGATGACGATCTGAGGACGGTGTACGGACAGAGCCCTTGGCAGGCGGGCGAGCCCGCCCGTGGTGGTTTCGCCGCTGACGCTGGCATTGATCACTCGGTATCCGTAACCTTGAGCCTTGAGTCGGCTTTGAAGCAAGGCTACCCAGCCCTCGTTGGAGGCCAGACCGTAACCCGCGCTGACGCTATCCCCCAGAACCAATATGGTGGGGCTGTCGTTGCGCGCCGTATTGCCATAGGACCATGCTGGTGCGATCGCAATCAGCAGCGCCAAGACGAAGGAACGTTTCGTGACCAAAGATATCGTCCTCGAAGCCCGTGAACTGTCTAAAGAGGTTAGCAGCCCTGAAGGCAGACTCGCCATTGTGCAGAAGGTTTCCTTTTCGGTTCACTCGGGTGAGTCGGCGGCCATCGTCGGCGCGTCGGGCGCGGGCAAGTCGACACTCCTGGCGTTGCTGGCTGGTCTCGACACGCCGACCTCGGGCAAGGTGCTGCTTGCTGGGGAAGACCTCACCACGCTTGATGAAGACGGTCGGGCTCGTCTTCGCGCTGAGCGCGTAGGCTTCGTTTTCCAGTCATTTCATCTCGTCCCGGCGCTCACGGCACTCGAAAATGTGATGTTGCCGCTCGAGCTTGCAGGCCGCTCCGATGCGAAAACGGGGGCACTTGAGGCGCTTGAGCGTGTCGGCCTGCGTGAAAGAGTCGGGCACTATCCAAGGCAGTTGTCGGGAGGCGAACAGCAGCGTGTCGCCATTGCCCGAGCTTTCGTCGTACGACCGGCGGTTCTTTTTGCCGACGAGCCCACCGGAAATCTAGATACCGTCACCGGCGGTCGAATTGCCGATTTGCTCTTCGATTTGAACGCCGGCTCGGGAACCACCTTGGTTTTGGTCACTCACGATCGAGCACTGGCTGCACGCTGTAATCGTGTTTGGGTGATGGAGGCTGGGCGTCTCGCCCCGGGCTAAGCATGCTACGTCGTTCCGCCGTCCTCGGAGTACGCTTGCTCGGCCGCGAATGGAAATCGGGGGAGCTCGGAATTTTATTGATTGCCCTGATCGTGGCGGTGGGTGCGCTCACTGGAGTGGGTTTCCTCGTGAATCGCATCAGCCAGTCGGTCGCGCTGCAGGCCAATGAGGTGCTCGCGGCAGACTTGCGCCTTGAGTCAGGATCAGCCGCACCAGAAGGAACCTACGTTAGCGAGGCGACGACGCGCGGATTGCGGACGGCGCGTAGCACATCGGTGCTGAGTGTCGTGTTCCGAGATGATCGAAACCAACTTGCCAACGTACGTGCGGTCAGCGAGGGCTATCCGCTGCGCGGCACGGTGGGCGTTGCAGACGAGGCGTTCGGTGTTCCGGTTGCCGTCACCCGTGGCCCCGCGCGTGGAGAGGTCTGGCCCGACTCCAAGCTACTCGCAGCCCTCGAGGTGTCTGTCGGCGATACCCTCTCGGTCGGCGCCGCCACGTTCCGTGTTACCCGCGTGCTCATCACTCGACCCGATCAAGGCGGTGGGTTCGGTGAACTCGCGCCGTCGATGCTCATGCACGCCGATGATTTACCGTCGACTCGGCTGCTTCAGCCAGGCTCTCGTGCAACGCACGCTTTGCTGTTCGCCGGAGAGCGCGATGCTGTCGTGAGCTTCAAGGCTTGGCTCAACAAGACCAAACAACGTGGGCAGCGCCTACTCGATGTCAGTGAGGCGAGTCCTCAAATACAAAATGCGATCGATCGCGCGGGCCGCTTTCTGAGTCTGGCGAGTCTCGTTGCGGTTTTACTCTGCGCGATCGCTGTCGCCATGGCTGCCAGACGCTACGTTCAGCGTCACCTCGATTCCGTTGCCCTACTCAAAACCGTGGGCGCGACGCGCGCATTCACGCTATCGATGAGTCTCGTCCAGCTTTGCATCATCGCGATTGCGGCCGCACTCATCGGATCGGGAGTCGGCTATCTTGCTCAAGAGTGGTTGCTGCGCGCACTCGAGGGGCTGTTGCGCGCGAATCTCCCGCCACCCGATTTATTTCCGCTCGGACTCGGATTTCTCACCGCAATCGCGCTGCTTGCGGGATTCGCCCTTCCGCCTTTGCTTCAGCTGTCTCGAGTACCGGCGATTCGGGTGCTCCGCCGAGACATGGAGCCGCCACCGCCTGTGGTCTGGCTCGCGTTTGGCCCGGCGATCGCTGCCGTCGTTTTTCTTATATGGTGGGTTGTACGTGACGTACGGCTCTTCGCTGGTTTTACCGTCGGGCTCACAGTCTTCACGGTGATTCTCGCGCTCGCGGGCTGGGCGATGGTTCGCCTGGCGGGTTCGATGCGAGGCACGGTCGGCGTGTCTTGGCGTTACGGTATCGCGAACTTGAGTCGTCGCCGCGCCGAAAGCGTGGTGCAGATCGTGGCTTTCGGTCTTGGAATCATGGTGCTTTTACTGCTTGCGGTCGTGCGTAACGACTTGCTGACCGATTGGCGCCGAAGTCTTCCAGAAAACTTGCCGAATTTTTTCTTCATCAATATTCCGCCTGATGAGCGCGTGGCGTTTTTTGATTTTCTCGATGAGCAAGGCGCTTCGAGATCTCGTGCATTGCCGATGATTCGGGCGCGGCTCACGCAGATTAACGGGCAGCCGATACAGACCTTGCAATTCATTGATCCTCGTGGCGAAGGGTATTCGCGTCGTGACCAGAACATCACTTGGCAAGCCGAGCTCGGCGATGACAACCAGATCGTGTCGGGACGCTGGTGGACTCCGGCTGAGCATGGACGTTCTCTCGTATCGATCTCAGATGAGTATCAGGAAGGCCTCGGGCTCAAGATCGGCGATCGCATGACGTTCGATATCGCCGGTGAAATCATCGAGGCGGAGGTTGCGAGCGTTCGCAAGATCAAGTGGGATAGTTTCCAGCCCAATTTCTTCATCGTCTTCCCACCGGGACTACTCGATGAGCTCGCAGGGACGTGGATGACGAGCGCCTACTTCAAACCAGGCGATGGACGCGTGATCTCTAATCTGGTTCGCCGATTCCCCAGCGTATCGGTTTTCGATCTCGACGATCTGCTGTCCCAGGTTCGCTCCGTAGTCGATAAAGCCGCGATGGCGGTTCAAAGCGTTTTTGTGTTCACGCTGTTCGCGGGCCTCGTCGTATTGCTCGCAGCCGTGCAGGCTTCGCGCGACGAGCGACGTTACGAAAGCGCGATGTTGCGTACCTTGGGCGCGAGTCGTGGAACAGTAGCGCGTGGCATCTTGGCCGAGTTCAGTGCGCTCGGCCTGCTTTCGGGCCTTCTTGCCGCGACAGGCGCTTCGATCGCTGGATACTTTCTTGCGCAGCAGATACTGCAGGTGTCCTATTCCTTCGATCCTTTACTGTGGTTGTTCGGCTTGTTAGGTGGTGGTGCGCTGGTTGCGGTAAGCGGTTGGCTGGCGACGCGTAGTGTTTTGAAGCAACCGCCGGCGAGCACCTTGAGGGGCGGCTGATCGTACAAACTCCGGAGGTCATCATGACAAGACTCATGTGGTCCAACACTTCGTTTAGGCCTTTGACCTCGCTTCTCGTCATCGCCTTGATCGTTCCGGTCGTTCTTGCGGATACGGGTATCAAGCAGAGCCAAGAGTCGACCAAGCTCGATGCCCGCCAGGCCCAGTTTGTCACCAAGCTTCCCAAGAACGGCACCGCGATAGTGAGTTACCGGGTTCGGTACACCTGGTAGTCCGAGGTTCGTCAGACCCCGCCGAGAAAGTCCTGTTTGCCGACGTCGACCCCCGCCTGCCTGAGCAGGGAGTAGGTCGCGGTCACGTGAAAGTAGAAGTTCGGTAACGCCCAGCGCTGAATGAAGGGCAGGCCATCCATCTCCAACGTCCGGGTTCGTAGCGGCACCACGATGTGACGGGTCTCGGCGCCCTCGAGCTGGGAGGGCTGCACGGTTTTCATCCAATCGAGGGTCTTGTGGACCCTCGCGATCAGTTCGTCGAGCGTCTGCTCCTCATCCGGAAACTTAGGCGGCTCGATCCCGGCCAATCGTGCCGTGCTGTTCTTCGCGAAGTCCGTCGACAACTGAACCTGTCGTTTAAGCGGGAACATATCGGGCGCCAGACGCAGCCCCTCGAGTACCCCCGGCTCCAGCTTTTTCGCCTCGGCATGCGCCTTCGCCTTTCCCAAAATCTGGGCGAGGTTTTGGAGCATGGGGATGAACAGTTCGGACGTACAGGCGTGAACGCTGAGCGACATGTCGGTCTCCGTAGGCGAGTGACTCTTCGATGATCGAACGGCATGGTAACCGTCGGCGATACAATTAGGGGCATTCGGATGCTCTTGCCATTTTGATTCTCTGGAGAAACAATAAGCAGCAATCGGCCTCTCGGAGTCTCACCCATGTCGCAGTTTTGGTCTCCAGCGCATATGGCGACCTTTGCCAAAATCATCGATCTGAACGGATTTTCCGCAGCGGCCAGAGCCCTCGGCGTTCCTAAGGCGGCGGTCAGCCGTGCGATCGCGGAGCTTGAGGATGAGCTCGGGGTGAAGCTCATGACCCGAACGACCCGAAGGCTGACGTTGACCCCGGCAGGTGAGCGGCTGCTCCCAGCGTGTCGCGCCATTCTGCAATCGACGGATGACGCGCGCCGGCTTGCCGGAGAACTCATCGAGTCGCGAGGCGGGCCGCTGCGAGTCTTGGCCGAACCGACCTTCGGGCGGGTACTGCTCGCCCCCCTCGTACCTCGATTCCTCGAGCGGTATCCGAAGATCCCGCTCGAGGTCGAGCTCGGGGACCTTTCCTCCGGACTTCAGGTCGAGCATGACCTCGTGATTCGGGTGGGCGAGGACCCTTCGACTGATCGGGTGTCTCGTGTGCTCGGCGCTCCGCCGGCGATCTTGTGCGCGACCCCGACCTACCTCCAAAAGGCTGGGGAGCCGACCGCCCCAGGCGACTTGGCTCGTTTCGACATGCTTACTCCGGAGACGCCGCCCGGCTCCCTGTTCGTGCTTCGGCTGACTCATGGCAAGCGTCGAGAGGAAGTCAGTGTCAGTCCCAAGTTGGCCGTGAATGATCCAGCGCTCCTGCACGCCTCGGTCGCGGCGGGCCTCGGAATCGGTGTGTTACCCGAGTTTTTGTGTCGGCAGGGGCTCGCCTCGCAGCGTCTCAAAAAAGTCCTGCCCGATTGGCGTCCGCCCGAGCAGGCGCCGCTGTATGCGGTGTATCCCGGACGGCTCGCCGAGGACGAGCGGGTCAAGGCGTTTGTCGATTTTCTCGCGGCCAATCTCGTCCCGGCCCTCGCGGGTTAGAATTCGCCATCCCCTGTTTTTCAACGTGTCCAGCCCAGGCCGGGCAAAAGGATTTCGACGATGTACCGTGCACCGCTCAAAGATTTGCAGTTTGTCATCCATGAGTTGCTTGATGAGAGCGCTCTGCAGGGCTGTCCGGCCTTCGCCGACTATTCGCCTGAGGTTGCCGATGCGATTCTCGAAGAGGCCGGCAAGTTCGCTGAGAACGTCCTCGATCCGCTCTACAAGAGCTCTGATCGTGAGGGCGCGCGCTGGACACCTGAAGGTGTCGTGACGCCGAAGGGTTTCAAGGCGGCCTATCAGCAATATGTCGAAGGGGGCTGGGCGGGACTGCGTGCTTCGCAAGAAAGTGGCGGCCAAGGCGCGCCCACGATGATCGGAACGGCCGTCGAAGAAATGTGGGCGGCTTCGAACTTGTCATTCAAGCTGTGCCCGATGCTGACGCAGGGCGCCGTCGAGGCGCTTGAGCATTACGGCACGGATCATCAAAAAAATCTCTTTCTGCCGAAAATGGTGAGTGGGGAGTGGACGGGTACCATGAACCTGACCGAACCTCAGGCGGGTTCGGACCTCGCCGCCATCCGCACGCGCGCCACACCCGAGGGTGATCAATATCGCGTGTTCGGCCAAAAGATTTTCATCACGTACGGCGAACACGATTTAACGCCGAACATCATTCATCTCGTTCTGGCGCGCATCGATGGTGCTCCGCCGGGCGTGAAGGGCATCTCGATGTTCATCGTGCCCAAGGTGCTCGTGAACGACGATGGATCGCTCGGCGCACGCAACGACGTGCAGTGCATTTCGATCGAGCACAAGCTCGGCATCCACGGCAGCCCAACTTGCGTCATGGCTTACGGTCAAAAAGACGGCGCGATCGGTTATCTCGTCGGCGAGCCCAATCGCGGACTCGAATACATGTTCGTCATGATGAATGCGGCGCGCCTTTCCGTGGGTCTCGAGGGTTACGCTGTCGCGGAGCGCGCGTTCCAACAGGCCGCCGAGTGGGCTCGCACCCGTGTGCAGGGCAAGCCTCCGGTTGCTCTCCCTCCGGGACCTGCGCCGATCATTCATCACCCTGACGTCAAGCGCATGGTGTTGACGATGCGCTCGCAAGTTGAGGCGCTGCGCGCAGTCGCACTCTATGGGGCCTATCAACTCGACGTCGGCGGAAAGCATGCAGATGAAGGGATGCGTCGCGCCGCGCAAGCTCGAGGTGATCTGCTCATTCCGGTGATCAAGGGCTGCAGCACCGAGGCGGGCATCGAGTTGGCATCGCTCGGCGTGCAAGTTCATGGCGGTATGGGCTTCATCGAAGAGACCGGTGCGGCTCAGGCCTATCGAGACGTACGCATCACCACGATTTACGAGGGGACGACGGCAATCCAGTCCAATGATTTCATTGGGCGCAAGATTGCACGTGATCGGGGCGCGGCGATGGCGGCGCTTATCGCCGATATGCGTCGCGAACTCGCGGCGATCAAGGGCGGTGACTCTGCCATCGAAACTGTACGCACTGACGCGCTCGCGGCTGTCGATGCGCTCGAGGCAGCGGTTCGCCAGATTCTCGAGTCGTTCGCCCAAGGGCCCGAGCGTGCTTTGGCCGTTTCAGTACCGATGTTGCGACTTGCGGGTTATGTGCTTGGCGGCTGGTTGCTCGCAAAGTCGGCGGACGTCGCCGCTCGAAAGTTGGCGGCAGGCGCCGAAGACAAAGATTTCCTTCGTGGCAAGATTACCTCGGCGCGTTTCTATGCCGCGCACGTGCTGCCGCAGGCGCAGGCTCTGGTCAAAGTGGTGACCGCGGGCGCCTCGAGTGTGCTCGAAGCCGATGCGGCGATCCTCTGACCGAGGGTGCGTCGTGAATACCGAGCTTGACTGGATATCCCGGCGCGAGTTTCTCGTCGGATCGGTTACAGCATTGGGTGTGGCGAGTGGAGCGTCTTAATCGTCAACCGCGCATTCGATCACGGGAAAATCTTTGCGCGGCTCAAAGATAGGTCGCTTCCCTAACGGGCGGGCGACACCGACTGTCCGACTTGCGACAGCGTCAGATGATCGTCGAGGCCGTCGCGTAAGATCTCGAGGAATCAACCCAAAACGACGAAATCGGCTGATCGGCGCTCGATGGCGCGGGCTTTGACCTCGGGCACTACCGCCAAGTGCAGCGGGTGGCTCTGGTAAGCCTCGAGAGCTGCCCGGTCGACGAATTCGCTGTAGAGCACGACGTCCGAGGCGTTGGCATCCTCGATGAAATTGACCCCGACCTCGATCTTGAGCAATCCGGGAATCTTGCCGGCAAGACTCTCGAGCAATGACTTGATCAACTCGGCATCTGCCGTTTTGGAGGCGCCTTCGCGAAGACGCCACATGACGATGTGCTTGACCATATCTACTTCCGCAAGGTTTTGAACGCTGCGAGGGCAGCCTCGCGCGAGGCTTTGAGATCGACGATCGGAGTAGGGTAGGATTTTGCGCCTTCACCAGAGAGCTCTGGAATCCAGCGTTTGATGTATTCGCTCTGCGGATCGAATTTTTCGGCCTGGCTTTCAGGATTGAAGACTCTGAAGTAGGGCGCTGCATCGGCGCCGCAACCCGCAGCCCATTGCCAGCCGAGCGTGTTACTTGCGAGGTCGGCATCTACGAGCGTGTCCCAGAACCAACGCGCGCCATGCAGCCAATGCATGCGCAGGTTCTTCACCAGAAACGACGCCACGAACATGCGCACGCGTTTGTGCATCCAGCAGGTTTCCCAGAGCTCTCGCATCCCTGCATCGACGAGCGGAATCCCTGTTTTTCCACGTTGCCACGCCGCGAGCTCCCGAGTGTTCTCTCTCCACGGAAAGCGAATGAAATCGGAACGCAACGGCTCGTTCGTCGTTCGGGGAAAGTGATAGAGCAAATGGTGAGCGAACTCCCGCCAGCCGATCTCCGCCATGAATTGACTGCTTCGCCACTTGGGTGCGGCATGCCAAACCTGTCTGGGTGAGAGCTCGCCGAAATGAAGATGCGGTGAGAGTCTCGAGGTTCCTGACTGCGCTGGCAAATTGCGGGCTTCACCGTAATGTTTGACGGGGCCCTCAAGGAACGCCTCGAGGTGTTCTTTGGCGCCACGCTCGCCAGGATGCCAAGTCCTCGCCATTCCCTCGTGCCAGGGAATCTCCGGCATCAAGTCGAGCGACTCCAGTTTCACGCCGGAGGGCCACTTGGCCGGCGCCGAGATTTTTTTGGGTGCGGGCAGAGGCGCGGGCGGCTCGATACTCGCGGAGACTTTGCGCCAGAACGGGGTGAATACCTGAAAGGGCTTCCCGCTCAGGTTCTGAACGTCCCAAGGTTCGATCAGTAGCGCCGCATTGAAACTGCGTACCTCGATGTTTTCGGTGCGTAACGTTTCTTTGATTCGCCGGTCGCGCTCGATGACCAGAGGCTCATAACGCCGGCTCCAATACACCGCGTCCGCGCCCGTCTCGCGAATCAGTTTCTTGATCGCGGCCAGCGAGTCGTCAGCCTGCCGAATCAAAAGCTTCGAGCCCGCTTTTTCGAGATCTTTGGCGAGCGAGGTCAAGGATCGATGCAGCCACCACCTCGAGGCGCCGCCTGGCGCCCACTCGCCTTCCTCTTCAGGGCACCAAAGAAAAACCGGGATGACGGGCTTGTCGCGGGTGAGCGCTGCGCGTAAGGCCGGGTGATCGGCGAGGCGAAGATCTTGTCTGAACCAGAGTAGGGTGGCACTCATAGAATTACTCGGCATGGTTGGCGATCACGCGTGCGACGGCATCGATGGCGACGGTTCTCGGGGACCTCTTTCGCCAAATCGCGCCGATACTACGAGTGGGAACGGGTTTGACGAAGGGCTTAAACACCAGGCCTTTTGGCGTGGCATGACTGCCGCGAGTTGCGAATTCCGGCATGAGCGTGAGACCTGCTCCTGAGGCGACCATCTGTCTGAGCGTTTCGATACTGGTAGCGCGGAAGTCCTGTTTCTCGTGCACATCGATTCGGTTACAGACGTCGAGCGCTTGATCACGCAGGCAATGACCATCCTCGAGCAGCAGTAGCGTTGCGCCTTTGAGATCACCCACCTTGAGCTGCTTTCGTACGGCGAGCGGATGATCAGCCGGAGCCGCGACGACGAAGGGCTCGTCGTACAGCCGTCGCGAGGCGAGACCGTCGAGATCCACTGGTAGCGCCAATACTCCCATGTCGATCTCACCCGCTTTCAAGCGCTCGAGCATCGTCGCCGTTTGATACTCGTAGAGCATGAGCTCAAGGTGAGGCAGCGTTTTACGCAGTCGTGGAGCGACGACGGGCAGCAGATAAGGACCGATGGTCGGCAAGAAAGCGACCTTTAGGCGACCTGCAAGCGGCTCACGATGGGCTTGGGCGATGGCGACTACTTCGTCGCTCGCTTCGACGATACGTCGGGCTCGGGCCACGATCTCTGCACCGGCGGGCGTCAGGAGCGCCTTGCGCGGTTGACGCTCGACGAGAGGGACACCTAGATAATCCTCGAGTTTCTTGAGTTGGGCCGACAAGGTGGGCTGACTGACGAAACAACGTTCCGCGGCTTGGCCGAAATGTCCGGTGTCGGCGATCGCGACGAGATAACGCAAATCCTTTAGTTTGATGTCAGCCATGGGGCGGGTCCCTCGCCGGAATTCGATAAATAGCGTCTATCGAAATCATCACATCAATCGATTGGATTGTCGAGCCGAGGGTCGCCAAGATGCGCGCCCGGTTCGAATCTAACGCAAGGAGCATCTCATGATCGGCATCGGACAGCAGTTTCCCAAGTTCGCCCTGACGGGCGTCGTCACCAACGACATCAAGACGGCTTTCCAGCCGTTCACCAACGCCTCGGCCGCCGGCAAGTGGCAGATCGTTTTCTTTTGGCCGAAGGACTTCACCTTCG
>SXGQ01476871.1_pt1 | contig 31862 bp, 42 predicted proteins | sample 3178371 | NCBI WGS metagenome assembly SXGQ01 (sample SAMN11356859, study PRJNA531348) | freshwater metagenome | isolation source: freshwater sample F1-20 | place: China: Fuxian Lake, Yuxi | collected 2017-12-25
CAGGTCGATCTCCTGCTGTCCCGGCCCGCCCTCGTGGTGGCTGAACTCGACGCTGATGCCCATGTTCTCGAGCATCGTGATGACCTCGCGACGGAAGTCCTGGCCGCCGCCCTGCGCGGTGTGGTCGAAGTAGCCGGAGTCGTCGACGGGCACCGGCCGGCCGCCGACGTCAGGCTTGCCCCGGAAGACGTAGAACTCGATCTCCGGGTGGGTGTAGAAGGTGAAGCCGGCCTCGGCGGCCTTCTGCAGCGACCGCTTCAGCACGTGCCGCGGGTCGGCGAACGACGGCGAGCCGTCGGGCATCGCGATGTCGCAGAACATGCGGGCCGTCGCGGGCGCCTCGCCCCGCCACGGCAGGATCTGGAAGGTCGACGGATCGGGCTTGAGCAGCATGTCGGCCTCGTGCACGCGGGCGAAGCCCTGGATCGCCGACCCGTCGAAGCCGATGCCCTCGCTGAAGGCTCCCTCCAGCTCCGCCGGGGCGATGGCGACCGACTTCAGCGAGCCGAGCACGTCGGTGAACCAGAGCCGCACGAACCGGACGTCACGCTCCTCGAGCGCCCGGAGGACGAAGTCTTCCTGCTTACCCATGGCCAGAGTCTCGCACGGGTCGTGTTACGGCGATGTTTCGTGGTCGGGGCGGCTCAGCGGAGCGTGCGCGGGCCGTCGTCGACCATCCGTCCGCGGACGTACTGCCACCCGTCGTCGGTGCGCGCGAAGCGGCTCACCTCGTGCAGGACACCTGGTTCGTCGGCGAGGTAGGCAGCCCGGAACTCCACCACGCCGAACGTGTCGTCGACGTCGCCGGCCTCGGTGCGCAGCACCTCGAGCCCGAGCCACTCGAGGCCCGGGTCGTGGTCGACGCGCGCCGGACGGGTGGTCGGGTGCCAGGTGCGCAGGAGGTGACCGCCGTCGCCGCGGACGTAGGCGGTGTAGCGGGACCGCATGAGTCGCTCCGCCGTCGGGACGGGCTCGCCGTCGAGGTACGGCCGGCAGCAGCCGTCGAAGGGTGCACCGGTGCCGCACGGGCAGGTCCTCGCCATGACGACATGATGCGGCACGCTCGACGGCCTAGGCTGACCACGTGCCTCAGCTCCGACTCGCCCTCGCTCAGGTCAACCCACGTCTCGGCGACCTCGACGGCAACGTCGAGCTCGTCGTCGCCGCCGCGCACGAGGCGGCGCAGGCGGGCGCCCACCTGCTGGTGCTGCCGGAGATGGTGCTGAACGGCTACCCGGTCGAGGACCTCGCCTACCGACTGTCCTTCATCGAGGCCAGCCGCGCCCTGGTGCCCGACCTCGCGACACGCCTGGCCGACGAGGGCCTCGGCGACCTCGTGGTCGTCGTCGGGCACCTCGACACCGCGAAGGACCACATCGACACCGAGCGGCTCGGGGTGCCGAAGAACGCGCCCACGAACTCCGCGTCGGTGCTCACGGGCGGCCGCGTCGTCACCCGCTACGACAAGCACCACCTGCCGAACTACGGCGTGTTCGACGAGTTCCGTCACTTCGTGCCCGGCGACGAGACGCAGGTCGTGCAGGTGCACGGCGTCGACGTCGCCATCGCCATCTGCGAGGACATCTGGCAGGACGGTCCGTCCGCCGCAGCCGACGCCGCGGAAGCCGGTCTGCTGGTGGTGCTCAACGGCTCCCCGTACGAGGCCGCGAAGGACGACACGCGGCTCGAGCTCTGCGCCCGACGCGCCCGCGAGGGCAGCTGCGCCCTCGCGTACGTGAACCTCGTCGGCGGCCAGGACGAGCTGGTCTTCGACGGCGACTCCCTCGTCGTCGACGCCGCCGGCGAGCTCGTCGCCCGTGCGGCGCAGTTCGAGCCCGAGCTGCTCGTGGTCGACCTCGACCTTCCCGCCGCGACGGCCCCCATGCCCGATCGCGACACGCGCTTCCACGGCCTGCGCGTCGAGCGCACCGTCATCTCCGCCGACCCGCTCCCGGCCTACGAGCCGGTGGCCCCGACGGTCGCCGAGCGGTGGGACGACCTCGGCGAGCGGTACTGGGCGATCGTGCTCGGCCTGCGCGACTCCGTGCGCAAGAACGGCGGCTCGACGGTCCTGATGGGCCTCTCCGGCGGCATCGACTCGACGCTCGTCGGTGCGATCGCCGTCGACGCGCTCGGTGCCGAGAACGTCTTCGGCGTCTCCAACCCGAGCGCGTGGTCGACCGACCACAGCCGCACCGACGCCGACGAGCTCGCCCGACGCACGGGACTGCAGCTCGACACCGTCCCGATCGCCCCGATCTTCGAGGCCTACCAGTCCGCGTTGCACCTGGACGGCATCGCCGAGGAGAACCTGCAGGCCCGCATCCGCGCGGTGATCTGGATGGGGCTGTCGAACCAGCACGGCCACCTGGTGCTGGCCTGCGGCAACAAGTCGGAGCTGGCCACGGGCTACTCCACGATCTACGGCGACGCCGTGGGCGCCTACGCACCGATCAAGGACCTGCCCAAGACGCTCGTGTGGGAGGTCTCGCGGTGGCGCAACCGGTGGGCCGAGGAGCGCGGCGAGACGCCCCCGATCCCCGAGAACGCGATCAGCAAGCCGCCGTCGGCGGAGCTGCGCCCCGGCCAGCTCGACTCCGACTCGCTGCCGCCGTACGAGCTGCTCGACGCCGTGCTCGACGCCTACGTGGAGCGCGACCTCGGCGTCGCGGCGGTGATCGCGGAGGGCTTCGACCCTGCGCTCGTGGAGCGGGTCGTCACCCTCGTCGACAAGGCCGAGTACAAGCGCCGTCAGTACCCGCCGGGCCCGAAGGTCAGCCGACGCAACTTCGGCCGCGACCGGCGCGTGCCGATGACGAACGGGTGGCGCGAGTCGCTCGACTGAGCGCGACCGTGGCTCCGGCGCATGACCTGGGGCACAGCGACGTGACAAACGTCGTCGATGCGGCAGGATGGGTCACGTCCGTGGACCCCCACCGAGGGGCTGCGAGAAGAGAGGGAAGACCATGACCGAACCCACCCCTGCCCCGACGCAGTCCGGCACCCCCGTCGGCGCCGAGGAGCCCGCGCCCTACGGCGGCGGCACCTCCCCCGCCCCGGCACCCGCTGCCGGCCCGGCGGCCGGCCCGACGACCGACCCCGCCATCCGACGTGTCCGGACGCACCACCTGCAGCAGTGGAAGGAGCAGGGCCACAAGTGGGTCATGCTCACCACCTACGACCAGTACACGGCCGCGACGTTCGACGAGGCAGGCGTGCCCGTGCTCTTCATCGGCGACTCCGCCGCGAACAACGTCTTCGGCTACGCGTCGTCGCTGCCGGTGACGGTCGACGAGCTGCTGCCGCTGGTCAAGGCCGTCACCCGCACGGCTCGTCGCGCGCTCGTCGTGGCTGACCTGCCGTTCGGCTCATACCAGCGCTCCCCCGAGCAGGCGTACGACACGGCCGTGCGCTTCATGAAGGAGGGCGAGGCGCACGTGGTCAAGCTCGAGGGTGGTGCGGAGATGGCGCCGCAGATCGAGCTGCTGACGAAGGGCGCGGTGCCCGTGATGGCCCACATCGGCTTCACGCCGCAGGCCGAGCACGCCCTCGGCGGCTACCGGGTGCAGGGTCGCGGCGACGCGGCGTCACGTCTCATGGAGGACGCCCTCGCGGTGCAGGAGGCCGGCGCCTCCTCGGTCGTCATGGAGATGGTGCCGGCGCCCATCGCGGCCGAGATCACCGAGCGGCTGCACATCCCGACCATCGGGATCGGCGCCGGCCCGAGCTGCGACGCCCAGGTCCTCGTCTGGCAGGACATGCTCGGCCTGCGCACGGGCAAGGCGCCGCGCTTCGTCAAGCGCTACGCCGACCTGCACGGCATCATCCTCGGCGCCGCGCAGGAGTTCGCGGCCGACGTCGCGTCCGGCACCTTCCCCGCGCCGGAGCACTCCTTCGACGCCTGACGCAGGCTCGCCGGCCGGGCCTGTTGACGCGGGGCCCCACGTGAACAGGCTCTCCCCGACGCAGGCGTGCGCCCGATCTGCGCGTTTGCGTGGGGCCCCACGCAAACGGTCAGACCTGCCAGCCCCAGGCGAGCACGCCCACCGCGTTGAGGGCGACCCAGGCCGCGAGGGCGTACACCGGCACCCAAACCGCGTCGGCGGGACGGGTGGCGATGCGGCGGCGCAGCAACGGGACGAAGCACGCCAGCACGAGCAGGTGCAGGAGGATGCCCCACCACGGTGCGTAGAGCACGGTCGAGACGACGAGCCACAGCATGACGACGAGGCCGCCGACCCCGATCCACGGGCCCGACCGCTCCCGCTCGCGTCGTGTGCGCCTCACGGGCGAGGGGCGTCGTCGTTCCAGTCCGGGTCGTTGTCCCACGACTCGTTGCGCTCCTGGACGGTCTCCAGGGCGTGCTCGGCGGCACTCTGCGTCGGGTACGGGCCGAGACGGTCGGAGGCCTTGCAGCCGTCCTCCCCCTCGACGGTGTGGTGCTTCAGGCAGAAGTAGAAGGCGGGGGCTTCGGCACTCATGACGCCATCCTGCCGCACCACGAGCACCACCGCCCCTCACCCGGGCCGGCTCCGGCGGTCCTCGTAGCATGCCGGGGTGACTCTCCTCAGCCCCGGCCACGTCTCCCCGCTGCGTCACGTCCCGTCGACGATCGATCGTCCCGAGTACGTCGGCCAGCCGGCACCGCTGCCCTACCGTGGCCCGCTGGTGCGCGACGCCGACACCATCGAGCGGATGCGGGTGGCGGGCCGGATCGCCGCCCAGGCTCTCGACGCCGTCGAGGCGGCCATCGCGCCGGGCGTCACGACCGACGAGCTCGACCGCGTCGGCCACGAGTTCCTCCTCGACCACGGCGCCTACCCGTCCACGCTCGGCTACCGCGGCTACCCGAAGTCGCTGTGCAGCAGCGTGAACGAGGTGATCTGCCACGGCCTCCCCGACGACCGTCCGCTCGAGGACGGCGACATCGTCAACATCGACATCACCGCCTACGTCGACGGCGTCCACGGCGACACCAACAAGACCTACCTCGTGGGCGACGTCGACGAGGAGTCGCGGCTGCTCGTCGAGCGCACCCGCGAGGCCACCCACCGGGCGATCCGGGCCGTGAAGCCGGGTCGGCGCATCAACGTGATCGGTGCGGTCATCGAGGCCTACGCCAAGCGGTTCGGGTACGGCGTCGTGCGCGACTTCACGGGTCACGGCGTGGGGCCCGCGTTCCACGACGGCCTGATCGTGCCGCACTACGACGACCCGGCCGCGGACACGGTCATCGAGGTGGGGATGACGTTCACGATCGAGCCCATGCTCACCCTCGGCACCATCGAGTGGGACCAGTGGGACGACGGCTGGACGGCCGTCACGCGCGACGGCTCGCGCACCGCGCAGTTCGAGCACACCCTGCTCGTCACGCCCGACGGCGCGGAGATCCTCACCCTCCCCTGACCCGGGTTCGACGGGAGGTCCGCGCGCCGGCAGGGGTGCCGGGCCCTGGGCGGCCGGACGGCCGGCAGGGGTGCCGGGCCCTGGGCGGCCGAGCGCCGGCAGGGGTGCCGGGCCCTGGGCGGCGATGGACACCGAGAGGGAACGAGGCGGCCTGTAAGCCGGATACATCGACCCTTGATCCCCCGACCTGGGGAAACATCGACGAAGCCCGTCGTTGCAGCGTTTGTTGCGTTGGTTGGCGTTGGTTGAGTCGAGTCGTTTGTAGACGTCTTGCGGACTGTCTGCGGACTGCACACCACATCATCAAGTTGCCCCCGCGACGAGTGGAGTCGTCCGGGGGCGTGGACCGATCACGAAAGGATCGACCATGCATGACGTTACCCCCAACCACTGGGTCTTCCAGGTAGAGCGCCACGACGGCCTCGACGTGGCGCAGCTGCTCGCTGAGGCTCTCGTCGCAGGCCTCGAAGTCCGACATCACCCGACCATCCGGATGGACGACTGGCCGAGCATCGCCGGCGACCCTGGCCTGTTTCGCAGCATCGGCGGGTTGAAGTTCAGCAAAACGACCCGTCGCTGGCGCGTTACCCCCCGCCTCAACTGCGGCCCGACCGAGCTGGCCAGCCTGGTCGCGTTCGGGATCGTTCACGCCCGCAGGTTCGGCGACTCTCCGGGCCACTACACGCGCAAGCGGGAGTTCGACCACGTCGTGACGAAGAGCGGTGAGCGGCTCGCTGTGGCTACCTGCGCCATCAAGCTCACGATGCAGGACCTGCAGCTCGAGCAGAACCAGGCTGTCGAGGTGCCCGATACGGTGCACGAGCTCCTGTCGCTGACGGCCTGACCGTCTCGTTCAGTCGGTGCGCGCGCCTACGGTCGTCGCCATGACGACGCAGCAGACCGCGCGCACTGACTGGACCGGTCAGATCTGGTTCACCACCAGGCAGGCCGGCGCCTACGCGACCTACTCCCCGACCACCATCCTCCGGGCCTGCGAGTCCGGCGAGCTCAAAGGTCACCAGAGGCGGCCGGGCGCGCGCTGGCGAATCCATCGCGAAGAGCTCGACCGCTGGCTGCGCGGCGAAGCGGTGACGGCATGACGGACACGCGTACTGACTGGACTGGGCAGATCTGGTTCACGACCAGGCAGGCCGCCGCGTTCACCGGCTACCACCAGGACACCGTCCGCAAGGCGCTCGAGGCGGGCGAGATCGCCGGGTCGCAGCGCAGGGCCGGCGGCCACTGGCGCATCCACCGCGACGACCTCGACCGCTGGCTGCGCGGCGAGAGGGCGTCGGCATGAGCGACATCAAGCCCGCCCTGCTCAAGGTCCGAGAGGCGGCGCACTACCTGTCGCTTTCCGAATGGGAGATCCGGCGCCTGTGCAGCATTGGCGTCCTGGAGAGGCGCTACGTCGGTGACGGCGCTCGCTTCTATCGCGTCACGACGAAGTCGCTCGACCGCTACGTGGCCAGCCTCTCCGCCGATCCAGTGGAGGCGCGATGAGCCCCGTCCAGCCCTTGCTGTACACGGTCAAGGACGCGCAGACGCGCTCCTCGCTCTCCCGTGGCGAGCTCCGCCGGCTGTGCAACGCCGGGATCCTCGAGCGCCGCTATGTCGGCGAGGGCACGCGGTTCTACCGCATCACCGCCGAGTCGCTCGACCGCTATATCGCGAACCTGCCGGCCGATCCGGTGCCGCGTTCATGACGACCCCGAAGAAGACGCAGTTGCTCTCTGTCGTCGAGGTAGCCGAGCGGCTCTCGTGCTCGCGCGGCCACGTGCTCAATCTCGTCGCGACGGGCGGCCTACGGGCCGTCGATCTGAGGGCGAAGGGATCGAGGCCGAAGACGCGCATCCGCGAGAGCGACCTGGAAGCGTGGATCGATTCCAGGACGAGGCGGTGATCGAGGTCCCGCTGCTGCTGTCGGTCGCTCGCGCGGCTGGGGCGCTCGACCGCAGCCGGGCGCACGTCTACCGGCTTATCGCCGCCGGGGCGCTGCGATCGGTCCAGATCCACGAGCCGACGTCGACTCGCTCGAAGATCCGCGTGCGCGCGAGCGATCTCGCGGCGTTCGAGTCGGCTCCGGCGGTCATGACCACGGAGGCTCCTCGGGCATCGCGTCCTGAGACTCGGTCTCGGGCTCTCGGCCTGGCTCGAACGTGACTACGGCGGCATCGAACGTTGGACCCGAGTTGGCGAGTGTGTCCCGGAAGCTTTCGAGGTCCGCCTCGAGACGGCGATTGATCGGACGGACCATGGCGACGCGGAGGCGGTCCGCGCCCCAACTCGCCCTGGTGATCTCGAGGTTGAACGGCGCAGCGAGCACTTCGAGATTCCTCCGGGCTTCGGTGCGGGGGTCCGACCGCTCGTCTCGCTCGCTGCCACTCGGAGAGGAACGAAGGGCCCGAACATGCAGAAGCACCTCATCCATGACGTCCGCCAGCGGCCGTCGCACTAGCTCGGCAGCCGGCTTCTTCGCGTTCTTCTTCGCCGCGGCCACCTTGGGTTCGAACTGCGGCCAGAAGCCCTCGAAGCGAGCGTCGGCGAGGCTGCGCTCTACGCCGCGGACGGTGGCGATCGACCGCACCAGGCCGCGCATGCCGTCCTCGGTAGCCATCTTGGCCTGGAACTGGCTCAACGGGCCCGTCAGGGACGCCGGGCTGTCGAGGTCGACGAGGAGAGGGACCACGCGATGCTCCTCGTCGTTGACGACACGGCTGAGAGCTCCCGCCTCGAAGTTCAACCACGGCGCCTCCTGGTTCTCCGCCGTCACGACGACGATGCCGAAGCGCGTGTCCGACAGCTCCGACTCGATCTTCGCGAGCCCGCGTTCACCAGCCTCGATGTCGCTGTCCGAAGCCCACACCTCGATGCCGTCGAAGATGAGGGGCAGCCACTCCCGGAGGGCCAGGGCGACGTCCTTCGAAAGGTCGCGAGACCAGCTCACGAAGACCTTCATGTTGTCCCGCTCAGGCATGGGCGGGAGCCTACCCCGATCAGGTCCCAGAACCGGCTCATTCGGTCCGGCCTGACGCCGCTGTTGGGCGGTCCGCCCGTCGTCGCGGTGGAGTGGTGTCCGCCGGCGGCTCGGCGCGCTTCGTCGGCGTGAGCCGCGATCGTCGTCCAGTCGGCACCGGCCTCGTGCAGCAGCGCCGGCACCTGCAGGTCGCCCGGGTGCGCCGTCCCAGGCTGCGCGAGGAAGCCACCGAGCGCGCGGCCGCACGCAAGCGCGAGAAGATCTCCACGGCCCCCAGCGAGCTCCTGAAGCTCGGCCACGGCCTCGGCTCGATTGACGTAGGCCCGGGCGAGTCTCCGGGCCGTGCTGCCCAGGCGGATCTCGAGGTGCTGGTCGTCGGTCAACCTTCTGCGTGCCATGGATGGGAGCGTAGGTGGCGCCAACGACGAAAGCGCCCCTCCCGCTCCGCAGCGAGAGGGGCGCGAACGGCCTCGCTCAGCCCTTCGAGGACCGAGGATCGCGAGAACGCGGGTAGGTGTTGCGCTCTCCGATCCTGCCGTCCTTGTTCTTGATGAAGTGCTCGACTCCATCGGCGATCGCTCTGCGTCGCCCTGCGGCTACTGCTTCGTCCTTCGTCACGTGCGTGCTGCTCGCGCGTTGGTTGCCTTGGACCCGGTTCTTCCACAGGTTGTCGGCGTCGTCGAAGTAGGTTTCGATGTCTCCTGCTGCCATAGTGCTCACCTCCTTTCTCAGAAGTTCGCGCCAAGCTAGCCGGTAGGTGACATCGAGTGAGGGGAATCGCGGTTCCGATCCGGCAACTGGGCCGGGCGACTGGCCAGTCGTCGTCGCAAGCCGCAAACGTCACGCGTGACCCCGCCTCCCCCTACCGTGCCCCCCATGACGATCAGCCCGGAGCAGGCAGCGATCTACGCGCAGGTGGCCCCCGTGTTCATGCTCGTCGCCGTGGCCGAGAGGTATGCAATCCTTCGCCTGTTCGCGCAACTGTCCCCACGGGTGCGGCGCGCAATCGGTCCAGTCCTCGTGGTGGTGATGGTGCTCTTCTCGGTGGTGACCGTGTACGGAATCGACGGTGCCGACGGCGGACTGCAAGGGCATCAGGCGGTGCTGGTGCAAGTCCTGTTCACGATCGGCCTGCTTATCACCGTCTACGTCTTCACCGTCTTGATCCAGGCCGCAGCCCGGGACGTTGTCTGAGCGTCTCGGCGGCGCCCGAAGCGACGGAGCGCGTCTCTCTGGCCGCGGCGCCGATAGGGGCGCGTAGTGGTGCTCGAGATGCGCGGTCACGTCGTCGAGTGCTGGGGCCTGGCCGTCTAGGCTGCCGACTATGGGGACTCTGGAGACCGACAATTTCGAGGCATTCTGCCTCTTCTGCAAGGCGACCGAGCGCTCAGAAGTCACCGACAGGGGCAGTCGCTGGGAGTCGCACTGGCGCGCGCCTGTCATGGCGTCGTTCCGCGTCACCCTGGTCGGCGCGCAGAACGGACGCGCCCGTCCAGAGCTGGACGTCGCCTGCAGGGAGTGCGGCGGCCCGGCTGACGTGACCTGGCGCTAGGCGCGCAGCTCGCCCTCGTTGTAGGAGTCGCGGAAAGCGATCGTCCCGTCCTCGAGCCGCAGCAGGTCGCCACGGAATCCTCGGCCGTATCGGACGTCGATGCTGGCCTGGTGCATGACCTCGTAGTCGGAGCTGAGCTTGGGATAGAGGAGGGCCACGAGCTCGTTCACTCCCCACTGCTTCACGGAAGACCCGCGACGACCATGGTGCCTCGACGTGAGCCGTTCGTCCGGGGTCAGATCGCTGTTCTTGCTCTTGAGGCGAGGCAAGTCCGAGAAGATCGGGTCCGTGATCATCGCAGCGCGCGCCAGGTGATATGCGCAGTAGAAGAGAGGGACGGCGCCCCACTCGTCGCCCGCGGCGACCAGAGCCGAGCCGATCTTCAGGTGACGCGCTGCGCGCGTCTCGCACTCGGCGGGGTCGCGGAGGGAGGATGCCATCGGCCGGCGTCAGGCGAGCTGAAAGGCCGGCTGCTGCTGCTCGTCGGGCTGGACTTCCTCGTCGTCGATGTCGTCGGACGAGTCGAAGAACTGGTACGAAAACGACAGTTCGTCGATGAACATCAGCCGCACGTCGCCGATCTTCCCGATCGCCGCGATCTGGCCGTCCCATGTCTTGTCGCGCAGGACGATGTCCACCTCTGCGAACCCGGACCCTTCGTGGCCGCGCGCGACCAACTGCTCCAGGTTCTGCATGCCGATGGCGTTGACCATCTGCGTGCCGAAGGACTGGATGAGGGCGTTGAACGGGTCCACAGGCTTTCTTCTTTCCAACGATGCTCGCCGTGCAGCGGCGGTCGGAGGACCGTAGCACGTTCCCGAGGCGGGGAGGCGACGATTCCAGCGTAGCCCGGGCCGCCCCAGACGCGAGCCCAAGTCCCCGCCCGCAACGAAACGCCGCGCAGACGGGGCGCCGGACGTGTACGGGTGCGGTCACGTGGTCGAGCGCGGCGTGTTGGTCCTAGGCTTCGCGGATGCTGCCGATTCCGATCCCGTTCGCCCTGATCGCAGAGCCAGACTCGACGGACTGGCCGAGCTTCTGGGTGAACCTAGTCATCGCCGTGGCCACTGTTGCCACGCTCATCTGGGCGGTCATCTCGACGCGGAGCGCGCAAGAAGATGCGAAGGGCGCAAGGCAGGAAGCGGATGCTGCGGCGAAACAGCGCGACGAGCGACGGAAGCGTGACGAGTTGCGAGACCTGGCGCACGAGAGGGCCATGCGGCAGGCCGCCTTCGTATCGCTCGAGCCATCCTGGTACGACCTTGCAGGAAGCAACCTCGACCCGCTCTACCCGGGCGTGCGCGTCATCGTGCACAACGCAAGCATGCAAGCGATCACCGACGTGAAGATCCTTTGGGAGCACGACCAGTTCCAGGGCGGCATCATGCCCGACCACCCAGCCACCGTCGTCACCGCGAAGGGTGAACGCAGCACCACGGTCGACCTGGGGATGGTCTACATGTGGCCGCTCACGCGAGCAGACCTGCCGCCGGTGTCGGCCGAGTTCACGGACGTGCACCGCGACCGTTGGCGACTCGATCTAGATGGTCGGCTCCGCTTGCTCAACCTCCGCGACATCGACGTCGCCGAGTTCTGAGACTCGCGTCACCGCGGACCGGAGCATCGCCGGCTGCACGCGGTTGCAGCTGTGGTGCGACGGGCGCCCAGTCTTCGGTGCGGCCACATGATCCTTGGTCAGTCGGTGCCGATTCGGACCTCTCACGGCTCCAGCAAAGCAGCCAGGTCGCGGAGATCCTCGGCGCGCACTTGGACCCTGCCCAGGATCAGGGTGACCATCTCGAGCATCGCAAGGTACGCGCGGCGCTCGGAACCGAGGAGCTGCACGATCTCCTCGGCGATGATGCCGGCGTCCATGTCGCTGTTCTCGTCGCGGGCGAGCATCCTGGCGAGCACCCCGCAGGTCAGTTGGGCAGCCTTGCTCGCGTTCGGGTCGACGTCCGTGCTCATTTGTAGATCTCCATGATCTGTCGGTGGTTGTTGTCAGCTACGGCGCGGGTCGACTCAAGGCCCATGAGGCGGGCCTGCGCGGCAGCCAAGCGCTCGATCGTCCGGTCGGAGAGCTCGAGCGGTCCCTGGTCGTTCGGGCGGAAGCCGCGGTCCAGGGCGCCCTCGAAGGCTCGGGTCTGCTGGGGCGAGAGGACCCGCTCGGGCGACTGGATGTTCTTCTGCATGATGCCGATGCTCGTGGCGAGGCCGCCGCGGTCGAAGAACTTCTTCTTGAGCCAGCCGCGCGACTCGTCGCGCATGTAGCCCATCAGTCCGCCGAGGTCCATGAACCCGCTGTTGCCCGAGCCCTTGCCGTTGCGGTCGATCCAGGCGTTCATGTCGGCGACGGTGTTGAACGGCCCGCTCGACGTGCCCTTCGTCATCGGCGCCCCGCCGAGCCACGACAGCGTGGCTGCGCGGTTGCCGACGGACCCGAACGGGCCAACGGCGTTGAGCTCGAAGTGCAGGTGCGGGCCGGTGGAGCGGCCGGTGGAGCCGACACGGCCGATGATCTGGCCGGGACGGACCCGCTGGCCCTCGCGGACGTTCGTGGCCGAGGTGTGGCCGTAGACCGCCGACAGGCCGCCGGGCATCGACTGGAAGATCGCCTGGCCGTAGCCGCGACCCCAGCCGACGTACTCGACGGTGCCGGCCGCTGCGGCCTTGATCGGCGAGCCCATCGCGGCGGCGATGTCGACGCCGGAGTGGCCGGGGTAGTTGTTCGACAGGGCCTTGGTGTTGGCCGGCCAGGCGCGTCCGCTGACGGCCGGGCGATCGCCCTTGCCGCCCTTGCCTCCGCGACCGCCCGAGCCCTTCGGCTTGAGCGCGCTGCGGCGCGGGCCGGAGCCGGCCAGGACCGAGCCGCGCCCGCCGATGCGAGTCTGGCCGCGGTCGCGCACGACGCCCTTCTTCGCCGAGCCGGCACCCTGCCCCCACTCGATGGGGCTGATGTTGACGAACGGGAGCTTGTTGAGGGCGTCGATGAACCCGTTGATGACGCTGACCGCGCCCCGAATCGGACGCTTGATGATGTCGCCGAGCTTGCCCCACGCGTTCGCGATGCCGTCCTTCACGGCCACGAAGGCGTCCTTGAGCTTGCCGGCGCCGCGGCGCACCACCGTAAACGCGCCATCGACGATGCGGCGGAACGTCTCGGACTTCTTGTAGGCCGTGACCAGTGCGGTGCCAAGGAGAAGAGCGATCGTGATGGCCCGACCCCACGGCGTGAGGTTTTTGAACAGCCACCAGATTCGATTGAGCCAGAGGAAGAGAATCTGGACCTTGCCCCACAGCCAGACCGACCCCTTGGCGAGGGTCGTGAACAGACTGATCACAGGTGCCGTGGCAACCGCGATGGCCGCCATTGCTCTTGAGGCCACAAAGATCCCGACAGTGAGCCGCACGACCTCGGGGTGCGCCTGCGCGAAGCTGGCGAGCCAGCGGGAGAACACCGCGATGGCGCCCAGCATCTGCTCGGCCAGCGGGGCGACGGCGATGCCCACCTCGATGACGGCGAGGCTGAGCGCGCCGAGCGTGGAGAGCAGGACCGGGCCGTTCGTCTTGACGTAGGAGACGAACGCCTGGAAGCCCTTGGACTTCTCCAGCCCGGCGGTCCACTTCTCGAACCGTGCGGTGAGCTTGACGAGCCCGCCGGACATGTCGGTCGAGAGCGGCATGAACGCCTTGAGCAGGTTGCCGAACGCGCGCGCAAGGTTGCGGGTGCCGCGGCCCGCGTCGACGAGGACGCCGGCCGAGAAGGTGCCCAGTTCGCGCGAGAAGCGCAGGAAGCCGGGCGAGGACACGTCGCGGCCGATCTGGTCGAAGAAGCCGCCCACGGCCGCGGTGACAGGTCGCAGGAACGCCGCGAACGGCTTGAGCACGAGACCCAGGGCGTTCATGCCCTTGGACAGCATCGGCAGGACGTAGGGGTCGGTGGTGTCCTGGAACGCCTTCCACCGCGTCTTGAGCAGACCGAGCGAGGACGCGGCGGCGAGCTGGGCGGGGCTGAGCGCGATCAGCGCCTGTCGCTGCACAACCGCCGCGCGCGTCTCGGCCTGCATCGGCTCGACGGCGGACTGGGCGGCCTGGCGGCGGATGTCGGCCAGGTCGGCGCGGGCGTCGCGGACGTCCTGGCGCGCGTCCTTGACGCCCTTGCGGGCCTCGGTGACCTGCTTGCGGGCGGCGACCACGCCGTCGGCGCGACGGACACCCTTCTTCTCGGCCTCGGCGAGGTCCTGGGCGTCACGGGTCGCCTGACGGCGGGCGTCCGCGAGCCGGTCCTCGGCCTCGGCGACGCCCAGGCGGGCCTTGCGCAGGTCCAGGGCGGTCGAGCGGCGGTCGTTCTCGGCCTTGGTGAGCGCGGCCTGCGCGTCGAGCACGCCGATCTCGGCGGACTCGATGGTCAGGGCGTTGTCGGCGGAGCGGTCGCGCAGGTCCTGCAGGTCGCGGATGGCCTGCTGGCGGGCCTCGTGGAGGGTGCGCAGGGAGTCCTTGACGCGGTCCTGGGCGACGCGGACGCTGTCGGTGGCCGCGGCGACGTTGCGCTCGGCGCGCTCGATCTGGCGGGAGTAGTCGACGCGCTGGCGGCTGACCGTCTTGGTCGTCGCGCCGGCGGAGCGCTGGGCGGCCTCGTTGGCCTTGGTTGCGGCCTCGTTGGCCTTCTGAGCCTCGGTGATGCGCTTGAGCGAGGTCAGGCCGACACCGACGGCAGCGCCACCGCCAGCCAACGCGGTGCCGATGCCGAGCAGGCCGCCGGCGCCGCCCGCGAGCCCGGCGCCGAGCGGGCTGGCCAGGGGCGACATGGCCACGCCGACGTTGATGAGGAAGCGCCCCTTGGCGAGGCGGTCCAGGCGGTTCTCGAGCGCGGAGATGGCGGCGAACGCACGGCCGGTGCGCACGCTGACGTCGGCGCTCTTGCCGTCCAGGCGCTCGACGGCGGCGTTGATGGCGGCGAGCTCGGTGAGCGCCGCGGCGACGTTGGTGCGCACCGAGACGGTCGGGGTGCGGGCGGCGAGCGTCTCCAGCTCGGCCTCGAGTGCGGCGATCTCGGCCAGGGCGTCCGCGTCGTCGATGTCGATGCCGATGCGCTTGTCGGCGAGGGCGGCCAGTCGGGCGCTGACGTCCTTCATGGCCTGGTCGGCCTCGGAGGACTCCGCGCCGATCCGCACGGGCGGCAGGGCGGCGATGGCGGCCTGCAGCTTGCGGCGCACGTTGCGGTCGAACGCGCCGTTGTCGAGCTCGGCGCCGACCTTGACCGGCTTCTTCGGGGGCTTGACGACGGCGTTCGACGCGTCGAGCTCGACCGGGACGGCGATCGGCTTGAGGGTCTTCGCGAACGCGGTGACCTCGGTCTTGAAGCCGCGGAAGGAGGGGCTGATGGCGATGAACGCCTGCCCAACGCGCTTGGCCATCAGGCGCACCGCCCCTGGAACGACGGGAAATCGGCAAAACTATGACCAAGTCTCAGGACTCCGGAACCCGTACAAAGCAGATTCTGCAGCCACTGTCCGTAGCCCATGCGGGGGTGGGGGCGGGGGGTGGAGGGGTGGGTCAGATGGTCCAGAGCTCTGGCGGCTTGGTCCGACGTCGTCGTCGTGCTCGACCTCGAGCCGCTTCGCGCTGCGTCTTCGCGCCGTGGCACCGAGCACACGCCGCCTGACCATTGGCCGGGTCGAGCGGAGCGCCGCCCTCCGCGACGGGGATGATGTGGTCCGCGTCGACCGCGATCGTGGTGCAGCCCGGATCGCGGATCTGGCAGAGCCCGCCAGCTGCCGCCTTGACCTGCGCAGCCCAGGCTCGATGCTCCGCCGTGCTCGTCCTGGAGATGCCGCTGTCCCACCCCGTTCGCCGACACCCGCTGCAGTACGCGCGGCCCACAACCGCCACGCCGCAGGACGCACACCGCTTCGGTGCTCGGGGCATGAGAGGTCACCATCCCAGTGCCTCGTCGACGATCTGCTTCGGCGTGAGTCCACCTGTCGGCTTCGGCTCGCCGGATCGCGCGAGGTCCACGAGGTCCTCGGCGGACAGCTCTTCGATCTCCTCCGGCTCAGCCATCGAAGACCGCCTTCGATGAGGGCGCGCAGAAGGCCGCGATCTCTACGGGCCTCGCGCAATCCCACGTCCGTCGAGATCGGTGGATGCGGGAAACACTCACTGGCATGACCCGCCTCAGTTGGCGGTACGTCTCGAAGTCGTCCGCACGAAGGTGAGCCAGCGCGTTGTACATGTAGTCGCCCACGACGGCCCGCTCGACGGCCACGCCGATGACTGCCCGCGCCAGGATCTCGTTGCCCTCCTCTACAGCCTTTCGCAGCTGATAGGCGCAACTCGCGTCATTGATCTTCGCTTCCCAGACGCGAGAGATGGCTGCCTGCTGCCGCGTCGCCGGTGCGTCGTCGGGGAAACAGCGGAGCTTGAAGAGCAAGCGCTCGTACTCGGCCTTGCGCTCGGCCTCGAAGTCCACGTCACGTAGCTCAGCGAGCACACGACGCGTCTCGCGCCAGAGGTCGTAGATGCGGACCTTGCGCTCGTACAGGGTCAGCGTGCGGTCGCGCTTCAGCGCCTCCAGCTCCACCTCGAACTGCGAGCGGACCTGGTCGGCTCGATCGACGACTGCACTCATCCCGCTCTCGCTCATGCCGTTCTCCTCGCTCGAAACTGTTCGACGTCTTCTCGGGCTACTCGCCACCGGTCGCCGACCTGCTCGGCCTCGAGGCGCCCTTCGGCGATGGCCTTGCGAACGGCCCTCGAGCTGATGCCCAGCAGGTCGGCGGCCTCGGCCGCGGTCACCCACGTAGACAACGTTCGTGGAGGTTCCGGCTCTGGCGCCTCCGTCGTTCCGACGGCGGAACCACGCCATGCCTCGGCCGCCTCGCGGATGGCCTCGAGGACGTCCGAGACCTCCGGGTCGACGCCTCGGGTCCGCACACGCAGGCCAGCCAGGTCGAGCTGCCGCTCGAGCACAGCTGCAGCTCGCCCAGTCACGATCGCCGACGGGCTGCCCACCGTCAGCAGGAACGGCACGCGGCGGGTCACGCCCACCCCTCCTTGGCCAGGACGTCCCGATCGGCCTCGTGCACGCCAGTCGATGGAGGGAGGATGCCGCCCCAGACGCCGGCCGGCTCAGGCCATCGGGTGACGTAGGCCCGACAGTCCTCGAGCGCCGCGCAGATCCTGCAGGCCATCGCGGCGGCGTGCTGGACGTCGGGGTCCTCAGCGAGCCACGACTCGCCCTGGCCAGGGACGATGCACGGGATCGGACGGTGGGCCTCGTCGAGCCGGCCAACGGTCCGGAACAGGTCGGCGATGGCGGCCTCGCGGGTCAGCACGGCTTGCCGTTCCGGCGTCGGGCTGGGCGGTCGAGATGACCTCCGTTCCGTCCGTCATCGTCCCGCCCTACTCCCACTCCCATGCCTAAGGCACATGGGAGTGGTTGGGAGTAGTGGGAATGGAGGTGGAAACGCGCGGGAGTGGTGGGAAAGTCGCAGGTCAGAGGAGGTCTACGCACGCGGGACCTCCTGGGAGGGGACGTAAACGTACCGAGGGCGAGACTTCGTGCCCTCATTGACGAGCAGCCCGCGGGTTCGGAGGTCGCCCAGCACGCGGTAGAACGTCGTCTGCGGGAGTCCGCTGGCGGCCATCAGCTGACTGGTGGCCAGCCCATCCGGATGCTGACGGGCCGTCTCGAGTAGGCGCTGCTGACTCTCGCTCACCACGGTGGTCTGCGCGACGGCCGGCACGAGCACGAGGGATGAACCCTCACGCACCGCGGTGAGCTCGACCTTCCGTCCGTCGGCGCCGTCCTTCATCTTCTTGAGCTCGAGCGTGAGGTTCTGGTCGTCGCGCTTCGCGTGCCAGACGGCGTCGGCGTCGTCCTCGATGCCCGAGAAGCCGCGCGCGTCGTTGTCGCCCTTGTCGGTGTGTGCGACGACGAGCACGCTGCCCTCGTCGGTGGCGCGCTTGATCCGATCGACGTTGTCGATCACGGTGCCCATGTCCGAGCCGTTGCCTTCGGCTCCACCAGCCACACGACGCAGCGTGTCGATCACGACCAGGCCGTAGTCGCCCTCGCGCACTCGCTCCAGCAGGTGGTCGAAGGCGGGACCTGGCTTGAACATGTCGAGCGCGGACCGGCGGACCGTGAACATCTCGTCGGGCACCGTTACGCCGTGGGCTGCCTCCCAGGCCTCGACGCGCGCCACGAGGCCGTGGGCGCCCTCGCCGGCAACGTAGAGCACGCGCACGGGCTCGGCCGCGCGTCCCTGCCATGCGGTGCCGGTGGCCAGGCTGAGCGCCCAGTCGATGGCCACGAAGCTCTTGAGGGACTGGTCCCGCCCGCGGAGCACAACGTACGAGCGACGCGGAAGCGTCCCGGCGATGAGGGTGTCAGCCACCTGCAGCTCGGCCAGCTCGTCACGATCGAGGTACTCGTCGTCGAGCTGGTCCGGCGGGTCGATGTTCGGCCATGGATCCTCGGGCTGTCGGCTGTTGATGACGAGCCATCGGCAGCAGCGCGAGAGTGAGCGGCGGCTGGCCTCGTCCTGGGTCCACTCCAGGTCGGCCAGGTCTCGAACGAAGTCCAGGATCGCTTCGAGACGTTGGGGGTCCGCGTCTGGCCAAACCTCAAGGGCGCCTTCGAGGTCGAAGACGAACCCGCTATCGACGAGCGTCCGCATCTCGCCGACTTCAGGCGCATCCGGACCGACCTTGGCGCCGCGCATGAGTCGCTGGCCGAGCTCCGCTGCGGTGACCGTGGAGAGGCAGCCGGCCGGCGAGAGGAGCTCCCGGCGGGTGCACTCGTAGCACCACGGATGCGCATGGTGGACGTGCCGCTGCTCGTGATCCTGGGTAGCCTCGTCGACCAGCTGTCGCGCCTTGTTTTGAATGCTCTCGCTCGCCCCGCCGACCACCTCGCGCCAGTCCCGCGGATCGACAAACGGCGGGTACGGCCAGTAGGGCTCGTCGGCGGAGTGGCGCGACTGGAGGAGCTCACGAGTGAGCGGACCAACCTCCCGGAGCTGGTAGCCCGTGGAGACGTACGGGCTGCAACGGCAGAGGCAGTGCGGGCGGCGGTGGCCGTCGCCGCGTCCGTGGCGGTGCCAGGCGCTCTCGTGCGCGCACCACGCCCACAGCTGCCCCGTGTCGCTCAGGTAGGCATCGAGGACGGGGATCGTCGGTACCGTGAGATCAGCGCTGCCAGACGCTTGAGCCGCCTCGTGAACCTCGGTCGCGGGGCGGTTCGTCATGCGGCATCGCCGCCCATCGCCGCCTCGCGCGCCCGCGCGATCCATGCCTCGACGTCGGAGCGTGCGTAGAGGCGTCGCTTCCCCATGCGGAACGAGCTGGGTCCGGATCCTCGGTGCTGCCAGTAGCGCACCGTGCTGACCGGCACCCGCACGATCTTGGCGACGTCTTCGGTGGTCAGGAGCTCGTCGGTTTCGTGATTGGTCGTCATCGGTTGCCCTCCAGTCGCGTTGGTTGTGTTGACACTTTCTCGACACCGTGAGACTGTTGACTAACTTGCACCGGACAAAGGAGCTTCCATGGACCCCGTTGTCGTCACCGACTTCGTGCGAGACCGTCGAACAGGCGAGGTCGCCTGGGTAGTGGTGGCTGCGTACCTTCGGGGCGCGAGCGGAGACCCCGTCTGCATCGACTACCGAGTTCGGCAGGTCGGTCGCCGCGACGGCGCTGAGATGCCGCCGGACGAGACGGTCGACCTGATGGAGAGACTCGGCAAGCACTCGACGGAACCTGCAGCCCCTACTCCCCTCGAGGCCTCGGAGAAGGGCATCCCGCGCTACGTCTTCGAGGAAGCCTCGCAGACGCGGCTGCTCGAGCGCGGTCGTCAGCGCCTCGCCAGGCTGGAGAAGTTCGAGCAGCTCAACCCTCAGCTCACGACCCTCGAGATCTCAGGCGCCGAGCGCGACATGCTGACCCCTGCGACGCGAAAGTCCGTCGGCCGACCTCCGCAGCGATCCCTGGGCGAAAAGCTGGAGATCCTCGCCGCCGTAGAGGCCGGCGGCGAGCAGGGTCGAACCCTCGAAGAGATCGCGGGCGACTTCTTCATGAGCCGTTCCGCCCTCCGCGACTTGCTGTCCTGGGCTCGCCGCGACGCCTCGCCAAGGCTCTTCACCGGTCGCGGCCAGGGCCGAGCGGGAGGCCAGCTCACCCCGGAGGCACTGGCGATGCTGGAACAGGCCAGGAAGGCGGCCCGAGGTGAGTAGCAAGAGCATCGCGAAGCGTCCGAACGGGAAGTGGCGCGCCCGCTACCGCGACGACGCGGGCAAGGAGCACTCGCGCCACTTCGACCGGAAGGTCGACGGGCAGCGCTGGCTCGACGAGGTGACGACGTCGATCGTCAGCGGGCAGTACGTCGACCCGGCGGCCGGCCGGATGACGTTCCGCGCCTACGCGGAGCAGTGGCGGGCAGTCCAGCCTCACCGCGAGACGACACGGGCGCGCACGAGAAGCGCGCTCGAGAACCAGGCGTACCCGTGGCTCGGTGACCGGCCGCTCGCCGACGTCCGTCCCAGCGAGGTGCAGGCGTGGATCGCTCACATCTCCGCGACCCTCTCCCCCGCGACCGTGCACGTGATCCACGGCGTCGTGAGCGGCATCTTCAAGGCCGCGGTGCGCGATCGGCGCGTAGCGGCCAATCCGTGCGAGACGACGAAGCTCCCCAGGCGCGAGCGAGCCCAGGTCGTGCCGATGACGATGCAGCAGCTGGCCGCGCTCGCCGACGCGATGCCGCCCCACCTGCGCGCGCTGGTCCTGTTCGCCGGCGCCACCGGCCTGCGCCAGGGCGAGGCGTTCGGGCTGACCGGCGACCGCGTCGACTTCCTGCGCCGCACGGTGCGCGTCGACCGTCAGGTGCAGCCGACGGCCGGCGGCGGATGGGACCTGCGGCCGCCGAAGACGAGCTCGAGCGTGCGCACCGTCCCCCTTCCGCGGACGACGGTCGATCTGCTGAGCGCGCACCTGGCCGCCTACCCCGCCGGCCCGCACGGCTTCGTCTTCGCCGACGAGCGCGGCGAGCCGCTGCGCCGGTCCGCGTTCGGCCAGTCGATCTGGCACCCGGCTCGACGTCGGGCCGGGCTCCCCGATGGGCTGACGTTCCACGACCTGCGGCACCTGTACGCCTCGCTGCTCATCCGCCACGGGGAGAGCGTGAAGGTCGTGCAGGCCCGCCTGGGGCACGCCGACGCGAGCGAGACCCTCAACACCTACAGCCACCTGTGGCCGGACTCGGACGACACGACCCGGGCCGCGGTGGACGCCGCCTTCCTCACGATGGGGGGTGAGGCCGCTGAGCTGACGTCGTGAGCTTGCGGACCGTGTGCGGACTGCACGCGCCCAGCTCACGGGTTTCCGCAGGTCAGAGACCTGGGGTGAACGAGGCGGCCTGTAAGCCGGATTCTGTCCCCGGCCCGAGGGCCGGGGGGCGACCATCCATCTGGGTCACGCATTGCTGCGCGCCTCGAGCGACCTACCCGCTGACATCGGACGAGCAGCCCGTCAGCGCAGGCGCCGGAGCGCCCTCTTGGTCTTGCTCCCGGTGGGGTTTACCGAGCCGACGCCGTCGCCGACGTCGCTGGTGAGCTCTTACCTCACCGTTTCACCCTTACCCGCACCCCGTGACCCGAAGGTCGCAGGGCCGCTGGCGGTCTGTTCTCTGTGGCACTGTCCCGCACGTCGCCGTGGGTGGCTGTTGGCCACCACCGTGCTCTGCGGAGTCCGGACTTTCCTCGACGGGCCGGAGCCCGCCGCGGCCGCCCGGCCGCCTCGTTCGTCGCCCAGTCTAGGCCGCAGGTGACTCCGCCCGGGACCCCGGACACGTCTACGCTGGACGTGTGGAGCTCGAGGACGAAGCCCGGACGACGTCGACGGTCGGCGAGCTGCGCCCGCGCCTGCACCCGGAGCCGGTCGTGTACGCGATCGTCGCTCCCGGCTTCGACACCTCGACGGCCCTCGCCACCGTGCGCGAGCGCGAGGGCCTCACGGTCGTGGTCGAGCAGGTGGAGGCCGAGGAGGACGGGCTCGTGTACGAGTTCGTGGGCGCGTGGATCACGCTCGCCGTGGTCTCGGCGCTGGACGCGGTCGGGCTCACCAGCTCCATCTCCACCGCCCTCGCGGCCGAGCAGATCGCCTGCAACGTCGTGGCCGGCTTCCACCACGACCACCTCGTCGTCCCGTGGGACCGACGTCACGATGCGCTGCGCATCCTCGATGCCCTAGGGTGAGGGGCGCGAAAGGGAGTAGTCCCCAATCGCTGCGTCGACATACTGATGCCGGGTCCTCGGGCCCCGCCTCCGGTGCAGCGGGCCAGGGCCGTGCGAACGGTCCGGCGGACGAGACTTTCGACCCGACTGTCGTACACACACGACGATCCGGGTCGAGGCTCGTCGATCGTCGCTCCTCGTCCTGGGTCGGACGAGGAGAATCCCATGTTCGAGGCCCTGTGGCTCAGCACCGCCGTCATCTTCGTCGCCGAGCTCGGCGACAAGAGCCAGCTGATGGCGATGACGTTCGCCACCCGGTACCGCGCACGCGACGTGCTGCTCGGCATCACCCTGGCGACGGCGATCGTCCACCTCGCGTCGGTCGGCATCGGCTACGCGATCGGCTCGAGCTTCGAGCAGTACCAGGGACCGATCGCGATCGCGGCGGGTATCGCCTTCCTCGGCTTCGCGGCCTGGACGCTGCGCGGCGACGAGCTGACCGACGACGAGGCCGAGAAGGCGAAGAAGGCCACCGGGTCGGCGCTCCTGGCCGTGGGCCTGGCGTTCTTCCTGGCCGAGCTGGGTGACAAGACGATGCTGGCGACCATCACGCTGGCCGTCCGCGAGGACTGGCTCGGCACCTGGATCGGCAGCACCGTCGGCATGGTCGCCGCCGACGCCCTCGCGATCGTGGTGGGCGCCGTCCTCGGCAAGCACCTGCCGGAGAAGGTCATCAAGATCGGCGCTGCGGCGGCGTTCGCGATCTTCGGCGTGCTGCTGATCGTCGAGGGCCTGCGCTGACCGGCCGGCGCGCTGCGGTCCGACGCGACCTCGATAGGCTCGCCAGGTGCTGATCCTGCTCCCGCCCTCCGAGGGCAAGACCGCACCGGCCGACGGTCCCCCGCTCGACCTCGACGCACTGTCGTTCCCGCGGCTGCACCGCGTGCGCGACCAGGTGTCCCGTGCGCTCGTGCGGCTGGCCGGGACGCGGCGGGCGGCCGAGGTGCTCGGCCTCGGCCCGACCCAGGCCGACGCGATCGAGACCGACGCCCGCCTGTTCGAGGTGCCCTGCGCCCCCGCCGGGTCCGTATACACCGGGGTGCTGTTCGGCGAGCTCGACCTCGCCTCCCTCGACGCCGACGCGACGGCGCGTGCGGACGCTTCGGTCGCCGTCGCGAGCGCGCTCTTCGGGCTCGTCCGCGTCGGCGACCCGATCCCGGCGTACCGGCTGTCGGGCACGGTCACGCTCCCGCGCCTCGGGCCGGTCGCGGGACGCTGGCGTCCCGTGCTGCCCGACGTGCTCGACGAGGCCGCCGACGGCGGTCTGCTGGTCGACCTGCGGTCCGGCGCGTACGTGAACCTGGGCAAGCCGTCCGCCGACCTGGCGCCGCGCACCGCGACGGTGCGCGTGCTGCACGAGCAGGACGGCCGCCGCACGGTCGTCAGCCACTTCAACAAGGCGACCAAGGGTCGGCTGGTCCGCGCGCTCCTCGTCGAGGGCGCGCAGCCGACCTCGGTCGACGAGCTCGTGGTCGCCTGGCGCGACCTCGGCTGGGCGGTCGAGCAGGACGGCACCCGTCTCGACGTGGTCACCACCGGCGCGCACTGACCGGACGCGTCCGGCCCCTCTACTCCGGGACGATCGAGAACCCGCGCAGCGACGGCGTGCCGTCGGGCCACCAGGCGATCGTGGTGATGCTGGCGGGGGCGAGCTCCATGCGGTGGATGATCGACATCGGTCCGTCGAGCGCCAGGCGCGTCATCAGCTTGATGGGGGTGACGTGGCTGACCACGACGACGGTCTCCCCCGCGTGGTCGGCGAGGATCCGGTCGCGCGCCTCACGGACCCGCTCCTGGACCTGGTCGAAGGACTCGCCACCGGGAGGGGCGACCGACGTCGAGGCGAGCCAGGCCGACATCTCCTCGGGCCAGCGCTCCATGATGTCGCCGAAACCGTGACCGTCCCAGTCGCCGAAGGCGGCCTCCTCGACGCCGTCGTCGACCGCGACCTCCAGCCCGGTCTCGCGGGCGACGAAGCCGGCCGTCTCCCGCGTCCGCCGCAGCGGGGACGCGACGATGGCGTCGACGTCGTGGTGCCGCGCGATCCACGCCGCGGCGCGGGCGGCCTGGGCCTCCCCCTCGGCGACGAGACCGGGGTCGGAGCCACCGCGCCCGCAGAACAGCTTGCGCTGGGTGTTGGCCGTGACACCGTGCCGCAGGAGCACCAGGGTGGTCGGGCGTCCGTGCACGTCGCCACGCCAGCCGAGCAGGGGGTTGGTGTCCTTGGCGCCGCCCGCGGCAGGTGCGTCGACCGCGGCCGTCACGTCGTCGGCGGGTCGTGGGGCGCTGGCCTCCTGCCGGACACCGGTGCCGACGACGGCGGGCTCGCCCGTGCGCGCCTGAGCGTCGAGCGCCTCGTTCGCGAGCGCATCGGCGGCGGCGTTGCGCTCCCGCGGCACCCACGTCCAGTCCGTGACCGCTCCCGCGAGCTCCCGGGCCTGCGCCGCGAGCGGCTGCATCGACGGGTGCTTGACCTTCCACCGGCCCGCCATCTGCTCGACGACCAGCTTGGAGTCCATCCGGACCGCGACGTCGGCGCCCGGTGCGTGCTCGGCGGCGAGCTCGAGTCCGGCGATGAGGCCGCGGTACTCGGCGACGTTGTTGGTGGCGGTGCCGATCGTCTCACCGCGCGTGGCGATCACCTCGCCGGTGTCCGCGTCGCGCACGAGGGCTCCGTAGGAGGCGGGTCCCGGGTTGCCCCGTGACCCGCCGTCGGCCTCGACGACGACGCGGGTGGTGCTCACAGCCCCGACTCGGCCGTCCGGACGAGGATGCGACTGCACTCGGGGCAACGCAGGACGTCGTCCTCCGGACGTGCCGCCAGCTCGCGCAGGTCGGCGCCGTTGAGCTCCAGGCGGCAGCCCTCGCAGCGACGCGCCCGCAGCGCGGCGGCGCCGAGCCCGCCGTACTGCGCCCGCACCTTGTCGTAGAGCGCCAGGAGGTCCTTCGGGACGGCCGGCGCGGTCGACTCGCGCTCGCTCTGCACCGAGACGATCTCGTCGTCGATGGCGGCGACGGCGGCGTCACGCGCCGCGGTGACGTGCTCGAGCTCCGCGACGAGGGAGTCGTGGTCGGCCGTGACGGCACGCAGCTCCGCCTCGGCGATCTCGAGGTCCTCCATGACGGTGAGCTCCTCGTCCTCGAGCGTCCCGATGCGTCGCTCGAGCGCACCCAGCTCGTGCTGGAGGTTCTCGAGGTCCTTGGGGTTGGTGATCGCCCCGGAGGAGAGGCGCTCCTCGTCGCGCGTGCGCCGCGCCTTGACCTGCTCGACCTCCGCCTCGGCCTTCGCCTGTACCCGGGCGAGGTCGCTGACCTTCGTCTCGACCTCGATCTGGCGCCCGCGCAGCTGCGCGACCTCCTGCGTCAGCTCCTCGATGCGCGCGATCTCGGGCAGGGTGCCGCGTCGGTGCTGCAGACGGGCGAGCGCGGAGTCCTGGGTCTGCAGCTCCAGCAGGGTCTGCTGGGCGGACGGTTCGGCTTTCAGGGGGTCCTCCTGGGTGCGGGAGCCAGCGCGTGCGACCAAGGATCGGTCACCAGCGTCGACACGTGGACGTCAACCGTATCGCCCAGCCGGTCCTGCAGTGCGGACGCCGCCACCGGCAGCCACGTCCACTCCGCGGCCCAGTGCGGCACGTCGACGACGGCGCAGGCTCCCGGACGCTCGAGGTGCTCGCTCACCGGGTGGTGCTTCAGGTCGGAGGTGACGTAGACGTCCGCGCCGGCCGCGTCGGCCGTCGGGAGCAGGAAGTCGCCCGATCCACCGCACAGCGCGACCGTGCGCACGGTGCGGTCGAGGTCGCCGGCCACGCGGGTGGCGCTGCCGTGCGCGGGGAGGGTGCGGTGGACGTGCTCGACGAACTCCCCCAGTGTCGTCGGCTGGGCGAGCACACCGATCCGTCCGCTGCCGCGCTCGCTCGGTCGCGCTGCCGTGGGCAGGAGGAGGTAGGACACCTCCTCGTAGGGGTGGGCCTGCAGCAGGGCTGAGCGCACGGACTCCCGCGCCGCGGCCGGCGCCACGAGCTCGAGCCGCGTCTCCTCGACGTGCTCGAGCGCCCCGACCTCGCCGATCGTGGGGTTCGCGCCCGCCAACGGACGGAACGAGCCCGTGCCGTCGGAACGGAAGACGGCCGAGTCGTAGTCGCCGATGCTCCCCGCGCCCGCCCCGTGCATGGCGGCGGCCACCGCGTCGGCGTCCGCGCGCGGCACGTGGACGACCCAGGCGTCGAGCCCGGGATCGGTGTCGACGTCGAGCGGACGGACGTCAGTGAGCCCGAGCGTCAGGGCCATCGACTCCGAGACGCCGAGCGGTGGCGAGTCGGCGTTGGTGTGGCAGGTGTGCAGGGCCACGCCGTGCGACGCGAGGGTGTGCACGACCCGGCCCTTCGGCGTCGTGGCGGCCACCGACGTGACGCCCTTGAGGTACAGGGGGTGGTGCGTGAGGAGCAGGTCGGCTCCGCGCGCGACGGCCTCGTCGGCGACCGCCTGGACGGGGTCGACGGCGAGGAGGATGCGCGCGACCTCGGCGTCCGGGTCGCCGACGACGGTGCCCACGGCGTCCCAGTCGTCGGCCCACCGCGGGTCGTAGAGCTCGTCGAGCACGCGGACGACGTCACGCAAGGTCGGCATGGCGGCCACCCTACGACCCGAGCGCGGCCCTACCCCACCGAGCCGAGCGCGAACGGCAGCACCGCGTCGGCCCCGGCGAGGCGCAGCTCGCGCGACGCCACGGCCATGGTCCAGCGGCTGTCGACGAGGTCGTCGACGAGCAGGACCGGACCGGAGAGCCCGGCCAGGGCCTGCCGTAGGTCGTCGGACACGACGAACCGTCCCCACACGCCTGCGAGCCGGAACGCGCTGTTGCCCCCCTGTGTGGTCTGCGGTGCGCCCGGCGCGAGCTGCAGGGGCGGCAGCAGCGGGAGGCGGCCGAGCCGCGCGAGCCCCTCGGCCACCGAGGCCACCAGCGTCGGTCGCGCGGCCGACGGCACCGCGACCACGGCGACCGGGCGCTCCGCCCAGGGCCAGTCGCGCAGGGCACGCGCACAGGCACCCAGCAGGGCCTCCGGCACGGCGACGTCCGGCGCGCCCGTGGCGAACAGCTCGCGCAACGTGCCGCCCCACCCGAGGTCGGTGAGCCTCGCGACGACGCGGCCGGTCTCCGGGCGCTCCGCCGGAGGGATGCGACCCGAGACGTCCACCCCGAGCCGGCCGACACCGGACGGCCACTGCGCCCGCGGATCGACGGGCACCCCCACACGGTCGAGCGACTGGGTGGCCCGCGCGACGGCCTCGCCGTCGGTGCTCGTCGGGTACCAGGGGCCCGCGCACACGTCGCAACGGCCGCACGGCGCGGCGGTCGGGTCGTCGAGCTGACGCTGCAGCAGCTCCATCCGGCAGGTGCGGCCCGCCTGGTACTCGAGCATCGCCTCCTGCTCCGCCTCGCGTGCCTGCGCGATGCGCTCGTACCGGTCCGCGTCGTAGACCCAGGGCTCCCCCGTGCTGACCCAGCCGCCCTGCACACGGCGCACGGCACCGTCGACGTCGAGCACCTTGAGCAGCAGCTCGAGCGGCGTGCGACGGATGTCGACCTGCGCCTCCAGCGCCGCGACCGACGTCGGGGTGCTGCCCAGGGCACCGAGCACGGCGTCGACCTTGGCCTGCGTCGGCATCGACGCCGTCGCGAAGTAGCGCCAGATGTCGGCGTCCTCCGGTCCGGGCAGCAGCAGGACGTCGGCGGACTCCGTGGCGCGGCCCGCGCGGCCGACCTGCTGGTAGTAGGCGACGGGCGAGGAGGGCGCCCCGAGGTGCACGACGAAGCCGAGGTTGGGCTTGTCGAAGCCCATGCCGAGCGCGCTGGTGGCGACGAGGGCCTTCAGCTGGTCGTCCTTGAGCGCCTGCTCCAGCCGCACCCGCTCGTCGGGGTCGGTGCGGCCCGTGTAGGCCGCCACCTCGTGGCCCGCCTCGGTGAGCAGCCGCGCGAGGTCCTCCGCCGCCGACACCGTGAGCGTGTAGACGATGCCGCTTCCGGGCAGCTCGGCCAGGTGCGAGACGAGCCAGCCGAGCCGCTCCTTCGAGCTGGGCAGCCTCAGCGAGCCCAGACGCAGGCTCGTGCGCGCCAGCGAGCCGCGCAGCGTGAGGACGTCCGAGTCGCCCGGAGCGCCGGACCCGGAGGCACCCAGCTGCTCCTCGACGTCGGTGACCACCCGCTGGTTGGCGGTGGCGGTCGTGGCGAGCACCGGCACGCCGTCGGGCATGGAGTCGATGAGGTCGGCGAGGCGTCGGTAGTCGGGCCGGAAGTCGTGGCCCCCGTCGGAGCTGCAGTGCGCCTCGTCGACGACGAGCAGGCCGATGCGGCGGCGCAGCTCGGGCAGCTGCTCGTCGCGGAACCGGGGGTTGGTGAGGCGCTCGGGCGACACGAGCAGCACGTCGACGTCGTCGGCGTCGAGCCGGGCCCGCACGTCGTCCCACTCGTGCGCGTTGGCCGAGCTGATCGAGACGGCCCGCACCCCGGCGCGCGCGGCGGCGGCGACCTGGTCGCGCATGAGGGCGATGAGCGGGGACACCAGGAGCGTGGGACCGGTGCCCCGCGCGCGCAGCAGCGAGGTGGCGACGAAGTAGACCGCCGACTTGCCCCAGCCGGGGCGCTGGACGACGAGCGCGCGCCGGTGGTCGTCGACGAGGGCCGTGATCGCCTCGAGCTGCCCGTCGTGGAACTGGGCGTCGGGTCGGCCGGTGAGGCGACGCAGGGCGTCGAGCGCGTCCGTGGCGGTGGCGGTGGAGGTGGTCACCCGGTCATCGTGTCAGGCGCTGCCGACACCGGCTCCTTGCCGCGTCGCGCCCTGTGGACGACAGTGGGCGCATGCGTCGCGCCCTCGCCGTCGGCATCCTCGCCCTGCTCCTCGGCTGCTCGGGCGCGCCCACCACGGTGACCGCTCCCGACCTGCGGTGCGGCCAGGACCAGACGTCGGACGCGGCGAAGGACGTGGTGGAGAAGGTCGGCGGCCTGCGCACCGACGACGTCGTCGTGCGCCTCGCTCGCAGCACCCCCGCAGGGATCGTGGCGCTGGTCGACGGTGACGTGGAGCGCGCCTACCGCCTGCTGCACGACCGCTACGGCGTGGCCATCGTCGCCCGGGCCGAGGGCGACGGCGTCGCGGACGGTCTGGCGCAGATCGAGCGCCTCGTCCGCTCGTCCTGCCCGACGGGCTGAGACGACCCGGCGGACGGGGTCCTCGGGTGGGCGAAGAGGGACTCGAACCCCCGACCGCTCGGGTGTAAGCCGAGTGCTCTGACCAGCTGAGCTATTCGCCCCGGGTGGGTCCGACGAGTGCCGTCGGACGCCTGGGAACCCTACCGCACGCCAGCGCGACGACCGGGTCCCCGACAGACAGAGGCTGCGGCCGCCGGGGTCTCGGGTCCCGGGCGGCCGCAGCACCCCCATCATGGCGCAGCAGGGGTGTCACGCGCAGCCGTTTGGGCGGGAAACTCGGGCGAGTTCAGCCGTCGTCGCGCAGGTGGGCCTCGAGCCGCTCGACCTTGGCCGTCAGCTGGCCCGTGAAGCCGGGCCGGATGTCCGCCTTCAGCACGAGCGAGACCCGCGACGACACCGACGCGACGGCGTCGACGGCAGCCTTCACGACCGCCATCACCTCGTCCCACTCCCCCTCGACCGTGGTGAACATCGACGTCGTCTCGCACGGCAGGCCGGACGCACGGACGACCCGCACGGCCTCGGCAACCGCAGCCGCGACCGACCCTGACTCGTCGGCGCTGACCGGGCTGATGCTGAACGCGGCGAGCATCAGAGCTCGGCCAGCGCGGCGCGGTAGGCGTCGAAGTCGCGCGCCTGGCCGATGGGGTGCTCCACCTTCCAGCGCAGGACGCCCTCGGCGTCGACGAGGTAGGTGCCGCGCTCGGGCGCGCCCGCGCCCTCGTTGAAGATGCCGTAGGCGCGGCTGACCTCGCCGTGCGGCCAGAAGTCGCTCAGCACGGGGAACGTCAGGCCCTCCGCGTCGGCGAAGGCGCGGTTGGAGAAGAAGTGGTCGCAGGAGATCGCGAGCACCTCGACGTCGCTGTCGGCGAAGGCGCCGATGTTGTCGCGGATCTCGCAGAGCTCACCGGTGCAGATGCCGCTGAAGGCGAACGGGAAGAACACGAGCGCCACGGGACGTCCGCGGAAGGACGACAGCGTGACGTCCTCGCCGTGCTGGCTCTTGAGCGTGAAGTCGGGGGCGGGCTGGCCTACGTCGATCGTCATGGCCCCAGCCTAGGACGCGACGAGCCCCCGGCGCCGCTGCGCCGGCCTCGAAACGCTGGGACTCAGCGCTTGTGGGTGGAGAGCTTGGTGGCGGCCCACTCGGCCGACGCCGAGGAGGTCGTGGTCGTCGACAGGCCGGCGACGGGAGCCGCCTCGGCGATGTCGGCGCCGGTCACGTAGCCCGGTCGGCCGACCTTGGGCGTGAGCACCCAGATCGACCCGCCCTCGGCGAGGTCGGAGAGCGCGTCGAACAACGCGTCCACGAGGTCGCCGTCGTCGTCGCGCCACCAGAGGATGACGCCGTCGACCACCTCGTCGGACTCACCGTCGACGAGTGCGTGCCCGACGATCTCCTCGATCGCGGACCGGAGCTCGTTGTCGACGTCCTCGTCCCAGCCCAGCTCCTGGATGACGGTGTCGGGGCTGAAGCCCAGCCTCGCGGCGTCCAACGGTTCTCCTCAGTTCGTCCGGTGGTGTGGTCCCACTCTGGCACGCCTGGAGGGGCAGTGCCGCCCGGGACCGGGTCGGGTGCGACGGTGGTCGAGAACCTACTGCAAAGTAGGGGATTTTCCTACTGATCGGTAGATGTTCACAACGTCCGCCGGTGTCACCCTAGCGAATCCGGCGTGGAAAGATGGAGAGGTCCACAAGACGTCCCAGGAGTCGCACATGCCCACCGGCCAGTCCCCCACCGAGCGCCCCGCTGTCATCCACGAGGGGCTGCCGACGCAGCTGCCCGACATCGATCCCGACGAGACCTCCGAGTGGCTGGCGTCGCTCGACCAGATGGTCGACGAGCGAGGCCGCTCCCGTGCCCGGTACGTCATGCTCAAGCTCCTCGAGCGCGCCCGCGAGCAGAACATCGGCGTGCCGGCCCTGCGCAGCACCGACTTCATCAACTCGATCCCGCCCGAGCACGAGCCGTGGTTCCCCGGCAACGAGGCGATCGAGCGCCGGATCCGCTCCTACATCCGTTGGAACGCGGCCGTCATGGTCTCCCGCGCGAACCGTCCCGGCCTGGGCGTCGGTGGCCACATCGCGACCTACCAGTCGGCGGCCAGCCTCTACGAGGTCGGCTTCAACCACTTCTTCCGCGGCAAGGACCACCCGGGCGGCGGCGACCACATCTACATCCAGGGCCACGCCGCGCCCGGCATCTACGCGCGCTCCTTCCTCGAGGGCCGCCTGAGCGAGGAGCAGCTCGACCGCTTCCGCCAGGAGCACTCCCATGGCTTCGGCCAGGGCCTGTCGTCGTACCCGCACCCCCGTCTCATGCCCGACTACTGGGAGTTCCCGACCGTCTCCATGGGTCTGGCGGCCATCAACTCCATCTACCAGGCGCGGTTCAACCGCTACCTGCACGACCGCGGCATCAAGGAC
>SXGQ01395143.1_pt1 | contig 31857 bp, 31 predicted proteins | sample 3178371 | NCBI WGS metagenome assembly SXGQ01 (sample SAMN11356859, study PRJNA531348) | freshwater metagenome | isolation source: freshwater sample F1-20 | place: China: Fuxian Lake, Yuxi | collected 2017-12-25
CAGAAGTACTTGCCGCCGAACTGTGCACCGATGCCGGTGTCCTGCGCGAGTTTCAACACCTTGCCCTCGAGGTCGAGATCGCGGAACGCGTGGCCGGTCTTGCTTCCGCTGGTGGGAAGTGCGTCGAGGTAGCGGGCGCTGGCGAGCTTCGCGGTTTCGACGGCGAGTTCGGCCGAGGTTCCGCCGATGACAACGGCGAGGTGGTATGGCGGGCAAGCAGCGGTACCGAGCGTCTTCATCTTCTCGAACAACCAGGGCAGAAGGGTCTTTTCGTTCAGCAACGCCTTGGTTTCCTGGAACAGGTAACTCTTGTTCGCTGAGCCACCGCCCTTGGCCATGAAGAGGAACTTGTATTCGTCGCCGTCGATGGCCGAGATCTTGATTTCGGCCGGCAGGTTGTTGCCGGTGTTGACCTCGTCGTACATGTTCAGCGCCGCCATCTGGCTGTAGCGCAGGTTGCTCGTGAGGTAGGTGTCGTACACGCCCTTGGCGACGGCCTCTTCGTCACCTCCACCGGTGAAGACGAACTGGCCCTTCTTGCCTTTCACGATCGCTGTTCCGGTGTCCTGGCACATCGGCAGGATTCCGCCCGCAGCGATGCCGGCGTTCTTCAGTAGGTCGAGCGCGACGAAACGGTCGTTGTCGCTGGCCTCGGGGTCGTCGAGGATGTTGCGCAACTGCTGGAGGTGGCTCGACCGCAGCAGGTGGGCGATGTCGCGCATCGCGGTGCTGGTGAGCAAGGTGATCGCCGATGGATCGACCTTCAGAAACGTTCCCTCCGGAGTGTCGAAAGTGGAGACACCCTCGGTGGTGACCAGGCGGTATTTGGTGGTGTCGGGCCCGAGGGGGAAGAGCTCGGTGAAGTCGAAGTCGGCCATTGCCACACGGTAGGGGTTCGTCGACTGTCGATGCACGTTCACGAACGGCGCACGACGATCACGTGGCGGGATCCAGGGGCCAGTCGTGCTTGGGGTAGCGGCCGGCCATGTCCTTGCGAACCTCCGACCAGGAGCCCGCCCAGAATGCCGGCAGGTCGCTCGTCACCTGAATTGGTCTGCCGGCGGGAGACAGCAACTCGACGGCCAATGGCACAACGCCAGCCATGATCGATGGATGGACAGCAGTGCCGTAGAAGTGTTGTGCGCGGGCCGACAACATTGGTGTCTCGTCACCGCGGTAGGTGATGCGCACCTGGCGGCCGTTGGCGAGCATGACCTGTGTGGGTGCGAGTTCGTCGAGATGTGCGCCGAGTTCGTACGGAAGTCCGCTGCGCAGAACGATCGAGAGATCGAGGTCATCGAGGTCGACCTTCGAGACGAAGCCGGCGAGATACGGTGCCAGCCAGTCATCAAGCGTTGCGATCAATGCCCTGTTGCTCCAGTCGGGCCACCGCACATCGTGCGAATGAAGAAACCGAACGCGTTCGACGAGTGACTCCGACGCGGGTCCCCACGGAAGTGCCTGGAGGCTTGTCGTGCGGACGCGTTCGACGAGTGCGGCGGTGGTGTCGGCCCCCGGCATCGGTTTCTGGCGAACCTCGCGCAGCTTCATGCCGTCGAGGCGCCACTCAATCGAGTTCACGAGATCGTTGCGCTCACGATCCCACGTGATCGAATTCTTGACCGTCACGTGTTCGGCAAGCAGATCGGTGACGTCGTCGTCGGTGATCGCTGCCGCAAGTCGCACACGGGTGTTCTTGCGGTCGCCATCGACGTCGGCTGCGACGATGAAGTGCTCGTCGGCCAGATCCGACTCCTTCGGTAACCAAGCGGCGTTTCCAGTGCGCAGTTGGAATTGCCCGATGCCGGTCTTTCGCACGGCGAGTCGGTCGGGATAGGCACGCAACAGAAGCGCGCCGACACGGTGCGACCGTGCCGAGCCCGACGTCGCGGTGCGTCCCGAGCGTCGGAGAATGTCACGAGCCTGTTCGCGCACACGGGCGGCGGCACGGCGGTCGATGCGATCGTCGGAGGCCAGATCATCGATGCAGTCGATACGCCATGCGAGGTCCTCGGGGGTGTCGTCGCGCCGACCACCGGGTGTCCGCACGACGTCGCGGTCCTCGAGGAGGGCAGCGAGCAGGCACGCAGTCCACACATCGGTGTCGTGTGCGCCGACGACCATGGCGGCAAGTCGTGGGTGCAGCGGCACGCGCAGCATCGTTCGGCCGAGGTCGGTGATGCGGCCGTCGGAGTCGAATGCGTCGAGCATGGTCAGCAGTTCATGGGCCTGTTCGAACGTCGCTCGTGGCGGTTGGTCGAGGAAGTGCAGTTCATCGGTGTCGACACCCCATGCCGCAAGTTCGAGTGCGGTTCCGGCCAGGTCGACCTGAAGGATCTCCGGTTCGATTTGGGCGCGGCGTGAACGGTGTTCGGCCTGCGGCCACAGTCGGTATGCACGGCCGGGACCGAGTCGGCCGGCGCGGCCCGCACGTTGGTCGGCGGATGCGCGGCTGACGTTGCCGAGGATGAGTTTGGACATTCCGGTGTTCGGGTCGAATCGCGGTGAGCGGGAAAGTCCCGAGTCGATGACGACACGCACACCATCGACCGTCAACGAACTCTCTGCAATGTCGGTTGAGAAGACGATGCGCCGCCGTCCCGGTTTGCTCGGTGCGAGTGCGGCATCCTGCTCGTCCTGTCTGAGGGCTCCGGCGAGGGGGAACAGGTCGACGTTTGCTTCGACAACGCGCGAAGCAGCCTCGATGCAGCGGCGAATCTCGCCGATACCGGGGAGAAAAACAAGAATGTCACCCTCGGTCTCGCGCAGTGCGCGGAACAAGGTATCGGCGACCTTGTTCTCGAGTCGGTCGGATTCGCGTCGCTGTCCCTTGCGAACCGTCGGGGCCTGCCACCAGTCGACGTCGACGGAGAACAGCGTCCCGTCGCTCGAGACGACGGGAACGTTGTCGTCGTCTTCCGACAGGTACCGGCACCAACGCTCGGTGTCGGGTGTCGCCGACATCAGCAGGATTTTTTGACTCGTGTCGAGCGATCGTTGGGCGTGCAGCAGCAAAGCCAGACCGAGGTCACCGGGCAGGTTGCGTTCGTGGACCTCGTCGAAGATGACCATGCCGACTCCGGGCAGGTCGGGATCGTTGTGCAGTCGCCGCGTCAACACGCCTTCAGTCAGTACCTCGATGCGCGTGGTCGGGCCGATGATGCGTTCGTCCCGCGTCTGATAGCCAACGGTATCGCCAACTTTTTCACCGAGGAGTTGCGCCATGCGTCGTGCCGCAGCCCGCGCTGCAAGCTTGCGCGGCTCGAGCATGACGATGCGTTCGTTGCCGGCGAACAGGTTGCTCTCGAGCAAGCGCAGGGGCGCAAGGGTGGTCTTACCCGATCCGGGTGGCGCAACGAGGACGCCGCGGTGTCGTGTCGACAACGCATCGATGAGGTCGGGGATGCACGCCTCGACCGGCAGCCCGGTCGGCGCGGGGGTCACACGAGGGCCGGGGTGCCGGCGTAGGGGCTCGGGTCTTTCGGCCCCGGAATCGTGGGTGCCGACCACGCGGTGGTCGTGGCAATCGTTTGGGCGACCTTGCGCCACTCGACGGGTCGCCACCCCTCGGCGGCGGCGGGCACGCTGAGGTCGGACTGGATGAAAACAAACGCCGGCAACTTCTGGAGACCGAGCCCACGCACAGCGGTGCGGTCGGTGTCGACGAAGACGAGGAACTCATCGCTGAGTGGTCCGAGGAAATGCCTGGCTTCGTCGGGTGTCGCCGTTACGAGAAAGTTCACCCTGACGGCCGCGCCCGCGAAGGCGCGCATGACGCGGGCGGCGGTGTCGAGAATCCACGAACTTTCGTTCGTGAACGGATCGATCACTATCGAGGCCATGTGGAACGTGGTGAGCCACTCTCGCAGGGGACGGGCATCACCGTTGAGGGGAGTGAGAACTAGATCGGCAGAGGGGGTGGTCGCCACGGGTGAAACGGTAGCAAGCCGGCACTACGTTGGATGAGGTGCATCCAATCGAGCACCTGCGTTATTTGGCACGTGCCGGGTACGCCGATGCCCCCGAACTGGTCTCCGAGACCGCTTCGGCACTGCGTTACCTCGGTGCCGACCCCGCGAATCTGCTCCTCACGTGTCGTCGCATCGTCCAGAAACATCCCACTTGCGGCCCGCTGTGGTGGCTGTGCGCCGAGTTGCTGACGGCACTCGAACCACGGGACACGTTGCGACGGTGCATCGAATTGGTGCGGGAAGACTCGACTCCGGCGCATCTTTCGGGCCACTTGGCCACGCGTTTTCCCGACGGTGGAACCGTTGTGGTCAACGGATGGTCGTGGGAGATCGCGGTCGCCCTCGTGCAGAGTGTCGGCTTTGAGGCGTATGTGATCGACGGCGACAACGGTGCCGATCACATGGTGCGGGTGCTCGAGCGCAACGAGGTGACGACCCACCTCGTCGAACCCCGGCGCGCCGCGGCGGCAGTCGGGGAGAGCACCGCAATCCTGGTCTCGACCGCTTTCGCTGCTCCCGACGGGTTGTGGTCACCGATCGGGTCGGCGCAACTTGCCGCCACGGCCTACTGCGCGGGAATAGATGTCATCGCCACCACGCCGGTCGGCACGCGACTGCCGAAGGTCTTCACCGATGCGATGGTCAGGCTCGTCGACGACGACACGCGGGGAGAGTCGTGGCACCGTGACATCGAGATGATTTCGCTCGGGCTCGTGACAACGGTCGTCGGCGGCAAGGGTGTCGAAGATGCGGCCGAACTCCGCGAAACGGGGCTGCGGCCCGAGGCCCCGCCGGCGACGGAGCTCACCGTTCGTTCCGCGATGTAGTTTTCCCTCATGGGTGAAGTCGTTTCGTTCAAGAGCAATGGTTCGCAGGGCAGTGGATACCTGGCCGACGGTGGTGGATCGGGAGTCATCGTGATCCAAGAGTGGTGGGGCCTCGTTCCCCACATCAGGGATGTTGCCGACAGATTCGCGGCGGAAGGGTTCACCGCTCTTGCTCCCGACCTCTACCGCGGCGAGGCCGCGACCGAGCCCGACGAGGCAGGCAAGTTGATGATGGGCCTGGCACTCGACCGTGCGGGAAAGGACCTCAGCGGTGCGGTCGATTTCCTGCAAGCGCGGACCGGCAGAAAGAAGGTCGGAGTCGTCGGCTACTGCATGGGTGGAGGACTCACGCTCACACTTGCGTGCCAGCGCCCGGATGCGGTTGCCGCTGCGGCGCCGTTCTACGGCGTGATTCCGTGGGCCGAGGCACAGCCGGACTGGTCCGCGATCAGTGGAGTCATCGAAGGCCACTATGCCGAGAACGACGCGTTTGCATCACCCGAAGCGGCCCGCGCCCTCGAGGCGGATCTGAAGGGGCGTGGCAAGAACGCCACGTTCCACGTTTATCCCGGGACGCATCATGCGTTCTTCAACGACGAGCGCCCGGACGTGTACGACGCAGCGGCATCGAAGACGGCATGGACGCGCGTGCTCGCGCTGTTCCGCGCGAACCTGTGAACTGAAGCGGGTCAGGCGAGTTCGGCGATCGCAGATGCGATCGCGATCAATCTTTCGGCGTTCGCCACGTGGAGATTCTCGATCATCTTGCCATCGAGTTGCACGACACCCTTGCCTTCGGCGCGCGCGGCATTGAACGCCTCGATGACGCGGCGGGCATGCTCGACCTCCGACTCACCGGGCGCCCACACCTCGTTGGCGATCGCAACCTGATCGGGGTGGATGAGAGTCTTGCCGTCGAATCCCATCTGCATGCCCTGCACGCATTCGGCGCGGAAACCCTCTGCGTTCTTGATGTCGTTGTACACCCCGTCGAGAATCGGCTTGTCGGCCTCGCGCGCGGCGAGAAGTGCCGTGGCGAGATGCGAGATCACGGGCGCACGACCGGGCACCTGAGCCGCATGAAGCTCTTTCACGAGGTCGTTTGTTCCCATCACCAGAACTGCGACACGCGGATGGGCCGCGATCGAGCGTGCATTGAAAATGGCCGACGGTGTCTCGATCATTGCCCAGATGAGCATCTCGGCCGGTGCGCCGGCGGCATCGAGGTGTTTCGACACTGCGTCGACTGCGGCTGCGTCACCAACCTTCGGGATGACGATCGATGACGCGCACGACTTCGCAGCCGCTGCGATGTCGGCCGCACCCCACGGAGTGTCGAGGCCGTTGCAGCGGATGGTGATCTCGCGCTTTCCGTATTCGCCCGATGACGCGGCCTTGACGGCGTTCTCACGTGCGGCATCCTTCGACTCGGGTGACACGGCGTCTTCGAGGTCAAAGATCAGCGCGTCGGACGCGATCGTCTTGGCCTTTTCGAGGGCGCGCTCGTTGGCTGCGGGCATGTAGAGAACCGAGCGGCGGGGGCGGAGCGTCGACATGTTCTTCTCTCTTCTCAGTTGAATCCGTAGAGACTTGCAAGATGCGGGTCGCGTGCCGACAGTTGGCGCGCAAGTTCGACGACGACCTTGCACTGCTTCACCGATGCATCGTCTTCCATCTTGCCGTCGAGCATGATGGCGCCCGTTCCGTCGCCCATCGCTTCGATCACGCGCTGGGCTTGCTTCACATCCTCGGGGCGGGGGCTGAAGACGCGCTTGGCGATGTCGATCTGCACCGGGTGCAGGCTCCACGCGCCGACGCAACCCAGGAGGTATGCGTTGCGGAACTGATCTTCGCAAGCGACGACGTCCTTGATGTCACCGAACGGGCCGTAGAAGGCAAAGATTCCGTTCGCGACACACGCGTCGACCATGCGCGCCATCGTGTAGTGCCACAGGTCCTGCTGGTACGTGCCGCGCGGTGCATCGGGGTTCTCGGGGTTGGGGTCCTGACGAACGAGGTAGTCGGGGTGTCCGCCGCCGACACGAGTCGTCTTCATGCGACGGTTCGCGGCGAGGTCGGCGGGTCCGAGCGAGAGACCCTGCATGCGCGGGGATGCGGCGCAGATCTCTTCGACGTTGGCGACGCCGCGCGCCGTTTCGAGAAGTGCATGAATGAGGATCGGACGCTTGAGACCGGCCTTTGCTTCTAGCTGAGCGAGGAGACGATCGACGTAGTGGATGTCCTCGGGGCCCTCGACCTTCGGGATCATGATGACGTCGACCTTGTCGCCGGCCTCGGTCACGATCGCATTCATGTCGTCGAGGAACCACGGCGAGTCGAGGCTGTTGACACGGGTCCACAACTGCGTGTCACCCATGGGAACCGTCTTCGTCACGTTGATGAATCCGCGACGGGCGGCTTCCTTGTCGGCCATCGGAATCGCATCTTCGAGGTTTCCGAGAATGATGTCGACGGTCGGTACGACCTCGGGCAGTTTCGCCACGACCTTTTCCAGTTGCGGCGGGAAGAAATGGATGACTCGGCTCGGACGGAACGGGATCTCGCGAAGGGGCTCGGGGGCGCCGATGGCGAGGGGTTTGAAGAAGTCTTTTGCACTGCGCACGCGTCGAAGCGTAGGGCTTCGGCGTTTGGACGATGAAACCCACTGTGAAACTGACCTGCGAGACTGGACGACGTGGGTGGCAGGTTCGATGCGGTTCTCTTCGACGCGGGCGGCGTGTTGGTGTTGCCCGACCCGAAGGTGCTCGCTCCGTTGATCGCGTACTACGGCGGTGACGACCGACAGGAGACTTACGTCCGGGCCCATTACGCGGGGATGGCCGCGAAGTCTGCGGTCACCGCCGGTGAGTCGGACTGGACCCACTACAACGCGACGTATCTCGGGCACCTGTCGGTTCCCGACGAACACCGTGAAGCCGCACTCGAAGTTCTCACCCACGTGAAGGCGAATGCGCGACTGTGGCGCCATCCGATCCCCGGCTCGGCAGAGGCACTGCGTGAGCTCGATTCACGCGGTGTGCCGATCGGCATCGTGAGCAACGCGAGTGGACAGATCGAGTCGACGCTTCAGGTGAGCGGAATCTGTCAGGTGGGCCCGGGGCCACTGGCATGCGTGCGATGCGTGATCGACAGCCACGTCGTCGGCGTGGAAAAGCCAGACCCGCGGATCTTCGATCACGCACTCGTTCACTTCGAAGGGTTCGAGCGTTCACGCATCGCTTACGTCGGCGACTCGCTCGTCATGGACGTGCAAGGCTCACGCGCGGCTGGTTTGTTTCCCGTTCTCGTCGACCCGTACGACGACGCGGCTGGTCACGACGTCGAACGCATCAAGTCGCTCGGTGACCTAATGGCGTTGCTCTGACGGCTACTTGCCCGACGCGTCGACCAGTTGACGCGCGATGACCTTGAGGCAAAGTGTCTCGTCGGCACCCTCGAAGATCGACAACACGCGCGCATCGACGAAGAGTCGACTGACCGAGTACTCCTCGGCGTAGCCGTATCCACCGTGGATCTGCATCGCTTCACGGGCCACCCATTCGGCTGCCTTGCAGACGTAGGCCTTCACCATGCTGGCCTCCATCGCGCCTTCGCCCTTTGCCATCAACTTGGCGACGCCATAAGAGAACTGACGGCTCGCCTGGATGATCGTCGACATGCGGCCGAGCTTTGCCTTGGTGAGTTGGTAGTCGTAGACATTCTTGCCGAACACCGAACGGTTGTTGGCGTAGTCGAGCGCCGCTTCGTAGGCGGCCTGCATGACGCCGACAGCCCGCGCCGCGGTCTGCAGGCGTCCGTTTTCGAAACCGGCCATCTGGAAGTAGAAGCCCTTGCCGAGTCCCGACTCCAGGCCGATCAGATTCTCTGCGGGCACCCACCAATCTTCGAGGGCGATCTCGTAGGAGTGCATACCGCGGTAGCCGATGGTGTCGATCGGGCGACCTTCCATCTTTCCGCCCTCGGCCTGATTGAAAAGGAAACCATGGGCGTCACCGTGCGGCTTGGGGACGATGAAGAGGCTGAGACCCTTGTGTCCGAGGCTGCGGTCGGGGTTCGTGCGTGCGAGCAGCATCAGCACGTCGGCGCGTGCGCCGAAGGTGCACCATGTCTTCACGCCGTTGATGCGCCAGCCCTTGCGACCATCGGGAAGATCCGACGGAGTCGCCGTCACCTTGATGTTGGCGACGTCGCTGCCGTAGTCGGGTTCGGTCACAGCGACTGCGGCGAGAACCTCGGCGGTGGAGAGTTTCGGCAGCCATTCGTGTTTCTGTTCCTCGGTGCCACCCTTCATGAGGGCACGAGCGAGGATTTCCGGGCGCGTGATGAGCGAGCCGCCGATGCCGAGCGAACCGCGGGAAAGTTCCTCTGTCGCGATGACGTTACCCATGTATTCACCGTCGCCACCCTCGCTGTATCCGCCGTATTCGGAGGGAATCGAGAGTCCAAACGCACCCATCTCGGCGAGACCGGAGATCAGTTCTTCCGGAACGTCGGCGTTGTGACGGTGCACGTGCTCGGCGCGCGGTGCGACTTCCTTGTTCGCATACGAACGGAACGTGTCCTGCACCATCTCGAAGTCGGTATCGAGGTGGCGCGGGCCCTGCTGGTCGGCGAGCGACGCGAGGAATTCGGGTGCACGGAACGCCGCAACAAAGTCATTTCCGAACGAAAGATCGGATGCACTGACACCCCACAGTTGCTCGCGACCGATGAGGCGCGTGACGAGGTCGTGCACCATGTCGGCGGTGAAGGCGCACGTGAGACGCGCCTCAGTGTCGCCTTTTGCCCCGTAGTCGAGCATCGAGCGAGCCGTTTCCACCGCGGCGGCTGCGTGGGCGATGTCGTAAGCGAGCACCTGCTCGACATCGGGTCCGCCACTGGCGGCGAGTTTGCGTACGGCCTTGCCGACCATCGCGCGCGCGGTTTCGATGATCGTCGCGGCTGTTTGCAGATCGGGCGTCGGAAGGGGTTCGGTGCTGGCCATGGAGCAAAACGCTAGTCCTGATCACGGGCGGGGTGCCCATCGGTACGATCAGAAAATCAGACCAGTCATCGACGCCTATCGACGCGGCATGCCGCCGACCGCGACCCATGGAGAGACGTACGCGGTCGTTGCGTGGCGCGCCGGCAGGGAGGTCGTCGCCTTTCATGGCTCGGGTTATGCCAGCCCTTGTGGGCCGGGTGTGACACACATCTCGTGGTCGATGGCGAAGAGCATGACGCATGCGCTCGTCGGTTTCCTCGTGGCGGACGGACGCCTCGACATCGATGCACCAGCCGACGTTCCCGAGTGGGCCGACGACACCCGCAGTCGCATCACGCTGAGGCACCTCTTGGAAATGCGGTCCGGCCTCGAGTGGGTCGAGGACTACGTCGACGGCGAGAAGTCGCACGTCATCGACATGCTCTTCGGCGCGGGGAAAGACGACCACGCAGCGTATGCGGCGGCTCTTGCGTTGAGTCACGAGCCCGGTACGCACTGGGCTTACTCGTCGGGTACGACCAACATCATCTGTCGGATTCTCGGTGACCTCGTGGGTGGCGACGGTTCGGAGCAGCGTCACCAGCGGATGCAGGCGTTCATCGACGAGAGACTCTTTTCGCCGCTCGGCATGTCGAGTGCCACCGCGAAGTTCGACACGGTTGGTAACTTCGTCGGGTCGTCCTATGTCTATGCGACCGCCGCGGACTTTGCGCGGTTCGGCCGTCTGTACGTGCGGGGGCATCCGGGTACAGGTGAGGAAAGTCTTCCCAAGGGTTGGGTGGAGGCGGCGCGTACGCCGATCGCGACCGACCCGGAAACCGGCAACGGATACGGACACCACTGGTGGACGTGGCCACAGCTTCCCGGCGCGCTCGTTGCGACCGGATACGAAGGCCAGTACACGATCGTGATCCCCGAAGAGGACCTTGTTGTTGTGCGCCTCGGCAAGACTCCGGCAGAAATCAGAACGAACGTCGTCGACGACCTGATTGCACTGGTCGACGAACTGCGCCGCCAAAACGGTTGAATCGCCTACGGTAGTGCCATGGCGGACAGGGTCGAGCCCAACGACGCGGCGTCGAGCCGGCGCAAGTTGTGGATCAGGACCCTGAAGATCGCCGGTACTGCGATCGTCATCTACTTCTTCGTACTTCCACTGGTTCCCGGTTTCCGCAGGGCGCTCGACGACCTGCTCGACGTTGACCGTTCGATGCTGCTTCTGGGTTTCGGTCTCGAAGCCGTCGCTTTGTTGTGCTACTCGCTGCTCACTCGTGCTGCACTCGGGCCCGAAGGTGAAAAGGTGTCGGTGTTGCGGCTCTTTCGTGTTCAACTGAGCACCAAGGCACTCGGCAGCATCATGCCCGCCGGCAGCGCTGCGTCGTCGGCGCTCGGGTACCGCCTCCTCACCCTCTCGGGTGTGCACGGCCCCGATGCAGGTTTCGCACTCGCCACCGCCGGCATCGGCTCGGCGGTCGTGTTGAACCTCATACTCTGGTTCGGGCTCATCATTTCGATTCCGTTCCGCGGTGTGAATGCCCTCTATGGCTTGGCCGCGATCGTCGGCATCATTCTCATGCTGGTGGCCTCGGCGTTGATCTTCGGATTGGTCGAGGGCCAGGGTCGCGCCGAACGGGTGGTGCGTTGGTTGGCCCGCCACGTGCGCCTCGATGCCGACCGGGCGAGCGAAGTGATTGGCCACCTCGGCAACCGACTCGAAGGTCTGATCGCCGACCGCCAGTTGCTGGTGCGCGTCGGCTTGTGGGCGTCGGCGAACTGGCTTTTCGACATGGCTGCCGTCTATGTGTTCCTTCGTGCGTTCGGTGGCAACCTTGCCATCGACGGACTCATCGTTGCTTTCGGTCTTGCCAACGTCATGGCGGTCGTGCCCATCACCCCGGGCGGTCTCGGAATCATCGAGGGCATCTACATTCCGACGATCGTCGGTTTTGGTCTTCCGCGATCGACCGCGACGGTCGGCATCCTTGCCTACCGTCTCGCACAATTCTGGTTGCCGATCGTCGTTGGCGCGGGTTGCTATCTCAGTCTGCGTGTCGGGCCTTGGTCCCTCGATCGCAAGGACCGCCTGAAGCCATTGCGTGTCGTTGCGGAAGAAGCGGTGACGAAGAGTGAAAGCAAGATCGCATTCTTCGAAAGACGTGCTCCGCGTGATCGAACCGGCCAGTATCCGTTGCCGCCAGTCAATGATGACGACACCGGGCCCGTGGGTTAGCGTTCGAATCCATGACAGTGCATGACCGACCCTTTGGGCGCTATCTCGAAGATTTCACGATCGGCGACGTCTACCGCCATTGGCCGGGCAAGACGATCACTGAGTATGACGACCACCTCTTCTGCATGATCACGATGAACCACCACCCACTGCACACCAACGATTGGTTCGCATCGGAGAGTGTTCAGGGCCGCAACGTCGTTGTCGGGAACCTCGTGTACTCGCTCGTTCTCGGCATGAGCGTTCCCGACGTCAGCGGTGCGGCGATCGCCAACCTCGAAATCGAGACGTTGCAGCACAAGTTCCCGACGTTCCATGGCGACACAATCCACGCCGAGACCCGTGTTCTCGACGTCGGTGAGTCGAAGTCGAAGCCCGATCGGGGCATCGTCACGGTGGAAACCAAGGGTTTCAACCAGGACGGCAAGGAAGTCTGTTACTTCCGTCGCCGAGTGATGGTGTGGAAGCGGGCCAATGCTCCCGAACGCAAGCGCCCGTACGACGTCAACGCCGCTTGGGACGCCTAGGCCCCTTCACCGACGACCTGCTCGCGTGGGGCTTGTCCCGATTGCGCGAGTTTCCCTGGCGCGCGACGCGCGACCCGTGGCACGTCCTCGTCTCCGAGGTGATGCTGCAGCAGACCAACGTGGGTCGCGTGTACCCGCGCTTCGAACGTTTCATTGCTCTCGCACCGACGCCCGCCGCGTGCGTCGCCGTTCCTCTCGCCGATCTACTGGTCGAGTGGCAGGGAATGGGGTACCCGCGGCGGTGCCGAAACATCCAAGAGGCGGCACGTGTGATCGTCGATCGCTACGACGGTGTCGTGCCGCGCGACCTTGGTGCGTTGATGGAGTTGCCGGGCATCGGTCCGTACACGGCGCGGGCGATTCTCGCCTTCGCGTTCGGTGACGATGCGGCCGTGGTCGACACGAACGTGGCTCGCGTCATCGCACGCGTCCACGGTCGGGCGCTGAAGGCCCGGGAGACCCAGGAAATCGCCGATGGGATGTTGCCGCGTGGGCTTGCCCGCGACTGGAACCAGGTGATCATGGATTTCGGCGCCACGGTGTGCGACGCGCGAATGCCTTCGTGTGCGACGTGCCCCGTTGTCGTTCATTGCGCATGGCGCGGCGCGGGGGAGGATCCCGCACGGACCACGGCGTTCACGAGTCGACCGCAGGCGCGATTCGAGGGATCCGATCGTCAGGCGCGCGGGCGCTTGATGAAGCGGCTCACCGAAGGCAGCGTCGCCGTGACCGCGGTGGCAGAAGTGATGCAGTTGGATGATGTCGTGCGTGCCGAACGGCTGGCCGCGTCGCTGGTCGGCGACGGTCTCGTCGAACTCGTCGATGGTGGTTACAGGCTCAGTTCGACGCGCAGATAGCCGCGAGGATCTGCGGAAAGGCGGCGTCGGCGATCGCGACCATCTCGGCGTCGGTTCGGTCCTGAATCGGATGCTCGACGAAGACGCGGGCGACGTCGGGGAAGCCGATCGCCTCGGACTGCGAGATTGCGGCCGTCACGAACTCACTCGACGCGACGAACATCGACGGCACACCGCGAAGTTCCAGATCTGCGATGTCGTGCACACTGCACGACGTGCAGCTGCCTCAATCGGCGAGCGCCTCGATCACGAGGTTGCACTGCGAGGCAATTTCGTGGCGCAGGTCGGCCGGCGCAGGTTTGGTGAACGTCGGCGTCGCGTAACGCAGGACCCGCGCACCGCGTTCTGCGAGCAGTTGCTCGATGCGGTCGAGGAACACGTCACCGCGTGGCTTGCGAATGTCGAGAAGTCCGATCGTCATGCCGTCGATCGACGACGGTCGCGACAAGAGTTCGCGGCGAGCCGGCTTCGACTCACTCGTCGGATCGAGGATGGTCAGCCTGGCTGTCGACATGCTTCACATCCTTTCACGAAATCAGCTCTTCACCGCGACGGTGACGGGCTGGCTGCCCATCTCGCCATTGGCCCAGCCCGCGATGATCGAGGAGAACAGGCCCGCGCCACCGCCGGCATGGGTGAGGAGAATCCCGTCGGGTCGGAACTTCGGCACCGTGCGATCACGGAAGCGGTCGGGCAGACCCTCGGCCATGCCGTCGACGCCGCGCAGGATGGTGTTCGAGTCGATCTGGAGTCGCGCATGCAGTTCGGCGAGCACCCGTTCGCGTCCCCAGCCGGCCTCGGCGTAGATCCGCGAGTGATCGGGGCTGACGACGAGAATCACGTCGAATGTCATCACCGACTTCGGGTGCATGACGCTGCGCAGACATGCCGCGAACGAGTTCGTGAGTTCCTCGGGCGTGCGTGCAAGCTGGTCGACCGCACAACGCGGGCCCTCACCGGCGAACACGGTGACCGCATCGACACCCGCGGGGATCCCGCGCTCGGTCGCCAGCGGGCCGAAGGGCGACCCGTCCTCGTCTTCGGCGAAACAGAAACTGAGCTTGCCCGGGTTGCCGTGGGTCGCTCGATCGACTTCGCCCGGGCGGCCACCGCCGACGTTGCGGATCGTCAGCTGCACCGCGCGCCCGATCGTCATGTTCGCGCGGTTGCCCTGGCCGAACACGTTGATGCCGCTGTTCATGCCGATCCGCTTCGTGCCGGGGCCGTTGCACACGATCACCGGGCCGACGGGCATCGTCGTGGCGAGCACCCCGTGCATGTTGAACCGGTCGTTGCACACTGCCTCGAGCGCGGCGATCACCCACGGCATGTATTCGGGCAGGCAGCCCGCCATCACCGCGTTGATTGCCACCTTTTCCACCGTCAGGGGCACGAGGTCGGGCGGTGCGACAGCGACGATGTCGTCGGGCGCGCGCGTGGTGCCGGCAAGCATGCGCAACACACGCTCGGGCGTGGGTGGAATCACGGGAAGACCATCGGTCCAACCACGGTTGAACATCGACTCGAATTCATCCTCCGCGGACGCCATGTCGATGTGTCGCGCGGTGAGAACCGAACCGGTGAAACGTGCACGCAGTTTGTCGACGAGGTCGGGGTCGACGCTGAGCGACCCACAGCCTGGTCGCATGACCGGAAGATCTTCACCGAGATCGTCGATGCCGGTGAGGGTGCGCCACGCGTCGCGGCTCCAGCCGATCGTGCGGTCGACTTCGACGCCGTTCTCGACACGGATGAGGGTGGGGACCGTCTCGATGTCGTGGTGCCACGAGACCGACAGGTCGGAGTCGAAGGAGTGGGGAACCGATGCGGGAAAGGTCTCGTCGTCCTGCGTGAAGACCGTCAGGGTCTCCGACCGAGCGATGGTGGCGAGCACGGGTTCGGTCATCACGCACGTTGCGCATTCGCGTTTGACGACGGCAACGAGACCATCCGGAAGTACGGGCTTCGTCATGAGATCCATCCCAGCACGTCTCGGGCCACGGCGTCTGATTGTTCGAGTTGCAGGAAGTGGCCGGCACCTTCGACGATGCGGACGTCGACATTGGCAGGCGACATGCCGGCGGCGAATTCGGCAACCTCGCGGCCGATGCAGCCGTCGTTGGCTCCGTGGAGGTAGAGCAGTGGCTGCATGGGAACCTCCGCGCCCATGCGCGCCTGGAGATCGGCGAGTGCAGGGTCCTTTTTCCCCTCACCGAGAGTTGCGCGGTAGTAGCCGAGTGCCGCCGCAAGATTTGCGGGGTCACGCAGCGCGTCTTTCGTTGCCGCCACGGCTTCACCGCCGTCGAACCCCGGTGACCAGTCGTTCCACAGCATGTCGATGTATGCGAGATCGTTCGCCGCGACAACCAGATCAGAGAGCGGATGTTGGAAGAAGAACATGTACCAACTGCGCTTCAACTGTGCGAGGTTGCCGACGAGTGCGGCGCCCATCGCCGCGCCCGGTGGCACGGCCATGCCGACCACACGGCGCCAGCGGTCGGGTGCAAGCAGGGCCGCGCCGTAGGTGGCGGGGGCTCCCCAGTCGTGGCCGATGATGACCGCGTCTGCGTCGCCGCCGAGCGCCTCGTGCAGCGCGACGGCATCAGCGGCGAGCGCCGCGGTCTGGAAGCACCCGTCGTCGGGAACGGCAGTCGGGGCGTAGCCGCGCATGTACGGCGCGACCGCGCGCCATCCGCTGTCGGCGAGTCGTTGCATGAGTGGGATCCAGGAACGCGCCGAGTCGGGAAAACCGTGCAGCAGGAGAGCAAGCGGGCCGCTGCCCATGGTGAGGCAGTGGAACTCCACGCCACGGGCATTGACCCGTATGGACTCGGTCGACGACGTGGGCATGTACGAAAAACTAGTCGTTGCGACGAAGGTCACGTTTCCCGACCATTTACTCTCGGTCGCTTCGGGTTTACCTTTTCGTTGCGATGGGGGCATCTTCTACGACCAGCCGTGATGCCGCGTTCAGCGTCACTTTCCACGGAGTTCGTGGTTCGACGCCTTGCCACGGCAACGACATCGTCCGTTACGGGGGCAACACGTCGTGCGTGTCGGTTCTGTCGCCCGGTAGCCAGCCGATTCTCTTCGATCTCGGAACCGGTCTTCGCTACTTCGGCCGCGAGTGCCTGACGCGTGACACGAAGTTCGTCGGCACGTGTCTTCTCACCCACTCGCACTTCGATCACACGCAAGGCCTTCCGTTCTTCGCACCGCTGCTCAATGACGACACCGTCTTCACCGTGCACGGTCCCCGACAGGACGACGGCATGAGCGTGAAGCAGATGTTCGACAAACTCGTGAGCCCGCCGCTGTTCCCGGTCGGTCTAGATCGAATCCCCGGGATGATCGACTTCGTCGACACGAACGAAGGCGAGTTCTTCGTCGATCGCGTGAAGGTGACGGCCAAGTACATTCCGCACGTCGGGCCGACTTTCGGTTACCGCCTCGACTTCAACGGTCGGTCGATTGCGTACCTTCCCGACCACCAGCAGCCCAAGGACGGCTCGCACGCGATCAGCGATGCATCACGCGAACTCGTCGACGGAGTCGATCTCTTGATCCACGACTCCCAATACACGCCCGAGGAATTCGCTCGCAAGGCCGACTGGGGCCACTGCACGGCCGAGTACGCGGTGTGGGTCGCCACGACCCACGGTGTGAAGAACCTCGCGCTGTTCCACCACGACCCGTCGCGTTCCGACGACGCGCTCGACACCCGTACGTCGTGTTTGCGCTCCGCCGGGGACGCCACCGGTTGCAACGTCTTCGCCGCTCGTGAAGGTCAGACCGTTCTGGTCTGACCCGTTGATGAAGTCAGACCGTTCTGGTCTAGTTTTCTTGCGTGGCGGGATTCGATTCGCAGCGTTTTCGACAGGTGCTCGGCCAAGTGCCGACGAGTGTCGTCGTGGTGACGGGATTCGATACCGATGGTGCACCGCAGGGCATCACGATCGGTTCGTTCGTGTCCGTTTCCCTCGAACCGCCTCTCGTCGGCTTTCTCCCGGGCGTGACGTCACGTACGTGGGCGGCCGTTGCAGTAGCGAAGAAGTTCACGGTGAATGTCCTTGCCGCGAATCAGGGCGAATTCTGCTGGCGGTTCGCCAAGGAATCCGACGACAGGTTTACCGGCGTCGACTGGTCGCCGTCGGAGAACGGTTGCCCGCGGCTTGCGGGTTCGATCGTGGTCATCGACTGTGATCTCGAGTCGAACGACGTGCACGGCGACCATCATTTCGCCGTGGGTCGCGTGACACATCTCGACTCCGCCGGCGACGAGAACGCGATGGCGTTCTACCGTGGCAAGGTCGTGCCGGTAACCCCGGCCGGGTGATCGCGCGATGACAACCTGGGCTGCGTTCGCCGCCGTCGCGTTGGGCCTCGTCTTCGAATGGTCGGGAATCGCCAAGGTCGCGAGCCGCGACGCATGGCAGGTCGCAGGAACACCGTTTTCGACCGGCAAGTCCGCAGTCGATCGTCTCGTGCGGATGGCCCTTCCGTGGCTCGAAGTTCTCGTCGGTGCGTTGCTGATCCTGCGGATCCTGCCGATACCGGTGGCGGCCGTCGCGCTCGTCATGCTCGTCGCCTTCACGGTGGCGTTGGCGCGCGTGCTCGCCACGGGTCAGCGACCTTCGTGCATGTGTTTCGGCGCAACCCGCGCACAGCCCGTCTCGTGGGTGAGCGTCGCGCGCAACCTGGTGCTGGTTGCGGTGGCATGCGCCGTCATCGTCGGGGCGTGAGCATCCGCAACATGAAGACGAGGTTGTGCGCCTCGTCGCGCCAGTGCTCGTAGCGGCCCGACGGCCCGCCATGGCCCGCACCCATTTCGCAACGGAAGTAGACGATGGGAGGTGCGTCGAGTGCGCGCAGCTTGGCAACCCACTTCGCCGGTTCGTGATAGCCCACGCGCGGGTCGTTCAGGCCCGCGGTGACGTAGAGCGGTGGGTAGTCGCGCTGCTGCACGTTGTCGTACGGCGAATACGAAAGCATGTACGACGCCCAGGGTTCGACGCGCGGGTCGCCCCACTCTTCCCATTCGGTGACGGTGAGCGGAAGCGACGGATCGCTCATCGTCGACACGACGTCGACGAAGGGAACTGCTGCGACTGCCGCGCCGAACGATTCGGGGGAGATGTTCAGGCACGCCCCGACGAGCAGCCCTCCGGCGCTCCCGCCATAGACAGCAACTTTGCGGCGACCGACGAGGGCACGGTCTTCGAGGTGCTTGGCGCAGGCGATCGTGTCGGTGAACGTGTTGCGTTTGTCGAGCAATCGGCCCTCGAGGTACCAGCGGCGTCCGAGTTCGCCACCGCCGCGCGGGTGTGCGATCGCCCACAACCAGCCCCGATCGAGCATCGAAAAACGCGACACCGAGAAGCGCGGCGGAATCGAATACTCGTAACTTCCGTATGCGTAGAGAACACCGGGGGCGGTGCCGTCGGTCGGTGTGTCACGGCGCACCATGACGTCGAGCGGAACGCGCGTGCCATCGTCGGCAACGGCCCACTCGCGGAAAGAGACGTAATCGCCGAGATCGAGGTTCGGTGTTTCGACCAGCTTCAGGACCTTCACGTCGCCGCTTTCGACGTCGAGTTCGGCGACCTTCGGGGGAGTGAGCATCGACTGGTATGCGAATCGGAGCATCGTCGTCGCCCACTCGGGGTTGGAGTCGAGGTCGACGTCGTGGGGCTCGTCGATGACGGGCACCACCGAACGACGGCCGTCGCGATGAACGAGGCAGATGCGGGGCTGCGCATCCTTCCACTCCGTGATGGCGAGGAATCCCTCGAAGGCATCGACGTCGGTGATTCGGCGGCCCGCCTCGTGCGGCTCGAGTTCGGTCCACCCGCCCGGGTTGTCGTGTGGCGCAGTCATGATGCGGAAATCCATCGCGTCGAGGTTGGTGAGGACGACGAAGCGGTCGCCCCAGTCGTCGATCGAATACTCGACGTTGACTGCGCGTGGACGCACCAACCTGGGATCGTCGAGTGGGTTCGCCGCATCGATGACCATGCATTCGCTGCTCGTGCGGGATGCGGTTTCGATCATGATGAATCGACCCGAGCGCGTGAGGCCGACGCCGACGAAGAAGCGTTCATCGGGTTCGATGTACACCTCGACGTCGGTCGACTGCGGGGTTCCCATGCGATGGCGCATGACCCGAAAAGGACGCATCGCCTCGTCGTTCAGGACGTAGAAGAGGTGCGCGGCATCACTGCTGAATGCGGCACCGGCGTACGACGTGCCTTGGAGGCGGTCGTCGAGGTCGGTGCCGGTGGCGAGATTGCGGACGAGCATCTCGTAGCGTTCGCTGCCGTCGACGTCGCGCGACCATGCCGCGAAAGAATGCGTGCGATCGACCTCGAACACGCCGACGGAGAAGTAGTCGTTGTCGCCCGCCTCGAGATTCTCGTCGAGCAATACGCTCTCGGTTGCGGTCGCCGCGCTGCGACCCCTGCAGTGCACCGCGTAAGCAAGGCCTTCTTGCGTTTGCGAGACGTACCACCAGTCGCCGTGCCGCACCGGAACCGACATGTCGGTTTCGACGACGCGCGACTTGATTTCCGCGAACACGTCGTCGATCGACGGTGTTCCCCGGCCGAACCATGCATCGGCGTAGGCGTTCTCGGATTCGAGGTACGCGATCGTTTCGGGGTGGTCACGGTTCTGCAACCACGCCCACGGGTCGTCGACGTCACCCGTGACTCGTTGCCTCACGTGACTGCGCCGTGCGGCGCGGGGCGTCACGGCATCGGTCACAGCGTCAGGGTAGGGCAGAAGCTCCTTCGCACGGGTAGTTTTTGGTTTGTGCGCGTGTGGATCGACCAAGACCTGTGCACGGGTGACGGTCTGTGCGTCGATCACTGCCCCGATGTTTTCGTGCAATTGGAAGACGGCATTGCCTACGTCGCCGAGCAGGGCTCGCCGTTGAACGACCCGGGTGGAGCGCGCAGCCTCGCGTGGGTGCCGCCGCGTGACCACGGGTCGGTCATCGAAGCCGCGGAGGTGTGTCCCGGTGAGTGCATCTTCATCGAGATGGACCTGGCGATCGGCGCCTGACGCAATGCCAAAGAAGTGGCTCGTCGTTGCGTGCGGAGCCGCCATTGTCTTTGCCGTGCCAGTCCCGGCGCGTGCCGCCGACCCGGTGACGGGTCTCGAGGTTCGTGCCGAAGTCCGCACGGGATTCGCGCCATCGCGATTTCCGGGGGCGACGTCGTCACGTGTCCCGTTCGTCGTGCCGTTGCGCGAAGCATGGGAATCGGGTGCGAACTCATGGACCGCGTCGCGGCGCGCATCGTTCGCACGAAGCGCCGCGGCCCGTGCGGCCGATATCGGCCTGTCGGCAGTTGCGACCGCGGACCGTGCCGACCGCGACCCCTCCCAATGGTTGCCTGCACCTGCGCGTCGCTGCGCTTACGTTGCGAAGTGGATCGCCGTGAAAAAGGTGTGGAACCTGACCGCCGACCCGGCCGAAGTGGCACGTCTCGGTCGCCTCGTCGCGCTCTGCGAAGCACTGCCGGTTCCGACGACCATCCCGTCGACGTCAGCGACGCCGGCGACGAGTCCACCGACGGTGTCCTCGGTACCGACGTCGTCGACCGCCACGTCCGGTCGGGTGGCGGGTTCGTCGGCCCTCGATCTTCTGGCGACCATCCGTATCGTTCCCGAATACGGTGTCGGCTACGACAGGGAATTGTTTCCGCACTGGAAAGACCTCGACGGCGACGGATGCGACACGCGCAAGGAAGTGTTGATTCGCGACAGCCGCACCGCGGCTGTGGTTGGTTCGTCGTGCGTCGTCTCGAGTGGCACGTGGGTTTCCCCGTACGACGGTGCGACATGGACGAACCCGTCCGATATCGACATCGACCACGTCGTGGCGTTGAACGAAGCGTGGCAGTCGGGGGCCTATGCCTGGTCGACTCAGCAACGAACGAACTACGCAAACGATCTGTCCGACGGTCGCACGCTCTTGGCCGTGACCGATTCCGTCAACCAGTCGAAGTCCGACGAGGACCCGACCGACTGGCTACCACCACTCGATTCCTATCGCTGCACGTACCTCACGAACTGGGTGTCGGTGAAGGCGCGATGGTCGTTGACGATGGACGAGGCCGAACACGCCGTGGTGAGGTCGTCACTCGCGGGTTGCGCGCGCCAAACGGTGCCGGTCGCTCCGACCTTGCCCGCGGCGTCTCCGGCATCCGCCGCGCCCGTGGCCTCGCCTGCATCGTCATCGGCCGCATCGACGGGCAGCGGTCAGGTGAGCGGCTTCGTGACCCCCGGGGCATTTTGCACGCCATTCGGCGCGACGGGTCTGTCCGAAAAGGGCGTCGCCTACACGTGCAAACCCTCCGAGACCGAATCCCGCAACAGGTGGCGTCGCTGACGCCCGCCGATAGCGTGACGGACCTATGTCGAAGAAGACGAAGAAGCGCAAGGCCCGCCTCCGCCGTTCGAAGGCCAACCACGGCAAGCGTCCGAACATGGGTCGCGGCTGAGCCGCTGACTTCGTTCAGACAATGACATCCATCGTCGCTTTGGTGGTGGGTGGCACTCCCGAGCCGTGGGAGTCACTGGGGTTCGCGAAGCTCTCGACAGAGGGAATGCGGACCCTTTTTTCTTTGGTCGACGTGCAGCTCGTCGTCGACACCTCGCGCGAGGTTGGCTCGGTCGACTGGCAACTCGGCGAGGAACCCTTCGCCGGCCCGCAGGGAAACATCGGATGTCTCGGCGTCGACCATGTGGTGTGGCGCACGAACGACCTCGATGCCACGTGCGACGAGGTGACGCGTCTCACCGGCGCCCCGCGCAAGCGAGTGCGTGATGCGGGGAACGGCATGTCCCAGGGATTTCACCGGGTCGACAACGTCGTTGTTGAGGTGGTCGCAGGGGGCGAAACCGTCGAGCGGCCGCACCTGTGGGGATTCGTCGTCAACGTCGCAGATCTCGACGCGGTGTGTGCTTTTGCCGGTCCCGATGTCGTCGGTGCACCGAAGGCGGCCACGCAAGAGGGACGCCGCATCGCGACCGCGCGATCAGGTGCCGGTCTCGGCGTTCCCTTCGCGCTGATGGACGTTCAGTAGCCGTCGGGGTTGTCGCTGTCGGCCTCGAGGAACGCGCGGCCTTCGTCGCACGAGGCAAGAATCGGACACCAGCGACACGCGTAACTGGTCTTCTTCGTGGGTGGCCGGTGTTGTCGGTCGAGTTCATCGAGCAACTGCGCGCCCTCGACGAGACGTCGCACGGCCGCACGCAGCGTGTCGACCGACACCGCTTCGGTGTCGATGCGCTGTGAGTCGACGGTGAAGGTGGCCGTGAGGCGTGGTGCCTGGCGTGACTTCAGGATTTCGACGAGTGAGTAGAAGCGGAGGTCCTCGCGGTACGCGGCACTCATGCGTCCGGTCTTCAGGTCGATGATGACCTTGCTGCCCGGGGCACCAATGGTGAGGTCGGTGCGGGCCGTGAGAAAAATCGAGCCACCGCAGAGGTGCACCTTGGCGTTGGATTCGACGACGGGTCGCCATTCGGGCTTCAACGGTGGAAACGAGTCTTCGTACTTCGTGACGAGGTCGACGATCGTCGCGCGCAATTCCGCCTGTTCGGCGGGGGACAGCGATGCGACGTAGTCGGACGCAGACTTGCCCTCGGATTCGACGATGCGGTCAAGTGCATCGTCGACGATTTCTGACGGGGTGCGTGGCACGCGAACGTTGATGAGAAGTTCGATTGCCTTGTGCAGAACCGTGCCGCGCACGAGAGGCAGTGACCAGGCGAACTTGCCACGGTTGGCGACGTGCTGTGCCTCGCATCCGTGGACGCTGTTCAGAGAATGTTTGGCGATGACGAGGGACCGTTCGGCCGCGTAGTGCGCGGCGATCGGTTCGAGCGCCTCGGAAACGTGCGCTTCGATGTCGTCGGCGAGGTCGGGAGTCGATGGTACGAAGTCGGGGCGTTTGGCGAGCGCATCGAGCACCATCTGTTGGATGGGGTTCAGGGGCTCGGTACTCATGGCGACAAACTTACGACCGACGTGTGACACCCCGATGCCACCATGGCGCCGTGACGACAGCGGGCATGAACAACACCACCTTTGTGAACGCCGCAAACCTGTTGGGTGCCGTCGCCGGGCGTTTCGGTCTCGTCGCCCCCGGTTTTCGCACGCCTCCACGCATCGTCGGTGTCCAGCGCACCGTGCGTCGTCGGCCGGGTGGCGGCGTCGTTGCCGTCGCGGTGAAGAACCGTCCGGTCGCCGCCGTTCTCGCCGACATGATCGACGGTGTCATCGTGGTCAACGACATCGCGCCGCCCGAGTCGGACACCGTGCGCGCGGCACTGTGGTCGGCCGTCACGCCCCTTCTCGCGTCGGTGGTGGCCACGGGCCGAACCGCTGCCAACGTTTCACGCGTAGCCTGACGTCCGCGTCCGGGTGGCGGAATTGGCAGACGCGGGGGGCTTAAACCCCCCTGGCCCGAAAGGGCCGTGTGGGTTCGATCCCCACCCCGGGCACAGATCCGCGTCGGAGAACTAGTCGACGCGGGGCAGTGGGTCGGCCTTGACGGCGACGCGGCACGAATCGCCGACTTGCAGCGGCTCGCCCGACGGGCCATCGACCACGACTTCGATTCCGTCGGCGCGACGCACGCCGTAGCGATAGCCGTTGCCGAGGAATTCGATGCGTGTCACCACATCCGGTCCACTTGTGGTGATCGTGAATTCGTGGGGGCGAGCAACGCGAACCGTGCCGTCGTCGGCCGTCACGAACGATGCGACATCGACGAATGACGCAACGAAACGTGTGGCTGGTTCGCGGTACACGACCTCGGGTGTCCCGCACTGCTCGATACGACCATTGCACATGACTGCGACGCGGTCGCCGAGCGTCATCGCCTCGTGCCGGTCATGGGTGACGAGAATCGCCGCAGTAGATGCGGCACGAAGAATCGACACGACGTCATGACCGAGCTGTTCACGCAGAACTTCGTCGAGATTCGCGAACGGTTCGTCGAGAAGAACGATTCCGGGCTGCGGGGCCAACGCCCGTGCCAATGCGACGCGCTGTTGCTCGCCACCCGACAGCTCGTGCGGATACCGGCGACCGAGACCGGCCAGATGCACGAGGTCCAACATTTCCCCAACCCTGGCGGCGCGCGAAGATTTTGAAAGATGTCGTAATCCGAAGGCGATATTGTCGGCGACGCGCATGTGACCGAAGAGTGAACTTTCCTGGAAGACGAAGCCGATTCGGCGCCGTTCGGTGGGAACCGCAGTGACGTCACCGTCGCCAACGCTCACACGTCCCGCATCGGCGGGTTCGAGGCCGGCAATCACCCGCATCAGGGTCGACTTGCCGCAACCACTCGGTCCGATGAGCGTGAGAATCTCGCCGTCGTGCAGATCCATTGAGACGCCATCGACGATGACCTTGCCGCCCATCGAGCGCGAAACGTTCTCGAGGGTGAGTGCGTTCATGAGATCAATTCCGCCCCTCTTTCGAGTGCCGCGAGCAGTGTGCCAACCGCGCACATTCCGACGACGACGATTGCAAGTGACGGCACAGCCGCTTGCGTCCACATGCTTTCGGAGGTCGCCTGCCAGACCCACACCGCCAGCGTGTCGACGCCGAAGGGTCGCAGGAGAAGCGTGATCGGCAATTCCTTCATCAGATCGATCATGAGAAGAGCGGTTGCCGCAACGATTGCGCTGCGCGCGGCGGGTAGTTCCACCGACCAGGCGACGCGCGCGGGTCGAGCACCCAAGGTGCGCGCACTTGCGACCGCGGCCGGCGGCACCCGCTCGAGGCCCGACTCGATGCCCTGCAAGCCCACCGCGAGGAACCGGACGGTCAGCGCGAAGACGAGTCCGACGACGGAACCGACGAAGACGAATCGACCGGGCACGAATCCGGCACGATCGAACGCGGCGAGAGTGATCACTGCCCCGACCGCCACGACGGGGCCCGGCATCGCGTATCCGAGTGATGCGACTCGTGTCGCGATCCTCCCGATGCCGCCACGGTGCCGCGCAAGCACCGCGATGACGACCCCGATGGCGACACATGTGACCGTTGCGAATCCCGCAACGACGAGGGTGCTCGACGCGTGGTGCCACAGGCCGCCGGCCACGGTTGCAGTGGTGCCCGCGCGACGCGATTCGAACGACCATACGACCAGCCGGACAATCGGCACCGCGACAGCCACCGCGAGGACGGCCGTCACCGCGGCGAGCGCACCGACGCGGCTGCGCGGGCCGAGCCGCGAGGCAGACATGGGTCGACCCGTCGCGCGAATGTTGTACCGCGCCGAACCACGAAGGCCACGCTCGATTGCAATCAGTCCGACCGCGGTGACGACGAGTGCGGTCGCAAGTTCGGCTGCAGCGTCGCGGTTGCCCGTCGAGAACCAGACGCGCAGCACACCGTCTGCAACCGTGCTGACGTTGAACAGTCGCACAGTGCCGACGTCGGTCAGGACCTCCATCGTCACGAGTGCGGCACCTGCCGCGAGGGCCGGTCGCGCCATCGGCAGTGATACGCGCAGGAAGGTGCGCACGGGGCCAAGACCCAGGGTGCGTGCCGCGTCACGCGAATCGGCACCCTGCGACCGAAATGCGGCACGGGCGAAGAGATAGACGTAGGGGTAGAGCGTGAGGGTGAGTGTCGCCGCGCAGATCCAGATCGAACGCACGCCACGCTGGCCGAACGGGCCTGACAGCGTGTCGAGCCACACGAAGCCGGCCACGTAGCCCGGCACGGCGAGTGGTGCGACGAGGAGCCAGCCGATGATGCGGCGAGCCGGAAATTCGTACGCGGTGACTAGCCACGCGAGACCGGTTCCCAGAACGAGTGTGCCGACTACAACAGTGACGAGGAGCGTCACGGTGTCGCTGATCATGCCGGGTAGTCGGGTCTGCCACAGATCGCTCCACATCGATGGAGTCGGATCGATGATCGACGAAACGATGACGACCACCGGCGCCGCAACGAGACCGGCGACGACACACATCGTCAACCACCCGGCTGCCGAAGAGGAGCGGTTCGTCACCATCGCGCGCGGGGGAGCCTCACTCGTAGCCGGCACGTGACAGCACGTCGACGGCGTCGGTGTTCAGCCCGCCGAGCTGACGCACCGCGGCGACGTCGGCGGTGAAGTCACCGAAACCGACCAACACATCGGCGGGCGCCACGTTCGGGTCGGCCGGGTACTCGAAGTTCGCTTCACTGAACGCTTTTTGTCCGTCGGTGGCGAGCCACTCGAGCAGTTCGAGCGCCTCGGTCGGGTGTTGGGCCGCCTGTGTAATGCCCGCTGCACTGACGTTCAGGTGCGCACCGCTCCCGTCCTGCTCGGGCCAACTAATGGCGACTGGGGTGCCGGGGTCTTCGCCCAGGAGACGGGCGAGGTAGTAGGTGTTGGCGAGGGCGACGTCACAATCTCCCGCTGCGACGGCTTTCAAAATGTCTGTGTCGGAATTGATGTAGAGCGGCTTGTTCTCCACCCACGACTCGACGATCGTGCGGGCTTCGTCGGCGCCTCTGTTCAGGATGAGGTTTGCGACGAGCGACTGTGTGTAAGGGTGAGTGCTCGGTCGCAGGCAGAGTCGTCCCGACCACCGCGACTCACCAAGATCCGCATATGACGTCGGCGGATCCGTGACTCGCTCGGTCGAGTACATGATGACGCGCAGGCGGCGGCTGAGGCTGAACCATTCGTTCTTCTCGGAACGCAGTTCGTCGGGGATCAATTTCATCAACGACTCGCTGTCGACTGCGGCAAGCAGTCCTGCGCCCGCAGCCAGCTCGATGTTCGCGGCATCGGCTGCAATGACGAGGTCGGCGGGCGTGTTGTCACCCTCTGCGGTGAGTCGTTCGCGCAGTTCGGGGTCGGAACCCGCGGTGAAGCGCACCGCGATGCCCGTCGCCTCGGTGAAAGCATCGAAGACCGGTTCGATGCCGTAGTGACGGCCCGTGTACACGGTGACGGTGCGCTGGTCGATGTCAGCATCCGATCCGCAGGCGGTTGTGATCCCGGCGAGAGCCGCCAGTATGACGAGCCAACCGAGGCGGCGATTTTGGCGCGAATGCGTGTCGGAAGTGTGTCGTGGCACGTCGGGGTCCTTCGTCGGGAACTGTTAGGCGTGCCAAATACTACCGCCGCATGTTAGGTATGCCAAACAGACAGGGGTGCGGGTCAGGCCTTCTTGCGGGGCCAGAGGATGACAATCGCGAAGAACGCGACGATCGACACGGCGAAGAGGAAGCCATAGGCCCGACGGAACGGGTCAACCGGGTGGTCACCGCCGCTGCTCATCATCGCGACGACCGCGGCGATACCGATGGCTCCGGAGAGGAAGCGACCGGTGCTGAACGTCGCATTGCCGGCGGGGTAGTCACGTGGTTCGAGATCCGAGAGTGCTGCGGCGTTCAGGAAGGAAAAGAGAAGCCCCATCCCGATGCCGGTGAGGATGAGCCCGGGGAACAGATGGCCCCAGTAGTCGGGTTCGGCTTCGGTGCGGAACGTGAACCATGCGGCGGCTGCAACGAGGGCGACCGCGCCGGCACTGAGGAGTTTGCGGTATCCGAAGCGTTCGACGAGACGTGAAGAGAAGACCGCACCGAGGCCACCGAGGACCGGGGTAGGGGACATCGCGAGGCCGATGCCCCAGGCGTCGTATTTCCAGAGGTTGCCGAGGAAAAGCGGCCAGATGAGCCACACAGACATTCCAATCATCGACACCGAAACGTTGGCGATGTTGGCAACGCGAAACGTGGCTACGGCGAACATTTTCACAGGGAGAAACGGCCGGGGGTGCGTACGTGAGCGGGTGATGAGAACGGGAACGAGAAGCACCGCAACGACAAACACGCCAAGGGTGCGTGCGCTCGTCCAGCCCCACGCCTTGCTCTGCACGAGGCCCAGTGCAATGAGTCCGGTTGCCAGCGTTCCTGCGACCATGCCGGCGATGTCGGGGATCCCCGACACGAGTGGTGCCACGACCGGTTGTTCCTTTGCAGCTGCACGAAGCACGAGCGACAGGGCAAGCGTGGCGAGCGCGAGCCCGAGAGGCACGACGAAGATCCAACGCCATTCACCACCCGTGATGACGGCACTACAGATGATCGGTGCGGCGGTCGAGCCGATGGGAAATGCGCCGGTCCACACTCCCATCGCGAAGGCGCGACGCGACTCGGGCCAGCCCACGAGGGCGACCGACACCGATGCGGGAACAACGAAGGCACCACCAATGCCCTGCAGCACGCGTCCTGCGACGAGAACGGCCGCATTGGGCGCAAAGACACAGATCAGTGAAGCGAGTGCGAAGATTGCGATGCCGGTTTGAAAGGCGCGCAACGTACCGATGCGTGCCGCGAGCGTGCCGCCGAGCATCGTGAGTGCGGCGAGAACGATGGAGTAGCCCGAGAGGGCCCACGACAGGGTCGAGAGGCTCGCATCAAAGTCGGCCTTGATCAAAGGGACTCCGAGGTTGGTGCCCGTGACCGCAAAGGGAAGTGCGGTCATACCGAGCATCGACGTCGCGAGACCGAGAGTTGCGATACGCGGGGTCGTCTCGTCGATCGACGCTTGCTCGATCGTGTCCCCCGACATTTTGTCATTCTGACAGGTCGTGGCCGCCACGCACGCGGCGAAGGTTCCCGAGTCAATTAGTTGCGAGCGCAAGTACATGTTGTTAGTGTTCACGGATATGTACGCAATCAACTCAGAAACGCAAGATCTCCTCTTCGCTCAGGCCCGCACGGCCAGCACCTTTTCGAACGCCCCGGTGTCCGATGCACAGATCGAAGCGTTGTACGAGCTGGCGAAGTGGGGCCCGACGAGCATGAACACCCAGCCGATGCGACTGGTGCTCGCGCGCAGCGCGGAAGCAAAAGCAAAGGTCGTCGGCCATCTGTTCGACGGCAACAAGCCGAAAGCCGAGATGGCTCCGCTCGTTGTGGTCGTCGCCGCCGATTTGAACTTTCACGAGACCCTGCCCGAGGTCTTCCCGATATTTCCCGGCGCGAAGGACATGTTCGCCGACGAGGGCTACCGCACCCAGTTTGCGTTGTCGCAGGCGTGGCTTCAGGCGGGCTACTTCATCGTTGGTGTGCGTGCACTCGGCCTTGCTGCGGGACCGATGCTGGGCGTGAACACCGCGGGGATCGACGCCGACCTCTTGGCGGGAACCGGCCTGCGAACGATCATGGTGATGAACGTCGGCAAACCGGGCGACAACGCCTGGTTCGACCGACTGCCGCGGCTCGACTATTCGCGGGCTGTCACGACGATTTGATCAGAACAGTTCTTTTGCGAGCGCGGCGAAACTTGTCTCGGTGAAGGGGCTGACTTCGATGCGATCGATGCCGGCCTCGGCAAGCCGAACCATCGATGCCGCAACCTTTCCCGGCGCACCGTAGAAGCCGCCAAGGAACGAGTCGCCGAGCAGGGATTCGACTCCCTTCGAACGTTCGTCATCACCCGCCGAACAGAGAATGAACACACTGAGCGGCACCGTGGGGTTGACGTCCCGGATCTGTTTCACGAGGTCGTGCAGGTGGGATTCGGGCACGCCCGCCATCGCGGGAAGATTCACCGCTCCGTCGCGGGTGATGTTGGAGATCAACTTCACCTCGACACGATCGGCGATTGGTGCGATGTTGCGGATCGTGCGCGGGCCGCCGAGCGAGCAGACGAGGGGAGGCGCACCCTCGGCCGGGATTGGTCCGAGGCGGGGTACGTCGATGTCGTAGTGCTTGCCCTCGAATCTGCAGGCGCCGGTATCGAAGAACTGGCGCACGATCTTTGCCGCCTCGATGAACCGCTCGGCGCGGACGGCCGGCTCCGGGTAGTCGATGTCGGCTCCGATGGCTTCTGCCTTTTCCCAACCCGCGCCGAGGCCCGCCTCGAAACGGCCGCGCGAGATGCGCTGCATCTGTAGTGAGGCCTGCGCGAATTCGACGGGTGAGCGAAAGAGGTTGTTGGCAAACGACGTGGTGAGTTTCACCTTCGTGGTGGCCAATGCCATGGCGGCGAGCGTCACCCACACGTGTGGGTAGGTCTTGCTGGGGCTGAAGAAGTGATCGGCGCAGCCAAGGACGTGCCACCCCTCGTTTTCTCGCACGCAGGCCCACTCGACGGGGTCAAGTTCGGCGTCCATCAAATTGGCGATGAATTCCATTTGCGCACCCTATTCTTTCCACGTGCATCCCTTCCTCGTCGCAGCGACCGAGTCGCTCGACGACGCCGTGGTGGACATCGGTCGCCTCGTGTCCGTCGAGTCGCCGTCGCGCGACGTCGATCGCGTGGCGGCCAGTGCGCGTTGCGTCGCGGAGCTCATCGAACGCGAGACGGGTTTGATCGCCGAACTGGTTGACTCGTCCGCCGGCCCGCACGTGGTGGTGCGTGCCTCGTCGCGCCCGGCGGTGCTGTTCCTCGGACATCACGACACAGTGCATCGGGCGGGGTCGCTCGATGAGCGACCATTCACGATCGACGGCGGTGTGCTGCGTGGACCCGGTGTGTTCGACATGAAGGCCGGCATCGTGCAGGCGGTGCACGCAACGCGAATTCTCCGCGAATCGGGGGTCGATCCTTCGCACGTCGCGATGTTGTTCACCGCCGACGAAGAGGTTGGTTCGAAGACCAGTCGGGGCCTTGTCGAAGACCTTGCTCGCGGCATCGATGCCGTGCTCGTACTCGAGCCGAGCGCCGATGGTGGCGCACTGAAGGTCGCACGCAAGGGCACCGGCACGTTCGAGGTGTCGATCGAGGGCCGTGCGTCGCATGCGGGTCTGGAACCCGAAAAGGGAATCAACGCACTCGTCGAGTTGGCCCACCAGGTGCAGGTCATCAACGGTTTCGGCAGACCCGAGCTTGGTACAACGGTGACGCCGACCGTGGCCACCGCGGGCACGACCGACAACACCGTGCCTGATCGCGCATCGATTCTCGTCGATGCGCGGGTCGTGGTGCCCGAGGAGAAGGCCCGTGTCGAGTCGTTGATGAATGCACTACGTCCCGTCGTGGACGGGGCGAAGATCACGGTGTCCGGCGGCCTCCATCGTCCGCCGATGCACGAATCGATGTCAGCGGAACTTTTTGCACTCGCCCGCGAGGTGGCGCGCGAGATCGACGGCCGCGAAATCGACGGTGTCTCGGTGGGTGGCGGGTCCGACGGCAACTTCACCGCGGCGATCGGCGTGAAGACCCTCGATGGTCTCGGCGCGGTGGGCGGCGGTGCTCACGGGGTGAGCGAGCATGTGATCGTCGAGACGATTCCGTTCCGCACGGCACTCGTCGCCGGCATCGCGGCGCGCGTCGTTGCCGGTTGATCAGTCGTCGCCGGTGCCGCCGAGGGCCAGCAGTCCACCCGCACCGAGAGTTCCGGTCTTGCGGTAGACGTCGAGCTTCTCGCGGCTGTCGTCGATGTCGAGATTGCGCATC